>Ga0179593_1623353_pt1 | contig 20151 bp, 14 predicted proteins | sample CZODoug2_1_08_16_FD_185931 | JGI IMG/M metagenome (GOLD analysis project Ga0179593, IMG submission 185931) | Vadose zone soil fungal communities from Angelo Coast Range Reserve, California, USA - CZODoug2_1_08_16fungal (PacBio error correction) | ecosystem: Environmental > Terrestrial > Soil >...
AATACTGAAGCCCAGCAGAGGGGATCGTCGAATAGTACAAACCAACAAGACGAAAACTAAAACGAAGGCCAAATCGTGGCTGGAGGAAAAAAAACGAAATACGATGAAACACAATTCAGGGGCTGACGTCTCGCAAGGGTGAGAATAAAGTGGTCAACGCTTTATAATGGAAAAAAAGGGAACCTTCGGATGCCTGAAACTGGGGTCTTGGCTCCCGAAAAAGGCAGAAAGAACTAAACCCCGATGGGTCCGCAAATGGGACAAGGGGCTCGCGAAACCACAGGTTGCCGCACAGAGAAACCCGGCTAGCAAGATCAAGAAAGAACCGTAGCGCAAACCGGGGAAGGGTCCGAAAAAGTCCCGCTCAGGAAAGTAGCGACAATGCGAAAATGAAAAAATAGACGGGGGATCCCCAAATCCTGAATGCCAAAGTACCGTGGAAAAGTGTACACACCGTGGGGGGAAGAATATTGCGGTTGCACGTGAGGTTTGGGTGCCATGGGGGAAACATAGGGGATAGGGATATCCCCTGCTGGCGCGTGTGTCGCCTAAAAATGAAGAATTCACGGATGTACCCTTAGGATAACTTACCCAACATCTACCTGCACGACGGAGATCCGACAAACAAAACCACAAAAGAAAACCTCCAGTTCACCAGAAAAGTATCTGGCTTAATACATAAACGAAGTCATTGCTGGAGAAAAGTCAAAAAAGGCCGCCAGAGAACGGTACAATCTAACGGAGAAGGCAAACAGAACACTGAATTTAACTAAAATCAGTGCGACAGTCCTCTCCGCTGGCCAAAACGGGTTCCATCTGGACGATATGTGTGACTTAGCGAAAGTGTTTAAGGAAAGGTCTAAGGTTTGGAGAGGTAATTGCACTGATACAGCGAACAGCTACCGTTGGCTTAGGTAATAGCGGGGGGTCATTAGTAGGGGTCCTTGAAAAAATGAGCGCGCGAGTTATTTGTTTTCCCACAACGGCGGGGAAAAGGACAGGAACGGGTTGCTCATGGGAGCGGTCATTTTGATGATGAGCGGAGCCGGTGCGAAGTCGTAATGGGAATACGCGACTATAGGGAGAGTGGAAAAAGGCTTGGGGCAAGGTAAACTGGAGTGGAAAAGTGGGGGGGGTGATTGGCTGGGGGGGGGAGCCGACGAACTCAAGATGTAACGCGGCAGGGGGGAAGTCGAGGCCCGTGTGCTTCAGTGAAGTAAGAAGGGTGCGAAGCCGGATCCTTACCAAGGAAGGCAGGTCAATCAATTCGGGTTTTAAATAGGTGCGACCCGGCTAGCACTATGGTCAAACATACCTGCGAGGAGTATGCCTCGGTGAGACCCCGGTGATTCTCCGGTTAAGTGCACAAACAGATTCGTCAAAGGGGTGGTGATGTTGGCTATGGGGCGGGTTACCAGAGGGGTATGCGTTTAGTCCCCGCCTGTATCTCTGGACAAGGCGCGAAAGAGGTGTTACCCTCTAGAGAGCACGAGGTCAACAGAACCTTCTTTTGACAGCTCGGGATCTAACGGCGCCAGCCGGTGCAGGTCAGGAAAATGCTGTTCAAAATATAGCTTGCGCGGCAAGCATCCTCTGGAAAATCAGATCCATATAGGCAAGTTAATCGGACCGTGATTCACTACTGTACTCAAAAGCCGCTTGTCAAGCTAGCAGCTTCGTCCCCAGTGCCACAGGTCCCTCAAAGAACTGAGGGGACCTCGAAGAGGAAAACTCCTCGTAGTCGTAGCCTTGAGTTGGTAGTTTCGTGTCTAACCAAGATTGGTGGAGATGGATCGAGAAAAAACAGAGTGTGAGAGTCTTGAAACGATAATAAACGAAAGAGGACGAGAACGAGATATGACGACGAGGGGGGTTAAAGGGGTGCAGTGGGCAATGACCGATACTTCATGAGGGGACGTAGCCGATAGACTAATGGGGTTCGCAGGCAAGGCGGCGGAAGTGGAAAAGGTAGGGGGTCTTAAAGAGCAGATCTCAAGTCGAGCAGCAACCCGCCACCCTAGGATGGCAACGTGAGAGGAAAGTGGGGTGAAACCATCGTAAAACGCTGGGAAAAAAAAAAAAAGGGAATGTGAAAAAGGGGTGAGGTATGCGCAGCGGGTGACGATCGTGATCTGCCACAAAAAAAGGGTGAGATCGCGACGCGCACACAAAAGCCATGGTGGGATCGCCACCCCGGTGCCTTTGGGGGAAAAAGGAACGGGCGGGGTTAAAAACTGAGAGATCCAGGTCACTAAAAACTAGTCTTGCAAAAAAGGACACCGCCACCAAAGGGGCGGGGAGCGCGGAACCACGAACAACAACAAAGGGGGAGGAACGAGAAAAGAGCCCGGGTGGGTTACATTTAAACGTTCAAAAGAAAAGGGGCCAGTTGAGGCGTAGGCGACGGTGTTCAATCATCCGGGGAATCGGGGCACTAACTATGGGCCCCCCACACAAAACAAGGAAACTGTCCTGATCAGGAGTGCAAAGAAGATAACAACGAGAGGGAATAAGGAGTTAGTGCATTTCCTAGGGCCCCCACACTGCAATAAGAGTGAATAGACCACAAAAAATGGGGGAGTTTCTAGGCTGAAATACCTGCTCGGGATCAAGTGGCGTGGCGTGTTATAAAACGAAAAGGAAAAACGAAAGCGGCGCGTTGTAGAAAAACCTAATGGTAAAAAAACGGGCATCACAAAACCTAAATGGGGCAGAGGCGACTAAAAGGGGGCCAGAACGTCGTCAAAGAAATTTCAAACACCGTTACTGGTTCCGTACACTGCACCCTAGAACAAAATCTCGAAGAGTCACAAAGACTAGGAAGGATGTTAGTGTCGTCCGGTAATGCGGGCAAAGCAAGGTTGCTACTACAATGGGCAAATCTTCTATACCCCCTAGGCGTCTGAAAAACACGGGAGTAAATCGCCTATGGAACTTAAAACAGTAAAGGTGTCATGCCTTGTACTAGGCTCGAGAGGTGGGGGGGGGACGAACAATACAATGCGGCGTGGGCCAATCAGAAATATGCAAAGACGCGGCTGTGGGCGAAAAGACTGCAAATTAGCAGGGTTGCGTGGCGGCTTGTGTCGGGCATCAGTAGGGCTGAAAGTTGAGGTTGCCAGAAAGGGAAAGTTAGATGGGCGGCGAAGGGGAAGGCAATGTCAACGAAGTGTTCACATATCATAGACTGGGCGCGGCTTAGAAGTGATCGAGGAAGTAAGAAGGTGGCCTGGGATTGGAACAGAAAGAAGGCGGGGGCTGGCGGAGTGAGAGACGGAGCGTAAGGGACGTCAAGAGTTGAAGGTAGGGTGAAAAATACTCAAAAGGTGTTTGGGAAAGCAATTACGATGGGATCCACAGAATATAATTGTCTGTGCTAAGACAAGGACGCGGGACGAAAATGATTAGCAAGCAGGCGGCTGGCTGATAAAAAGTTAAAATAAAAAAGAAACGAGGCATGTAGTGAGCGGAAAGCCTACACATTCGAAATTTCGAACATACCACGATAACAGAGCTGGAAAATCAAGAACCCGAGAAAGCTCCCCCGAAAGCAGTGGGAGTGAAGTGAGGGGATGCCCAAAAAGGAAATCGGAGAAGGAAACAGAGAATCGTGTGTAAAGAGTTACCACACAATTGGCTTGAGAGGTACAAGAGAGGAAACAAAGAGCCGTGCGTGGGAAGCTCCAACTTAAAAATGGGGGGGGGAGAGGCTTTTACAACAAACAGCGAGCGCGAAGCCAAGGACTCCGGATGTGTGACATTGGGTGAGTAGCTTAAAGGGCAACTCGGTCGCAAGAAGGGTTCACGGGGGTAGTAAAAAAACACAGAACCAGGACGGAAGGAATGAAATTGCGTGGGGGCTGGAAAGAAATTGGTCCGTAGCAACGCGCGATACATAAACGAACAGAAGCTGGCCGATGAGAGAGGTGGCACACTCCAATCGGAAGAAAAGGGACCAGCCTCGGATCACGAGGGTAATCGGTGAATAAAAGAAATGGAGAACCTACAGATGGGAATGGTACGGCGGCAAATGGGCGCACAAAATAAAACCGCATAAAGGAGCAGGAACCTACAGGGAAGTAATTTGCGTTAACAGTAAAAACGCAACCGGAAACACAATCCAAAAAAAAAGATGGAGCCACCGCTGATACCAATAAAACACTCCCTGACCGCCAGCGAGACACCGGTAACTAAAACCTTGAGTTCCTGAGTAATCCTTGTCCCAAGCTAAACACGTGCCGGCTTCGCCTTGTTTCGGACAGGCAATAGCAAAGGAGCGGGTCAACCCGGAACTGGCACACTGCCCGATGTCACCGACACACGAAGGCCGTCACCGATGTGTAGGAATCCCGGCCCTCTTTCTGAGGCAAACACTTTCGCAATTAAGCCGCAACGAGGGCGCTCATGGTTCGGGTGGAGATGCTTACACTTCAAGAAACGTGTTTTGGGGACTGGTCCCTAACCGGTGGTGCGCTATGGTTGGGGAGTGAACGGGGGGAGGTTCGGGGCGGCCTTTTCGGAGGAAAATACCGTGAGGGTCAAACTATGAAGCCGGTAGGGTGTTGACCGGTCGTGTGTCGCGCACTTGGGGGGGCTCTTGCATTTCTCCCGTACTTACCATGAAGCGGGCAGGGGGTCTCCACGGACACAAAGTCCTATAATGAACGCGTGCCACTCAGAGCGGACTCACAAAGGAGCGAAAGTACAGTTTGAACAAAGGCCCTAGATTAGAACGGTTTTTTCGGAGGACAATGTGCCACAGAGCCCTGGGGGATGCTCGTGGTTTGCTCCGGATCCCATACGGTAACTAACCGAATGGGGGGCGGTCGGCGGAGAGCGGGGGCGAAAGAGGAGAAGACGTCATACCTGCAATTTGTTCTGCTAGTACATCGAACCGGGGAGATCGGGAAAACGGTGGCGGGGGAGGGACGGGGATCCAGCGATCTAGAAACCGGAGGGCGATCGGCAAGGCTTCGAGGGACTTACAACCTGGAAAAGAAGCAGGAAAGAGAGGGTGATCTGAATCCAAGGGCCAAGAACGACAAGGAGGTGGGACCACTTTGAAAAGAAGAGGATGAGGGATGGGGAAGAATGGAAAAGGAGAAGGGAGAGGGAAGGAGAGGGTTGGGAGAGTGGCAGGGATTGTCTAGGTTGGTGAAAGGTGCTTAAGTGCCCTCAGATCGGGGGCCGGGTGTGGACACTCCTTACGATTAGTATTTTCAAACGGTCACGAAACAAGAGGAAGGGACTGGAAGGACTGGTACGGGGAGATACTGGAACAGAGAGTGGATGGTTCAGAAGGGAAGAGCACCCAGGGGCGACAGGATGTCGGTCATCGGCAGACGAAGAACTGGCAGGCTTGCCGACGAGCTGATCTGTCCAAGGCAAACACCAGAGGACGTGGGTCCGAGAGGGATTGCAAGGTGCTGGGGTCCATGAACGACACTGGTGCGCCCCAAGGAAAGGACTGACTGGGTGCAAGGTCTAACGGAAATTTCGTTGGGTGGTATCAAAACGCGTTTAGGAAAGAACCTACAATATTCCATAGAACAACGGTTAAATTAATAATCGGGGGAGGTTCAGACTGGAAGGTGCAAACCCTCGCAGAGGCAGTAAGCAGCCAACTCTATGGAACGATCCGGGAGGCGGTGGAGAGCTGGGGATCACATGAAGTAAGAGAAGACGGCCAGCTCTCACACGCTACATCTAGCGATACCAAATTAACCCAAGACAACGAGGGGGGATTGAACGACAATCCAAACATCCCACCGGGAAGCACACAGAGGTGGCGCAGTGCTGTCGTACTCTTCATAGTTCAATGCAGTGTCAGAATGAATAGAGACGCACCAGACCATGACAGGGAGGGAAAGAAATGCGGACTCATGAGACGTGCAAGCTGAGGGATAAGGAGATAGGGTGGGGGAATTAAAAAGGGTAATACTGACAAAAGGGTCGCAGTCCTCCGTCACCATTGTTTCGTGGCTAAGGCGCCCGATAGGGAATCTGTGTTTCAAAAGGCCACTTGAGACTCAAACGAATATGGATCCACAGAAGAGAGATAGTGTAAGCGACACAAAACGTACACCATTTTCGTCCTCGGAAAGGGGGTGTACGGACGCGTCGGTCACATTCTCGAGGGGAGCAAGATAAAAAACCTGATGAGTCCGTAAAATGTGTTGATACAGTTGTCGATCCAATCGTGTATTGCGCGGAGCCGGTAAGGTAAGTGAACCCCGTCGGGGCACAAACGTAAGGTCACGGCGGGGGATTCGGGCTTGAGGGGAACAGGGTAGTCGTGGTGAGAAGAGGGACCTAACCGATCGATTCTCAAAAAAAAAAGAATTGAAAACCTCGTAACTCGGCGACACAGACGACTGACGTCCTGCCGGGCGACGGGGGAATACAGCTCCCCGTCAGGAGGACAGCAATGTGCTCTTCTGTAAAAAGGAAAAGGGGGATTGACGTTACCAGTTCGTTTCGAGATAAGACCGGGGCATCTTTGATTACCCAAAAGGGTATCGGCAAGGCCGGGGGAAAGTCCAGGATGGCCGTACTGTGGCTACGACGCAAAAACTCAAAGGAGGATGGGAAAACATCCGTGTCTCCCGGAGCGGGAGAGTCACGAACTTGGACCGAGCTGAATCTCTCGGTTGCCACGTGTCAGTGGGACCAGCGGCAGGGACATCGATCTGACAAAAGGCCGGTATCCCAAAAGCCACGGCCGTTATGGCCCCCGACCTAATATCCGCCTAGACTGCAGGGGAGTGTTCTAACCTGCTGGACAAGGTCTGGACTCCCACCCCGCGGTAGGGGTGCCCCATAAGGAGGAAGCACTGGACAAGGCCTTGAAAGCTGGAGGAACAGGGCGTTGATAATGGTTTTACGACCGAGTTACCAGGGGGTCTGCCTTCTTTAAAAAATGAAAAGGAGGGGGAACGGACGATCATCCCAGGGAGCCGACTCTTTTCCGAAAGGGCGGCGATTAACTCGGATAGCCGGCGGCTGGAACGGTACCCCCTAAAACATTGAAACAGAACAACGGAAAATCGGACAGAAAAAAGAATTACCAAATCTAGACAGCACAACTGTCGGCTAAGAGAATCCTCAGGGGGGGGCAGCTAAATCATGTGGTAGAAATGCGGGAATAGGAATGAAAGGGGGACGTTATGCAGGAATGCGACTGACTAAAAAAAACGCAGGAGGTTGAAACAGACTAGGAAGGGGGAAAGCGCGTGCGATCGCAATCAACGCTACCCTTGATGTGCACGTTGTTCCCTATGGGAGATAGTGGGGCGTCAACCTCACGGAGGAAAGTTTTGGAGGGGTTGGGGGAGGAAAGGCGGCAACCTTCGGGGGAAGGTAACAAACACCGCGTGCACCTATGACTGTTAACGCCGGTAGTAGGAGGGGGGGAAGCGGGTCTGCCCGTCCTATGACTAAATCAGTGGTGGTGGGGAGTATTCCGTTACTTCGTGTGCGGATCGGACAAAGGGCGAGAGGGCCTCGGTAGAAGTTGGCACTGAAGTCAGGTTGTGGGGGGGTTGGCCCGATCAGGACGGCGCAGTAGTCGAAAAAAAAGAGACGCGGAGTCATCGACGAGGGGGGAAGGAGATCCGGATAATCAAGGTGTCAAAAAATCGGTATGACCTGACTGGGGGGTCTCAGGGAAAAGGACCGCGGAAGACCTCCGTGTATTTATCGAAGGATATCAACCTGTTAGCAAGGCTGTTTTAAAAAATAAGGGAAACAGTATCCAAGAGGGCAGAGCTCGTCAAACGGGAAGAGTTAGCGGGGGCGTAGGAAGAGGGGTTTCTGGTGCCGGATCGGGCAGACTATTCGGATCGCCGCAATTGGATCGCGGGAGGTGTTAAAAGAAATCGCTAGGGGATGCAGGGTTCAACGAGATCAAGCAAACACGAGCGGACACTAGAACAGTATGGGTTCAAACTCGTGAAGACAGGGGGAAAGGGATTTCCTAAGGTACTAAAGATGCCTTCAATCGGGACTGGCCACGGAAACACATGATAACTAAGGGCCCCCATTGAAGTAAGAGAGTATAAGACTGGTAAACGGTTGCACAAGTCTGAATGTCACCGCAGACAAGTCGAATCCAAATGACGCCACAGGCCAAGCCGAAGAGGGGGGTGATAAGGACGGCTGGGCGTTTGGATAGGTGAATTTTTTCTTCTCTGTTTGGTAACAAGGGGGATCGTCGTGTGGGACAAGGCGCAAGTAAAAGCCTTTACATGTGGAGTAGCGAAGTGTCTCGCGTTGGGTAGTGTGGAATGCGATGACCATCGACGCATGGTAACGGGGGAGGGGGAAACGACAGGGGAATGGGTGGACGCACATGTTAATAATAGGGCCTCATCGGTAAAAAAAACAAGCTCGTCGGGGAGACAGTGCAAAAGCACAACGCCGCACCCAGTCTCGAGGCGCGACGACTCTTTGGGGGGCGCATCGCTGGGGGGGACAAACAAGCAGAGTCTACGTTGAAGCACAGGGACAGGGACAATCAGTGTTGTAGAACAGGGTCCTCGAACCTAGGAACTGGGGTTCTGGACACGTCTGATCTTTACTAAAAAAGAATCCCTTCCGATCCGGTCCTGGGTGAAGGGGGAAACTAACACACCCGGTAAGAAACAATAGAGGGAGGAAAAAGAGAGATACGACTGTTGGACTTGAGCGGGGGACAAAGAACCGGATATTTGTCTAGGAGGACGAGGATTCGCATCGAGGAAACGGGGAGGAGCAGACACCAAACGACGAGAGAGCGATAACCACACCCAATAACCCTAGGGGGAGAACGCGTGTCCGGAGGGTCGTACACAGCCGTGAAGACGACGGGCGCCGTAACACAAAGTGGGTATAGACGTGAACTCCAAACGTGGGGGTTAAATTCGGGTAAATCAGAACAGAACTGACAACCGGCTCGTCGTTCACTGCAGACGAGACCGAAAACCCGAAACTTAAGAGCTTGAACACTAACTTGGAAATACAGTGGGGAGGGGCATCGAACACTGCAAACTAAAACCAACGATCTAGAGAAAGCAAGGAAATGTGCAGAACCATAGATCGACCAGACTCACACACTCCAAGTGCATGACGACACTGGCCCTCATCAGCTCTCGAAAACGAAACCGAAACAACAACAGGACGGCATTGACAGCCGAACGTCCTTAAAAACAACGGGGGAGGATGGGACCCGGAAAAAAAATGCGACGAGGACCCCCGTTAACGCCCTGGGCTGGCCCTGTATTCGCTAATGGAAGACGACTGGCGTGAATGAGGTTAAAGGACGGTAAGCCCCATTGCGTGGACTACTTCGAATGAGCATAAAGCTTTGGACACGGGTTGCGAAGTCTCGTGTAAAAACGCTCGGAGACGCTGATGGCTCTCGGGGGCGAGTTGACAACCGTCGGAAACAAATAGAGAAATGAAGGCCACATTTCGGTACTTCCACTAATAAAAAACCCTACCTTCCAAAACAAGAGAAACAGGTATTGCCTTGGACCATATCCTGAGGCAGGGAAACTACACCAGACCATGGAAGATGCCTCAAGGCCGCATGTCTCAACCTAAAAGTAAAACATACTCTTGGCGGTCGTTCCAATTTGTCTGAGATCGCTTCCTGGGGAGTGGCGACCAACGATCAATTCATCCGCATGCGAGGTGACTCGACCAAGCCTTACGGCTAACCGTCGGACTTGGGGAGGCATGGTGGTCGAAAAAGTCTGGGAAAACACACAAAACTTCAAAAAAAAAAAAGACGAACACACAGAAAATTCCAGAACAACCTCGAACGGCAAAAGAAAAACCAACGCGGGAAAATCCGGAAAGAAGGCCGCGAAGACAGGTTCAGACTGTCAAAAAAGAACCACCCGGGAGAAGTCACACAGGGTGCCTAGAATCAGAGGAGGGATCGGGTGCAACTCCCCATCCAGAAAACTCAACAACGGGTAGTGCACAACATCAATAGTCAAAAAAGGAGGAGACAAAGGTAACGACGACGCCGTCTATGTGGACTAGCGGCGTCGGTTGGGGCGTCCGCTGGGGGATAGGAGAAGGGTTGTGATAGCCGCGGGCGGGGGGCGTAAAGGGGAGGAGGGTATGGGTGGGATCCGAGGCTCCTTAGGAAGAGGGGGAGGATGGTAGGGGGGCATGGGGTTAGTCTCGGGAAGTGGGCCTGGTGGAGAGCTTCATGGTCTTTCCGGGAAGGAACGGTGCTTGGGCCACAGATGGCCCAACTCACCCGGGTAATCTTAACTAAAGGAACTCAGCACTGTCAGAAACACTATGCACCGGCGCAGGGGGGAAATAGCGACCGTACCAAAGTAAGGGCCTGTGTAGTAAAAACGAATGGAACCTCAGGTCTTTGGGGTGACACAGGAACCCCCTTGAAAATGCACCGGGGTACCGAATAACGGAAACACAACGGAATGGGAGAAAAAGAGAAACAACCTGCATGTTCGTCCGAGTACCGGGGCAAGCATAAAGTATCTAGTATCAAAATACAGAATGTACACGGGGGAAGGAGAGAGTCTACGGGCCCGATTCGATGAACTAGTAAAACAAATCGGGAGGGTCCAGGAGGGAAGGAGGACTTCTGACGCAGGCCGGATACGGTGCTTAAGCAGCCATTCGATTTACGATTAACGGGAAAGGTGACGGACTAAGAAAGGGACATAGACGCGTACAAAGTCAAACACTTGATTGGGGGCAGTATCAGCCATCACGGGGAAAAGGGAGATATGCGTAATGAACGCAGAAAGAAGCCAAGCCGGGAATACGTGTGAGGACAGATAGAGTAAAATCTAAACAGACGGATCAAAAGTGCACCGGAGATAGCAATCGGATCACCACATTGGGGAAGCAGCGGCAAGCATTTGGGTCCAATATATAGAAAGACGTGTCATTTCAAATCAACCGAAGAGAGTGCTCGCAGAGCGTGAAAAGACGGCAGGAAAACGGCATAATTCCAGGAGGGAAAAGCACTCAAATGCATGCAACGCGCCGGTAGTGGAAAATTTCAGGAATCCATCACTCACAGCACCACTCCTAAATCCGATCAAACGGAAGAGAACACCCACCGGCTCGAAACGATGCACTCCGACACTCAGCAGAAAGCTCAGAAGGTCGCCGGGGGGGGCGACATAACGCATCAACGACGCAAGAACAACATCTCAGATCACTGTCAACAATAACCTTGCACTGGGAGGGGGGAGGGCAAAAAAGCACCGAAATCCAGTCTCTCCACAAACTCAATAAAGCAGAGGAAAATCATAGGAAGCGGTGGAAAAAAGAAGGAGTTGCTGGGTCTGTTTATTAGGAAAAGAGAAGAGAGAACGCAGCTGCGCGCCCATGTGATGTCGGTGAGTATGGCGGATAGGGAATAAGTCGACTCCTGTGCGGGGGGCAGCGATAACAGTCCGACAGAGGTCCCCAGAAAAATTTTATGGAAGGGGGGGAGCAAGGCGCGTGAACCCTGGTATGTCGGTGAGGGAGTGGCGACCAGATGTGCCGCACGTACCGAAGAGGGGTCTAAACGCGGGGGATTGAGTGTCCTGGGGAGAGTAGGAGTGGTTTGCTCACTCCGGGGAGAATACGCCCCGGGGGTATTGGTGAGCATGCGTCGGTAATGGCCTGGAGAGAAGGGGAAAAAATAAAAGAAAACGTAGAGGGGTGCAGAGTCAGACAAATCGTGGCTGCGATACCGGTACAGTTCACACGTGGAACGGCTGTGGTCGACGTGCTGAGAGACACACCGGCAAGGGTGCCTCAATCGCATTATCAGAGCCCAGTGGATCCTCCAGAATCAGGGAAGGCTCTTTCGGAACGACGGAACTCACATGTTGCGGTAATGCGTTGGCTAGGAAGCTGCGTACCTGTTCGGAGCTCTATCCGTAAAAAGGGGTGCAACCCGCCAACCGGGAATCCTTGAGAATACACGGCTTCCGTGTAATAACTAACAATGTCTCGCGTCAGGGGGAAACGTTGAAAATAACCAAGAAATCCAAAGGAAGCGGGTACACGACATGGACTTTCCGGGCGAATGTGAACGTCGAGTGCGGGGATCTTAAACAAGTGGAAGAGGGGAGTAATAAGGGAGGGTTCAAGGGTGGGCGTGGTGGAGGAGAGGATGCACGAAATAGAGAGAGAAAGAGAAAAAAAGGGGGGGGTGGGAGGCGTGCCAGGGAGCGGCGAAACGAGCTAAGGGGAATGTGGCTCAGGGAAGTCGGGCATCACAACCCTTAAAACGCCCAAGCGGCATGAGGCTGGAAAGGTCAAAGTCCAGGGTTGGACGGTTAAAAGCGAATGAAGGGTAGAGGAAAGAGGGACGAGAGACGCTCCAGGACGGGAGAGGTGAGGAACCGGCCCTGCGGGAGGTGCCCCGGAGAAAGACGATTGCGGTTTGTATCGCTATGTGGAAAGGCAGAGGGGATGCGGAACATGAGGAAATAAACCGGCCATCAGGGAAGCTAAAAAGGAGAGAAAAAACCATAAAACGTTAAAGGGGGGGGGGGATTAAAAGCTATCCGTTAAGAATTGTCGTGTCCCGTCAGAATATTGTTCCATGTTGGGGGGTGGTTCTTACAAGTTTGAAGGATTGGGACCGAATCTAGACGCGTCAGAGGTCGGGACGAGCCAAGGCCGAGGTGATAGAAAAGGAAAAGAAGTTTGCGAAGAATGGGGACTGGGGAAAGGTGGGCGACAGTGCAGGTGGGGTTGGCGCGAAGCTATTTACGGGCGAGTAGCGCATGGTAAGACGGAACAGCTATGGTTTTTGGCGATAGCTTGCCCTGGGGGGCAGCGGTTAATGTAAAAAGGGGTTAAAGGTTGGGTCCTGAGGAAGGCATTTCCCAGGGCCGGAATAGTCAGGGGACCAAGGGGATTAAAGCACGGTGCAGACGAGTGAATCGTCACGAAAAAGTAACGAGAAAAAAATACCGGCGGAGAAGCCGGCAAGAATATTGAGAACTGCACTAAGGCAAAAATACGCTACAGAAAAGTGGGGATAAGACAAGGAAGCTTGCATGCGCAAAGGAACCACGAAGCCCTCAGTGGCTACTGTGATGAGGTGGGTCTTGAACCAGATAAAAAAAGGGGAGGAGATGGGGAGGCAGAGTGAACGGGGGGAATCTTAAACCGTTCAGTGTGACAACAAAAAAAATGTTGTGAAAAAACAGTAGCCATGAGTGTAAAAAGTTTGAATAGGGGAGTAGGGAAGAGGAAGAAGGGTCCGTCGTAGAGAAAAAGTATAGATCCGAATTCTCAGGGAGGTAGGACCTATATAATACCGGAAAAAGAGTGGGCGCGGAGTGGAAGATCCAGGAGAATTGGTAAGAGTGGGGGCGGTGGGGGGTGTGAAGGCAGACAAGATGAAAGAGAATGAGTTTAGGAACACCATTCAAAAAGCGCGACGGAAAAAAAGAGAGGGTAGGAGAAATATGAGTTACAGGTACACGTTAATGAAGGGACGAACTGATAAGATCAATAGAATTAGCCGTTGCGGCACACCTGTGTCCGGCCAACAAATAGATCCGTCGAAGTGTTCCGGATGTAGGGAGGGAGAGAATTGTTTAAAAATCACGGCGCGGTTTGGATAGGTTTAAGGCCAGCGGGGGCTCTTAGGCAGGGGATCGTGAACGAAGCCCAGGTCGTGGGCGAGGGACTCTGGGAGAGAGGGGGGTCGTATTTGGGTGTCGGTAACAGGAGAAAGTGTGGTGATGGCGATAAAAGAGGGGAGGAGTACTGGAATTAGCAGATCGCAATCGTGGGACAAGCACAGCTTCAGGGGATATTCTATAAAACAGGACAAGGCAATAACGGAGCGAGTTTCGGTGACAGGTCAAAAGGAGAACCGGATTTAAGGTCTGGTGGAAGACGTCGGCCAATGAACGGTGGGAAGAGTACAAGGCTGAAGATGTCTCGTAAAATCCTGCAATAGAGAGACATGAACTCTGAGACAAGTGATAGCATTGAATCGGGGGAGAAGGGGGTGAAGATAAAAGAAGTTAAGGTACCCAACAAGGAGAAGAGGAGGAGTGCCCAGTTGCTTTCGAAGGTATGACGAAGGAACAAGGAATGGGACAGGGATAACGTTCCATCCGGAAAAAAAAGAGAAAAGGTAATCTTTGAATGGTGAAACAAGATTCAGACAATGGTGAATGGCGAAGGGATGAAGGTGAAATTTGGGACAATGCGTAGAAAAAAAAGACAGATCAGAGTGGAAAAGGGGGGAAATGAGTCACATCAAAAGGTGTTTCAAAGGACAAAAGAAAACAAGAGCATGGTCACAAAATTGTTTGGGTAGGGCGAAAAAGAAGATAATGGTTGGCAATGCAGAAGATGAAAAGAATGCATAGGTACGGAATACGCGCAAAACAGAGAAAAAAGGGTCCAATAGCAGGGGAAAATATACGAAGTCGTAAAGGACGCAGTCAGAGGCAAAAACACAAGGAGACAGAATGGAGTGGAGACAAAATTTTAGTGACATAGGGAACCCGATAATAATGAAAAAAAAAAGTGATCAATGACACATGCCTGCCAAAACGACAGGGGGTTTAGTTTAGGAAGGCAGGGGCAAGTCCCTCCTGTCTTCTGAGGATTAGGAGCGGGAAATGGTCCTGGCGCACATGGATCTGATAGGAGTGACACCCCGCCGACAAGACTAAAGGAGATAAGAGAGCGCTTGCTGGAAAGAAGTATTGCATGTAAGTTATCCGCAGTCAACTCTGTTAAAACCGCGGAAAAATTGAGAGAAAAAAGGGGGAATTGTCCTGACAAGGGGTCAAAGTCAAGCGTATTAAACTAAGAAGAAAAATTGACCCGACGGGAACATAAGGGTCTAATGGCTGAGATTCGAAATTATAAGAACGAGCATCTGGGTGTACTTATAGGAAAACACGACATTGGCAGGAAATTTATAGAGTGGGAAAGATCTGGAACCAGAAGAGAGAAAAATTTGTGAAGGGGGACACCCTGGTATAAACAGGAGATAATAATGGTCAACCCAGAGAGTGAGAGTGATGTGAGGAAGTGCGGGACCTACCCATGATCCCGGTCAGGACTATTGGTATACTGAAAAAGGGGTAGTGCGGAGCAGTTCATTCGTGGTGGGAGAAGGAATAGGGGCGGATGGATGACTCGACGCGTATGAACTTTCAAGTCACCAGTGATTACAAAAACTAGAGGAAAAGGAAATACTAACGGGAAAGCAGGGAAGAAACTATAAAGAGGTTTGGGGGTGCAAGTTCAAAAGAGTAATAAATTAGAAAAGAAGATCGTAATGGAAATTCGTTCAAAAGGTGGAACAGTCTTGGAACGTCTGCAATTGGGTGAGGGTCAATGAAGATTCAGCCGGCCGCCGGAGGCAACGGTCTCGAGGTCATGCACATTTTTGTGACTCGAAAAGAAGGAAAGGACCGAAAAGGGCGAGTTTAATTAATGGAAAAAATAGAAGTAAAAGTGGGGGACATGGTCGGGCACGGAGGAGTGACACGAAACAGTCTGGGGGCTGAATCTAACGACCGCGGCAGAGCGGGAAAAAAGTAAGACGCGAAGGAAGCTTGTGACAACGACAAAGAGGATGGCCTAACTAAAGGAACTGAGGAGGGGGAGACATTGAGGGAGGCTACCTGGAAGGTAGAAAGACGTTAACTAACATAATGGGGGGAAATGAGTAAGGATGAGATAAAAGGATTACAATAAAGTAATCGGGAAAAAGGGCACTAAGGCCAGTAGCTACTGACCACCAAGAACATAAAACGAATCAACCTAAGATCACCCGACGCGGCAGAGAATACTGTCATCAAAGAAACGGGAGGATATTTAATAAACATCTGTTGTGGTTGAGGCATCCGGGAAGTGTTTGTAGGAAACATACCCAAGGAGAAACAAATTAGTAACTATCACGACACACGAAAACAAGACACCACAGATGTCGAAAGCGATCAAACGGCTTGTTAAGACAAGGACGCCAGATAAAGGAGTCATAACCTCAAGGTCACGCATTCACAACGAACGATACCGACACGAAAGGGACGGCATCAAAGGATTTCGCGGCAAAAAGGATAAGGAGCAAATGACAGGAAAAGGCCCATGCCGGAAGCATGGCCGTGAGGTCTGTAAGTTGAAACTTAACGACACTTACTGGACCTAATCGTATCGTCTGTGAAAAATACAGCTGACGAAGAGGAGTAAGAAGCGGAGAGCAGACATTGAGGAAGCCTGGCACCAAAGTTTCGGTATTCGGAAAGACACGCAAACCAAACCACTCAAAAAAAAAATCGTCATTAGTCACAGACATTGAGGGCTTTCAGGACCTAGAGACAAAGTGTGGATCAAACTACAGTGTCGAATTCGTAACGAAAAAAACCAGAAGGAAAACACACAGTGGCTATTAGGAACTCTCGGAGGGAAGGGGAGAATAGGACGGGAGATTAGGCGGAAGGGAGACAGGGGGGGGGGGAAAGGGGAGTGGAGGGGGGGAAGGAGAAGGGGGCCAGTGGGACTTGCCGAGCGGGCAACGGGAGTACGGTTTTCGAGCGTCATCGGGCAGGACGGGGATGACTTGAACGGAGTTCGTACTCGATCGGGGGGGATACAGAAGACTTGACCGAAGTCTGTGTGTACGAAATCGGATCCGGATCGAAAGGAAAAAAAAAGAATCTGGCCGACCGCTAGACCGAGAAGTGCGGCTGCCACGCATATAACCGACAGGCAAAAGACAAACGCAACAGAGCCGTGACCCGGATCACGTCATTATTCAAAGAACCTGAACAAAGGGGGTACCAGGGAAACGAGGACTGTCTTCCTGCATCGAATCGGAAAGGGCGGAAAGTCAGCTTCGCACAAGTACCTGATCGCGGGGCTAAAAAAACGCGGACGGGATCGTGGAGAGGGGGCGTCACGGGACAAGGGGCACGCACCCAACCAAAACACCCTAACAAGACCCAAGTAGAGAACACCTCGGGGACAAGTAAAAACAAAACTAAAGAAAGCGACATCAACCATCCGAACTTACTTCGCAGGGAAAGAGACTCACTCAAGAGTCCTTAACCCAGAATTGGGAAGGGCAACTAGCCCATCAAACAAGCCGTCAATCATCGAGGAGACCCCGGTGAGGGGGGGGGGGGGGGGGGGGGGGGGGGGGGTGGGGGGGTGTTGGGGGTCGGGTACGCAGGAAACAAAGTCGAGGTCGTTCAATCGGTGATGTAGAACTGGAGAAAATGAGTTGTCAATTGCCGGTTCCTGTTCTAACTAGCCAGAAGGAGGGGTTCACGAAGCCTTAAGGTTGACAGGAGGGTGAGGGGGGGCGGGGGTTTTCGAGTCGAAAGGGAACCGGTCAACTTTCGCCGGAAAGCAACGGGGGATAAGAAAGCACAGTAAAGAGGCAGGGTGACTCAAAGCAGCGGCAACGTGTGAAGAGGGACCGGAAACCGACGGTAAAGAGTGCGGCAACGCCTCGGGGCCAACCGTAAAAAACAGTGTCCGCACGCGGATGAAACGAATCCCCGAGGGACAAGCGCATGTTGTGGGAGGTACCTCCAGAGGAAGGATACAACGACGAGGGTCAGTACTTATTGAATCCGGGGGCAAGGATCGCGGAGGGGGACGGAAAACACGGTGGGGGGGACCGAAGAAGCCACCGGGCGAATAGGATAACGCCCCGTGATCACGGAGGTCGGCCCCGTGAGACGGGGCCTTCGTAGAACGAGGGAAAGCCTAACAAATTTTGTTAAGAACAACCTGACAGAGACAAATCAACATGGGGGACTTTTGTGATACGCGATCACCGTCAAACCGACAGGGGCAGTATAACCTCCCGAACGGGGGGGTGGTTCACGAGGAGAATGCACAGGTTCGGAAATCGGTAGAAGGAAGTCGAATACTACGACACGCTCAAGAAGTCAGCGCCAACTCGAAACAGACTGCGGACCCGAAAGAAGAAAGTTTCAACGAGGCCAAGGCCCACCGCACGTGAAATCCGTACGACTCATAGATAGGGCAGCGAGCCGCGCAAGGAATCGCAAAGGGGGGAAACGACGGAATTGTGTACGCTCAACAAACAACAACGGAGAAAGATGATCGTTGGAGAAAAAAAGGTGACGTCGGGCTGCGAAAGGAAAACGAGGAGGCGAGTCCCTCACCGGGATACGGGGGATCCCGTCCGAGACGCGGTGCGGGGGGAGGGCGGTTGGGGTTGTCCTCGTGAACCAACCAGGGGGTCCGGGCATGTCGAAGTAGCGAAGAGCAATTGCCGGAGTATTACTTGAAGCCGCTTATTCTATCCACCCCATCGATCTAGGGCAAGTCATCCGGCGGAATCACAAGGGATACGTGCCAGAAAGTGTCTAGGATAAAAGAACCGGCCGGAAAGTTAAAAAAACCGCCGAGCAACAAGCCTGCGATGCCGGAGCGGAACCCATGTTGCGGGAGGGGGACGTAGCGATGGAAGGGTGAGAGGGGGGGACCGAAAAAATCCTTTCGACCGCTGGGGAGGATAGCAACCGGGGGGAGGAAAAACCACAGGTGGCACATCAACACCAAGAAGAAAATCGGAAACCTAACTATAGTAAACGGGGCCGAGGGATTTAATCCGAGACTTCCGTACAAAGAACGAAAACTAGGCCGGCCTGCCCGCGTGATCCCCTGAAGGGGAATCCCCGCCAGGACGAGAAAAAAAATCGGTTAAGGTTTGTGTGAGAAAAAGTTTTTGAAACTTACCTCGGGTCCACAGTTTACCAGAGGTCTAGCGATGGACCCACGTCAAGCTAACTTAGAGAGGGAGACCGGCGCTAAGGATGGAACTTGGGTCCCGGCGCGTCTGGACAAAAAAGAAGGACAGGGCAAACAGCGCCGCGGAAACCCGACCGCAAACAAGATGCAATAAAGTAAGCGCATAGGGGTAAAAACCGACATGCTTCTGGGACGCGAGTTGCATCAGAAGCGGACTTGAACGCCAAAACTGAAGATTGAACGAATGAAACAATATCGGGGGCCAAGGGTCCTTTCCAGTGCGGACCGATATTGAAATTTAGTCTTTTGGGTGGTGTAGTTAGAAAGCAAGTTCGTGTGGAGAATAAAGTCTGTCCCCTGGGAAGAAAAGGAGGGGTTGGAAATTAAGGTATCACGGAGGAAGGGGGAATTGCTTCGAGTAGTTGGCGTCATGAATTGTCGCTGGGCGTTGCGGTCCTGAAAGGGGGGGTGTTTAGTCCAGTACCTGCCACCTCGAAGATCTCAGCGGCCTGGCAGAGTTCTCAGGAAAGGCTTTCCTGCGGGACACGAGATCGACTAGTCCTGATTAAGGAAAGCTAGGTTCGGGGGAAAGGGATACCACCGATGAGTTAAGGAGGGATCAATCCATCCTATTTCTGGTCGTATATCTGTTGAGTAGGGGTGGGAGCCCTCGGTTTTTCTATGGGAGGGCACTGTGGAAAGGACGCGCTGGTCAGCGAACGTGGGCTCAACTAAGATCAACGATCTGGCCACAGAACTTAAGTGTGGGAATAAGCGAAAGAAGAGAAGAAGACTATTCGACTGTACGGTCGCGGCTTCGCCAACAGAAATAAGCAAGATGAACTCGAAATAACCGGGGACAAATAATAACACTGGCCACAACCTAGTACGGCAGACTAATCAAGAGTCAAGGACTCTCTGCGCTCAAGAGGGCGGGGGTAAACGACTTGTCGGGGTCTTTTCAGGGGTGTTTCTGATCGAACATGAGTTGGCCAGGTCGTCGATCCAACACGCTTGGTTGTTCGGACATGCTAAGCCCCTGACTCTTGAAAATAGATATTGGAGCTTGTGTTAGGGAAGTGGATGACAGAAGGGGAGGGTACGGGATAAAACAAAGGAAGGGTGCTCAGAAAACGAATCGCGAGTTCGAAAGAGCAAGGGAATCAGCAAAGTGGAGAAAATTCAAAAAAGGAGCCGATCTGAGGGGTCTTCGAAAAGGCGACCCGGTGGGGGTAAAGTAAGAAAGTTCGGAACATTCTGGTTTAGGAGGAGCGGGCGGAGGAGGAGCACGAACCGTGTGGTAAGAGGCATACCCGTTTAAGCCTGTTTGGTGACTAGAGGGTCGTGGTCGGAGGATGAAGGCAGACGCCAACCAAAGAGAGGGGGCTTAAGACAAGGAACAAGACAGGT
>Ga0179593_1611194_pt1 | contig 20147 bp, 18 predicted proteins | sample CZODoug2_1_08_16_FD_185931 | JGI IMG/M metagenome (GOLD analysis project Ga0179593, IMG submission 185931) | Vadose zone soil fungal communities from Angelo Coast Range Reserve, California, USA - CZODoug2_1_08_16fungal (PacBio error correction) | ecosystem: Environmental > Terrestrial > Soil >...
CTGCCTGGACCTCGCGTTGCAAAGAAGCGTCCATTGTGGTGGCTGAAATCGATTGGCCTTCAATGGTGCTCGTTGCAAGAAAGCAGGCTGGGGCGGAATAGCCTGTGTGAAAAAAGAAATCTCGCTAGGTTTCCGGTTTTTTTGCGGCGATAGCTCTCTTGAGAAAGAGTTCCACACTACGCCTGCCAACGCCTCAATGGGCGACAGCCATGGGTCGGGAAAAAGGAATGAGGGGGGGGCGAAGAGCCTGCTGATCGTGAAAAAGTAATCGAGAAAGGAAACTGTTTTTTTGGGTAAAGTCCTCCTTTCTTCTGGGGTTGTGTCGTTATCAGTTGAGAACATAAAACACAAGGGTTAGAAAATTTAGGGATGTCGGATGGGGAAGGGAGGAGACGCAGAGTCGGGGGGGAGGGGGTGAGGGAGGCTTTCCTATACGACTCTCGCGCTTGTCTACCTCCAAGGGGGTCAGGGCCTAGAGAATTCCACGACGAGAACTAGGAAGGAACACATTCGGAGGGGAGACTCGGTAACCAAGAAGGTTCAAAGTTATTCTCACAAAGGGAAAATCGCGCTCTAAAAATGCCGGAAATGTTCGATTCGACGGGTCCTGGAAAGGGTATCTAAAAGATGGAATAATACGAGTCAGAGCTGGGTTGAAAGGGGGGGGAACACAATTCGGAGATGAGGAAAAAAACCTTATCTTAGATATAAACAAAAAAATTTAGTAGGGGAAGGAAAAATCTAGAGAAGAGTGGAGGGTGGTGGGGTAGAAAAATCGAGGGAATGTGGCCACCAGCTTTAGTTACGCCAAACGTCCTTTACGAGAAAGGAGCAGAAATCGACTTGTAAACCTAAAATACCACCTGAAGCATCGAAAAGAAGCTTGGGGTGGGGGCGCAAAATATTCAGCTGGGGGGGTATAGCGGAACTTCTAATTGGTCAGCGGGAACAGGGGGGAGAAAAGACTCTGATGACCTTATCGAGGGCTAAAATCGGAGTCTCCATTCTGGGAATCCTTTTCGTCCTAAAAAAAAGACCATGAAATCAAAGCTTACTCATCTATCTTAAGATTTCCGACCTCTACACCCTTGTGAACCTGGGGGTTGAGACAATCGCACGGAAAAATTATCCAAGAAAAAACACGGATTTCCTTTTCCCGTGACGCCCCCCTTTTCCTTTGGAGTAATCCGTGAGGAAAAAATTCGCCAATGAGAACGAACCGCTAGAAGAAAAAGAGTTCTGGACTTTGCATGAAGGGAATGGGGAAACCTAGGAGAGCGCGGGAGAAAACCGCACACTCAGCGATGTGATAAAGAAGGGCTCAGTTGTAGAGAGGCACTCATGTAACGGGGACACAGAAACCCATTCGAATTTTTATTTCCCCCCCCTATTGAGGGCCAGCCGGCTGAAGGCTTTCACGGTCAGAGGAAAAATTAAAAGGGCACATTACAAGGTCTAATTCCAAAATATCTCAAGTCTGACACTAAGTCAGGAGGGTTCGTAGTAAACAAAACAAGCTAATGAGGGGGACAGCGTTGACCCTCCGCAAGGGTTACTATGCCTAGGGGGAAAAATTTCACTCTACTACATCATTGGGAAAATCTAGAAATCGGTTAAATTGGGTCAAAGATAAGGTGAATTTAGCGATAGGGAAGCAGAGCAAAATCACGGGATTACCCGATCGTTTACGGGGTCGAATGAACCTCTGAAAGGGACCCTCCGGCTACGGACCAGGGAAAGTGTGAATCCTCTCATTAGATCCTCAGGAATCTGGGCTGGGAGCTGGATGCCTCAAGAAGGGTCGTACTGCAGATTGATTGCCAAAAATGCTCTGTCTAGGAGTCTGATAACAGAACATTGCGGCAAAAAGACTTGGTCGTTTATGAGATGTAGATTACCACTCAAGCAGGGAAAGTTTGAGGAATTCACTAGTCTTCAAGAAAACGAAAACTTGGACAATTGGGATGAAGGAGGACTCTCCTGCTACTCACATCGGACTCCAGATTACAGTCCCTCCTTTCAGTCATCTTTCTCCTGTCTCAGGCTGATCAAAATTCTTTTCTGTCTCCGGGAAACTGAAGACTTCTTAAACCGGCGACCTGAAACCCCCTAAAATGATATTTTGGGCATAACAAGTTCTGGGGGGGCCCTCCGAGGGGCTCCGGGCCTTCCGGGGATGAGGAAACTCAGGGAGGGGAGGGGACTGGTGAAGAGGTCCTCAGCAGAGGGTCAGGAAAAAAGAACATAAACTACTTTCTCGGTAGGAGCACTTAACTAAGACTATAGGTTCTTCGGGGAAAGGAGTTCCATGTGCATTCCAGAAGCCCGTGAGAATGGGGAGGCTAGGCACTTTGCTCTATCAAGAATTCTCTGCGAAGAAATTACGGGTATGAGTAGGAGCGAAAACTAGGGGAAAAGTCTCCGTCAATAGACCTTATGAGGGAGGAAGGGCTCTAGAAAAAAGCCGAGCTGAAAGATTGAGAACAAAGAACCTAGGACAAAGACCTCTGCGAAAGAAAAGAAGTCTAGTCCCGGTTCAAAAAAGAGTTCCAAGACTCATGCATCTTACGGAGAAGGGGAGGAGGGACCAAATATGAGCTTTAGGGAAAAAAAGTAAGAAGAGAAAAAATTCAGGTTCTTCTGATCGGGAGAAAAAAAGAAATTTAGAAAAAGAGGGAGTCGGATCTATACCTTGAAGAGAAGCAGCTGAGTAAGATCTTGAGAGCTTGAGGGGGAGCATTAGAAGTGAAAAAAAAAAAGGGAAAAGCGGGGAGAAAAAGATGGATCACGTAGCCGAGTGGGCGTGGGTGAAAGGAAGGGGGGGTCCATTTTTATACAAAATACATTTTCCGGGAAAATTTATATCGTTTCATTAAGTCAACGAAGAAGCAGAGAGATTCTAAAGGAGGGGTCATGGAAACCACAGGTAGCTGGGGGAGAGGATTATTCTCAAGATCCAAAAAGAGAAATTTATCAGGGAACATGACCATAGGAGACCGGGGGGCAAAAGAATATAAGCACGAGGGATGAGAAATACTGACGGTGCGTTTCAAACCCCTCCGTCCTCATCTTTGTTATTCGAAAAGGTCAGAGGCTGCACATTGTAAGAAAAAGTCCGAATCACTTTTAAGGGGACCATTTAATCAGTAAACCAATAGCTTAAACTCTGGAAAAAAGTGATGCCGGGAAACGATAGGAAAAAGCTCTCAGGAGGCGTGGGAACCTTTCAAAGGGAGGAGGTGGGAGAAATAGCGCAGAGGAGGTTTCGGGAAGAAGAAGGGGAAGGAGATGCTTCGAAAGGGCGGGAAACCTACTTGGGGTGACTGGACCGGGGCAGTCACTTCGAGAAATTCCCATGGAGTAGAGCAAAGGCGATATGGAGGGGAAGTGACCTCTTAAAGGTCCTTCCAATATGAGGGGTTTTTGAGAGGTTCTGGGACTCAAAATGGGGGAAAAACAGTGGGACCTCAGGGGGTTGAGATAGAATCAAGGGGAAGGGGGAATTGAAGGGTTTGCGAGTGGGGGAGGTTTGGGAGAAAAAGAGTCGTGAGAGGTCTTGAGAGGGGCAAGGGCATAGGTTGAAATCGGGGGTCTGATCTCGGAATTTTGTGGGGGGGGGGTTGGGGGGGGAAATCAAAAAATTGGGGGGGAGATTGGAAAAAAAGACAAAAGAGAGTCCTCGATGATTGGGGAGGACCTAGGAGACCAGAACCGGCGTTGCGAAAAGTCGCCTGGACAAAGGGGCCCAGCGTGGGAGAAGCTTGAAGAAAAAAAAAAATCATACCCCAGAAGGGGGATCCAAAGCTCACCAGAGGAGCGCCTGGGGGGGATTGGAGGAGGGGGGGGGTGGGGGAGCTGGAAGCGATCAGGAGCGAAAAGAAAAACAAAGCGATGGAATGTGGTGTCATGATTGGAATCCAAGGGAAAGAATGTCGACAGGTTCGTTGAAGGATAGTTGGGGGGTCGAACACTGTTTCGTAGAGACGCTGTGAAAAGGGGGTCCGTGGTGGGGAGGAGGCGACATAGTGTTTGCCTTTCTTTTCCGGGCGCATCGAAGAGTTCAAGAAAGGAATTCGCAGGGGGGAGTTGTAGGGTTAGTTGGCTGTTAAATCTCGTTATGGTCCTAGGGACGTTGGGAAGGGTCTGTGAGTAGAAGCGAAAGTAAAACCAGGGAAAAAGGCTTCTGCAAAGAGGGGATTCAATTGTTTAGAAAAGGGGGAGAAAATAAGGAACTTTGGGTTTTGGGGGAGGGCTTTTCAATGGGGAAATGCACAGCTTGTGCGTTGGAAAAATTTTGACAGAAACCCGGGGGGAAAAGTTTTGGTGAAAAATTCAAAAAGTATGCTGAGGCAGAGGCCAAAAGACGGGGGAAACCTTTAGAGGTACGAGAGCTCAGAAAACACAAAGAGTGTCATGGGGTTAGCTGGGGGACTACGTCTCGGTCATCACAAAAAGATTCCTCACAAGAGTCGAGGGTTAGAGAAGGTCCGGTCGAGGGTTTTTTTTTACTTATCAAGGGAAGCCTGGTCTGTGTCTTCCGTCCGCGTAGATTCCCCCAGATCTCTCCTGGTTTTCTTGAACGGAGTCCTTGGGGGTTGTGTGCGGGAAGGAATTGCCCGACCGGGTTCCGAGGAAAATCCAAGGGGAAAAGCAGGGGCCCTTGAAGTTGAACATGCCTCTCGCAAAATTCCCTTAACTCAAAAGGATCAGGAACGAAACCCGGGGGTAAAAATGGAGGTCAGGGCATTTCAAAAGGAATTGGACTCAGAGGGCCTAATCGGAGGAGGGTAGCAGGCTCACGAGGCGGAGATGAGAAAACAGCAGTGCAGGTCCAGTGCGGGGCCCCTGAGGGGACGCCCTCACCAGATGTGGGTCACCGGGAGGTGAGAGTGTCTAAAAAAGATTGGTCGATTAAACGGACCCCTAAACGGTCAAATCCACTGAAAAAGAGTGGTCGAGAGAAGAAAGTTCATCTTCTTTTTTGGTCTTCTGGATACCTCCCTTTTTACGGGATTCCGCGCCTGGGTTGGGGGGAAAGCTTCTACAGACTGGTCATTAGGGAGATACCTTGTTGCGGGAAAGAGGAAGCATGGACATCGAAGAAGAGGCCGACCACAACCATCAAAAAGGCACGGAGGTTGATCTAGGCAACAACAACAAAAAGGGGGATTAGGAAAAAAGGGGGGCCACCGACCGATCCAGGGGGAGTCGCTGGGGGGGGGTGGACAGATTCTGATTTAGGGAGCTTCCTAGGAAAAAAGTTAGCTCAGGCTTCTAAAAAACATCTCCTGCCGTCCTCATGAGTTTCGGGAGATAACCAAGCATTCGACGTGCTTCCCTTCGTATGCCCGAATTTGAAATGAGGGCTTTTTTCGTAGTCTTCCAATCCTCGTCAGAAGGGCATCCACATTCTCCCCAAGCGAGATCTCAGCATCAAAAGGAGTCATATGTTGGGAACATCTCTTTAGGTTCCGCGACACCCATGACCTGCCACCCAGGGTCGGGGGCCCCTCAATATTCCTCGGTAGTTAGGAAAAAGAGGGGTCTTGTAGATTCCTCCCTTAAAAAGATCGCGGCCCCTCAGCAGGGCCTGAACGGCCCGCCAGTCTAAAGTGGGTCAATGAGTCTTCTTATGGCATTAGGAGATTAAGGTGCAAAAAAAAATCATCCAACAAAAGTTCAGGTTGAGAAACGGGCCCTCAGGGAAAGGGCCATCATTCACCAAAGACGCCCACGGATGAGAGGTGTATGCGCGGGGGATGACGAGGAACCACCACTATTGGAAAGAAATGACAGGAGATGTTGAAAAAATGGGAGAGGAGGCCAAAAGGAAAAAAGCGCAGACTTCTTTCTGCAAGGAAGGTCGTTGGGGAAGGGACTAGCCCGAGGAGATAAAGGGCAATGGGTTGGGGAGAGGGTAGAACCCGTGACAAACGGGGGAAGATGGAAAAAACGGGAAAGGGTCTGCCAAAGGGAAAAAGGGGGACCGGAACCGACGGTTGCACTCAAAATCCTAACGTGGGAAGAGCTACGGCAGGCCCGAAATTGCCGACCGTTGGGGGGCCGCCCGGGACCAAAAGTGCGTAAGCACCAATTTCGCTAAGGACCTCACGAAAAGGACACGGAAATAACCTACTAGAAAAAAATACCAAAGAAGGAGACTCGAAAATACTTCCCGCATGCAGAGGATCCTAAAGATGAAGATTTTATCGAAAGAACCCAAATTCCACGGTTTAAAATCGCAAGGAATCGCGCTCCAGCAATAGGATGACCGCGAAAAACTGGGGCGATCTATGGTGCAAATGACAAAAGCTGCCCAACATCAACCAAGGGTTAAAAGTCGAGGCTGTGAGGAGAGAGCAACGACCCTCAAAAAAGCGAAAAACAAGCAATAAGCGAGCCCCAAAGGTCGCAGTTGGGAATTTGGCAACGATCTCTGAATGGGCCCGGGGGGAACGATCCCAAGGAAGGGCGCCCGGCAAACCCCCCGGGTCAAAACTATGGAGTAGCTCGGTCAGAAAGACAATCGAGAAGGGAGTGCTCGGCGAGAGGCCAAAGCGTCACAAAACGTTGCGGGAGAAACCAAAACCGATCGGGAAGAAATAACTTAAGATCTTTTTGGGAGGTTACACGATTTCAAAGAAAAAATATAAAGCGCGATGAAAAAAAACCCGACAAAAAAAACGCCAAATCCGAAAAAATGACTTGTTCTGAAAGTTCCATCTAAACCGGAGGTGTAACTTCATCCGCCTAACGGTGAATCCAGGGACGGAGCCAAATCTGAAACAAAATCGCTCAGGCGCGGACGGAGTTGAAAAGGTTTAGGCGAAGCTCGCAAAGAAAATCCTCTCAGGCTCATCATACACACTTGAAGTGCGAAATCCGAAAATCAAAAGGCCTAACCTCAAGTCTTTTGACACGCGGCTGCCCAGACCTCTTGCAAATTACGTTTGCTGACCAATTGGGGGGAAGAACGGAAAGACTGGTTTTATGTCTTTGTGGACTGAACGCCAAAAGCAGCCCAAAATGCGGACCTCTTGGAAGTGTGTCGAGGCCGAAAAGGAACGAGATCGCGAGCACGCATCGAAGTGAAGAAGGAGTTTCCGGGAGTAAACTCGAAACAGGAAAAGGGGATGGTGACTATGTGCTTCGCGTCCAAGTCTAGCCGCGGGCGCACCGAAACAAAGAGATTCGGTTGTGCAAATCCTATGGCTTCGGGGGTTCGTCGTGTACGACTGTGCGGGTTCCGTTCTTTGAAACCCCAACTTCCGGTTCAGGCTGATGGCTAAATAGTGTCTTTCCTTCGTTTCTCTACCGCTCTCCAGGTCGTTTGTGTGCGGCGGGAAACGACAGCGAACGTTGCTTGTTCCGGCAGTGGCCTTGAGAGGCGCACAAGGACCTACGCTTCTCTTGCCTGAGGGCTCATGAAAGATCACAGACGACCAGAGAGTGCGAACCGCCCTTAAATGGCTCTGTCTTTGGTATCTAGTATTAGGGACCTCCAAAAAGGAATGCCTCAGCCTCTTTCCACGGGGGCTTCGCTGCCTCGTTGAGTCTTTAGATTCGGCGTGTCAAGGTTGCTGACGAGGTTTCTGAGAAAGCAGAGCAGTCCGAGCGCTAAGAAGTTTAGAGTGGACGCCGGGCTGCGATCGCAAACGAATCGTGGTTCGTTAAGGGAGAGGAACGCCAAATCACTTCTCTTGGCTTCCTACGTGGATTGGAAAAGCTAGTGGCGAGGAGACGACTACTTAACGAACCTGGGAGAAGGGAAAATGCTCTGGGACTGCTGGGTTGTTTTTTTAGCCTGGGAAAAGCATCTCAAGCTCCATCTGTTCTATGCGTTTCTCAATAGGGTTGCTCCTGGCCCAAGGGGCAGCGGGCGTTTCGGTCTCTTCTATCTGCCCTCTCCCGCCGACCTTTTCCTCGGCCTTTTTCCGATTAACGGCTGCGGATAACGGGACCGAGAATGTACAGAAGTAAAGTCCCAAGCCCCAAATAGCCGGCTTCGTGCGGTCGTTTGGCTGCAAGGGGGCGGTCCACATTTGATGAGGGCGCGTCTTGGTGTGGGGTCTTCAAGAGTATCGTGTCGGAGGAAGTCCGTGGTGTCCTGTAGTGGCAAGTTCGTTGCTAGAGCGGGTTGTTCCCGTCCGGGGAACTTGCTTGGTGGAGGGACTTATTTCTCGGGCATCCCGATCGATCGCCGAGAAAACCTTTCGATCCGAAACGAGAAGGTCGTGATGAGGCTGAAAAGACCGGATTGCCACCTTCGCCGCCGTCGATCCTTAATGTAAGAAACTCTAGCGTGTCAGATCTGGGGGTATTTAGCGTATCGTGTCTCGGAACTCTCCGCATCCCTACACTCAAGTCCCTCGTCTCTCAAAGCTTCTCCGGGATCCATCGCTCAACGACCCTGCCATTTGGCTCTGAGTCCGCTTTTGGCTCTTACGATCGGGCTTCCGCATCCCCTAAAGCCTTCTGACCCTCTTCTCTTCCTCGTCTAAGGGAACTTCGTAAAGCCTTTTCGAAGGCTTTCGAGTTGGAAGTCCGGTCCTGTTCTGTCCTGAGGTCGTTAGTACGTCCCTCCTTCTCTCGGATTCGGCTCCTAAGGGGAAGAGATCGGGTTAACGTGTTCGAGCTGGCCGGCGCCAGCGGAGCAAACGAGCGCATGGACGGAAAAAAGTGAGAAGACACATCGCCCACTCGCAGGACCGCCGCTGCTGGCCAACGCAGGGGAGAGCTTTATTCACTCCTCCGGAATCCTGAAAGCGTCTGGAGACGTCCCTACGCCTCGAATGGTTCGCGGGGGTATTCTTTCGCTAGGACGGCACGGTGTGGGAATGGAGGACGCGAGAAAACCGGCACTCTTTAAATCGGGTTAGGGATGAATCAATGATGGAGTGATATCGCGAACGGCGCGAAAAGGCTCATGAAATGCTGAGCGATTCGCCGTATGGCTCGATGGCGGTGAATGGGGTTAAGAGGTCAGAGATGCCTCTACTGGCGGGGGAAAAATCCGCTGGCAATTATTTTCATGTTCTATGTTGGGGAACGGGAAGATAAGGGGTCAGCGTAGAGACGTGGCATTCGCCTTGGGGTCTGACTTGTGGGGTTTATTTATCGAAAGGGAACAAAGAAGGTGCAAACTTCCCGGCCGGAGCGGCGTTTGCAGAAGCATGTCTCGGGGGGGGCGAAAGGGGCATTTTTCCGGTTGCAAAGTTTCGCACGACATTCTTGAGATTCTCATAACACGTTCTGGTTCACCTCTTCTAAGTTTAAGAGCGTTTTTGCGTCATCGCTCGTTCTGAACCTGGTGCCAACCATCGAAAAAAATGCCAAAAATGGAAAAGACTGTGTGGGGGAGGCTTCGAGTTGCGAAGGGCCTCTGAGCGGCGTCAAAGTACCTAACCACCGGGGTTGCGGGGGGACATACTAAGTGGCTGACTAGGGAGGTTCGTTTGCTCAATAAGAAACACACGGTTAGAACGGGGCACAAGGTTTTATAGTGCGTAAAAAAAGCCATCGCGGCGTCCTCGCTTTAGGTCTTTTTATTCCCCAGGCTCAAAAAGAGAGATTTCGCTCTCGCTCTTTTGCCTCCCCTCTGGGTCGTAAAAGGGGGAAAAGTAGCTGAACCGACTGGATTTCTTCGGCCCTCCTCGGATGACAAAAGATTGACCAGTCGCCGGCAAGAAATGATTGAACGATTAGGCGCCCATTCAAGAGGCGAGCGGACAGCTGCCCTTAAGGTTCTCTGGGATGAAGGAGACGCGGGAGGAGGGGGGAGAGTTTCGGTGTTGTCTGTCCTGCTGTTTTCAATTCGACAGCAAGTGAGCCCACCACAGGAGAATAGAGTCGAAAAAACAAAAAAAAATTATTAGGGGGCATTGGAGACCTTCTTGCTCCGGTGGTGGGATCAAGAGGGGGATGTGGGCCACAACTGGAAGTGCCCGAGAAGAGGGAAAGTCCTTGGTCAGCAGAAGATCCGATCCTTGAATTAACGAGCCGAAAAAAGGGTTCCAGCTTCGCTGCGCGAGCACGGGGGGATTGGCGGGAAAAAAAGAAAGGGGGCGGAGATCTACCGCGAACGGAGGGTGGTCATGTCAAGCGAATTTGCTGGTACCTCCACTAAAAAGGAAAGAGCATTACCTGACGTGGGGGGTAGTCAATGCTCTGTCGTCTCCATACTCGCAAGAATAACGTGCAGAAGGGCAAGGACATAAAGCGGGTGCAGCGAAAATCTGTACTATTGGCCCGACTCTACACCCTTGGAAAAAAACACTTGTGGGAGAAAATTGGGAGAGAGATAACAAGACGACACTAGACTGTTACCCGAAACAAGAAAGACATTTGAAAGGTGTCGTGCCTTTGAAAACACGATGTCAGAAAACATTCGAAAAGAAACGAGCCAGCCTGGATACATATTCTTTGGCCATGCTGTTTAGATGGGGGAACCCTATGACACTAGGGCGGAAGAAAAACCGGGAAAGTATTTACTACTACACAGAAACGCGATTGAGCAGGGCTCAGCAAAATTTGACCGTGAAACAGTCCCAATCAAATTTAGGGAAGCCAAAAACGGTACGGCTGCAAACGGCCTAGGATCACTGCTAGGGGGTATCGAAAAATGAAGGTCCGAAGAGGGAAACAAAAAGTCAAGGTCTAATTCCACTGTGAACCTCCTGGAGGAAAAAACCCCGTTCCCCTGCTAGGTTCCACCCCAAAAATCTAATTAAAGAGGGGAATGCCTGGGAAAACAATTATAATTCAATCGTATTGAAAGAAGCGCTGTGAACGGCCAAGGGCAATCGTACGGAAGGCAGGTCTCGTCGAATCCGTCACCGCATAAAGCCAGGAAAAACTCCGTAAGAAAGAGAAAGCAGGGGGCGAACAACTCTCATCAAGATTACTCATTAACCGAGGCAGGGGACCGGTTTGCCGCGTCGCGCACTCGGGACACAACAAAGGTCCCAGGAGAGGGAAGATAAATACGAAAACTTCTCGCGAAAGAAGGGGGCCTCGGGAAACGGAAGCTCCTGAGATCAGCGAAAAAGAGGATCTCTGGCCAAGTCTCGGGATGCGACAGAGGGGGGGATTGCTGTAGTAATCCGACCGTCCATTCTTCTCTTTATGCTGACGCTAGGTCTAAGTCCAGTCTAGCTCCGAACAAGCGATCGGAAGGGGTGACTTGGAAGACTTCCCACAAAACGCAATCGCTTTCCTCCAAGGTTTTTAGGTATGCTTGAGAAGAAACATCTTGGAAGAGGGGGTTGGGAACTGCGGAACCGCATAGATGCCTCATCTATTCAAAAGTCTTTCAGCCAGAGGAGACTCTACGACAGATGGGGGAAGTGGTGACTGCGATTCAGCTTCGGGCCCCCTCGAACGCTACAGAGTCAAAGGGGTTTAGGCAGATCGCGAAAACCGCTTCCTGCTCGAAGGGGGGAAAGACGTTCCTACACGTCGAAAAGTTGGGGTCCTCCCCAGACTAAGTCTCGTGAGACAGGGCTAGGACGGGGTCGACTGCCACTCCGCTTAGCTTGACCCAAGGTAACCCGAGCTCGCCGTCGAAAAAAGGCTCGTCCAATGCTATGACCGGGATTGCCAAAAAGATCATAGGAAGGGGGTTTTGAGGTCATGTCAGAAAGGGATAGAGTCCGGAAACAAAAGGAGAGAAAAGAGGATGGCTTTCTAAAAGTGCGCTCGAGAAGAAGCGTCCTCGCAAAGAGAGGAGCTCGCTTCGCAACCGGGAACAGAAACAGCTTGGGAGGCATCTGCAGGGGTTCAGAGGAGCACCGCCCAACCGAAGTCTCTCGAGCCCTTCACGGTTCCGTAGGAAAGACAATAAGATGGGAACAGTGACCCAGTCGCGAATAGAACGCGCCGTGAGTTGCCTGCTGATCGCCACAGCGAACAAAAAGGGGCTCGGGGGGAAGGGCCGGACTTCAGCAACAGCGCGTAAAAGAGATCTGACTTCTCATTCTTTAAGAAAATACCAAGGGCACAGAAGGAAAAGTCGACGAGACATGGGCCGGGAATGATTCCCTGACTGAGTTCCATTTGAATACGATATACCCGAAAGAAAATCCGGACTACAAGTGAGGTCACTCATGGAAGAGGGGATGAGATTTCAGGCACTCATCGCGGCACTGCGAACCCGCAATGGAGGAAAAAGAAACTCCCGAACAGACCACGCACCGGTGGCGGTGAGGCTTCCCAAGCGCCAAGAGGGGAAGCTCAGGCGGGGAAACTAAAAGAACAGAGAGAGCAATTCACGGACTGGGTTTCCAAGGGAGTCCCACCAAAAGTCAAGTGGAACGGAAACGAAAAAACTAAGGGCACCAACCAGACTTACGCTCTGTTTTTTATGAGAGTTCGCAGGTCGAGAGAATGGCGTTAGGAAAATTGCCAAGTGAAAAAAGAGCCAAAAGAGGGCCAAGGTTGAAGCCGGAACAACCAAGGCACTCGATGCCCGTGCTCGCGAGAGTGAAGCAAGGCTCCGCGTCAAGGCCTCTACGAATTTAACGCGGTGCAGAAAGGCTGGGGGAGAAGGAAGGGGAGAGCTAAAGGGGGGAGTTACATTCCCCGAAGGGAACGTGCAGCAAATCTGATGGCCGCCTTCGAGTGGTACCCAGCATGGGAGATGTTAATATGAGTGGATGGGAAAAAGAGAACGGAAAAGTATGGCGGGGGGCTTTATATATTTAAGGGTAACCAATAACATTCAGTGACGCGCCGATTGCTATTTGTGGGGGGGCATATTGGGTGCGCGAGAAAAAAGGGTGAGACGACCGAATTTTTATATTGGAAAATGGGACTATAATCAATCATGTAGTCCATTGGGGGGGAGGTCGGTTTGTGGCGGGGAAGTTTTTGGGGCGGCTGGAAGAGAGGGGATTTGGGGAATCAAAAAAAAGACAGAGGCGTGGAGTTTATCTGATACTCGGTGTTTTTGATCTGGGGTTTGTGGGGTGGGGGATTGGTTGGTGAAATACGGAAAAAATAGAGGTGTAATGACCCGATACTCACGAACTGCGGAGGGAAGCCGGGATTCAGCTCAGTCCCAAGCGGCGGGAGGAAGGAACCGCCAGCCCAAAATTAGCAGGAAGCAAAGAAAGAGGGAGGAGGGTGTGCTCGGAACGGAGGATTGGTCTCTGCAGGGGCGTGCTCCGCGACCCACCAGCGCTCGAGGCCCTCTGTCGACCCCAAATTCGGGATGTGGTTGTGATAAGAAATGGGGTCCGGGGAAAAAAGTCTGTTCAAGGAGATTGAGGTTCGCACGGTTCTTCAGTGGCTCTTTTCCCAGTTGCCTTTTGGGGGGAACGCGACTTGTCCTGGGAAGTTCGAAAGAGGAAAAAAAGGGGAGGGGCGGCGAACGCAGTGGACGGGCCTTCGCTTGCTTGTATCGCTCCTGACTCGGGAGTTCTGGTTTCGGTCGGTATGAAAAGGGGGGACTAACGAAGAAGGGGGAAGGGTAGGGTCCAAAAAGTGAGCGCTTGGGCCTCCCTCCAATCGAAACTTCAAACGGTATTCGTTTTAGTCACCAGTGTCGGTTCCAAAAAGGGGTTCTGGGGGGGAAAAGGAAACTGGAAAGGTAAACTTTTTTTTGACCAAAATTCTCCAGTGGCACGGATCTTGTCTACAGATAACCTGAACGTGGGGGGAAATTAGCTTTAAGGGGCCCACCCCCCTGAAGAAAGGACAAGATCTCAAAAGAGCCTCCACAATAGTCGCGTACCAGTTCAACATAGAGGGCATGGTTTCTCTTTTTTTTCTTGCCGTACTATTAGAGGGTGCGGAAGAGAAGAACAATAGGGAAAGGGGAGTTCACGGAGGTGGGCTTTAATGGATTGACTACCGGAAGGAGGTATCAAACTCTGTCAAAAGGAACATTGAGGGTTGAGGAGTAAAGAATGAAAGGAAGAAGCAGATGCTAACAAAATCACGGGAAATGGGGCGGGCCGGGAGTTCCTGAATGAGGAAAAGCGTTTCCGCCGCCCGCATCGGGTACGTGGAAGAAGCGTATAGAGGGGCAGAAACACATCGCTAGCAATGGGGGGTCCGAATGCGACTGCCTGTTTCGTCGTCCAATTACCAGATACGTTTCTCAGTAGATAGAAAAGACTAAAAGAGAGGAAGCGCACCGAGACTGCACTTGTATCTCCGGGGACCTTCCCGGCAGGATTGGTTCTTTCCCCTACATTTAAGCTCCCTTTGCAGGTAGGGGGATAAAAGGGCGGATAGGGCCATACTTGTTTGGTTTTCCGATAAAAATGACTACATCGAAGACGCGGTAACCCCGCCCGCCGGAAAACAGGCAAAGAAAGAGGGGGGAGAGAAACAACACGAGGGGAAGATATATCCAACGTACTCTCTACCGTTTCTTGCCGGGGTAGCGGCGGGTTTTCTGAGGGGAAAAATTCGGAAGGAAAAATTATGGCAAGCCGTATCGTAAAAACTCCCTAAAAGCCCCGGCCGCAGTCGGAAAGAAAAAAAGAAATATGAGAAAAAGAAAAAGTGTAAAAAAAACACGGGGCTGTTTCAAGATCCTCTAGCCGGACGCAATGACTCGTGAGAAAAGCATCTGGTAGGGAAGACGACCCAGCAAAAAACAGGACATAAAGAAAGGGATTGGTCAGGAAGCTCATGAAGAGGCGGCCTAACGTAACGGATTCGGTCGGCCCAGTCCGAATCAGGAAAGGAAAAAACGCCTTCGCCGTGTTGGGGGAAAGAGGGAAAATTCAGTAGGGGGAAAATCAGGTAGCCCAGTCTCTCAGAAACAAGTTCACCGCCTTGACAATCTTTTTGGAAAGAACTCATTGCGGGCATCCCTAAAAGCCAAAAGCTGTGGGACTGGATGGGGAGGAAAGGAGGCCCAGACGAATAAATAGATTAATTGGCAATAAAAAGGGGGGCAGTATATGTTGCACAGGCGTGACCATGTTGTGATATTTTGGGATTCACACCAGCGCAGAAAGGACCAGGGCGGAAAAGGGGGCGAGCGGGCTCGAGAAGGGCTTTTCCACGGGGGGGTGTAAATCTGTAAGAAGCCGTGGACACTGTGAGCATTCGTGGGTCCAAAACACTTAATGCAGGTTTGCTTAAACTTGTGCAGGGCAGTTGGAAAGACAGAAAGAAAAGGCATAACAGGGAAGAAACGAAGGGCGGCGGCAAATCACGAAATTGCCAGAAAAAAGGGTGGAACACCGCCTTCGCTCCACTGATTCGTAACTCATACCAAACAAAGCGAGAAAAAAAGAAAGTCAAAAAGGGGACGGACCCGTGGACCATTAATAGGAAAATGCCAAAACAATGGGAAAACCCAACTGCAAAAAAAATTTGTCCAAATCAAAAGAACCATGAAAACTGACGGAAAAAAAAAGGAGAAAACTGGGGACCAGAAATGCCACCACATCCCCCTATCCGGTGTATCCGAGGGACCTGAGAGCTGTTTAGTATCTCGAGCAACGGGGGGCAATCAGCGACCAAATAACAAGAAACTATCCAAGAAAAGTCAGGCGGTGGGTAACTTCTTGGGGAAAGTCTTTTGCTTGGCCAGCGCCCGCTTGGAAAATGAGCGGAAGCCGCCGTCTCCGCCAGCACTTTAGGTATGCTTAGCACCATAAAACGAGAAGGGAAAGAGAGAAACAGAAAAAAAAGTGCTATTCCCAAAAACCATCCAAAAAACCGATGAAGATACCAACGGAACACGAATGCTGGAGTGATTAAAAGACGGTACCGCCTCATTGGGTCCGGCCAACAGCACGCCCGCACAACCCGCCAGAAAAGCCCGGGGGGATTCAGATCCCATGTGCCACTCAACCTTCAAAAAGTGTCGTCTCCTAAGTGCGCATCAGGGGGGGGCGGCGAAAGAAAAAGGAAACAATAGATAGAGACGTCCCGAATGAGTTGGTAAGCGGAAATCTCTCACCAAAACCTCGCCTCGAAAGAAACTCCACGGGGGAAGCCCAGAACTAGTAACAGCCATGGACCAGACCTAATGGCATCTCGGGAGTGGACACGGTTCATGAAAAATCAGAGGGTTAAAAATAATTTAAAACGAAAGCACTCGGGTAAGGGGGGGGGGGGGGGAGCCCAAAATGAAGAGAAAAAAGACGAGGGAAAGCGGGAAAAAGGGGAAAAGTGAAGCTTATGCAAGGAAGTCACTATCTCGATCAAAGGCGAATTGAAGCTGGTTTTTCGGCCAACGGAAACGAGGTGGCGAGAAGCAAAGGTGGAATGGGAGACTAACTCAGTATAGCCGAAACGAAACTCAAGCATAACAGTAAAGAGCGGTTGCGCACGAATCCTGGGACTGAGGGGAGCCGGGCAGTTATTGTCGGGGACTTCTTTGGTAAACCAAGGAAGGGGATTCTTCGGATTCTGGATTAGGGCTCGAAAAAACGGAAAATTGTGGAGGGATATGGCTCAAGATAACCTTCTTGTTCAGGGGCAATTTTCCTTTGAACCAAAAGCGCAATTCCGGGAAATGCTCCTCGTGAACTCTAAGGAATCCATCTCCTGAGGGAACGGACAAAAGGCGGGAGGAATGCGATTAATTCCCATGGAAAGCCGTAAGGGAAACCCCGCGGCCACCCGGGGGCGAAAAACTTTCAGGGGGGGGGGGGGGGAAGGCGCGTCTTCTGCATCTCTGGAGAAAGCAGGCATTCCCAGAGACTCTCCGCAGACTGAGGAAGTACGCAGGCAACTCCGTAGCGTGTTTGACAGCCAGTTCTCGTCGAAAGAAAAAAATCATCAAAAAAAGCACGGGATTCGCAGAAAAATGAGAATTAATTTCGTACGAAAACTCTACTACTTGCGAACGGAAGGCACGCTGCACGCGAAGCCTTCTGCGGGGTGCGAAAAAAAAGGGAGGAAGGGAAAAAGAGGCCGTAAGGGGAAGGTGCGTTGAACGCGGCGCCGAGATTCGCGAAGACGCGCAGGAGTCGTAGCGACGAAAGAAAGGTGTGGGAAGGAGAATGGGGGAACGGCGGGCGCTCTCAACCCAAACCACCAAAAAAAAAAAAAAAAAAACCAACAAAAGCCAACCAACAAAAAAAAAAAAACAAAAAAAAAAACCAAAAAACCCACAAAAAAAAAAAACAAACCCCCAAAAAAACCCACCAAAAAAAAACCCAGAAGAAAAGAACCAACACCACCACACCAACACAAAACCACCCCCCCCCACCAAACCAAACAACCGACTAATTATCATCAAAGGCCGCTTCATAGGGCGACAGGGGGGGAGTCGTTTGCGAGCATAAGGGTCATTCTGGTCTTCCACCGGGTGCATCAGCCGGCTTCGACACCGATCGCCGTGTATACAAGAAGACTTCTTTATGAAGGCCTTCCCTCTCATGCTCTAGGAAAATTCGCCGCCGTCGAGAAGGATCCTTTAGGGCCGACGAAGAGCCCGAACCTCTGGCGGAGCGTTCGCGGGGGTATCGACGAATGCCTGCCAGCATCATGACGAGAGGGGAGGGAAGAATCGCCGGCGCCATAGCTAAAGAACGGGGGGTTTCGCGGGGAGTCTGGGAGGAGAGGACGACACTCACACTACAATCGCAAGTTAGAGGGGAATCGCGTATGAAAAACCGGAAGCAACTCCGGGGAAGTGGGTGAAATCCGTTAACTAATACCAGAGGGCTCTAGCGCGGCCCGGGGGGGTTTTGGGGGCTAGATTAAGAAGAAGCATAGCTCATGTACAGGCTCTGCTACAGGAGGAAATCTTCCGGACGCCCATAGGTAAAAAAGAACGCCCGCGGAGAAAGAAGATTGGAGCTCTCCTCGCTCCCGTAGCCGCGCAATCTGCGGCGCTAAAGTAAATATGAGGAAAGGGGAAAAGGGGAGGGGGGGGGGGGGGTGTGTGGGGGGGGGTGTGGGGGGGGGGGTGGGGGGGGTTTGTGGGGGGGTGGGGGGGTGGGTGGAAATTGAGCCGAGAAAATCCTGAAAGCGAATTGAGTAATCTCGGAGTGAGGAGTGAGGGGGCGAAGGAGCTAAAGCAGCGAGGGGGGGGGGAGGGCAACCAAGGCCATTCAGGGATTCGTGATGAAATGGAAAGTCACGCGCTGGATATTGCAGGTGTCAGGGGACAACGAGAAAAAGGCAATCGGGCCTCTAAGGCGGGAATCCGCTGGCATTATTTCTTCTCGGTTGGGGGGACGGAAAGAAGGAAAAGGGCAAGGTAGGGGGGGCAGAGGGAACGTGGCAGGACGCCCCTTGTAGGGACTTGTTGGTTATTGGTGGAGTCTGAAAAAGGGCCAGGGGAGGAGAAACTTCAAGGGCTCCTCGTTTTGCGTCGTCCAGGGGTGGCTGAAATCAATCTTGAGCCGGCGTGTGTCGTAAAGGGAAGACATCGTAGGGGAGAACACTCTCCTTTTGGGGTAGTGCAAAGAGCAGCTAATGGGCGATGTGACCATCGGATCGGAATAGGGGGAAAAAACACCAGTCCCGTACGACAGCCTGGGAAGGTGTGTGAGGGCTGACGATTGGAGATTTCCCCTGATGGGGCATGGTAAGAACAGGAAGAAGGGGGTTGCGTGGCAGCCATCATGTGTCTTCGGGGAATTTGTTCGACGTTGCCGCCCTAGAAACAAAGGGTTTAAAGTACAAGGGTGGAGATGAGGGGGGGGCCAAAAAGGAAAGATGGCTGAAACGATGATGTCGTTGTTGGGGGGCGAAAACCGTCTTTCAGAGGCGGACTCTCGCGCTGCGGGCCACTAGCGGACAGGTCCTAGAGCCTTAAACAATGAGGAAAAGGAGGAAATGACTAAAGATGACAAAACGGTTCCTGCGTTATACTCAAAGGTCCCCTATGCCCTCGTTTAGTCAAAAATGCAAATCGCGGCTGAAGGCTCGGAATGAAGGTGAAGGCCATGCTTGACCGTCAGACGGGGTCTCGTCAGGAGCGGGGGGGGCTTCACCTCAATGGTGGAAAAAATGCGACATCTTAGCCGGGAAGCCAAAGAAAAGCTCGCAAAAAGGAGTAGGGGGGGAGAGAATTCCTATCGATCTTGTGGGATCATATGTTCTAGGGTGGACACCAGATCACCCCTCAAAAAACTCTTACGGAAGTGTAGAAAATTTCATAGGAACGAGCCAGAACATGTCCCAAAGGAGCTGTGAGCGCGAGCTTGAGGGGGGGGGGTTGCGAAAGAGGGACTGAGTATTCGATCGTAACGGCGAAAGTGTTCAGTTGTCATCGTAGTGGTAGGAAATGAAGGCGGGACTGATGATAGTGGGTTTATCAGAAGGCCGCGAGAGTCGGAAATATCTGGGAAGCAAATTTCTCCTAAAAAAGAATAAGAGAACAAAGATCTTGGTACCGAGTGGCCGACACTCTACAACCCTGTTAAAAGTTCTAAACCGGGGTTTCGAGAAGCTTAGGTAGCCACGAAGACACTGAGTGTTACCTGAAACCCACATTTGAAGTCTTGTACAGGATGAAGAGTACCTGAACATTCTCCAATAGAAAGGCCCTAACACCTCAGTCTTTCGGAAGGATTCCGTTTGGATTTATTGTAGATGGTCACCAGAGAAAAAGAACTAGGGCAGAATGGGCGGGGGAATTTACTACTACACAGGGTTATCTCCCTCAGCAGGATGGAAACCTTTCAAACAAACTCAAGGCAGAAAGAATACATGTACTCGGCCAATACCAGGCTCCGCCTAGGGGAGGTAAGAAATGAGGTAAGAAAACAAGTCCCCCTGGGAAGGTCGACTGCCACGAGATCTTAAGAGGGGAACCCAGTTCACCATCACTCTGTCCGTACCAAGGAAAATTTGCGGGACGACATTATAGGCAATCGAGAGCTTGAATCGCTGGGAACAAACCCTTAACAAACAAGCACTCAATCGGCGCAGGGGAAGCCAACGAAAAGAAAAGCCTTTGGCAAGCCTTACTAATGATTTAGCGCGACGCCAAAGAAGAATCACGATTAAGAAGAAAAAATTACCCTTAAGGAGCCCCTGCCGGGGGGAGAAATCTGGACAAACACCCGCGCTGCCCGTTAAAGTCGGCGAAAAAAAGGCTACTAGTTTACGCGGGAGGGAATGTACGGAAAAAGCTGCTGAGAGAGCATCAAACTGAGGAGGCGTCCAAATGAGGGGGCGGGGGGAAGGTGGCTGGCGGCCACGGCAGAGTTGGTAGTCCA
>Ga0179593_1388028_pt1 | contig 20144 bp, 25 predicted proteins | sample CZODoug2_1_08_16_FD_185931 | JGI IMG/M metagenome (GOLD analysis project Ga0179593, IMG submission 185931) | Vadose zone soil fungal communities from Angelo Coast Range Reserve, California, USA - CZODoug2_1_08_16fungal (PacBio error correction) | ecosystem: Environmental > Terrestrial > Soil >...
GGCTTATAGGAGGGGGGGAAAACTTAGAGGAACTAAGGGTGACTACGCCGGGAGCTAGTGTATTACCCAGGTGCAAGTCAATTGTTAGGAACGGGTTGTAGATTGGGAGGGGAGAAAAAATCAACCGGAATAGGAGGGGGAAAGAAAAGGTGAAGTCCCCGGCGGAGGAAAAAAAAAAAAAAAAGTACCAAGTAATGGTGTGGGACTTCAGGAGATCATCCATCCCGATCGACTACTCACCGTATGAACAACTCGGCTCGCTTTCGGAGGGTGACTGAAGAAGGGGGGAAGTTGGACTATTGGAACGAAGGGTACACGCTTAAGACCCATTCAGGTCCAAAAGAGCAAAAGAAACCGCATAGCATCAAACCTCTAAAACGCTTCAATCCAAAACCTCAAAAAAGGAAAGAGGAGGAAAGGTGAAGATCAGCAAAACGAAACTAAAGTCACGGATTAGCAAAAGAAAAAGTTGAACAGACCCACCACTGGGGAAAAAACGTTTATTGGCCTGTCAGGAAGGGGGGAGAAAGAAAGAGGGAAGTTAGGCCACCAAGTACACCTAGAAAAAAGCGGACCGAGAGAGTCGGGAGGACGTGAATATAAACAAAGAAATCATGTCTGCCCGGGCGTGTCTACCACTACAGCAAAAACAGCGAAAGCGAATATAAGGGAAGTCTTCTCAGGACCAGGAGGGCGTAAGGGTGCGTCGAACTGAGGACAGCTATCATCAGTCTCCGGTACTACTGGGGTCCTTCCGCCGCGGTACGGAATTCCAGAGGAAAGGGTAAGACCCAGAGAAGAGGAAGAAGGTGGGGCAAGTTAGTTCCACAGGTGAAAAGCAGGGGCGGGAAAACCTTTTTGTTCAGGGGGGGACTCATTCATAGAACTTTGAAGGCCTCATCGGCGAGAAAACATCTCAAGGAATATATCGAAAGGGAGAAAAGCTTCGAAGGAAACTATGGAAGGAACCATCCGTCAGAGCGAAAAAAACCGAAAACGGAACGCGAACGGAGAGGTAGGATGTATTCGTAGGCAGGTCACGGCCTGGAACATGGTACTAGAAATCCTGGATTGGACTGTTTCAAAACATGGAGATGGAAAAAGGTATTTGAGTCTTGCGAAATCTTAGGGTGGAAGAAAGGATCGGAAAGAAGGAGGAAGACCAGGAGCGGTATCAAGGGCTCCCAGGAAACCAACTACAGATACGCTGCCCTTCGCAAGGTCATAACAAGAAAAGGCAAAGGGAACCAAACTCGGGAAAAAAGGGGTAATAACGCGAAAATGGGTAAGGTGGAGGAGAAATAAATTTGCTTATGCTGAATCCCTAAGACTCATTCAGTTGAACTTCAGGAGAGATAAAAGAAAGCGCAGAAAAGCAAATGTCGGCACGCGAACGAAAGATTACTGCTGACAGGCAGAAGAAATTCCCTTTGCTAGACAACAAGGGTACAGCTTCAGAGATTATTGTCATGATAGAGTATGTTGGTGGGTGCGTAAAGAATAAAGACCAACGTCAGAGAAGGGCTTTCGGGAAGAACGGGCGAAAGAAAATTATTAAAAACCAAATCTGGGAAAACAGAAATCGCTCGCAGAAACAAAATTCCGATTCACAGTAAAGCCTGACGCTCAAGAGCAAGCCATCCGATTCGATTAGGAGCGGAAAAGGGTTGAAATGTACTCTACCCATCTCCGCCGGTGTACTTCGAATTGGTTGTTATTCAATGGGACAGGCCGGGAATGCAACGCCCACTTCGAAAACAAAAACAGGATCAAGGCCTGAGTCAAGGCAGAGAATGTGGAGGTTGAGCATTGAATTAACATTGAAGAGGGGCCACGGACTGGCAAAAGGTGCTGTAACTGCTGAAAGATCTCCTGGGGCGAATCGCGTCTGAAAAGGTCTCTTCACCTGGTCCACAATGGGGGGCTGCGCGAAAAAAAAAGGGGTATAATGCTGAAGTAAATAGAAGAGAGCGAAGCGGGGGAAAAAAAACCAAAGCGGTAACAAAGAATGAAAGAAAGAAACTCTACGGAGTTGCCTTCTCCTAAAAGTGTGCCAGTGCTCAAACTATCTTTATTCTGGGACACTAAGAAAAAAGCAAGGAAAGAAGGAGCAAGGGGACCAAAAAGAAGAGAGAGAGAAAAACAAAAAGGAGAGAGGAAAAAGGAGGTTGGGCTTCAGGAAGGAATTAGGAAAAGAGGGAATAATGCAACTTCTCGGACTCTAATATGAGTAAGCCGCTCCTCTGCTACACATTAAAATCCCTTGTAGAAGGAAGTTTTCTTCGAAGGGGGGGCGGCAGATAGATTGTTAACGGGGGGGCTCCCTTCGAGATATTCGATGTAGAGCCTCGAGCAAAGGTTCCTAAGGTCGGCGCGTAACAGGGGCTCTCCCGCTACTAGTAGCAGAGAAACGCTCCAGATGAAGCAAGAGGACGGCAAGGGGAAAGGGAAAGAAGGAAACTGGAAGGGGAAAGAAATGAGATCAAAAAGAAAAAGGAGGAACTGACTCTAAGTCAAAAAAGTCACACCGGGTCAATAACGATTGGGGCTTGACGACCTCGCTGAAAATGCCTATACCGCCGAAGGAGTCCCGTGAAAGAAGGGCTATGGGAAGAGGGAAACGGGTCCGGAAGAAGGCGTAATCGGCCTTGAGGATATGCCGCAGGATTTTGGGGTTAACGTGTTGAAAAATTGTTTGGGGGAAAGATGGGAAGGACACGATCTCATTGAGGCAATAAAAAGGATACCGAAAAAGGAAAGAAAGGAGTGGTGTCCGTGAGGGCTTCATTAAAGCCACTATCCCTAACTTCAAAAATGGCTGTCGAATCGTCAAGTGGAAGAGAAAATTGTCAGGGCAGCATAAGCAAGAAAGTCAGAAAAGGGGGATACGAGTCAAAAAAGCGCGGAAAGGAATTGATGGTCTGCGGGATTTCTGCAAGAATCTTGGAAAGTTTCCGACCTTCATCAAAAAAGAGTGACCGATGACATAGGGAGTCTTGCGTGGAGAAGAGACGAGTGGGAAAAGGAAAATTTGGGGCCGGGGAAGGGGGGGCAAGAAATACTTAAAAAAGAATTCCGATGAGGGAACCGGCGCGTAACCGTTCCATTCATAGCCGAGAAAGCTTGCCCAACAGGAGAAAACCGAAGTAGATTCCACAATAAGGGGGCCATCAGGAGGGGTCACCGTCCCCGTGTATGAGGAGGGATAAAGTGGGGAAAAAAATCCGTGAATGAAGCTAACCTCTGTTCCTCAGGTGAAGGGTGTAAAGACGGATGGGCTGAAAGGAAGGGCGTTGCCTTTTCGAAGGGTAGCCGTTTAAAAAAAAAAAAAGAAACTCAGATATCCGTGCTTTGTCTAAAAAAATTGGAGGCCTTCACATGAGAACAACTTGAAGCCATCGCCGCTCGGACCCTTGGGGGGAAAATAAGGAAAGAAAGGGGGCGGGTATCGAATAAAGATCTACGAATGACTCTTCGGGGAGAACTAGACCCCCCGGCGTAAAGGGGTCGAAAAAACGTCAGAGTAAAACAAAGGTTCCGGAAGAAAAAAGGTCCGAAAGAGCCGGGAATTGGGGGAGAGACCGGAAGAGTCTAATGAAGGGTCCTGGATAACCCTTCCTCGTCTGCGGAACACGCGGTAAAAGGGGCAAGTTGGATTTGGGGCGGGTGGGGGGTTCGAAAAAAAAAAAAACCAAGGAGATTCATAATTAAAAAAAGTCTCGCTTTCGGCCATCTTAGGGTGTACTGGGGGCCTGGAAGGATTTGAAAGGGGGGGAGACAGCTAGAAAAGGCCCGAGGAACCAGAAGAACAGAAGAGCTGAGGGGTTTACATTTAGGGGGAAGATATTCTAGGTGATCGATGGGCACAAAGACTTCGTTAGGGTGGATGTTGAAATATAGGTGGAGCCGGGAGGGGGGAGAGTTGCGGAGGGGTATGCTGAGGCATCTGGTGGTCCTCAGGTCAAACGGTTCAGGAAACTGGGGACACAAAACGGGACTACGCTAGGACTAAACAAAAGAAAGAAAGAGCGGTGGGGGAAGAGGAAGATGGAAAAAAGAGGAAAATGAGCATTTGATAGAACATGGGAAGGGGTTCGCGCTTCTGGGTTGAATCTGCGCGAGGTCACCGATTGCGGGAGGAGAATGGGGGAAAATCAGGAGACCTGCCCGTTGAGAACCACTAAACTAGTCAAACTTCAGAGATGGCGACGGAAGGAAAGCCGGAATGGGACAGCAGGGACTCACATTAGTCTTCAAAAAAAAAAAAGGCTTAGAAATAAATATTATAGCTGTCCCGGCGAGGACAGGATGGCTTACGGGGAAAGTCGAGGTACCATATGAAGATCCGGGAATGAATATCTGTGCACTGTTGAGACGCAACTCTTGAGCGAATAAAAGAGGATCGGTAGGGGGGAATAATGGGAAAAAGAAAAGGGACGTCGCCAAGCTAACATAAAAGAAGTATGAGAAATCTAAGGACTTGCCCGATCGTTCGGAAATCTTTCTGAAAAGGAAGTTGGATTGTAGAAGGTGGTGACAAGCCGTAGTTAAGTTGGGGGGGGGCCCATGGGGGGACCATGGGGGAACTCTTTCCATTTCCGAACGTCTTCCACAAGAGTAAACGAGAAAAACACGAAACTAAAATAACGGTTTCAAAACGAACTTAAAAGCGCCAGCAAAAAACGAGACGGGAGTTAGAAAAAAGAAAAAAGTTCACAAAAAATAAGGAAGTTCGGTTCGATGGGGCAGGGGCATTGCCATTCGCAACCAAAGTCCTTCATACACTGAGGGGCGAATGTCGGGGAACCGGGAGAAGATGGGTCAGCAGAAAAAGAGGAGAAAAAAAAAAAGAAAATAAATTTCTCAGGCAGGAGTCGTTTTCTGCGCAGCCTGAATAAGCAGCTCATGCGAAATAAAGGGACGGCGGAGAGAATTCTCGGGACGCAGAGAGCGGGGGAAAGGTGTCTTGTTTTGAAGGCGATTCGATCAAGTACGGCTGGGGAACTTATGGAGCCAAACTCGCGAGCTACCGGAAAAAAAAAAGGCGAAGTTCAAAAAAAGAGTCTTCGAATTATTTCACCTGGACGGCGATGGCGGGAAAAAAGTGGGGGGGGGTTTCAAGGATTCCCTGGAAGCCAAGCTGCGGATCAACGAAAAAAATCAAGAATCATATCGAGCGGAAAGGGAAAACTCGGGAGAAGAACGAAGTTGGAATCAGACAAGACCGTCAGAAGGCGAAAAACAAAAAGGCACAGGAAATCAACCCAGGAATCGATAGTCGTCAGCTTTAACATTATAACAAAAATAAACGGGGGGACGGGGAAACAAGGGGGAAAAGGGGCCCCGTGAGAAAAAAGGTGGAGCGAAAGGTATCTGATGGGGCGACGATCGACAAGCCCGTCCCCTAAAACTCAACAAGGTGATACTCATATGGCGAGGCAGGGAAAAACACGCATAATTCGGTCAAAAAAACAGAAAACATGATACAATTTAGCAAATTTTGACAACAGAGAAAGTATAATAGGGGGGCATAGGGGGGGGGAAGGATGTCTTAAGAAAACAGAGGACGCACATTGGGCAAAAAGACTTCTATAACTCTCACCATCAGTTCATTCCGCGACGAGGTAAAACGGTCGATTCGCTGCTTCAGGCACCTGAAAAGAACAAAGAAGGCTGCGCACTGCAAAGGATACGAAGCAGTGGGAAGACTTTTTTGTAAGGAAAATATATTTTAGGGCGGAGGGAAAGGGCCGAAGAAATCAATAAGATGGATGGACGGGGGAAAGCCGACGGAGAGAAGAAGAATAGGCATTAAAAAAATAGAGAGATGACAAACAGCTTCACAAAGAACAAGTGCAAACGCACTCAGCGGACCCTCCGTTGAGGATTCCTGGGGGAAAAACGGTTCGAAAGGGCGCAGAAAAGCCGAAAGTAAACCCCCCCAACCCACCACCCACAACCCCCCCCCCCCCACACCCCCCCCCCCCCGCTGAAACTGAAATCCGGAAGGGGGGGGCGCGCAAAAAATTTTGCAAGAGGAGGAGGAACTCAAAAACTTGAGGGGGGGGGTGGGGGGTGGGGGGGGGGGGGGGGGGGAACTCAAGGGGGGGCGATCCTTCCGAGCCCGCATAGAAGGGGGAAGGGAAGGCATGGCGAAGGAAAATTCACGGGCGGAACGGGCAAGAAAAAGAGTTTTCATTCAAAAAGGCTCAAGAAATATGCACCAATGCTTGAACATCGTTATCCTAAATTTTCACCTACCATTGCTGAGGAGCGATGCTGAGGAAGACGAGCTATCGGGGAAAGCGGGGAGACCCGAACCAACGCGTTAAAGAGATCTGATCAAAGTTAGTCCTCAAAGCAGCTCATGGTGTTGGCCACGTGAACCGCTCTGATGGGGCACCCGCCGCGGCGACTTCCTATTACGCCACGAGTATTAATCTACGCGAAAGAAAGGGGGGAGGGGGGAAAGAAAGACAGAGAGAGAGAAAAAAAAAAAAGGGAGGGAAAGAATAGGATAGCACGGTGACAGGAAAGGCAACTTCGTTCAAAAGATGGTACAGTGCCGTCAGTCGCGCGAATATAGGAGAAGGGACCGAACTGGCACACTCCTCCTGGGACAGGCACAAAAGACTCCTTGTAGAGAAAGGGGTACCTTAGAAGGGGGGAGGGAAAGAAAATTTGGGGGAGTTGGGGGTAGGATGTCACAAAAATAGTATACATCCTTCACATTCTAATTCCACAACAGGTGTCCGACAACGGGGGCGCTCGGTGCAGGAAGATCGATGGGAGAGAGAGGTCGCCACAGGACTAGGAAGCATACGAAAGGGGACAAAAAACCTCAATCCATTTACTGTCTTTAAGAATCAGGGAAAACCCTATATGAAGGGGAAAGAAAGGAAAGTCGAGCCCTGGAGTCACAGAAAGGAAAAAGAGGGGGGGGCGTGGAAGTCACTGAAAAAGGTCAGCGAACCACAGTACTGCGTCCCACACAGCCTTGGCGCTTCAAAATACCTTTGAGCGAGAACTAATCAGAAGCGGAGCTTGCGGAGAGGAGGAAGGATTTGACGGGGAAAAAGGAGTAAACGCGGGTTCTCATAAGACAGCATTGTGGTTCCTATGCAAGGAAATCGGGCGTCATAAGCCTTCGAGGTCAACGACGCTAATAGTGGGCAATTCTTAGGGAGGAGGATCAGAATCGACAAGAAAAGGAAGGACACGTCAAAAAAATTAGAGAACGAAAAAGGGAAAGTCTTCTCAGGAGAGAAGGTGGCAATATAATGACCTTTCCAGAAGCAGGAATCTCAATGGCTCTTTGAGCTGCGTCGTTAGATTCTGAGGGAAAGAGGAAGAAAGAATGGATGGCATGAAGTAAAAGGGAGGGTCAAGAAAAAAAAGAAATACGCCAAGAGTGTCCCAAGAGGGATCAGCATTGTTGATTGTGCTTGTTCCAGAAATTCATAGTTTTGGGGGTCCGGTGGGCAGGGGGACAAGAATAATGCAGGGGAAGAGACCGCAGGTCGACAGGCGGCGTGGGAGCAAAAGGGGAAGTGCCATCAGAACTTCGGCTAAACTTGCCCAGATCCCCGCAATAGGGGTCTGGGTTCCCCCAGGACCCGTGTATTACGTCTTAGTGCTCGGAAAGGGGGAGCAGACAGTGAAGGGGGGACAAAGAAAGTTGACCGGAAGTGAGGGGGTATATCTATTGAGGGGAAATAATTTCACGCGATTTCTGTGAGCTCAAGGGGAGCCGAGAGGGTTTTGAGGTAGACGAAAAGAAGTGTAGGAGGAGGAAGGTATAAAACATGAGTAGAAAAAAAAATTGAACGAGGGTCTTTACCCTTGTTTACATAACGTGCGTTCTCTCTGGGCGTCCGTGAAGCAAGCGAGGTTGCGAAAAGACAACCGAACTTCGTACCGGGCTAAAAGGGAACCCGAGGAGGGAACGCGTACAACTCCCTGGTCCTACAACCTGATCGGGCGCCGAACTTATACTCGAACTCGCTGGATAAGGAGAAGGGAGGAGCAAATCTCGGGGGACAGGAAGGACATTTGGAAGGGAGGGGGGGTTGCGAAAAAAGACCAGACTGGGACGTTTAAGTTGCCATCTTCTTTGTTGCCGATTCAGGATTCAGCTAAAAGGAGGAAGGGACAGCGAACGGAAGATGGCTGAGGGGGGGGGAAAAGGTTTAAGGGGCATAAGCAGGAGCGTGTGAGTACGGGGCGTATGTATACACATCTCGTTCGTTTACCGTATGTGGGGGTGGGGGACGGCGGGTTAAGTTGCGCAGGGGATGCTCTGGGAAGGGGGGAAAAGGTTTAAAGGAGGGAAAGGACTTGTCAGGAATCGTGAAATGAAAATGTAAAACTTCCTATTGAAAAACCGATCAAAAGCTTCGGACGGTTTTAAAATACGGACAGAGGCGAAACGATCGGAAGGGATTGGAGGGGTCCTAGGGACGGGGACTGATGCGAATTGGGAGTCCCTGATAACGTTAAAAGCAGCTTGAAGTAATGAGTTTCAGCGAGGAAAACACTAAAAGGGCAAGGTGGGCAGGAAAAGGGGCTACCGACACGTAGGAAACGGAGTGATGCAGAATCCGCCGGTTCTAATTACCTACCGGAAAACATAGAAAAGAGAGAGGAAAAAAAAACAACGGGGAATGAGGAAAAGAGATAGGGGGGGGATGAGTAAACCAGCAAAAAGGATTACAGGAGTAGAAAAGAGGCTTCGGGCAAAAAAAGTCCCCTCGGTATCACGTTTGACCGGCGGATGAGTAGCGAACCAGAAAAAGGAGGCTGTAATGTTTCATCCCCGACGGGACAAGATCCAGCAAAGGTAAAACAGGAAGGATTCGGAACTGCAGGACAACCGACCTAGGTGCCACTTCAGTAAACTCTTTGTGTGATGGTCCGTAGTTGAGTTGGCCAAGGGGGCAACTCACGTTTGGACACGCAGGGACTGCCCGTAGGAAAAAAAGGAGGGAACAGAAACCGCAAAGAGCAGCCCAACGAAACTCCCCGAAGAGAAAAAGATTGACCACAAATCGTAACGATCAAAGCGAGAAACGGATCAACTCCCTGTATTGGCATAGGTCACCCCCTACGGCGTTCTCTGGGGGGAAGGAAACGTGCCTGTAAGCGGTGGCGCAAACTCACAGTCAGAATTCGGCCACCAAGTACCCAGGCGAACCTAGCAAAGGCGAATGGACTGATACTTGAAACAAAGCCCAAAAGCCAAAGGCTCTGCCGGTCACCGAGGGTTCAAAAAGGAAAAGGGGGGAGAAAAACATCCGAAACGCTAAGAGAGAATAAAAGAAGGAACGAACCTTTGTTCGTCGAACTCAAGAGGGTCATGTGGGTACGACTTTAGGGAAAGGTGAAACGGGCCGGGGGGCTCGTTGAGAAACATCGATCGTCAAAGAAGTAGGACGGAGTGTAAAAGAGAGATGAAAAGGGAACTGTATTTATTTAAAAGGGTAACCTCTTCTCAATCAAAAATTCAGGAGGAAGCCGACACAGACCTCAACTCATCGGCTATAGGAAGCGAGGGAAAGGGAAAGGAACGGTAGAAAGACGGAATTTTAAAAGAAGAACCAGAAGGAAAAAAAACGAGCGCAAGAACGGAAAGAAGGAGCTTTCACGGTGGGAAGACGATACCTGACTAAAATAGGGGACTTGGACGATGGGCCTTAATATACGGGGGAAACGAGGGGGGAAGGGATGGTGACGACTGGAAAAAGGGAAAACGGCCTCCAAAAAAGGAAAGACTAGAGGGAAGAAGGCGATTCACCTTTTTATGGAAAAAAACGGCACCGAAATGGGAAGTGCGCTGAATATCGACCCGGATCAGGGCACGAGGTTGGCGGGACGAGGGGAGAAAAAAAGACCAGGGAGAACGAGGAGGTAAGACCGAAAGAAAGAACCTCCGTCCGCGATCATTCGCTGCAATGATGCGACAAGACTCGCCTGCGAAGAGGAGAAGTTCCTCGAATAGTTTAAAAGGGGAAGAAAAGGATTATGGGCGGGGGGAAGGGAAGAAAAACTGACCGAAGGAAACCAACGGACTCCGGGACGGTCTTTGACCTCCTACGGGCTTCACCAATGCATTCGGTCAAACCCGCGGGGAAAAGAGGAAAAACGTGGTCACGAAAGTCAACAGACAATCCTGGCGAAAGAGAAGACCGGAGTCGAGGAGGTTAGGTACGGACCCTTGGCGTGTTCCTAAGGACTCGCTATTGAACGCCGTATGGGGCACGAGTTGAGGAGGACTTTCAGTAAAGTATCAACGAAAAAAGAAAGGGGGGAAGGCGGGGCTCAAAGGGAGAGAAGAAGTAGTCCCGAAGTGTGAATATCAGGGTCCTTCAGATTCACCGGGGGCCAGCCCGAATTGGAACGTATTGAGTGCGAAGGAGGCGTCGAAAAATCGAAGGGGGTCCGGCACGAGAAAAAACGGGGGTAGACAAGAGAGAGGAGAAGGAGAAAGGAGGGGGAAAGACATCTCAGCTTAGAGAAACAACTAAAGGACTGTAAACCTTGGAAGTAAGCTCAAGAATTGGGTGCCGTCAGGATAGTGTATTCGGCTGCGGCGAAAACCTCGATTTTCGCAAAAAGGGGAGGGAGAAGCAGGATGACAGGAAGAGAAAAAAAAGGAGGAATGGAAGAAAAAGAGAGAAAACAATCTATTCTGGAGGCGGGGGGAATGGGGGGCTCCATGCCGACTTTCTGACACTTAAAAAATACTGCTTCATTAAAGTGCGCTCGGCCGGGCAGGGAAAAAAGAAAGAGAAAGATGCCTCAAGGGACAACGAGAAAAGGGAGTGGACTGGCGAAGGAGGAAGAGAGAGTGGGAACTTTGGGGGGTATCGTAACGCGAGATTCGTACTTCCATTCGCTCTCTCTAAGCGGGGAGGGGGGGCGCACGTCGGTGATCGTGCCGGAACTCTCGGGGGAGAGCGATAGAGAAAAAGGGAAGAAACGTCGCGATCAGAGTTGAACAAAAGGGGTGCTCAGTTTGAATTGAATGCCAGGACCTAAAAACCTTCAAAAGGATAGAAGGGCTAAAAAGAAAAAGGGGTCAAAAGCCAAAGAGGGGGGTGGAACGCGACCTGTCAACGTCGACCCGAAAAGACTTCCGTTCAGCCTGCGATAAATGAACAAGGGGAGGCAAAGAATCCGCTAGTCGGAGCGGGCTGGAATGGGGAAGATTGGAAATGTGAATGAGGAGGGGGGGGGGATACATCGGGCAAAGGGAGAACTGAGTGACCGAGAACTATCATTGGCAGTCATCCTCCCTGGTCGTCACCATAAATAAACAGAAGTGGTTGTAAATGGAGAAAAAAGGGAGAGTTAGATTACGCCAAGCAGAGAGAGTAACTTACACCTTCAAAATGGAAGAACTTCGCAATGTTACGCAGATCGCCTCTTTCAAGAGCATTGGAAGTGTCGTCAAAGCAACGAAGAAAGAGGGGAAAGGGAGAGGAAAGGGAAAGGGGATGGGGGAGGGAGACGTGAGTCGGAAAAGATATACAGGCCTGTAATCTTCAGTTGACTGGCAGTTCCGCTCAAAAATCATGTGGAATGAAAGTGGCGTTGAGAAAGCGACGAGTGTGGGGCAGCCAGGGGGGTAAGGTAGGTGCCCGTTTGCAAAAGAAGGCTTTTCACTACTCGTCCCATAGTAAAGGTCTAACTTCAGCCACTGCCTTTCAGCGCCAAGAGGAAAGGAAAAGGGAAAACGCGCAAAAAACGCGTATCTTCAAATCAAGGGGGGAAAGGTCCCTGGGGGGAAACCGTCAACGTGTCTGAAAGAGGTTGCTCTTAACGGGCGCCGTTAATGAAGAGAAGACTCGGCTATCGTCCTGGAGGAACGTGATTGTCAGAGTCAATTAGGTCCTTTCGAAAGGTCGAAGAGGGAGGAAGAAGTCGAGCGAAAAAGAAATGAAGGAAGGGAAGGGGGAAGGTTTTCCCTCGAAGGTGGATTCATCACTTGGCATGAATTCTAACCAGACCCACATCCTGAAACTGGTGGAAAGAAAGGGAAAAAAGGGCGGCATAGAGCGTTCTGAAAGGAAACCGCAAGGAAAGGGGAAGACCGATGGGGAGAAGAGAAAAGTGAACGTCTTACAGGGAAGGCTTCCCAGATCCGTCCGCGAAAAACTCAATTCAGCCGTCTCGCTTCTCCTAACCTTGTTGGGTCGCGGGAGGGGTGAGGGGGGGGATAGACCCTGCGTTCCGGGCGGAGGAAGACGGGGAAAGGAGAAGGGTATGGGTGTTCTCAAAATCCCCTGACTCCAATTCGCTAGGGAAGGGACACCAGGCTTCGGGGAACTTTTGTGGAGAATTACGGCTAGTGGGGGGAAAAGGAGACAAGGAACAAAGGAAGACAAACCACTGAATTGACTGAGGGGGGTAACATTGGGTTGGCAATAATAGGCGCGTCTGGCGGTGAGTATTCAAAACGCCAGGAGAAGTGAACGTGAAACCAACCCAAAGAGGGGGATTGGAATACTGGGGAAGAGTGGTCGTTGAGGCTTGGAGCTCTTGCCGGGTTCTCGGGCACGAAGGCACAACAGGAAAATGGGAAAAAGTAACAGGGCGACCGGGAAAAAAAAACAAGAGGGAGTGGAAATGCGGAAAGAGGGCGACAAGAAGGGGGGGACTGGGTACTGAGGGGTAACCAGTGGGTATTTGCTGCAAAAAGCTTGCGAAGTTCTTCAACTTCCATTCTAAGGGTGGAGGGCAGTCAAAGAGCCGCAAGGGAGAGGAGCGTGTCCGGTGTTCAACACGACTCTGCGGACGGCAAGTAAAGGGTGTAGAGGGAAGCCAGCATGAAATCGATAGAAAAAAACACATGTGGGGGGGGAAGGGAAGGGGATCATATCTGATTAATTCTATGCCTCGTTGTCACCCTACTCAAAAAGGGAAAAGTGGTGCGGTATCACAAGGGAAAAGCAACGGGAGGGGGAGGAGTGGATAGCAATACTAAAAAGGGAAGGATTAGAATGGCAAAGCCCCGCTGAAAAAGCCAAGTGTGGGAAGGAGTCCTCGAAGGACAAGGAAAAGAGGAGAGAGGGAAGGGGAAAACCGGGGGAGAAAGGAGAGGGGGGGAGGTCGATCTTTCGGGAGAAGGGTTATGACCGGTCTGACAGCTGAGTCTGGAAGCCAAGGAAACAAACGCAGAGAGCATCAGAAGAAAAGAAAACGCTAAAAAGAAGTGCAAAGAAAAAACGGTACTACGTGCAGAATGATCTTGGAGCATAACGCGATTTATCTATGTTCACGAAACCAAGACTTGGTCGCTTGATCCTCGGGCATGTCGCCAAGGGCGAAAAGAGAAAAGAAGTTCACCGGAACCAAGGACAAAACAGTAAGTCTGACAGCAGGGGGGAAGTTTCAAATGTCGGTAGGGAGAAAAACCCAAAAACGAACAACAAAAGGATATTAAGGGAAAGAGGGGGGCGAAACTCCGGGAAAAGCAGTTGAGAAGAAAACATCTCAACTCAGGCCGGTAGCGAAATTTACCTACTGATTACGGGGGTTTTCCGCTGAAAGAGGAGGAAGGCAGAGGTAAAGAAGGGGGGGTGTCTCGGGGGGAAAAAGCGTCGTCTACCGATTCGCGTAGTTTGAAAAAAATATTCAGAAAGAGGGGGGGAAAAAAGGAGGCAACCAAGGGCAGAAAGGAAATATGTACGTTTCAATACTCCGCGGGGAAGTTACTAACCAACATCACTCGCGAGAAAGAGAGGAACTAACGCGAACTCTTCAGCTGGGGAAAAGGGGATCAGAAAGAAGAGGAGGAACACCCCTTCAAAGAAACGCGACAGGAAAAGGAATCCTGGAGGAGTAGATTCACTCTGGCATTTAACGAGCCCTGGCGAGCTAGGGACGGGTGAAAAACGACCCATAAGGTAAAAAGATAGTCTGGTTTCGATGGAAAGGAAGGAAGCGAGAGATGAAAAAAGAGGAAAAGGATCCATCATCAAAGGGTCTTCCCTGCTCTTCCAGCATATTGCACAAGGCCCCAAAACAGGGAGAAAGAGTTCTCGGGGGGAAGAGGCAAGATGCAGAAAAGGAGAGAGAAAGACATGTGGGGGACAGCCTTTGGAATCAAGTAGAGAAAATAATTTGTATAAGGCTTCAGCTATCACTACACTAATGTCACGCGAAGGCTTATCCATTGATTCGCGGGGAAATCGGGAAAAAAAACATGACAATTATAGGAAGGCCAAATGCGAAGATCGAAAGCAGTTGTCCGACTGATTTGAAGTTCATGACTATATTGGGGCTAACTAAGAAATACCAAAGGCTCGATATGGTCATTGTCGTGACAGAAGAAAGAAGCCATGAGAGAGGGGGAAAGGAAACAGAGGGTCAAAACTCGCTACTAGGAGGATGGGATACCGCGTTTCACGTTAGTCACCCTCGCCTCCGTTCTTAACCCGGTGGGCGAAAAAATGTCTGCGACACAAATCTGCCAGACCGGCTGGACGCCTGTAATTAAACTGCGTCGGAATTGGTTCATGCGCGTTGTTAACGCCCCAGAAGGTAGTGGTTTAGAAAAGAAAAGGGGTCAACCTTCCCTAAGTCCAAGGAAAGGAGGGAAGGTGGAAAAAGAGGAATGAAAATTCCAGGTCAAGGAGGGGAAGGTCCCTCAAAAAGATGGTTTCTAACGCGCGGAGATCGGACCTATCTCGTGTAAAATCTGCCTCGCCCATACATTTGAGAAAAAACTAGTTGGCTGACTCGATAAGTCGAAAGGCTGAAGTAGAGAAGGAGAGGGAAGCGGAGAAAGAGACAAAAAGGGACATAGTTGAAAAAGAAGAAAAATCTAAGTGAGATTTTGGGCATAATCACGGTGTTGCCAGTCGGCGGCACTTCCTCTATTATTCAAAACCTAGTGAAGGTGAAAATCAGTATCAAAAGAAGTACGCGAAAGAAGGGGCGGCCTTTACTCAAAAAGAAATAGAGATAAAAAAAAAAGGAGGAAAGGAGAGGCGGGGGAACTGTCCCATGACGAATTTCTTTAGGGCTAGATGGAACTACTGCCCTGTTCCTTCCTCGGGCGAATCTAGCCGCAAACGAATTTGTCCTGGGCTGAAAGGACCAACATAAGGGTAGAGGATAGGGGGAGGGTCAAGGGGCTTCAAAGAGAAGGGGGGTAAAGAGGTGGGGGGGAGGCGGCGTTCGATATATTAAGAAAGAGGAGACTTCGCGCTGTTTTTCGACAATCTTGCCGGCGACTCTCCAAAATGCAAATCAGGGCGGATCTCCGAGCGTGGAAGAAAAGGGGGGCAAGTGTAAGGCAAAGACGGAAAGCTGGAAGGGGGAAGAGCAGCCTCAAAAGTAAAAGGAGGGAAGAGAATTCATCCAAGGGGTCAAAGTCACTTCGAGTGGGCGTTGACAGAAAGAGGCCATTCCTCCGGGGAAGGAAAAACCAGGGTTGCTGTTCCCGTTTGAAACATTGACCGTGGCGATGGGAGAAATGAGAAAAAAGGGGAATTTCATAGAAGAAAATCGAATCCGCGGGGCGGCAATTTTGGTCAGATCATGCAAAGAGAGGGAGGGGAGTGGTGACCCTATGGGGAGACGAAAGAAAGGGGGAGGGATAGCCGGAGGAGGGAAAAGGGAATAATGTGCGTGGGGGGGGTATTCTGGATTTTTTATTCCCTACCAAACTCTATGTCGATCACATCAACAATGAAAGAACTGGAGTCGCATCTGGTCCGAAGGAGGGGAGAAAAATATGTAGAGAGGGGAAAGGGAGAAGAAGCAGCGAAAAGAGGAAGGGAAGAGAGGAAGGGGAATACATTTTAGGGGACATCTTGATCCTCTGAATAGACTGTCCCTCAGTGGCTTACGCTTGGTCAGAAAGCGGAAAAGAGTAAAAAAGGACAGTGAGGAGGGAGGTCCGAAAAGCGGAAGAGGGGGGTTCTCTTGTGTTCCGGGAAGGGAAATATAATGGAATCGCCTGAAATCAATTTCCGAACCGGCTGTTGAAAGGCTTCATCCAAAAAGAGGAGACTGGCCCGCATCAAAAAAAGGTAAAGCAAGGGGAAAGGATTCCAAGGGGGGGTCCAAGGCCAAAGGTGTATAGAAAATATAGGGGATCGGAAATGTTCCAGAACGAGACTAAGATCCAGATTCGAGTGCATCTTTCATTTTAAATGACTGATGGGAAGACAATGACGGTGCCTTTTCGAAGAAAGGTCGAAAGGGAAAGAGAAGAGACGAAAGGGGAGGGGGAGGTTTGATGAGAGAACCTTCGATCAATGAAGTCTGCCCCAACGTGGACCAGCCATCGGCCAGGCTCCCCCTCTGTGACCACCGGTTACGGGAAAGAGAGAGAATTAACGCGAAATTCAAGAAAGAGCGAAGGGAGAAGGGATACCACCGGGATAAAGCTCTTCGAATCGTCCTTACCACTCCCCTCACGCTCGGCGCCCGGACGATGACCGGAAGGGAGGGCACCGACTGTTTCGGCTTGTTAGACCAAGATGAAAGGAGGGAAAAAGGGTGACACAGGAAGAACTTGGGAGGGGGGGACTTTGTGGGGTTGGGGGAGACAGAATAGTAGCCATGCGCATCAGATTCCGCGCGCGCTTGTTTACGGGGGGGGGAAGAAGAAAGTCGGAGTTGGTTCGGAAAAGAGACAGGCCGAGGAGAAAAAAAAGATGGCTGGGGGGGGAAAAAGGGTTTGGGGGAGAAGAACTCGTTGCTTACTGTCTGTAATTCCCAGACTTCCGATTGGGGGGAATGGGGGAGGGGGGGGGACGGGCAGGTTGAAAGGGTTTCATGGTCCGGGGAAAGGCGTCCGTTTCCGCGGGGAATGGCAAGGTCATTAAACTCTGAGATGGCTTAACCTTACGGAATTATACCGGGGAGGGACAAAGCTCTCTTTTTTGAAATAGGAAAGATGGAGAAAAGGGAGAAGGGGGCACAGGGAATTAGAAAGGGAGGAGAACAATGTCTCTTTCACGTTGCGCGAAAGAGTGTCGAATTATTAACAACTACTGGGTCGGGCTTGGAGGAGAGGTGCCAACTCAAAGAGAAAAGGGGAGAAAGGAAAAGGGTCGCGGGAAAAGAAGGTCAGCAAGTGACTCAAGAGAGGCTACGGAGGAAGCCATGAAAGGACTCCTCGTTTCATCATCTATGACCCCCAACGCTTATTAGTAAAGATAGAGAGATTGGTGGGGAAAAGGGAAAGCGAGGAGCTGCAATGGGGAGGAAGGGGGAAGGAGCCTAGTTGTTTGGGAAGGAAGACCGTCAAGGACAGTGGACTGGTAGGGGAAACTGATCATTTAACGCTAAAACTACAAACGCTGGGGGAGGCTGGAAGAGAGGAAGGGGAGAAAAAACGTCACGAGCCAAAGAGAAAAAAAAAAGTGTCCCTTCACGGGGGGAGAAGCACCTGATTCCCATATGAACTGGAACTTTCGTAATACGCCGATCAGAAGTTGTCTGTCTACCCTCAGGGGGAAGAAGTATAAAAGTGAAAACCATGGTCCTAGGTGGAAGATGTAAGGGAAAATAGTTTTCCAGAACGGCGGGAAACCGACAAAGAAATCAGCCCCGCCGCAACTAAAACTCAAGTCTCCAAGGGAAAAAAGGTCCAAATTCGTGAAAAAGTACTCGGGAAGGGGGAAGAATGCAGCCAGAGGGGAAACGAGAAGGAGGGGATTTCAACGGACACCTGGGAAACAAGAACCATCATTCGGTTAGCTTTCCCTTATTGTGCGCAAGGATCGGCAAAGAAAGGAAAAGGAGGATGCTAAAAGTACCGGGAGAGGGCATCTCAATGTTGATAACACCCAACCGTCCGCGTTAACATTGCGAAGAAGAAAAAGATCAGCGAACTCCCACCTTGAGGAAAAGAAACAGTTCTCGAGGAAAGACGTTAGGGAGGAAAAAAAGAAGGGGGGGAACTTAGATTCGGGGGAAATGAATCGTGGGGGAAACGAATGTTATCGTTTCGCCACATCTCATCTACAGTGAAAAACAAAAGGACATGAATTTCCCGAACGGGGGGGAAAGGGGTATGGTCCAACGGGGGGAGTCTATTCAAACAGGTTTGGGTTTCATACGCATTCTGAACCCAGACTGCTATACGAAAAAAAGAAAAAAAAGAGATCTATCGGATTCTCGGAAGGACTGCAGGAAAGAGGGATCACTGAAAGGAATCAGACAATAATCAGAGCTCACCGGACTCACCGGAAATTTTTCGTCGGATGAAAGGCCTTGAGGGGAAAAAGAAAGAAAAAGAAAAAAGGGGGACTGGGAAAAAGGAAAGAGGGGACCTTGAATGTGAAGATTCTTGTTCGGCGGGGCATCAGGCGAGTTTCGAAGGATTGACAGAACTACAGCAAAAAATCTCGAAGGGGGGGGAGCATTAGGTCCGATAAAACGATAAAAGGAGGCTGTGGAAAAAGGAACAAGGAAAAACCAAGGAGACAAACTCGTAAAGATATAAAAGGAAAATATCGATACGGGGGGTCCTCTTTTGCTGGAGCGGTAGAAAACGTGAAATGAGAAAAAAAGAAAGGAAAATGGAAGGGAGGAAGATAGCACTAAACAAACATTGTCTAAAGGGTCGGGAAACTTTGTTCTCTGAACAGAACGTGCAAGGGTATTAGAAAGGGAAGCGTTTGTGAAAGTTCTGACAGGGATGGGGGGGGCGGGGAAGAACGGAAAGAAGAAAAAGAAAAAACAAACGGCCTCTGAGGAGTTATCTCGTGCCCGGGATCCCGGCTAGCTCTCAACTCTGGAAGAGGAATCCGAGTTGAAAAAAACAGTCAAATCAGGAGAAAAGAAAAGCCCTCGGGAAGGAGAGCAAAAGGAAAGTGGGATAACGGGGGAATTGCCTACCATCGCCAATCAAGGGCGGGACGGGTTTCGCGGCGCGACTTTTCAGAAGGTCTCAAACCCCAAGACGGGGGGATCCGGGAGGAGAAGGAAGGGAAACGGAAAGATGGGGGTGAATGTGAAGGGAATTGGCCTAAATTCAGATTAAACGTCGGCAAAGGGGGGCCAGGGGCAAGATGGTGAGGAAAGGGGGAGGGAAGAAAGACAAGGGCAGGACGGGTGTCGGCTACTCGGAAATAGAGAGGTCCTTCGAAGACCGTTGTCGACAGTACTCCGCGAGAAGGTGGTGTGAGGAGGATCTAATCTCGGGATGAGAATAAACAAACGTTAACAAGAGAGAGTAAGCCCTTAAAAACGAGATAAAGAAAAGGGGGGACATCGTGAAAAGACCTGATCTGGAAGGGGGGACAAGGTCTGCGCGTCTAAAGAGTATGACAGCACCGGCAGTGTCCACTACTTAAAAGAAGGCGTAAAAGACAAAAAGAGAGAGAGATCAAACAAAAAGAAGGATGCCAAAATAAAGCTGAGGGGGGGAGGAAGCCAGAAGGATTTGAGAGGTAGGAAGGAATGGTAAAACTGCGTTCAGGAAACGGTTCTCTGAAGAGAGGAAGTGCCGCGAATCGGAACGTATTCACCACATCTAGGGGTAGCTTTTCTGAAGGGAAGGGAGAGCCTGGGGTTAACGGAGGGGAGGGGGGGTATGCGTCCAGGAGGAGAGAGATTCTATTAGTAGCAGTACCCAGGTCCCAGAGGGGATTGTCTACAACGGTCAGGAAAAAGCGGACAGAGACGATGGGAGGGAGAGCTGAGAAACCGAGAATAAAGCCTCTCAGCGCTGGAAAAGAAAAAAGAACTATTGGCGGGCATCAGTGCCGTGAATCTGTAATTGGAATGCATTCTCAATCAAAAAAAACTGTATAAAAGGAAAAGGGGGTCGCCATTTATCACCACCGTAAGGAGGTGGAGTGGGGAAACGAAACGGGAAGGAATTTCCAGCCCCGCGACCGATCTCCAGAAAAATTTAGGGTCAAAGAAGAGGAAATTTTCCAGGAGCCGGAAGAGAAGCGGACGTCAGAGGGAGAAGGAAGGTGAGAAGGGGGGGGGGTGAAGTCGGAAAAAACGGTGGTCTACATCTTAAAAGAAAGGGTATTTAAAAATCTCCCTTTCTACTCCGTCAGCTGAGTTTCAAGGGAAAGAAATCAAAGGGATGGAGTAGGAAAGGAGAAATCCGCAAAGAAATAAGATACTTTGACTTCCAAAATTCAGAGGAACTGAGTCGCATCGGC
>Ga0179593_1433313_pt1 | contig 20142 bp, 37 predicted proteins | sample CZODoug2_1_08_16_FD_185931 | JGI IMG/M metagenome (GOLD analysis project Ga0179593, IMG submission 185931) | Vadose zone soil fungal communities from Angelo Coast Range Reserve, California, USA - CZODoug2_1_08_16fungal (PacBio error correction) | ecosystem: Environmental > Terrestrial > Soil >...
AGGGTGTGGGTGGGGGGAGGAATGTCATGACGGGGGGCAGTTTAGGGGGGGAAAAAGTTCTGATCGATAGAAAAAATGTGGGGGAACAGGGACAATTTCAAGAGGGAAAACCGACTAAGTTGGAAAAACAACTCTTCAGAGCGACTTTGGTTAACAACTGTCAAAAAAGTAAATAAAAAAGGAGTTATTTCTAAAGAGGGGGGGGGGGTTCACCCCTTGGTTTTGGTGGGGGGTGAAACGTGGCAAAAAAACTACATCTTACATAAGGGTCAAAAGGGGGGTCAGGGCAAGGAAAAGGGGGGAAAAGACCTCAAATAAGGGGGAAGAAAATATGCACCTGGGAAAAAAAAGACGATGCATTTGTTAGAAAGAATGGGGGGGTAAACTCGGGGGAAGGAAAAGAAGACAAGCGCACATAAGAACGTTGGTCCTGGATTAAATGAACTGAATAAGAAAAAGAAAGGGGTCATACATAAGTCGCTCAAGGAAAGGGGTGACAGACGGAACTTTCAGGGTGGAAGGACAACAAGGAGCAGCGTGGAACAAGGCACTTTGTGAAAAAGCAAACTCTGTTACCCTCAAGAAGACAGTGGGCTGGAGGTGACTAGGGGTTTCGAAAAAAATTGAGAGGTAAGAGGGGGGAGTGTATGCTGAGGGAGAAGGGGGGGGGGGGGTTTCATGGGGGGGGCAAGGAAAAATGAAGGGGGGGGGGAAGGGAGTTAACAGGGTTAATTTAAAAAACAAATCTCCAGTGAGCGGGAAGGGGGGGGGTTTATTCAAGAGCTTCTAGGGCCAATAGGTAAAAAGTGAAAAAGGACTGGGAAGAAAGAAAGGGGCAAAATGAGGGGGTAAGGGGACAGGGGGCCGGAAAAAAGGGGGGATAGGGACTCAACAAGGTCACCTGCTAAAGGGGAAAGGTGGAGACACTTTACAGCAATCAAACAAAAAAAAAACAACATGGGTTGAAGAAAAAGGGGGGGGGTTTAACAACTTGGTGGAGTAATAGTGGGGTTTGGGGGAAAGACACAAGGGAAAAAAGGGTGAAAGAATCATACCAAAACAAGGAAGAGACACCAACAGAGTGACAGAGGGGAAGCGTCCAAATCTTGACCAGAACTCGAAGGGGGTAATAATGCATGACATATAGTCAAATATGTTCCTGGGAAAAAGGAAATGAACGGATTCGAAGAAAGAAAGGACAGAGGTGGGGAAGGTGGTCTCGAAAAGGGGGAAAGATTGGGCTTTTTCAAAGGTAACAAAAAATGTAAAGGGGTAGGGAAAAAAAAAAAAATCAAAGTTGAAGGGAAAAAAGCACCTGAAGGGAGAAAAAACTAAAAAAGGTGCCAAGGGTTTGGGGAAAAGTAAAAGTTATGAAATGTAAAACAGTCGATTTAACTGGGGGGGAAAAGGTGGGTGTAGAATTTTCTCAAACACAAAACCATATGAAGGGTTCAAAAACCCTGAGAAAATGAATCCGGGAAGGGGGGAAAAAAAGTACGAAAGAAGGGGGGAAACAACACAGGGAGTCGGGGGGAAACAACAAAGTAGAAGAAGAAGATTTTTGGGGTCCTGGAAAGACGAAAAAACTTAAACACCTGTAAGAAGACATCCATAAATAACAAGTTTGTGGGCGTGGGAATAGATCTATCAGATAAAAAAAGGGGGGTCCCAGGAAAAAAATAGAAAGACATTGTACAAGGTCACATGTGGGTCTCGCAGAAGGGGGTGTGAACAGCGAAGAAAAAGTGTTAAGGTCGCGACGGATTACAGAAACCTTGGGGGGTGGTAAAGGAAAGATGGACCTGGGGGGGGAAAAAAATGGGTGTACCAGAGGGAAAAGGAAGTGGAAGGTACTCATTTCACGGTTCAAACTGCTTAAAAAGGCTGGCAAAAGTAACCTAAGTGGAAGGGGAATGAAAAAAAGGAACAACGGTAGGAATGGAGAGTACAGGAGGGGAAGTGCGATTGGGAATGGGTAATTTTCAAGAAAACAAAAAAGGGGGGGGTGACAGCAAACAGGGAAGGGACTCAGGGGGGAAAAAGGGTTATTCCAAAGGTCAGAGACGGTTTCTGGGAAAGGGAAGGAAACCGACCCCGAAGAAGGGGTGCATCAATCAACCATCCATAAATGAGAAAAGGTAAGGGACGACAACCGACCCAGGAATGTGTGTTCCACCCCAAAAAAACCGCACACCGGAAGGGAAGGGCGACACCGTAAGGGGGGGGGAAAAAGGGGGCATCAACGGTTCTGGGGGCGGAAATTCGGGAGTTCACTGAAGGGAGAGCGAAAAGTATTGTTCAAATTTGCCGGAGGGGGGGGAAGAGAGGAAGATCCCCCGGTGACATCCCGGTCTGCACTCCATCACAGTTAAAAAACCAGCCAGGGGAAAAAACTAAGGGGATGAGGGGGAAAGCTACAGGAACACTCACTTTGCTGGAAGAGGAACCTGCAAGACGAGGGGAAAATCTCCCCGTTCAAAAATCAACGAAAAAGCCGCCCACAATTTGAAGAAAAAACTTGTTCCTTCTTGCCGGGAAAAAAGGACCTTTGGGGAACCGTGCCTTGGATTGAAATAGAAGGAAAAAGAATTTCAAGAAGGTATGGTTCCTGCAAGGAAGGGAAAAGGCGGAAGTGGGAAAGTTTTCTGAAAAACACGATAAAATAACGGGGGAAACTCACGAGAAAGACAGGTGTAAAAGGGAAGGAATGTGATCTCGCAGAAAAAAAACAACAAAAGAAGGGAGGGCGAGAGAGATTTTGAACACACCCAGCGTGAACCTTCACTAAAAGAAAGAGTGGGGGTGTTTCCAGGATTGGGGGGGAGTTGTTGAAAATGACATAAGACGTCGCCTCTTACGATAAAATAAAAATAAAAGGAAGGGGGGAATAAGGGGGAGGGAGAAGGAAAGGAGGGTGAGAGAGGGGGTGGGGGGGGCGTTTGGGGTGGGGGAGAAACTTCCTTGGGACCAGCGTCGACGTTGTTGACACTGCCTTGCCGCGAGAAAAAAGGTTTGGAAGAGGGCAAAAGGGAAAGAAAGTCGAGGCCGTTGCAGGACCTATCTGGTGCAACACCTCACTCCCTGTCACTCCAACAGGGTTGCTCAGAAATACGGCCGCCCCTCGCCGGACATTACCCAAATACGGAATGAACAACCGGTCTAAACTGGGGAGTGGGGTCGAAAAAACAAAACAGAATTAACGCCCAAAAAGACTCTCGTGTTTCCCAAAAAAGGGGTCTTGTCGGGAGCCCTTCAAAATCCTGAAAAATGGAGCTGTTGGTTAAAGAAAAGAGGACAAAGGAAATTGGGGAGGGGTATACCTCTCAATTTCTGCAGTGATGACACAGGACCTGGTGGGGGGACAACCTTCGATGAAATAAGGGGGGGGGACAGAAAAAAGAATGAAAGACAAGGTTAGCCGGTGATAAAAAATAATGTCTGGATTACATGAAATAAGTGCCGAAGAAAGGGGGGAAAACGTAGAAAAGAAAAAAAAAAAAAAAAAAGACAACAACCAACCACCATCTGGCAATGGGGGAGGGGTCCGAAATCCAAAAAATCACAAATTGGGCGAACAGGAGGCAGAACCTTCGAAATCCGGAAGGAATGGGGGGATATCTGTGTCAAACAGAGGGAACAACACAATGGGCAAACTGTGGAAAAAAAAAAAACTGTTAAATGGAAAAAAAGAAGGAAGAAGGGAACAACTTCTTCTTATAATGGACATGGAAAACCTGGGGGGGTCTTCTATTACCAGACATGAAAGCATTAGAGAAAGTGAAGCAAAAACTCCAAAACAACGGAAAAGTGTGGAATGTCGTGATAAGAAAAAGTGGGAAGGGAAGTTTTTGTTCAGTGTAGGTAAAAGGGAAAGAAAATTAGTACTAAGGTACCGGTTGTTTTGGTGAGGGAAAAGAGGAAAAAAAAAAAATGAAAAAAAAAAAAAAAAGTTGTGTTGTTGAACATGTATGGAGGTGGGTACCTACAAAAATCATCCCTTTGGACAACCGAGGTAGAGGTTTAGAAGTTAACCATTCCTCATGTTACCGGGGAAAAAGGGAGAAGAGGAGTAAACAGGTCCCCCATGAAAATAGGGGAGGGGGGGGAGAAACATGTCCTACATTGGGTACAAAAAAAAGGTGTGCAAAGGGGGATGTTTTCGCAGGAAGGGAAAACCAGGTCAAACATTTGAGTGGTTGGAGTAATAACCTTTACACATTGTGGGGGAACCGGAAGAAAAGAAGGAAAAAAAAAGTGAAGGAAAGGAAATGGACAATTGAGTTATTCAGGAGGGAAAAAAGAACCGGCCCAGTCTAGAATGGTAAAGGCAGAGAATGGTGGGGGGGGAATTCATTAAAATGGGGGGGGAGGGGGGCAGAGAAGTGAGGGGGGGAAAGAAAGTGTAAGAGTCATAAGTGACTTGGAAATCAGCAGGGGGTTGTGTTGGGCTGAATTTTCATGTGAAGGGGACAACGTAACCGGAAAAAAAGCCGAACGTCAGGAAATGTATTGTTAACAAAAAAAAGTGGTTTCTTCACCGTGTGGTGGGAGGGTATATGGGGGGTAAAAAAAAGGAAAAAACTTTTAACAGTGGTGGGGACGGTGGGGGTTCATTCATCATTAAACGGAAATCCGGAAAAGATCCATTGGAATCTTTCGGTCCAAGGCAAGGGAAAGGTACAGGGGTCATGGGGGGGAGGAACTTTGTGGATCGAATAAAAAAGAAGCAATGCCAGGAGAACAGGATGATTCTGTGACGTACATTCAAACTGGGAAAAAGAATCAATGAAACAGAATTGTATGAAAGGGAATAAAAAAAAGGAAGGGACACAGTAAATCAAGAATTCGCAAAAGGGGAAGTTAACATCGGTTTCACTCGCAAAAACAGAGTACTAAAAGGACGGTGCCGTCGAATGGAAGGGAAAAAAAGAAGAGAAACCGCAATAAAGTGAAGGACGGAACAGTCCGATGGGAAGGGGAGGAGGAATCGACCCTGAAGGCTTGCGAAGGGGGGACAAAAGTGTTAAAATCTTTAGACTAGGAAAAAAACTTTACACAGATGAGGGGGGTGGGCACTTCCTTGTGGGAAAATCGGGATCAGGAAAAAGGAGAAAGGAAAAGGGGTCAAACGGGAAAGAGCTTTCTGTCGGGGGGACACTATAGGACAAGGAAAATGTCCCCCTTCAACAAGAGAAGAATCGATTTGGTAGGTTTTAAAAGCTAGTGAAAGGTGTTCACAGTATGTGCAATGTAGGGGGGTCTGGGGGGGGAACCAGTGATAATAAAATTGAGGGGTGGGGGGGGGGGAAAGACGTTTTGTCCAAAAAAAAAACAAGACCAAAGAAACCTAGAAAGTAGGGTTTAGAGGGCCTGGGAGAAAAAAGTTGGAAGCAAGAAAAGATGAAAGAGAGATCGTCTGGGTAAACATTGGGGAGGGGGTGGAATACCTGTCAAACGCGGAGACGATTCGAGATGGGCCAACGGGGGAAACTAATGAATGGGGGTCAGGAGAAAGAAACACCACAAACAAGAAGGAAAAATACGCAAAAAAACCGTAGAGGCATGGAAAGGATAGAGTTCTTTTGTAATCGGGGGGTGGGGTGGGGGGAAGGGATTGCAAAAATGTCCTGAAAAAGTTAATGAGAACAAGGAAAAAGTGCGGAGGCATGGTTTTGAAAAAGATTACCAAATAGGGTGAAAAAAAACTATTACCTACAGCAAAAGTTATCCTTAATTCGGTGGGGGGGAACCAAAGAACGGTCTCAAAAAAAGGAATCTGAGCCCCGTTATGGGTTTCTAAGGGAGTTTGTGGTCTGTGGGGGGGAGGAAAAGAGGGGTCAAAAAACGACAGAGCGAGGAGGTCAATGTCAGTGAAAAAAAAAAGGGCAAGACAAGACAATTCAAGACACGAGGGGGGGAAATGAAAACGAAGAAAATAGCTTTAAAAAAAAATCGAGGGAATCTTTTTTAAATACATGGGGTGTTGGTGGGGAAAACGAATTCCAAAGAAGAAGGTAAAAGAAAAAAACCTAAAAACCAGGTTGAACCTGGTTCCATGGGGGGGGATACAGAGGAAGCGAAAGGAGGAGGAAACGAAGGAGCCCAGAGTCTCTGAGACAAGAGGGAAGATTAAAACGGTGTCAGCCGTGAAAAAAGCGGGAAAAAAGTTCGAGTAAGCAATTGGGCACTGGGAGTCACAAACGGCACGAGCCGGGGTCAAAAACTAAGACACGCGGCAACCATTGAAAAATTGGGGACTCCCTGTGCCCTTGTCACCAGGGTAACATATAAAAGTAAAAGTTTCAAGGGGTTTTACTCTTTGGCGAAGGAAAAAAAAAAGGGTGGTATATTGGAATGATCAGGGAAGGAAAGGGTTCAATCAAACTTTGTTTAGGATTCCCACCTGGCTGGTTCGTACAAAAAAAGGAGGGGGAAAAACACAAAACAGGGTTATGTAAAAAACAGGGGTTCATGGGTTGTAAGCAGAAGTTCTGTGCAGGGACAGGATAAGGTGGTGTAATGCAAAAACCGAATCTATTAAAACCCAACATGAAGGTATTTGAAAAAGGAAGGGGGGAAGGAACGAAGGGCGATTTAAACTGAAGGTTGTGACCTTAAAGTATGAACCAAAAAAAGGCAAAACGGACGTACCGATAAAAAAGGTCAACAAGGAATCCAAACAAACAACAAAAAAAGGGGGGAATAAAACCCACTTGGGGGGGGGGGGTTAAAAACTTGGAATGTGGGAGTTCGGAGGAAGAGGTGGGGTTTGAAGGGCACTGGGGGTTGAAGGGGTTGGTACATAAATCAGGCAGAAAAAAACCCTAATTAAAAAAGGATGAAAAAAAAGAATCCGTCCAAGAAGATAACGGGGAAAAAACTCAAGAAGTGATTGGGGAGGCCAAAGGCCAAATGAGTTAACGACCACGTGAATGACGGGAATTGGGGGCCGGAAAACGAAGAAGAAGTAACTCATTTGAAAAAAAAAAGGGCTCTCGGGGGGGGCCAAGTCGGTTTTAAGGATTAATTCTGGACAATAAAAACAATGGAGGGGTTCTTAGGAAAGTCAGGGGGAAGGAAGAAGCTCAGGAAACGGGGGGAGCAAAAAAGTTGTGGTTTTAAAAAAGAACTTATGGCAGGGGATTTACCCCTTTCCAACTTGGGGGGGGGGGAGGGGTGGTTAAAAAATTCTAGCGTGCCAGGTAAACATAAAGGGGGGAGGTCAAATATACCAATAATCAAAAGCAGGGGGAAGTACGGGGGACTTGGTTATTACATTACTGTAAACAAAGGGTAACACACAAGTGGCTCTTTGAAAAAAAAACAAAAAACAAAGTAAAAAGGGGAAAAAGAGTTGACCCTTGGGGGATTAAAGGAATGACGAAACTTCCAAAAAGAACACCGGGGTCTCTCACCAGAACAGGAAAGTGGTTTCGTTGGGAGAAAGGGGAGGTCGGAAGGAGAAGTCAGTGATGGGAAGAGAAAAAAAAGGAAGGAAGGAAATGGGTAGGTCAAGGGGGCGGACTCAGAATTTCCCCCGGGGTGGTACCACACAGGAACGGTGGGGGATTTTCAACACGGGAAACTGATTTAAAAGAGACCTTGTGGGGACAAAGCTTATGGAAATTTAAAATAGATAAAACAATTCAAAAAGGGAGAGGGGGTCTCTGTCCACAAGGGTTTCTAGTTTGCCGACGGATTAAACAAGGTGGGGGGGGGGGGACTATACGGAAAAGTCAAGGGTTTGCAATAACTGAAGTGGTGAGGGGCACGATTATTTAGGTGGGAGTTGGAAAAGACCATAAAATTGGGTATCACCGCTTAACTTGACGCGCATTTGGGCACCCCAAAATGTCTGGATCAAGTGTCCCTAAAGGACCAGAACGGGGGGAAAAGAGAAGACGAGCACCTCAAAGGGCCTCGGGGGAAAGACCTGACAAGCATAAAATGTAGCCGTCAACAAAAAACAAAACATCCCTAAATGGGGGGTTGATTAACAACCTGGGGGGGGGGATGAAGAAGAAATGAAGTTGGCTTACCACAAGAAGAAGATGGGGCGGGACTTCTGGTTGGGGAGGTCCCGGTCCTTGAAGAGGTATACCGAAACATAGTAGTTGGGACGGCACTGTTCACTTGAGAAAGCCAACCGTGTGGACGTTGGAACGGTTTCAAGTCAAGAAACAAGGAACGGAAAGGGGGGGGAACCTTCATTAATATTCTAGGGACTGCCTCAAACAGACACGTAAAAAGACCTCTTAAGACCAGGGAAAAAAGAAAGAAATCGAACCTCTATAGGTAAGAAGACAAAAAAGTGACAAATGAAAACTCACTGGAAAAAAAAAACGAAACAGAAAAATTTACATTCTTGGACACATGGAATTGGGCAAGGTGGAGGTTTCATACTCATGCGCGGAATTGGTTAATAATACGGTAAACGAGGAGAAAAGTGCACAGTAGGTGTTTCCTTGCAACCAAGGGGGAAGGGGGGAGAAAAAAACTCAGCGAGAGAACACGTGACCTGGGTGAAGAAAGATATAAGACACTCAACAAAAAAGCAAATGTATTATTAGGAAAAAGAAGAAGTATGGAAGACCCAACATATGGGAAACCATTGCGGGTCTGGGGAAGCAAAAAAAGGAAGTTTGTGGGGTCCCGGGACACCGGGGAAGGGGGAATAGGTTGTTCACAACTGACCCAGAGTGGGCAGACTTACAGGGAAAAAAATGCAAAGAAAACCTTAATAAATCCAAGGGAAAAAGGGGAAGGGAAGGGAAAAAAGAATGAATAGAAGTGAGATTGGGGCGGGGGGATTTGGTAATGTGAGACTTCAGGGAAAAACAAGACGGGAGCAAAGTCCCCTCCTCAGATAAAAGGAAGAAAGTTGGTTATTTCCTAATCATCGGGGATAGGTAAACGGAATAAGGGTGAGATTCAACGCAAGAGTGGATTCAAGTCAAAAGAAATTGACTGAACAAGACTGTTCGGTTGCTCCCCGCTGATACTTCGACCTACAAAGAAGGGGCAGGCCAACCAAAGAGCCGCGACTAAATTGGGTCCCAAAAGATGGAGGGGTGTTTCTGGAAACGTAAGGCCTCCCCGAAGAAGTCAGGGGGGGGGACAGGAAAAAACTTAACTGGCGGTGGAAGGAGACGAAATACGTCGGTGCATGATAAGAAAGCCAGAGAAAATGGTGGAAAAGGGTGGAAGATGCAAGGGTCAATTAATTGGGAAGGGAAGGACACTGAAAGAAAACTAACACGAGTCCAAAAAGTTATCCGGAAAAAGTTATTTCACTGTATGGATAAATACGAGGAAGAAAGAAAATTACGTTGACAAAATCAAATTTCCGGACTGGGTAAGTCGTCATATCAAAAAAAAATAGGGGGAAGAAAGGAGCAGCAGGAAAAAAAGAACATAGCCTCATGGGGGGGTTATCAGTATATGGGGAGAGAAGGACACCCAAATCAGATGGTTCACGCACAGGGAAATTAAGAGAAAGGGGGTATAAAAAAAAAAAAGAAGGAACTGCTGCGGAAGGTTGACGGGGAAGGCCGGCTGGGGAGATGAAGAAACAAAAGAATAGCCAGGATATATCGGAAGGTGGAAAGAAGGGAAAAAAAATGGGAAGGGGAGGGGGTAAAATATACACACAATGTCCTGTTAAGGGAAATGGTCATTATTACTAAGATTTCTCCTGGAAAAAACTGTGTGGGGGGTTGGGAAAGAACACATAAGATTGTGTTTGGAAGGGATGTCTTCCAGTTGTAAAGAAAACGTCCAGATATTGATTGAATTAGCCCTTGAAAGAAATCGAGGTAAACAGGGGCCAGCCTGGAGAAAATGGAGAATGGGACAAATCAAGTAAAGGAGGGGGGTAAGGAAGTTCATAAGAAGGGGGTAAAAAAAAACGTGCACACCGTTTTTCATACAGGGTAGAAGGGAAAGGTTTCTTCAAAAGGGGGGGGGGTTACAAAAAACCCTACTTAAAAAGTTGTGGGACCTGAAAAGGGCTCACAAACAACAATTGAAGGAAGGATCAAAGTGATTACTTTCAGGGGGTTAGGGAAAGAGGACCCATTCATAGGGAAATGGGGTAACGGGGGGGTCAGGGGACAGAATGGGAAAAGGGGATGGGTCACTGAATTTCGAAGGGACCCGATGGAGGAGGGCCAAAAAATCCATTCGAAGTGTGGTGGGGTCATAAGGGGTGTTTAGGGGGCTGAATTATGTACGCCTTCAAGGAAGGGGAAACACCCTCTTACATAGACAAGATAGGGAAAAGGAAAGTTGGTACACAAAAGTGGGGGGGAGGCCACAATTGTTGTGTCATTGGATGAGTCAAAAAAACATCCTTTTAAAAAAGCAAATGGGGGTTGCTGGTGGGGGATAAAAACGGTCCAAAAGGCAGGAGTCAAGGAAACCCCCCCCAAAACCAAAGGGGCAAGTAAGACCGTTCAGGTTACAGGTGACATGTGTATAAGAGGGTGGGAGAGGGGGGGGGGGAAAAAGAAAAAGAATCCAATTCTTAAAAACGGAAGACTCTTGAAAGCTGCCAAACTGGGGGGGCAAATCCATTAAAAAAAGGGGTAATGAAAAACAAGGGGGCAAGGAAAATAACACAGAGGGACACAAAGACAGAAAGCTCATAAAAAAAAAGGGGTAAAAGGGCGGTACTTTTTGAAAACTTAAACTCAAAGAGGGGAAAAAGGAATGTAAAGGGGAAAGAAAGGTTAAAAAAGGAAAGATCAAACTGCAATTTGGAAAAGGTTGAGGGAACAAAAAAGCATGGCCGTAGAACGTCACTGAAGCTTGGGCAGAAAAGAAAAAAGGGGGTTCCATGGGGGGATATGGGATGAGACGTAGGGGGGCGTTCTCCATGGCTCCACTCAGGGAGAGGAACAAGTAAGAAAGGTTCGCTTGTGGTAAAACTTTGGGATTCCCAAAGAAAGGGGGTGAAGAACAATAACGGGGTAGGTGGAAAAAATGCTATAATGAAAGGGGGAAGATGGGCCCCTTCTGGCATGAGGCTGGGAAGGGAATTGGGGAACCAGGAAAAGGGGGGTAAGAATAATAGGACGATGGATTGGGGAAGGGGGGGGTACAACGAAGAAAAAAAAATATCCAGTAAAAAGGGAGTTAGAACCGGGTTAGGGACCCCAGGTAAGCATAAGAGGGAAGCGCGAAAGGGTCTTGGTTTAACGCTGGGGGGTGTAAGACCGTCAAAACCATGATATCGATAGGTGGGGAGAGGGTAGAAAATGAAGTGTGTCCAGAAGAAATAAAAGAAAAAAAAAAAAAAAGAAAGGACAAAAGGGGCGAGGGGAAACCAAACAACAACAAACGTGGAAAAAAAAAGAGAGAGAAATCTTGCAAGGGAAACCTGTGGTGGGGGGGTGGGGAGGAGACATTCCTACACCATGAGTTTAATAAAAAAAAGAAAGAAATTACTCAATCCAAGGCATTGTTTGAAAATGAAAAAAGTTTCAAAAGAAATTAACGATAGATCTTTATCGGGTGTTTGAAAAAGGGGGGGGACAAAAAGGGCAAATTACTAAAATCCAAGGTAGTAGACGAATGGGGTGGGGGGGTGTTGGGTCTTGGTTTGATTGGGAAAAAAAACGTCAACAAAAAAACTACATCATAGGAGGAAGTCGACAATGTCCATGGCAAAGACAAGGAAGGGGGAAATAAGAATGCAAAAGAGGGGGAAAAAAATGTCTAGAGCAAAAAGAAAAAACAGGAAGTGAGATTGGGGTGAGGAAAAAGGGGGTTTAAGAAGCCAAAAAAAAGTCTTACGGAAAACTTGGAGTTTACTTGAGGGAAACTGTGTCAAGTCTTACAAGATATCTAAATGGGAATTAAAGAAGGAAAATGGGGTAAGACCATAAGTACTCAATACCAATAGGGAAGCGCAACAAGAGGACCAGGGAATTAAAATGTGTGAAACGGCAAAGAGGCATGGGGGTGTATACGGGGTGGAGGCGGGGGGGGTCAACTGGGTGGGGGGTAAAATGAAGTTGATCTCTTTTCACTGGGAAGGCCATCGGAAAGGCGGAGGGGGCCCGAGGCTAATCAAAAAAGATAAAAAAACAGATAAGGAAAAAAGGAAAGAAAATTATAAAAGAGAAAATAGGGAGGGGGTGGGGGAGTTAGAATAGTCAAAAACGCCCAGTTGGGGGATTTGTGCTCTGTTTAGTTCCTGTCCTGTTGGCCATGGGGGAAGGGGTGGGGGGGTTGTCAGGGGGTTGGGGGAGAAGGAGGACCAGTGGTGCAGTTGGTTGGGCAGACAATAAGGGATCTTGGAAAAAAGGGAAGGGATATTTTTTTATATTCCATTCGGGGAGAAAGCTCTAATAAAGGGATAAAAGGAGGATGTAAAAAAATAAAAAAAAACTTTGAGGGAGGAGAGGGCTAATGAGTCTTTGTGAATGAGTGTTAAAGGGGTGTAAGGAATAAAATGACTAAAAAACATGACAAACACTGCATAAAAGATGTGGGAAAAGAGGAAACTAAGGGGACAGCAGAAAAAAAAAAAAAAAAAAACAACACCAGTTAGTCCGGGACCCTTGGGTGGGAAAAGGAAGGAGATCTTAGTCTCTTGGAAAAGGGGGGGGGGGGGGGGGGGGGGAAGTCACTGGGCAATGAAATTGTTGTCAGGGTACGTACACGACGAAGCGTGAGCACCTTATGATCGACGGGGGAATGGGGGTGGGGGGAATGTCAAAAAGGGGAAAAAAACAAAAATGGAATCGCGCATAAATACCTCCGCGTAGAAAAACACATCAGAAAGCCGGGGGGGGGGCTGGGGGGGGGGCTCCCTAGGGTTTGGGATGTCACAAGACGGTTTTTACCTTCGGGGAGGGGGCCGATCGAAGATAAGTACGAATTGGGGATAACTTGGGATGCCAACTTTTCATGCGGGTGTATTAGGCAGGTCCTAACAAGGAGGGAGTAGAAAAAATCAAATTTGAAGAAGAGGAAAAAAGAAGGGGCCAAGTTGTGGGGGTGGAAATTAATTATGAAATTAAGTTAACTAACGAAGATTGGACGAATTGCTTGTAGATGAAGGGGGGGAAAGGTAAAAAATAGAGGGCCATTGGCCGTCAAACTAAGGGAATGAAGAATCTTTTTGGGAAAAAACACAAATCCCGGGAAAAACAATGAGAAGGAAATCTGTCTAAACCAAACGGAGCCTAAAGATGGTCATTTTAAGAGAAGAATGAAGGGACAAAACCGGGGGTCGAGATCAACAAAGAGGAAACATCACAGTGTGTCGTGGTCCAGGGAAAAGAAGAAAATGCTAGTTTGGGGAAACAACCCCAAAAAAAAAATGTGGGGGGGGGGGGTTGGAAAAGGAACATTCATGTGTAAAAAGGGGTCATGGTTAACGAAGGGGTGACAACAATTACAGAAAAAGGAGTGTTTATTTCAACAGGGGGGAGTGAAAAGTGGAAAGAGAAGTTGGTGGTAAAAAATCTTAAAAAAAGACAATTACACAGAGAGAAAAACCGGCAGGAAAGGGCTAATGTTACAAAAAAAAAAAACGTGTTGCAGAAAGCTGAAGACGAGGTAACCGATGGTGAGGTTGAGACACAGGAAAAAGGGAAGGGGGGATGTGAAGTGGAGGGGGAAATTGGGGGCCGGAACAGGGTTTGGTGAATGGAAAGGTCAGACATATGGAGAACCGGAAAGGAAGGACTCGTTCAAGATTGGAGGGGAACAGGGTAATAACAGACGGTCCATCAAAGGGACGAGGGGAACATCAACAGGTCTCGAATCATAAAAGGGGAAACAGGGAGAGGGTAGGCTCGGAAAAGGGGAAACATTGCACTTTGGTTTCCACGAAAAAAAAACGGAGTCAACCAAAGACTTGGGAGGGAGGGGGGACAATCAAAGTATTGGGGTGGGAAGGGGGAAAAAACCAGAGTGCATTTTGGGGGGAAAAAGTAGGGTGGAGCCAAGAAAATAGAGGAAAATTTATTGTCAGGGAGGGGGTTGTTCAATGAAGTCAAAAAAAATTTTTGAACTTTTGTGAAAGAAAAATCAGAATCAGGGGGGAGTTAAATACAACTCTTGGCAAAAAAAAATATGAAAGCAGAAAGGGGTTTACTACCTGCATTTAAAAAATACTCCGTGGAAAAAAAAAAGGCTGGAGACGGAACTTATGGAAAGGAAAAAAGTCTCCCCTTCAAAAAAAATGACAGAAGCCAAAACAAAAGACAATAAAAAAGGGGGGTCCAGTTCCCAAGGGGGTTGACTTCTTACATTATGAAAAACCCTGGGGACTTGCCCAGGGAAAAAAGTGGTAAGAGGGTGAAGATTGGGGGGGGCAAGTATTGGGGGGGGGTCCGGGGAAAAGTCAGAAGATACTTCAGGAAAGCGTGGGAACTGAACAACAGGAATAGAGGGATAAACGAAAAATCACTATAAAAAAAAGACAGGTGGTACCTTTTGCGGTTGAAAAGGCTCAAAGCAAAAAAAAAAAGGGGGGGAAGAGGTGTACATGAACAAAAAAAAGTGGAAAAAAGGCCCCGGGTGAGGTCTGAGGGGGGGTGGGTGACCAATGTTGTTTTCGAAAGTTGGTTCCAGCCAGTAGAAGAAGGTGAATCGGGGGAAAAAAAATAAAATCCGGACGGTAAGGCAGTGCAAGGGAAGGAATGAAAAATTAAAAGGGAAAGGAAGTTAGAATTGTGGGGATGAAATGGGTTGGTTACCTTGGAGAAAGCCCTTTGGGGGCGAAGGGGGGAGGCGGTTACCGACGGCTAATGGGGAGAAGAAGGGAGTAAGGGGGGATCGGGGCAAGATGGGGGTCCACAAGAATACGGGGTGGATGGAGCAGAATGGGAAGACACAGGAATCGGGGAAGGTTGGAAAAAGCTTCCGCTTCACACTAAGATTAAGGTTAATCCTGAAGAAAAGTCTGGGGACGTACAACACGTAATAAAGAAAAAGGGGTCCTCAAGAGACACCAAAAAAAGGAGAAATAGATCCATTTTTGTTACTCACACCTTCTGGTTCGGGTTTCTGATTGAAGGAAAACCCTCGGAATGTCATGGGTGAATGCGGAACAAAAAATTTGCGGGGAGGGGACAGACAAAGACGTACTAATTGGGCAGTTAAGGGGATCCAAGAGGGTTTTTTGAGGGGGGAAGTCGTCAAGGGGGCGCAAGAACCTTTGGGAAGACTAAAGAATTGAAGAAAAAGTCCCAATGTAAGTGAATCCGGGGGGTGAGAAAAAGTTGGATGTCTGAAAATCCATAAAAAAATAACCTGAGGAAGAGAAAAACTCTTCAACCTGGGAGCGGGACATCACCTCACACTATGGGACCTCAGGACAAAAGAAAAGATAAAAAGTCAGGAAAGTTCAGACACTAGCTGGGAAGAGAGGGAACAAAATAATCTAATACAGGCAAAGGGAAATACTTAGAATTGGGGGTCAAGTGCGTAGAAACATAACTGACACATAAAGGAAGGGGGCCTGCAGGGGGGGGAAAAATAACAATGAAAATCAGGAGGAAGGGGGAGTCCAGCCCACAAACTTGATTGGGGGGGAGGGGGTAGGGGAAAAACAGGTGTCCTTTAGTTTGGGGAATTTGGGGCAAAGGGAGTAAAAGATTATTAGATGGTCCGGGGGTTGGGTTGCGAAAATCAGGGGGGGGTGGGGTTGAACCTGGATGTCTGGGGGGGGGGGGAAAAAAAAAAACAAAGAAGACCGGGGGTCATACAGATAGGGTAAATTGGAGCCTTGAAGTTCAAAGACAAAACTATGGGAAATGGAAAAAAAGGGCACTTTAGGAAAAAAAAGCACTTGAAAGGGGAAAGATAGTTAATAAATGTGGAATGAGTGAAATTGGGGGAAAAAAAAAAACGAGTTGGGAAAAAGTTTCTTCAGGGTCGATTCAACTGTGGATGTGGGGGGGTTGAAACCAGAAAAAGCAACAGGGGGGGTTAGACTTAAAATAATCGAAAAGAAGAAAATGTTGGCTTCAGAGAAAGTTAAAAAAGGGGATTCGGCTTCAATTTCGGAAAAGTCCAGGAACCATTCTATAAATGGCAGGTCATTACGGGACAAGGGGGGTACCTAGAAAAGGGGGAGTTCAATTTAAAAATTACATAGGAGGGGAAAATTGGGCGGACAAAGCGGTGGCATGAGTGTGTTGGAGAAGATGTTTCCGACTGATGGAAAAATGGGACTCTGCAGAAAAAAAAATTCAAAACATCAGCAAGATCATTAAATGGTGGACAAACAAAATTGGTGGGAAAAAACTTGTTGTGGGGGAGGGGGGATGAGGGAAAGTCTACACATGTACAAAAGGGGGGGGTGGTGTAAGAACTAACAGGAAAAAGCCCTTAACGGGAAAAACCTAAGGTTAAAGAGCAGTAGCAAATCACGGACATAACATCCAGTGATTACGGTTCTTGGGGGTAATTGAGTAAGTAATAAAAAAGACAGGGAAGCTCAAGGGAAAAAGAATAAAAGAACTGGGGTACAACTGGCAAAAAACTGGAACATCCATAAATCATTTGGAAGGAAAAAAACGACAGGAATAAAAACAGGAAGGGGTACACAGATCATCAATAAGAACTTATGGAACTCTCTTGTGGGCCGCAAGCGCAAAAGAGGTCAAAAAACTAAGGGACAGGGGGCCTTCAACGGAGGAAGGGTACAGAGCCGGCATTCCAATGCCGGTTACGTGAACCCAGTCGAAAAATGGCACTGGGAAGAAATGCGCTGAAAAAAAAGAACCTGAATTGGGGAACTTACACAGTTTGCTAAGGGGAAGAGACTTTGGGGGTCGGCTTCACGAAAAAAGGGGAGCTTAACACGGGGAAAGAAAACATGACAATTAACGGAGGGGGTTCGCTTCAGCCAAAAAAGGGGCTTGGAAATTTGGGAAGGACGAGGTTTGAAAAATACAGGTATCTAAACAAGAAAAATCGAGGGCTTGGTGAAAAATGAAACAAGAAATGAGGGGAAGTTTAATTCTGGGGAGGGAACTGTCGTGAAAGGCTGTGGGGGTTTAAAATGGAATAGGAGAATGTAGGATGGGGAGTTTTTTGTTGACGAAAGGGTGGAATCCAAAAAACAAGAAAAAAAAAACCGTAAAGAATTCCTACGGGGGAATGCGCACGTTAGAAACAGTTGTTAAAGACAAGCAAGACAGAAGAGCGAACGAGTCTGGGGGGGGGGACTGTAAAAGTGGGGTAGAAATAAACTCCCACAAAACATCATCGGGATACGGTTAAACGGGCCAGAAATTGGGATCGGGGAAAACTACGAAACTGAAAGTTTCAGAGAAATCCTAAAACAAAAACAAAGGGATGAAAGAATCGCATCTAAAAACAACGGTAGGAAAGGAGAGATTCTGGGACGGCAGGGTTGTTGGGGTGGGAAAGGGGGGAGGCATTTGGTTGTGAGCTCAACCGGGAAGTAAAAGAAAAAAGGTACTCGATCGGCAAAGGGGGTTGACAGGATAAATTTCAAAAAAAAGAGGGGAAAAACATATGGGCTCGAGATGGGGGGGGGAGAGTGCTTGGTGTTGAAAGGCAACGGGTCAGCGGAAGCAGACTAAAAGTCTTCCTTCTCCATGGAAGAGGTTTTTGGTCCTTGGTTGGGGGGTGGGGGGGGGGGGCTTGCGTCGTGCAAAAAAAAACTACAGAGAATTAGGAGATCAATGTCCGGGAAGAAATTCCACAAGAAAGAGGACATGCAAAAAAAGAGGAAAAAGTATAAGCACGTAAAAATCGAGGGAGGGTGTAGAAAAAGAAAAGGTTGGGGGGGGAAAAGAAACAGGAAGGCCAAAGAAAAAAGCGAAAGAACTTTACAGGGGGGTCCAGCCTGAAAACGCGAAAGGAAGGAGAACTGAAAGGTAAGACAGGGCCCCCTCTCCAGAAGAAAACCGGGGGGGGGGGGGGGGGGGGGGTGGGAAAGGGGGCAGAAACACTGCCGAAAGCATTTGGGGAAAAAAAACACCGGGACCAAGAAGAAGGGTGGTCAACTCCAAAACTTGAATGCAGGTGAGGAGGGGGGGGGGAAACAGGCACTAAAAAAAAAAAAAAAAAAAAAACAACCCCAGAGAAAATAACATTGGAAGTTGGGGATGGATCAAGTTAACAAGGAATGGGGTATTAGAGTGGAGAAGGGGGGATGGCAGGACTTTGTGTTAAGTCCAGGGGGGTGCGGGGGTGGAACTTAAAAAGGAGGGGTTCATTGATGAGGCGGGGAAGGTGGTAATCCAAAGAATCGACGACTGGAGGGGGGGAATAGGTGTCACATAGCAAGATAAGCAAATGAAAGGTAGGGGAAAGGAACGGGGAAGGACGTTGTGCTCTTTGACTGAGGGTTTGGGGACCTAGGATGAAGGAACAACAGAAAACACTTGATGAAAAATGGGAGAAAAAAAGGGGAAAAACAGGGGGTCCTAAGACAACAACAACAGGTTGTTCCCACTTGTGTAACCTTGGAGAAATTAAGTGTCTGGGAGGGGGGTAAAGGGCAATGGGAAAGAAAAAAAAACCCAAAACTATAAAACGGTCGGGAACTAATGTAATCGTAACCGCCTGACTAAGACACTAAGTGAATTATTCATAAAGGAAGGGATGTCCTGGACAAGGGGCCGGACATGATGGGCCATTCAACAGGAATAAAGGGAGCAAGGGAAATGGGTCTCTTTAAAAAAAAAGGCAGTAGATGTTGAAAGGGGGGGGCAAAAGGTTTCTCACAATAAAGGGGAAACAAAAATAAGGGAAGGTACAGAAAAAGCTTGCCACGGGGGGGTGGGAAAGGACAATTATGACATGCAGAGAGAAATTTTCACCCAAACTCTAAGCCTTGGTAAAAAGGAGAAAGCGGCCCAGGGAACGAGAAGTGGCGTTGAAGCTGCGACCCTTCAAGTGATGAGAAAAAAAAACAAAAAAAAAGGGGGTCTGATTGGAGGGGACAAATGAGTACTCCAGTTCCAAAAACAATGCGTCGAACACATTGAGACAGAGAAAATCTGGAAAAAGGGAAAGAAAGGAAAATGACGAAAAACGTAAAGGCACCTGTGGAGGGAAAAAAAAAAAAAATCAGGGGGTGTTGCGTGGGGGAAAGTCAAACTGGAGTCTACAAGGGGGAAAAGGTGTGTTCATTAATAGAAGAAAGGACAGGGTCAATTTAATGTCTGAAAGTGGGTGACAACAGTCTCCAAACAAGAGGGTTTGTTTCCGGGCAAAGGGAAAAGACGTGTGGGGGGGGGGAAAAACGCCGGTAGGAACAGAGGATGGCGAAGGAAGGTTCAAGGGGGGGCACGGCTGGGGTAATGTACACCTGCCTTCGTTGGGGTGCTCCTTTGGGGAAATAGTGGTGATGAAAATAGGGCAGAAGAGGGTTTAACGTCGAGAATCGATATTTGGGGGAAAAAAAGGGGTTCAAAAGGCTAAACTTTGTGGGTATCAAACCAGAAGGGAAACTTGGCAACGGGGAAACTCCGCTTCAAGGAGGAAGGACTGGACGTCCCGAAGGTCATCGACGGAAACAAATCAAAAACTATTTTCTGTGATCATCCTACAAAAAAAAGAAGAGTGCGTGCTAATGACCAATTGGGGGGGGGTCCCTTAGTAAAAAACCTAAAAGACTTGGGGGGAGTGCATCACGAAAAAGAAAAAGTAAAAACATTTGGGGGAAAGGCAATTGCGGGGAAAGTTTGACTTTTGGAGGGAAAAAAAGGGAAGGGGGAGAACCGGGGGAGTCAGGGAACTGTTTTCACTCCCGGGTTGACTGAAATTCACAGCCGCCCTCACGGAGAACATCTCGCCCAAGAAACCCTATACGTAAGGAAATCTTGGTAAGGGGGGGCTCCTAAAAGTCTCGGAGAAGGGAGGAACTGGAAAGGAGGAGTAGAACCATCGGGAAAAAAAAAAGAAAACCAGTACAAAAAAATCCACTCTCATGGGGTTCTTTGTCACACATACTCCCGGGGTACCTGATTCAGTGACTGGGCCGGGGAAAGTGATTTTTCTGTAAACAAAAAAAAAAAAAATGAGATTATTCAGGGGAGGTAGGCCTGTCAAGAAAGAAAGGGGAGGGATTGACCAGGAACAAGAACCACATCCGCGGGGAAGAAAAAGGGAAAGAAGAAGTGGAAAGATGTGTTGGGGGTT
>Ga0179593_1369181_pt1:0-2500 | contig 20141 bp, 8 predicted proteins | sample CZODoug2_1_08_16_FD_185931 | JGI IMG/M metagenome (GOLD analysis project Ga0179593, IMG submission 185931) | Vadose zone soil fungal communities from Angelo Coast Range Reserve, California, USA - CZODoug2_1_08_16fungal (PacBio error correction) | ecosystem: Environmental > Terrestrial >...
AAGTGTGGCCTAGTTCAGCTCCTCGATAACGGACGACACCGATTGTGACTGTGCGCTACCGTGGATAGAACCCAAAAGCGATTCCTGGGGGAGTCCCATATTCAAGCGGGATGAAGGGAAAGGAGCGGTAAAATCTAAACGTTTGGCGGTAAGTAACGACAAAGAGGGCGCGAAGGAGTCCCGCATGAAACGCTCGCTGAAAGGGAGGAAATACGCCGAATCCTGTCTCTATCTTGGGAAATACTGACGAACGACTCTCTCTTTGTATCCTGAAGGGGAGATCGTGGTCAAAATCGGAAAGGGGGGGTGGCTCGATCAGAAATAAAAGAAAAAGCAGGCGTACAGGCGGCTGGAAGATTAAAGTCCTTCTGGGAAGGCGGGGAAAAGGGCTGTCTTTTGATTGAGAAACGAGGTAATCGACGGGGACAAAGCAACAAGCTTCTCGGCGACTTTCTCATTGTAAAGCATTGGATGTCCGACCGTGATCGCATCGGTGGACGGTCCAGGGGGGCAACGGAGAAGCCATGTCGGGGGAGAGAACGCCGCAGGGCGAAAATCGCCCCGGCTGTCGTGGAACTAGGGTGTGGGTTTCGGGGTCGTAGTCCTGGCCATGCTTCCAGGTCTAATGGGGTTCTTGAAGGTCGGAAAGAGGACGGTAGAGGGAGGTAGTATGTATTCAAGTGTCTAACCCAGTGGACAATCTAAACAGGGAAAGAGTTATAAGATGGCTTTTATGCCCGGCGTGTACCTCATCTCTTAACGGGGGGGGGAAGAGGGGAGCAAGGGGGAAGAAGAAAAAGGGAAGTTAAAGCCTTTCCGAATTATTCTAGAGGGAGGAGAGGTCGACTTAACAGCCCTCTAACACCTCTTCTGGATACAGAAGGGAAGTCAGGGGGGGGTGAGCCCTGAAGTCATCATGGGGATCATTCTTAACCACGAGGGAAGAAGGAAAAAATAAGACTGGGGAAGTACGGTTGGGAATCCTCAATTGTGGCGTGTGATACTCTGACCTTCCAGCATTTGGACGAAGAGAACCGAGCCAAGAAAAAAATCGGCGAAGATTCCCTCAGTAAGACTTCCTCAAACAGGGGCCAGAGAAAGAAGAATAAATGTGAGCTCACGCGCCCGGAGAAGGAGGAAAGCTGACAGACAGAAAGAAGTTGGAATTGGTGGGACACTAAAGAGGGTCCTCCAAAGGGAATACTAGGGGAACCATTCCCGGGATAAGGGAAAAGATCAACAATTATTAAATGAGAGAGGGAGGTGAAGAGAAGGAAGAAAAGCTGGACATTGCTTACGAAGGGATCTTTACCGCAGGGCCACTTCCTTCGTTTAAAGATATCTGATCGTGAGGTCATCGGAAGTAAATGGGAAGAGGTGGCTATTCTCGGAAATGCACTGAAGGATGGACTGAAAAACCGGACAGCAAGTGAGAGGAAAAGGGGATTAAAAAGGAAATTTCTGTAGGACCGGGAATCACATTAAATTTCACCGAGTAAGGGGGCGGATGAGGAGCGTCAAAGAACGGTGTAAGGAAGATCATGAATCGGTCCATCCGAAACAAGTAAAATGGGAGGGTCAAAGGGAATCCGCGAGACGTGGGAGCGGAGGGACTAGGGCAGGGTCAAAGCGCGACGACGGAGGGGGGACAAAACAAAAAAATCAGGTCCAAAAAAGAAGAGGTGTATCCGCTCTAAAAAAAAACTAGGCGCTCCCGGGAAGGGGCCGTACAGTCAGATCCATCCGGGCTAAATGCGAAATGGTACTATAAAAAGGGTCTTTGGGTTTTCGAAACGGCGCGACCGGCAGCTAAAGTGTACCGGGAAGCAAAAGGCCTAAGCCTTCTCTTAAGGGGGGGGAGCGAGAAAGGAAGGGCACACCTACCAACGAACGGTCGAGAGGACTGGGGCTGCTACAAGGGGTACATTTAGGGAAGCGTGGCCCGGTTCTTAAGGAGGACCGCGAAAATCCTAGCTGTTCTGCCGTCTCAAAAGGGTGCCTTCCGTCAAGGGGAACGCGCAGAAAAAATCCTCAAGGAGATCGAGAAGAGGTCATCGGGACCCCAGATCCTTAAGGATTTGTTAAAAGACTTCAACCGAGGTGGCACTAGGTGTAACACGGAGGCGTGCTACAAAGCTGGCTACGTCCGCGGAAAGGCGCTTCAACTCTCTCGGGGTTAAAGTAAGGGGGGCGAATGGAATAAGGCGGTGTTTCCAGGAACTTTCGCACCCGAAGTTCTTCAGGCTCTGCCTCGGCGGAATTGCCACAAGCAGCGAGGAATCTGGGGGAGGAACAACGAGAAGACGCTACGGCAGGCGCGCGAAAGCGGTCGTTGTGGGGCACACGATAAAGCGGGGACGGGAAGGGGGAAGAGGGAGAAGGCAGTGATCAATCAAAAGCGAGAAGCAAACAACAGAAGGTTGAAAGAGGAGTTAGAGCTAGTAAAATCTTACTGCGCGGCACTTTCATGACAGGGGTTGTACAAGAGTCTTTTAACTGA
>Ga0179593_1369181_pt1:7500-20141 | contig 20141 bp, 8 predicted proteins | sample CZODoug2_1_08_16_FD_185931 | JGI IMG/M metagenome (GOLD analysis project Ga0179593, IMG submission 185931) | Vadose zone soil fungal communities from Angelo Coast Range Reserve, California, USA - CZODoug2_1_08_16fungal (PacBio error correction) | ecosystem: Environmental > Terrestrial...
GAAAGGCAGACTGACGAACTCTCTTGAAAAGAAGGAAAGAAAGATCAGATCTCTCATTTGGCATAAAGCCTCTACGGAAAGGGGTAGAGGGAGGACTCCTAAAAGGTCAGGTTGGCTACGAAAGAGACACCCCCGAAGACAAGGACCGCAGATGAATCTTAACGAAAGGATCGACAAAGGAGATTGAGAAAACTATTCGCGTAGGGATAATCCTCGCGTTATATGGAGGAAAAAAAAAGAGTTTTCAACCCCTCAGGACCCTCGGTTGGGGGGGACAACTTGCGGAAACCCAAAAAGGGGGGGCACTTACGCGACTGGTAAAAAAAAGGGTTACTCGGAGAACTCTTGGGTGGAGGTGTATGAAAGCCGAATGGCCTGAACGAAAAAAAAATCTAGACGAAGGAAAAATGCAATCAGAAAGGAAAGAGGGTGATAGGACATCGACGGGATGACCCTTCAGGGGGATTCCGAACGCCTAGAAAGGGGGAAGCGGGAGCGAGTCTCAGAATTTCCTGAACCGCCGGGAAGGAGAGGGAATGGGATCAATCAGCGGCGAAGTACGCTACAGGAGTCCTCGGGAAAGAAAAAAGAGTGGGGGAGACGGATTTTCGGTGATACGCTAAACGGAGAACTAGTAAAAAGGCGGAAAAAAGGAATAAGATTGAGGAGGGAAAAAAGAAAAAAGCGGAGTATGCAAAAAAAGGAAAGCGTGGGAGCGCAGGTCTCGGTAGAGAGGGTTCGCCGTTCAAGGCAGGGTTCAAAAAGGAAGAAGGGAGGGAGGCGCGGACTCCGTAAAGAGAACACTGACGCTGCCTTTTACTGCCCATTGGGGGCAGAAGGTAGGGTTCGGAAAGAGAAAGGGGGGAGTCCAAGCGGGAAAGAAAAGAAGCGGGGGAGTATCGGACCCTCCTGGTATGGAAGGGACAGCCATCGCCGCTTCGCCGTGGCATAAGAGGCAAGTGGGCGAAAAAAACACCGTCGAAGAGTCACGCAGGGAAAGGAGCTGTGTCGAAAGAGAGAAATGGATGGCTAGAGGAGAGCAGGGAGGAATGACAAAGACTAGTGATTTCAAGGGGGGCACTCTCTCGGTAAAGAAAAGGCACAAGAGGTACAAGATAATAAAAAGAGAGACAGAGGATACCCACAACGAGGGAAAAGAAGAGAGATAAAGGATATGGAACGCAAGGGAGGATCGGCCTTTCCTGCGGCTATTCCAAAGGGGAAACGGAAGGAGAGAGTAATTTAATACCGCTGATGGGGAAGAGAGAGGACTTCCAAGGGTGAAGGTTGCTATTCACCTTAAAGTAGATCTCTGGGAGACGGAAAAGGGGACCTCGAAGGGGGGGTGGGGGAAGTTTGTTCAAGATCCGGACGAGACAGCTTTCTTAAAAAAATAGAGAATTACGTACTGAAGGGAGGGAGAGTAAGAAGGGTAACCCCTTTTTTGACTTATCCTGACTCCGAAAGAGGGTGCCTAAGAAAATGACTTGGCAAAGTGGAATTCAAAAAAACTAAAAGGGGAATCGGGTACGGGCCTCCCGAAAAACGGGGAGAGTAACCGGCACTCTCTCACCGGCATATGTAGTCGACAACAAAGGACCTAGAAGAGAGGGAGATCACGGGGGGGGGAGGGAGACGGGTGTCATTCGAAGAGCTACTTCCAAGAGAGAGGACTAAAACCTCGGGACTCTGGGTAAGACACTTGACATTTCTCTTTGAGCTGGGGTCCTGAGGAGGCAACGAAGATCAAGAAAGTAACATGATGTCTAACCTTCTCCAGGTAAGAGTTCTACACGATGGGGGGCAAAGAAAAAAGGAAAACTACCATCCTTTGGTATATCTCAGTTGAGAAATCGGACTTCCCTCATATTTCTTCCTCAGGAAAAGGTCCCACTGAGTGGATAGGAGAAGAGATAACTGTCCAAATTTCCTAATGCAAACTCCTACGGGTAGATTGGGGGAACCGGGAGAGGGTAATGTCAAGGGCTCTTGAAAAAAGAAATCACTAATTAAGTCAAGAATAATAATCTTAAATAAGGGAAGGAGGAAGAAAAAATTGGGGGTGGGGGTCTCATATACTTACCTAACCAAACAGAGTTCAGGATTTAGGACAAGAGAAGACTAAGGAGACAACAAAGAACTCTGCTTACTATTTCTCAAGGAGAGGTGAAGGCATAAGAAGGGATGAGGGGGGATGAGTGTACCCTTTCATCTTCGGGGGGAAGACTGCTAGTAAAAGTTCTTCTTAGGAAAAAGAACAGAAAGAGGAGATGCTATGGGAGAAAAAAAAGGAAGAGCGATCTCTCATCTTGGTCGCCACATTAAAGAAGCGAGGGAAGGAAGGGGCGCGCGACGAAGAGGGGGAGAAAGCTGCTTCCACATCGGAAGGGGGGGGGGTTAGTGGTCGAGGGAAGAAGCAAAGCGGGAAGGGAAGAAGCGCACACATCTCTGCACAAAGGGAGGAGGAAGAAGGGCACGCGCGCGATTTCAGCAGACTGAGGGGACAAGACACTCAGGGTCTTGGAAGAAACCCACCCCACAACTAAACAAAAAGCCGCAGGACCAAGAAAGAGAGGAAGGAAGTCAACGTACTGAAGAATGTTCTCAGAAGAAAGTCAGGGCATCTTAAATACTCCCAAAGGGGAAAAAGGGCTGAATTTGGCAAGTCTAAGAGAATGACTCTGAGATTAGTAGGCACAAATTCACGATGAGGTCAGTTTCCACGTACCTAACTGCTAATCTATCCAAAATTCGGGCCGCAGAAGAACCCTCAGGGCGGAGTTTATCAGGGATAAGAGGGGGGACATAGGGGAGAATCGTTTGTGCATACGTGGCAACCACCGCACCTCAATCTAGAGAAGGTGAGGGAAATAGGTTCATAGGGTATGAAGAAGGGAAGGAGGGGGGTCTTGAGGAAAGAGGGGGGGGCACTCAGGTCTTAAACTGATGCGAAAAAAAGAGATGGAAATTCGATAGAGGTGGTATTGGTTAAAGAGAAGTGTGGAAGAAAGTCCAGTCAACGAACGCTCCATGCGAGGAGGAGAGAGCCAACCGGGGAGGGGTAAGGGATTCGCCCCAAGGAGTTGGGGAGGTCGGGATTCCTGAACATCGTCGAAAGCGAAGAAAGACGGTACTTGCAAGGAGGGGTAGGGGGGGAGGAGGGGGGAGGGAGACCAATCTGCCGGGTACCACGTTCGCATCGTCCCCTGCGCCCTCTGGACCCGTGAAGGAGAGGGTAGTTTACGAGCAAAAGGCAGACTCTGTCTATTTTGCGAGGGTTAGTCTGAGAAAAAAATCCTTGAAGTATCAGGGTCTTGACTTCTTAGAAGGAGCTGGGACTTTAAGTAAGGCCAATTCCTATAGAGGAGACTCGGTTCACTTCAAACATTTTCGGTCTGTCCAGGAGAAAGGGAAGTTACCCCACGAGGGACACATGCATTCCGAGGGGAACGTAGGGGTGAAATACTAAAGGGGGGAGTGCGTCATCCCAGCTTTCCCAATTTTACTGCCTAGTGAAAGGGGACATACCCCCACAAGGAGAAGAGAAGTGGAAACTCATTTCAGAGACTAGGATAGGCGCCGGGCACTCTCAGATAAGGGTCACTCTATTCATCGAGGGAATTCCGCGATTCCATACACGAGGAAGGATCACCTGTGTCCCTAGGGTCCCGCCAACAGGGAAAAGCCCTGGAATGGGCTGAAAACGGAATCTCCTCAAAACAAACAATTAGGGAAATATATATTTGGAAAGCATTGAGGGAAAAGAGGGGAGGGGAGAAGGAAGGCGGGACCCCTGTTGCCAAAGGTAGCATTACAAGAGGAATGTAGATCATCGCCTGAACTGGCTAGTCCCGGGCGACACGAGGAAGTGAGGGAATTAAGTCCTCCTACCTGGGATTGAACGGGACAAATGCAAAATTCACCTGCTTGTACGAGATAGTTCTTCTGAAAAGAATAAGGAGGGGTGAACAACCCCTACTACCGTATGGGATAACATGGTACCTCCGTTGTGTCAAACTGAGAATCGACCACCTAAAAATGAATGAAGACCAGTACCAATAATTGAGAAAAAGATTAACCGCGCGAAAGAGGGAGAAAAGGACGCTCTATAGAAGGGGAACGGGAAAGGGGGGGAAGATCTGAACGCCCACGATCCGAATAGCCTGATTCTTGGCATAAACGTACAAGAGGCACCGAAATTGAAAGAGGAGGAAGTGTTGGGATAGGATTTCTCCGGGGGTATCCACGTCCTAGGTATACGAAAAAACCGAGGTCCGAGAGAAAGGTATGAGTGGGAACTTGCAGAATAAAGTCTTCATATTCCGTCTCGTGAAAAGCAAAACAATCTGAAAAAGGTGAAAACTCAGACTAAAGAAAAGGGGGGAGGATATGAGAAAAGGAGGGCAGGGCTACGAAGAAAGACTACATTTAGGCTTCTAGGCACACAAGTGGAACGGGTCTCCACGTCGATGACTAGACAAAAATCCAGCACTTGCATAGAAGTGAAAACTCAGAATCTATTAGAAGCAGGTGGGGGCTACTAATGTAGAGACAGAAGAGGATACAGAATGAAAGAGGGATAAACATGAAGAAGACACTTCCCGAAGGGAATGAGAGGCGGCTGGTTGTTAGCTATTAAAGGAAACCCGGGGGGAAGTGGGGGGGAAAAGCTAAGTCTCCAGACCACAATCCTCGAGGCAGACGTGCGCATAGACTGCAGCTCGAGGGAAGCGTAGAAGAGGGGACGCCATTAATAGAGGAAGGGTTAGTGCTGTTTTTACTACTTCTGCCAGAGGGAGTTTTCTTACTTAGAATCTCAAACATCTAAGAATCGAGATATCGGGGGAAGGGAACAGAGGGGAGACTGACAGATGTTGAGAGAAAACAGCTATATCTGGGTTCATCTCTATAGGGAGTGTCTCACACTGGAAGACGTCGGGAGTGGCGACTGATGTCCTTGCTGAAGTCAACGCGCGAAAAATTATATACAAACAAAAAAAAAAGAGGTATGATGAATATTCTCTAGATGAAATATAAATGAGGAGGAAGTGTAGAGCACTAGCGGTAGCTGGGGAATGATCATCTTCCTCGTCAGCCACAAGTAGGCGCTCTCGCATTTGATACCCGAAGAAATCTAGATATAAAGAAAAAGGATATTGTAAGGAAAAGGGAATAAAGACGTCTAATTCCCCCGATTCAAAGATCTAAGTCTTCCCACTTAAGAGAATCCTGCCTACCGAATGTTAATCAATATTCACGAAGGAGGCACTCCCTCTCGATGTGGTGGACTGGGATATTTATATCGGTTTACCTCTTCCCGGGGTGAAGTATAGGTATGATTCAAAACAAAATAGAGCTGACTCCCTAGAGGAGATAAATCGGGCTATTAAATAAGTAGGATAAAATTTATTGAGAGGAAAGGAAAGCGACTAAAGGAAAAAATTGGATCAAGTTCTACTTCTATTCAGGCAGAAGGAAATGAAGAGGGGAGAGTTGAGTCGTAAAACTTGGACACTTGATTCTCGAACATACCATGAGTGGAACGATAGAAAAAAGAAAGGGGAACTATACGAAAGGAGGGGTCATTCTTCGGAAGTGCTGGCCAAAAAAAAAAAAAAAAAAAGAAAAAAGAAAAAAAAAAAAAAAAAAAAAAAAAAAAAGAAAAAAAAAAAAAAAAAAAAAAAAAAAAGGAAAAAAAAAAAAAAAAAAAAAAAAAAAAAAACAGAAACCACACACACAAAAAACAACAAAAAAAGAACCCAAAAAAAAAAAAAAACAAACCCAAAAGCCAGGAAAAGAAAACAACCATGCCAAAAACCTAGAGAGCAATTTCTCAGAGATTAGAGGTCCTTCTTTTCCCTCGGCCCTTGTACTGCGTTCGTCTCCTCGGCAGTAACGAACTCCGAAGAGAGATCCGAGGTCAAAAGGCGCCGCGGTAAGCAGAGGGGGAGTGAAGGCAGAGCTTTTTACTGTTACTTCCCCAAGTCTCACCTACGTTGATCTTGACATAGGAAGGGGTATAGATTAGGCCAAAATCCGGGAACTGATTCTGGCAGGTATAGAACTCCTTCTAGAAGGAAAGCTTCCTCTTGAATCTCCCACTTCTCTCCTGCTGGACCCTATGTAAATGAATGGTAGGAAAGGTAATACATCTTAAAGAGGGGGAAAGGAGAGCGATAGGTGAAGTACGGCCTCCTCTGGATGGTCAAGCCAGCGAAGAGTCACGCCAGGGGGGGGGCCAGTTCCGGCCTCTAAAGGCCGAATAATAAGAATGTCCTTCAACGAGTACCTTAGGGACCGACTTCTCTCCTAGAAAATCAAATCCAGTGAATTCCGATGCAACGCCCGGGGCTTAAAAATAACATCAAGGAGGGAAAACTGTACACGATCGGGAAGAAACCGACGCGGGGAAGCCTCAACCTTTCTACCTCTAGGCAACAACAAAAAAAGGAAGGGAAGGGAGTGAATATATGAGTGGGAAGGTTTGGAAATCTCATAGGGATGCAACGGGGAACTTTCTGCTCCTATCTTGAAAGTTGCACACTTACGGCGGTTGTTAAGGAGAATTCGAAAATTTACGAAGGAGCATCCCGGGAAAAATTGAACAGAAGTGGGCGAGGCAGGAAGGAGGAGCCGAGGCGCGTTCTGGTAAGAGCGCCGGTTTTGAGGGGAAAGCGATGCACAGGGCAAGCTGACAAAGAGCTACGTCAGCGGGATATCTTCCATTGAACGTACGGCACCGCGGGGATCCTCCCACGTGTGACTGCTAAAGGAGGAACCAAAACCTAACCAGGGTTGGTATTTCCATTAAGAGAACGTGTAACTTATTACTCGAGCGCCACGAAGCGGACGAAAAAACGCGTGGCGAGACCTCGGCTCACCCTGAGGGGGGGGGGGCCGTCTACCATAAGACCTGAAAGAGGAAAAAGCACAAATACTTCCCGGGGAAAACTACCTAGAAAGTAATACACTCAAGCGCTATAGATGGTACGAAAGAAAGAAGTGCAGTCGCATGGTTCTCACGGCAGGAGGAGACAAACCCTAATAAGAATGGAAAGGAGAACGGAAAGAAAGCGAAGGTTAGAGGGACTGATTTACGCAAACTACGGAACAACCACCTTTGGCGAGATAGGCCAAAATGGTCTTGTCTATATGCTCCTCCTATTCCGGGTTAGAGATGGGAGTATACAACGCGATGACGAAACATCTCTGCTCCACTGCTCTGCAGGTAAAACATCTGCCGTCGCGACAGAAAGAAGTGGTGAAGGGGGGCGAAGGGAGCGGGGGAAAAAAGAAGGTAGAAAGAAACCTCAGATTTCATCTCCCAAATAGTACTCTTCGCCGGAGGCCTCGATGACGGAATTGGGGTTTGTGCACCAAGTGGAGAGTGGAACAGACTATCGACATAGACACCAATCCCCCCACCTTCGGTTAGCTGGCTCTGCGACAGGACATTAAGCCTAGGAGGGACGAGGGGAAGAGTACTGGGAACCCACAGGAACTAGGATTCATGACTTTTTAATACGAGCCCCACTGTCGGGCCTTCTTCCGACAGAGAGAGAAGCGTCGGGGTTATATAGCTAATTGAGCGCTCTCTTCTGTCTGGTACGCAAAGTTGCGAAAGAAGAATCATTTCGCAAAGGTAGAAAGATGAGACGATAAAAAAAAAGAAACCTTCGTGGCTTGTAGCTGAAACTTCTCATCATCCAGGAACAGCAGGAGGACAAATCTACTAACAAAAACGAAAAATATATGTGCGCGGATGTTAAATCTCAGGATGGAGGGGAAGAACTTTCAGTCTGACACAAAGAGTATGCTTTTGGTTTAAGAGAAAATTAAAGTAGGGGGGGCTCTCTCTCTCCCTTCGCTATCGTGGACGCTAACAGATTCCGCCGCGCTGAAGGCTGACCTTATAAAACTTCTTGTGCGCGTCGAGAAAAAAGGGTCGAAAGGTACGTAAACATTCCCCGATCGTGAAGTTTAACACGGGATTCTAATCCGTCCGACGGCTGGAAAGGACAAGTCCTGAGCCGCGTCGGAGCCCTCGGACTTTGGTTGCCGAGGAGAGAACGGCACATAGGTGATGGCTCGTAGAAGAAAAAACAACGACGCGACGGCGGAAGATGTAATTTCTGGAGATGAACTCAAGAGTTAGGATGTCGGTCTTGCGGAACGGGGAAACATGAAAGACTGCACTCGATTGAATGCAGAAAGGTGGAAAAGTAATTATTTTATATCGGACCCACGAACACCTCTCCCATGTCGCGAGGGAGTCGATCGACAAAGAAAGTCCGGGTATCTCGTCTTTGGGCAGGTGCCTCCATAAGGAATCGACGAGGACTTAGAGACCGGATCCATTATCGGCTTTGGTCGTCCTCCTCGATGGGTAACCCGAGAACCGCCGCAATAAACATTAGAAAAAGAGCCGGGCTTTCTTGGCCGCGCTTGTCGGGCCGACCACACGCAGATTCTCCTGGCGCTGCTACGAGTCGGCCACTCAAAGGGCGGAGAGAGGAAGGGGGAAAAAACGCTTCTTGTCGTCGATGACTTCTCTTACCAATTCCAGGGCGGATGGTGACGGGGACCTCAGGAAAACAGCCATGTCACGGCAGTATTCATGTAAATGACCCCACGCGGGACAGGAATCAGCTGGTGGACGAAGTGAGGGTGAGCTAAGATGGTGGGCATAATAGAATCGTCGCCTTCCAGAAGTGCCGTTCCGGCCCCCACTCGAAAACCCACATTGTCGGCCCTTAAAATTTAAGCAGCCCTAGCACGGATCGGCCGCTATCGCCCACTCGCCTCCGGGGCAACGTACTCGACCGCGAAGGACTCAATCCGTCAAGGTCGCACGGTGGTAAATATCCGGCCCTCAAAATTCCACTCTGGGTACCATGCCCTGATTGCGGGACCTCCTGCAAATCTCTCTCAACACGATGAGAGGAAATAGATCAAGTTCCGCCCGCCCAGGGCATGGACCCAACGCGGAAAAAAAGCCGTCTTACCACCGTGACATTCCTTCTATGATGTTCCAAAAGCCAAAAAAAACAAAACCCAACCACAACACAAAAACAACAAGCAAACCCCACCACACCTCGAGGATCATGCGCTGAAGAATTGATGAGAGTGTGCTAGACTCCGTTAAAGGGCCCGATGCTGCGTTACCTGACGACAGGGTGGGAGTGGTCAAAGCGTATAAAGGAAGGAGTTTACTTCTAGCTGGTTTAGGGGATCGTCATCAATGATGGCACAAAAATACTTGCAGCGGAATGAGGTAATTCAAATCCGTGTGACCTTTACCCTGAACTGGAATCAAATTTGCGTTGAGAGTCTGTGTCAAATTCCCAAATCTCTATAAATTGGGTATTTGATTGCGCACGAAAGTAGAAATTGCTACTACCAGCTTCTCACAGGAACTGAGGTTGCGCTCTACTCAGAGACCTGCGACTCCAAACGGAGGACCACTTTGGTAAAAACTGGCACTTCTTCATCCATACAACGCCAGCAGGGGATACCGCGGGAACCGACATTGACATCGTTAACGGTTGAACCACGAAGACAGAGGAGGATACAACGAACAAAGTACCTGAGGAAAGGGCATACCGGACACTCCACCCGCATTTCCGACATGAACGATGGAGGTCCCGGACTCCGAATACCTACAACGACTAATTGTCGTGGATCGTCGAAACATCCGCCGGATGGGGATTCTGTCGAGTCACCTGACACGGGAAAGCCACGTCCATTGAACGATCAACCTCGCGTCACCTGCTCTGAGGCGTAAAAAAAAAGCTTGTCCTTTCGTAGTGTCATAGGGGGACTCAGAAGACATCCTCAAGAGTTCACGACAGAGATCCTTCCCGACGGAGGGATGGAAGTCTGGGGTACTCTGATATTCAACAACAAAAGGTTCCGAGGTGACAATTCGTCTACCCGCGAGAGGGAGGACCGGAGGAGGATGTCCTTCAGATCCGCGGATCTTCGGCGTACGTGGACGCGACTACATCGAGCGGGGAAGTGACGTCGCAGAAGGCTGGTCCGTGCGCCGAACGCCGCAATCGCCGTCTATGTAAGGAGAAGTTTCACAGACGCCGCGAGGCTCACTCTGGTACCCATCGCGGGGCCCGACACGGAGCGGTCTGTTTAACTGCGGGTTCCAGACGCAGACCGGGCGTGCGCTACCAGCGGCCATCTTAAAACCTCCTCACAGATCTACAACAAAAAAAAAAAGGGATAGAATGATATGGGGGAGCTAAGTATCAGGCTGATGCAGGTCTGTCAACGAACACGGCCCCGCGGTCTGCCGTGTTAACGCACATTCAATACCTCAAGTGCAGCCAGTTCGCGAGCGCATGTTGGCTGACTCCACGTCTTCAGAACTTCCGCTAGCCTCGAGAGGTAGATTTGGAGATGAAGAAAAGACACGACAGAAAGAGTTGGAGAACAAAACATGCCGGGACTCGAGGCACAGGCTTCCACTCCGCAGCCGTCGGTGAATCGCTCGCCGTCGAGGAAAAGAAGATGTGGTATCCGAGTTTGGGGTGTTAACTCTTGCACTACGGTGTGAATCACAGAGCAGCTCACCAGACGCGGAAAAATGTCTCAATTCAGGGCGATCAACTCCTTGATGTCTTGTTCATCGGGGCTTAAGCGTAAACAGCAAAAAAAACTTGCCAGCGACGCGATACAGGGATCCTAGTTGGATACTTCAGGGACTTGTGGGGATGCCCACGAACAGCCCTCTCCATGTCGGCGAGGGTTGAAAACCCCTAGTGGACCGGATCTAACCAGAGTGTCCGGGGAGGGGGTCCTGGACATGCAGCGTCGGACATGTCGAGACACCGGAGAGGAAACGGCTAAAAACGTGGCATGTACTTGTAAGGCGGCGGGGGGTCGTCTCGGGTGCGGAGAACTGTCCGCCATAAATCGCCGGCGGAGGCGTATTTGGGATTCCGCAGTGTACGTGTACTTACCGACGCAGCGAAAAAAAACCTTGGAGAAGCAGTCGGAGTGTGAAACATTCCGTGAAGGAAGCTTGCACCTTTCATATACTAAAAGAATGCAAATGAGTGACTAGTAAATACCCGATCCCAAACGTCTAGCGGATGTTTGGATCATTAACTTCGTTAAAGGGGAGCAGGGATCGGGCTTAGCCCGATGACAGGATCTACTACTCGCCTTACTTTTGTGAAAGGGATCGTTAACCTGAGCGACGTCAACAGGTTCCGTGCCTCCCCGTGCCACTATACCCACCATGGACGCATCGTACACCGACAGATACAATCATGCTCAACCGGCAATCGCCATCTCCTCCAGGTAAGGTAATAACGTCAACGAGCCTCGCGTTCCAGCAAACCTCTCCGGTTTCCTTTTTTCAGCCGCCAGGCCACCGGTGCCCCCATGCCCTGCATGGCCGCGGTCCTCAACCTCTCAAGAGGGAGTAAAGAGATAGGGCAGAGGTCCGCGCAAAAATGCCGTGTCAAGGAGCAGTATACCACCTTTTCAACTTCTTAAATCTCTATCAGGCGGTCGAGAGCATCGCAAAAAAACAAAGAGTCCGAGCCGAGACGGCGAGCCGAGAGCGGCGGCAGGCCGAAGCCTTGTTTTTTTCTGGGAGGGGGATCAAAACTGATGGACGGCGACGCGGCGCTGGCTGACTGGCCTAGGAATGGCACCACGTACGAAAACGAGGGACGGAAGAACGCCGTTGGGAACGCCTGTCATTAGGCACTTTTGAAGAACCATGGGAGGTGCAATGAGAGGGGACCGTAAGACGAGTTGGCGGGATTACGTCAAAGCACCGAAACGCGACGACGGGCGAGACCGGCACGCTCTCACGTAGTTTTATCAAGATCTACATCCGATCACTGCAGGCTACAGAGAGCTGCCGGTTCATACCCCGTGGCATCCCAAGAACGAGCTACCAGCGCCTTGGACGAATGCGAACTTGTAAACGGTTTCGGGCCAGCCGAGGAGACGACCGCCGCTACAAGACCCTTATGTGCGAGGCCAAGAAAGGCATCGAGAGGATCGTCGAAGACCACTTTGGTCGCCAGGAAAACAGCAAAACACGAACTCAGCAGGGCTAGTCGCCCATGAGGATCGAAATCCAACGAGGACAATGGAGGCTTTCGAGGCCTCCCTTTGACCGGTTCTCCAAAGATGACGAATCAACAGGAGACAAATGACTGATATGTGTAAAGACCCCTCGCCGGTATAATATTTGGTCCGGGTTCTAAGAGTGCAAGCAAAATCCTCCAGGAGTTAATCTCCCAGATACTTCCATCCGGGAGAATCATATGCGCGCGATCAGTACTGGCAACCCGTGCGATGTGAACAACTATCATCCATATCCCTTCACCGGAGCTCATTCTTTCTCAGACTCGCAAAGGATCCTGGCATTAACTCGAGGAACGAGGGTCGTCTGACGTGACGCGCAATCTTGGCTCTGGACACGGAGGAGCCCCGATTTCGTTTCTTTAGTACGCGCACAAAAGAGCGGGAGATCGCGAAGTTACGAGCCCGCGCAGGCGTCCTGGGGCGAGATAGCTCTACGGGCGCCGACGAGCTTTCGGGGAGCTTGAGGAGAACTAACCGCGTTTCGTCTCAGCCAGCCAAAAACCGTTATCTTAATCAAACAA
>Ga0179593_1718938_pt1 | contig 20141 bp, 19 predicted proteins | sample CZODoug2_1_08_16_FD_185931 | JGI IMG/M metagenome (GOLD analysis project Ga0179593, IMG submission 185931) | Vadose zone soil fungal communities from Angelo Coast Range Reserve, California, USA - CZODoug2_1_08_16fungal (PacBio error correction) | ecosystem: Environmental > Terrestrial > Soil >...
TAAATTTCGAGACGGCGTAAGCTTAAAAGGCGTGTTTGTTTAACTTACCCCAGGGTGAAACAATGCTCGAAGGGAGGTCCAAAGCCAAGGCCCTTACGGAGGGAACTGCGCTTGTGCGAATATAGGGGAGTAAGGACTGGAGGTGCTATCCCGGGGAAAAAGTGAAGTGGCAGTGGGTTCATGAAAAAAGGGGTTAGGGGAAAAGTGGAGCTCTACAGCGAGAGGGCTGATGGCCTTTTCAAGGAGGGCGCATAGAGACGGTCTCGTGCGGGGGAGATCGGCGGTGGAGAAACAAAGAGAGCAGTGAGGATATCTCTTCGTCCGGCTTAGAGAGAGACAAACAACGTAAAGGAAGAATATGATTAAGAAAGAAGGCTGCTACCCGGTACGCCGCCCGAATCTAAGCTATGACGCCGGAAAGAAAGAGAGGTATCTCGTCTAGTAGAGTCCTCACTAACATACAGATATCTGGGGTTCATATCTTGACATGGAGGGATAAGCTTGGTAATGGAAACCAGTCTCAGTGAACAGGGAAAAAAGGTCTTTAGAAATAATAAAAAACGGGACCGGGGAAGGAAGGGCCCTCTCGTTTGCGAGGATGGGGGGACGACTTTGTAGCCCCCGCTGGGCTTAGCGAAAAAAAAAACACTACGAAGATCTCGAATAAAGGAGCAAGAGGAGGGGGGAAGCCCTCTCCAACAAGGAAGTCCCGCTGAAACTTACTATAAAAGCGTGGGTCGAAGAGCTTTCGGGGCAAAGGGGCTGGGGGAAGGAAATGTCCAGACTCTAATGCGGGCTGGAGATTTCGGTTTCATTGGAGATATAGGCTAGCAGAGGGTGGGCAATATACTTCTTTATCGAAATAGATATCTCACTCTTTTGATGTCACTGTGCTGGACAAAAGGGTCGCGAGATAATTGAAAGATAAAAAATAGCCGGGGGGCTATAGTGTGTCAGAAGGCAAATAACAGGGGAAGAAGGGCCGGCCCTTTCAGTCAGACAGTTCTGAGAAGGGGGGGGAAAAGTGCTTCAGAAAGGATGGAAGTGGAGGGGAAAAGAAGAGATGGGCGTTTTGAACGAATTGGGGCCGGAAGAGAATCTCTCCGACTGGATTTGGTTGGAGCACTGACGGGGAACCATCAGTTAGAGAGTTGGAACCCAAAAAAGAACTCTTACGAAATCAACCCCCCCCCTTTTAGGGGAGCTCCCCAGGTGTTGGAGAGGGAGAAAGGGACTCCCCAGCAGGACGGGAATGGTATCCTCTTGGAAAAAGTTTGAAATGGGGGGTTTCTGAGGGCGTAGCCATTTGGAACAAGCGGTGGCGGGCTCTTTCCGGTCGAGACGCACTCATTGGTTTGGGGGGGGTAAGCAAGGGGGACTGGAAGAAAGAGGCGCGTGCCCTCCTCGTGAATGATTAACGTGCGATTCCAGATTGGGAAAGGACATTTGCTTGTTCTCTTTTGGCCTACCTCTCTTCACAATGGCAGAGGGAATAGCTGGGAGGGAATTCCCTCTAGGGATCGGGTCGTTTCTACTCTACCAAGCCTCATCTCTGAAAGGGACGTCGTCATCGCGCATGGGGGTACGACAACAGCTTCCTTTACTATACCTCATATAAAAAGGACTCAAATAACATCAAATACTAGGACTTTTACTTATCCGTGTTACTGATACCGCGGACGCGGAGGCTGATCAGAAAAGGAAGGTCGCTTCCAAACTATGCGGATTCTAAGTAACTAGAATCTAGGGAGGGGGGGTCATCCGCCTGGGGATTGAAAAGTGGAAAAAAGTACCATGGAAATATCTAATAAACGAGGAGCGGCAACTCCGACCCTAAGAGGGGGACAGACCATCAATCTGGGCGGGAAACGTCTGGGGGTATTAGCTAATGGTCAGGGTACCAATTCATCTCAATCTGCGCCGAGATAACTAAAAGTCGCGTCATGCAACTTGCACAGAGGGTCAGAAGGCGTCCTCCTCTCTCGCATACGAGAAAAATTAGAAATATTCTCATCTCTGGGAAAGGCCGCCCCCAGGAGTCCACGCACTAAGAAAATCCGGATAAGAGGACGTAGTCGAGGGAACTAAGGTGGGACAAGGTATTCGGGGGGGGGGTGAACGGGTGATTACGTATGCGGCCTTGAAGAAAGTAGGATCATCGGGCGTCACCGGGTCAGGTGCGACCCGCGGGGGGGGGGGCGCGACTCGTAGAAAACATCTTAAAAAAGAAGAAGTCGAAAAAACTTCGCATGATTTCCTCGGCATACAAATCCCAAAAAAGATCACCGCAGTGACTGATCTCTAAGCAGACTACGGGGGGGAACGTTAAGGCATCTCAACGTGCATCATCGAGTCAAGGATGAGAAGGGGACGTGGTTTTCCCGCGAGAAGAAGAAGGCTTAGAGAATCTATAGCTAGCCTTCACATCTCAGAGGATCGGCCGTGCTGGTTTTTTAGGGAAGAAGGGGGAAGGTTAAAATGCTTTACGGGGGGGGGTGCTCGGGGGGAGGAAGGTGTGCTCGAATGCGGCAATTATGGGTGCTAAAAGAGGGACGGAGAAGGAAGAGGGGAAGAAAATCGGGAAAACAAACAGGAATACCGAAGTCGTAAGCCACCCTATTCCCATCAAGAATGGGGGGGGTAATCTTTATCAAGGGTTGTAGGAGGTATTTGACTAAACGAAATGTCCCAAGGGTGAAGGTTTTTGGGGATAAAGGCAATTGGAATCACAAAGTGGAAAGAAAATTTTAGGAGGATTCTGAACAGATTGACCACTGGATAATGGGGGCCTTCATCCGGGCGGGTCTGACCTATATCTGGCCTTGATACGAAGTCAACCATCCTGAGCGCGTGCTTGGGATGAGGTCTTCTTCCTTGCCTCTGGGGCACGCCGAAGGAGGAGACTTTCATCGGGTCAGAAGGGGAGTTCTGGCGATCAACACAGGAGTTCAGTTTTTGGGGCTCATCGAAGTTGGGGGGAGATCGGCTGTCACACGTTGATGAAAAATATCCTTGTCTTCGGAGAAAAAGAGACGAATGATTCTATACCGAGGCGAATATAAACAAGGTCGAACTCACGTACCGCGGCCTGATTCGGGACGAGTCGCTTGAGGTGCCCAGAAGGATCATCTCGCCTTTCGCCCGAGACGTATAGGTATAAGCAAGGAGTCCACTTAATTTTTCTACCTAGCCGGGATTCCTTCACAAGCTCTGGAGGGCGGTCTCTTTTTTCTGCGTGGTCAGTCTCGAGGGAAAGATGCATTGGGCTGTGGGACAGGAAGAAGGGGAGCTATACCACCATCTAGAATTCAGAAACGCCTGGTACCGTTCCGCACAGGAGCGGGGAAATAGGAACTCTAACTCAGAACCTATTAAGAAAGGCGAAGATAAATTCAGGACTGTCTCTACTTTGAGGGTTCTGGGGGGGGGGGGGGGCGGGGGGGGGGGGCCCGGGGGGTGGGGGGGGGGGGGGGGGAGGGGGGGGTGGGGGGGTGGGGGGGAAAAAGGAAGGGAGGGGTGCACATGGCTCCGAGGTACGTGGCAAGGATAGGACTCGGGGGTGGCGGAAAGTCAAGCGTCAGGGGGGGCTCTGGGCCCGATGTCGGAGAAGCAGCTTAAATACCTTCTCATTACTCGGGTGCTGCTAGGGTTGGTGGTGCTGGGCGGGGGGGGGGGGGCGGTCGGAACGGGTCACGGGTGTTGCGCGGTGGGGGGTGGCTGTGCTGGTGATGGGAACTCTGGGTGGGGACGGGGCACTGGAGCTTTTGCTCCGGTTCGGGGAGGGCGGGTTTAATCGATAATCGGGGTAAGGTGTAATGGACGGTGCGGGTGTAGTGTGAAGGTTCTCAAATCTTCGATCAAGTCGTGATAGGTGCAAAAAAAGCGCAACTGGGTTCAGAAGGTGCCTTAGAATCCTGTCTGTCTTCACTATTAAATCACCACAAGAAAGAAGCGGCACGAAGTTCGGGGAAAACTCCTTGTCTTCCTATCAGGCAGTACAAAGGTGTTCATAAAAGGAGGCGGCGTGGGAGAACGACTTGCCTTCCTTCTGGGGGTTCACGGGGGGTAGGGAAGACGGAAAGGGGGGGGGAGGGGGGGTTGGGGTGGTTTGGGGGGGGGGGGGGAGGGGAGGGGGGGTGGGGGGGGCGTTCGGAGGTGAAAGGCGGGTTCGGGGGTGGTGTCCTATATAGGCCGGGTGCCTTCTTCGTCGTGGAGGGGTGGGGGGGAAAAAAATCGTGTGCGGTCTGTGTTCGTTGGGAGGTAGGAGCCTGGGGGGTTGTTCTGTCGTATACGGCGCTGGGTGCGGAAAAAAAAAAGAGAGAGCGGGGCGGGCCGGGGGGGTGTTTGGGGGGTTGTGTGAGGGGGGGGACTTGTGACTAGGGTGTAGCTCTAGTGGCGGTGGGGATGGGGGGGGGGGGGGGGGGGGGGGGGGGGGGGGGGGGGGGGGGGGGGTTGATGTGATAGGAGAAAAGGTGGGGCTAAAGTCAGTCTACCAATGGGTCCAGGGCCTATTTGTGAGGGCAGTCTTGGTGTGTAAAATCCGGTCTCGCCGATGGGGGGTCGGGGTTCTTGTTCTGGTCTGGGGTGCACGAAGGAGTCGCCTGCCATCCGGATTCCGCGAAGCGTGAGGGGGAGGGTTGTCAAGAGAAGGGGGTGGGGGGGGCAGGGTGTTGAGTGGAGGTGAGTGAAGTCAAAAGTGGGTCTCTTCAAACTGTGGGTGGGCAAGTGAAGTGGACCTAGTTGGAAGCGGGGAAGCATATAGTCCGGAAAACACCTTTTTTTACCTTGACCTCGCTACTGTTAGGTTGTGAGAATAGTTGGTTTGGGTCCCCTTAAGAGATCCGACTTGGTCAGGGAAGAATCACCTTATCTGCAAATTGGTGCAAAAAAAAAAAAAAGACAGTTACTCCCTGCCTACTCCGAAAAAGAATCACTTTGAAGTGGCATTAACATACTCAAAAGCTTAGGGGAGAGACGACCATTTTCGAAATCCTCCTTTGGGGGTATCGGCGGGTCAGTTCGACAGCCGGGAAAGGGGAGAAATGCAGGTAAACATCTGGGATAGAACTATTGAAGGAAAAGGGACTCGAAGAAAAGGGGGAAGCCACGAGTTAGGGGGGAAAAAGCTCCAGGGAAGGCAGGACGCCTAAACGACTTCTTGGGGGGGAGAGAGGGGCCAGTATTCTACGAGTTGGGAAGAAGGAAAGAACGAGATCATCCCGATATCATTGCCCGGGGGGGTGATCGTGTTGGGAAGGGTTGATCTACCAAAGTTCCCAGAAATTTTGGGTTAAAAGAAGAATTGTCGACTCAGGCGGGGGGCCGTTGATGTCGAGGGGAAGGGGACGCAAGAAAACACTAATGACGAACAGTGGGATCAAGAAAAAAACAGCTTGCGCCCAGGCTGCATCCCCCAGAAAAAATTGCCTGCCAAAAGGGGGGGGGGGGGGGGGTGGGTTGGGGGGGGGGGGGGGGGGGTCAGCTGTCTCGGTAGAAGGGGCGGTCCTCCCGGATCAGGAGTTGTTGGACGGGAGAAAAAGCGACACAATCGCCTGGCGAACGGGAACGGGCAGGACCCGCTTCAACGTCGGAAAAAGAAACTTCTGCCAAGCAATCAGACAGACCGGACGACCGATAGGGGACTCATGGGGAACAAAAAAAAAAAAAAAAAAAAAAAAATCCCTCATCAGAATAAAGGGGGGGGGGAGATATCATGGTACTTCAGCTAAATTTACTCTTTCAGGAACTCAGAAGACCGTGGTGGGGGAGAGAACAGAGGTTATTACAGAAGACGCCGGGCGAAGAAGGGAGGTGAACGAGAAAGAGAACGCCGTGCGTCACAATAGGAGAGGCGCCTTCGCATAACAGTAAAGACAGCGGGGGAAATAAAAGAAAAGAAAGGGGGCTTTGCTTCCGAGATATAGCCGGTATTAATGACAAAAAGGGGGCGCCTTGACCAAACAGACAACTCGTCACTGGAGAAAAAGCGAACCACATACTAGTGAGGAGGTCAGTCAAGATCAGACGTTTAAATTATTGTGATTCTTATAGGAAGATCAGAGGGTACCGGGAACTGAGTCGATATGGGTTGAGAGAATACAAGCATTGAGAAAGAAAGCAACCGAGGGGGGATAAAGCCGGCAAGGGGTACGCGTCCTCAAAACGGGGATAGGGCGACAGTATGGCCTGCTGAACATTATGGAACGGAATTGATCTGTGGGGTACGGGTCAGAGGGGTGTTCCCGGCCCGCGAAAATAAAGGGAAAAGGCTGTAGAACAAATCGGAGGATGAACCCTTTATCAGATCCAGAGGGACGGCCGTCGTAAAGGGACTACAAGAAGGGGGGGACGACCTTAAGTTAGGGAGTGGTTTCTGCAATGCGCGTGATGGATCAAGAACTCCTTTTTATAGGGACGGAGCGAGCACCATAAAAAGACCTCAAGCCGGGGGATAGAAGAGCACCTAAGACTGACTCAAGGCACCTGTTGAGCAGGCGCTTCTCTGAGGAGGGGGAGCTGCACGTGGTCAGCCATAAGAAACCCATTCCGTAATTAACAGACTATGTAGGTCTGAAAAAAGAGGCAAAAGGCGCGTTCAAAAGAAAAAGGAAGGGGGGGGTCAACAACTTTAGGGATAAAGGTCGCGACATTGACTGGCACCACACAGCCAAGACGGAAATCTTAAGTCAAAGAAGGGGATCGGTGTGAACGTGTAAAGAAGTCCACAAATCCTCAGGAAAAAGAAATCTTCTCGTCGCGTCGAGGACATGGACCAAACCCTTGGTTGCGGAAGGAAGGGAAGACGGTCATGGCCGTTCAAAAATAAGTCCCGAAAAAGGAGGAGAGAATACAACTCAACGCCTACTTACATTCGAGAAACCCGGGTTAATTGACGGGAGCCTAGCAAGAACGGAATTCTTAGACGACGCACCCAAGAGGGGGCAAGGGTATAAGGTTGCACAAAGGGACCGGGAAGCCTTGTTAGAAAGAAGGTAGGTAGCTACCTATAATCCTTAGTAGGGCTTCACATCAGTTCCATGGCTCGGGGAGGAGTCTCCTTCGAAGATGCGTTCTGAGTTGGGGTACCTATAAGGAAAAAATGGGTTCGGGGTGAAAAAGATCTACGAATGGTCCGTTGCAGTTATAGAAAAACAACCGTGGGACTGGTCGGAATGCATCGGGAGGAGGGACTCGAATGGTCACAGCTCGCACTTCAAATCCTAATCAATTGGGGGGGAGTCCTAAATATAACAGCTCCTGACAGTAAAGGTTAGACATTGGTTAAAAAAAAAGCATGGTGCAGAAGATCCCTCGGGGGCGAAGGCTATTCCTGGGTAGCAGAGAAGAGCAACCAACAACGTAGGGGGTATGAAAATATAGAGAGAAACGGAACCCGATCCTCGCGTATATGAGGTCTTGTCGGGGGAGGGACACTATGCGCTGGAAACTCTATTGAGGGATGTGTACTCCCAGGGTAAGGAGGGAATTACTTGCCCGCTTCAAACTCAAATTGTTTGAAATCAAGAACCAAATAACCAGTGCTACATTGAAAAAAGGTCTCTATATAGCCGACGCAAGGGGGGGGGGGGGGGGGGGGGGGGGTGTTTGGGGTGGGGGGGGGGGGGTGGGGGCGGGGGGCAACACAAAAAATTTAGGGAAAAAAAAGTGGGGGGGGGTGGCCATTTTAAACTAACTCGAAGAGAGACAGAAGAACGTTACCATCATTTAAAATGTCAGGTTGGCATACCTAACTGAACAAGGGGAGGAAAAAGACGTAATGCTTCGGGAAAGCGAAGTGGGACTCCGGAAGACTGAATATAGTCGAACTTTAATATGTCCGAAGTCCTAAAAGAGGAGGGAGAAGGGTCATATATGCACTTCCGGGGTCTATTTCAACTCGATAGGAAACTCTAAAATCAAAGTAAAGGAATGGTATCATATAGGAGTGGGATTTGAAACCGTCATTTTGGCAGGACGAGGATGGGGTAGCAGAATGAAAGATCCTCCTGTTATAATGGGGCGTGAAAAAGGATAGGGAGCTTTTCCGGGGACCGTGCCACGCTGGAAGAGACATTAAACGTAGGAGAGTGATTGTGTCCCAGCGGGGGGGTGGGTACACAGAGAAAAGCTAAGGAAAGAGGCTTGATTTGAGGCTAGGGCCAGAGACTTCCTGGGAAAGAACGCCAGATAAATGACTTGCATAGGGCACGGGAACGTAAAGGGGAGCTTCAGCTGGGACCATCGTCATGTCGTGGGAAATCCACTCCTAGAGGCCGTGTTGGCCGTCCGCAGAAGTTCCCTCCGTTGCTGCAACGTTCAAAGGGTCAAATGAATGGGAGCGGTAAGCGGAACGCTCCTGAGAAGGGGAGGCAAGGCGAAGGTTCGCGTATCAAAACAAGGGTCAAAAATGGGGGATACTGGGGGGAGGGAAAAAAGGACGGAGCCTTCTGTGTGAAATTCGTGCAGAGCAGATGCAATTGTCCTATGTCAACGAGTGAAATTTCCAGTCACCGAGCAAAGAGATGAAACCCCCATTAATGGGGTATTCGCAAACTAGGATGGGAGGAGCTCAAGAGCGGTACCTGTTTTAGAGAGGAATAGAAAGTCTACTAGGAAGAAAATGGGCAATTCAAGAATATTGGCGTTCACAGAAGCCCTGGGCCCTCCAAGGGGGGAAGGGAATTATTCATCTCCGGGGACGAAGAAGAAAGTACCTAAAGCAAAAAACAACTGAAAAAAAGAAAGTTCTGCTGTAGATGAGAAACAGAAGTGTGGAAGGCTAGAGAGATAAAATAAGATCTTACCGGGATTTCCCGCGTATCAATGCGGGAGGGGAAAAGGGAGAAGGAATCTCGGCGTTCTTGTTTTTAACCAGGAAAATCCTAGCTGGGAGAGTCAAGTTCCGGGAGGGATCTCGGAGGGAGATGAAATTCACGTGGACCTAAGAAACGATAAAGGAGGGAAATTCCTGGAAGTCCTTTGATGTCTTATCGGGGGGTGGGGTCGTGTTACTGACTGGCCGAAAGCAGGGTGGGATGCAAATCATGAGGGGAGAACTGGCGGGGGTCCGCATCTTAGAATGGGCCTATTCGGCAGCGGCGCGGTCAAAACTGGTCGAAGGGTGAGAAAACAAGGCATGCGGGCGATCAGTATCGGGTAACTTACAGGCCAATCACCAAAGTTAGGGAAACCAGCGGTCGGCTGGAGGAACCGCCTGCGATAATCAATTGGGGTTCAAAAAAATTCGAGACGTGGTTTCCGCCAGGGGTCTTTGGACGAATAAGAAGACGTATTTGCGCAGGACGTCACATTTGGGGGCCGGGGCGAGACAAACTCGGAAAGGGGGCATGGCGCGATAATAAACAAAAAGATTGGTCCGGAGGGGGGAGTTGTGGGAATTATGGGTGGCGCAAAGCTAGGTTAGGATGCCACCAGGGAAAGTAAAGGGGACGAATGCAAAACCGCAAATCAACACGCGGGAGATAGTTTTGTAAAAAGGGCAACTAAGTTGGAACTTCTGTAGTTTCTTCATTAGGAAACCAAACTACCCGTAAGTCACGGATCTACCGTCCTGGAAAAATTTTAGGGCAGAAACAATGATTCAAAGAAGAGGAAAACAAACAAATCGGGAAAGTGCTAAGTGCCCTGCGGGGGGAAAAAAGGGTCCACCAAACCGACCCCCAAATGGATAACGGGATGAAAAACATACCAGAAAGTGATCCCGATTGTAGCCTGCCAGGGAAAAAAAGGGGAAAAGGAACTTCGTCCAGGAAGTAGTGGATCAAAAAAAATGCGGGGAATAGAAAAATGTTCGACAAACCACCGGGGGTAAAATATGACTCTATCGGGACATATGTAGGGTAGCCAGGTAAAGGCGTAAGTCGAAAAAGAATTTACTTTCTGATAGAGGAACCAGCAGGATCGAGGGGATGGAAAAAAGTAACCGAAAAGGCGTCAAAAAACGTCTAAAGCTAGAGAGGAAAATTTACTAGAACTCCGAAAGACTGGGCGTTCGAATAAGAGTAGAAGGAAAAAAGAACGTGGGACGTCAAGGAGGAGAAAACGCTGTCATAATTTGGGGAAAAACTTCAGGTTACGACTTATTGCCGGGGCGCAGAAAAGCCTGCAAGAAAAATCTCAGGGGGGAAATTACTAGAACGGGGCGACCACCCATTAGCAACAGGACCGGCGTGTCTTGGGGGGGGGGGGGGGGAGAGACGCTGGTTTAAAAGCCGCCAAAAACACCGTCGTAAAAAGAGCTAGCTTAAAAAGGTCGCGAAAAAACGAGGATGAAGAGTACGGTGGTACTTCTCCTACGGGGGAACAAACCACGGAATAAAAATCTTCAGCAAGTTGTCGAGAAAAAAAGGCTAAAATGCTGCGACTATAAGGGTCATAAGACGATTCTCCTCTTATCCTAAGGTCTAAATTCAAAAATAATCTTCTAAAACACATTCGCGCCCTTGGGCAAAAAAAAAGGAGGAGGGCCTAGGACCATTAAACTCAGGAAAACGATCTCTAAAAGGGGTCAGCCAGGCTAGTCCAACGGAACTGTTATGTCCTCCGGAGGCGTGATGGAGTCAGTCCAGGAAAGTCAATGAAGAAGAACATCTTGCAAACCGGCGCACGCAAGCCGCAGATTTGGACGCGGGGTGAAACCACGCAGCAAATCCTGCCGATCTTCCTATAACGAGGGACTACAGTCGCATGCTCAAGCTTCGGTAAATAAAAAATAGTTTTTGAGGGGGGGGGGGCCCCGAAAGGACTTCGTTCCCAGCGGACGAGCGAAAGCGCCTTGAGGAAGAGGCAGCGGAAATCATTGGATCAGCGCAGAAGTATTTTCTCATGAGGGGAAAGGATCGGGGGGGGGGGGCGGGAAGGGTTGCCCAAAAATCGTGGGGGTTGGCGTTCAGAAGAAATTAAGGATAATTTCCCTGATCAGAAAATGGACTTTCTATCTTTGCGGGTAGATATAAGGGGGTACCCCGAGGGGGGGGGCGGACCGCGAACATAGAACCTGAAAAAAAGACGTCCGGGGGGGTCGGTCTGATGCAGAGTTTCTAAAAAAACAGAGAATGACAATGCTTCTGCTAGGTAACCCGATCAACAATGGAACTCTGAAAGATTGCGGGGAGTCTAAAGGGGGAGAAAACAATTCCTTGCAAAAAGGGGGTAAAAAAATCCTCTTCTACTGCAAAGATACTATATCCACCGCGTAGTAAGGAAAACTGAAATGGAAAAAAAGTGGGGGAAAGCATAGAAAACGTGCATCCCTACCGGCTGTTCGGAGGCTATGGGGGGGGGGGGTAGGAAGTCCGGGATATTAACACGTGCAAGGATATCAAAGAAGAGTTCTGAGACTGGCTTTGGGATATGCTCGAAAGGGGAATTTCAAAAAAGCTCCCCCGTGGTTCCACTTCTGGAAGAAGGACAATAATCACTATCCTCAATCTGGGGGGGGTGCAGCTAATTCAGTATAGCACCATCATCTACCGGACGTAGGTCCGAGGTCCAGAAGGTATAAGTGGGTCATGAATATAAAAATCAAGCCAAATTTGATATGCTTAAGATCGGAGGGGCGTGCACCAGGGTACCGTTGGGGTGTCGGGTAGGGGGGGGGGGTACAAAATCCGCTATCGTCCAACGGGCAACGGACCTATAAACCAAAAGTGGCGTAATCGGGGGGAGGGATAGGTTAAGCGGGAATCGTTCTGCGGAGACTTGCGACTCACATGTGAGGGAAAGAACCAGCTCAACCTTGCATTCTGACAAAAAAACCGGAAAGATGGTTTTTAAGAGAGGCAAAGACTTAAATAGACTAAGTTCAAAAAAAAAGAACGGAAAAGAAAAAGTGCCTTATCCCGTTGAAAATGAATCGCGGGTCACGGCTTAAGCTTTCAGTTGGGAAAGAGGGACAACGCGAGCACGGCTCTAAGGGGAGCCAATTGATGCTCATGTTGGGCCCGTAACGAAGGAGGAGCCCGGAATCGAGGAATGGGGAAGAAGGATGGAAACCTGGTCCTTCCGCGGCATAAACAATTGCCTGCTGACGTTCACCAAGCTGGGGTGCCTGCTGAAAGGAGGGGGGGGGGTATCAAAAAGGTCAAAAAGAACCTTTCCGGGGAGCCTGAACGATTGCCTGACTGCTCGAATTGTAGGGAAAGTCATCACCAAAACAACCTAAACAGGTGCAACTTCGATTACTAGGAACGACGTACAGCACGATACCTTATTGGAGGCATACTGGGGCGACCAGAGACCTATGGACGAGGGCCCGAGACCGTCGAAGAGAGATTAGCTACATCGGGAGGGCAGTCACGCTTTGTCTATCGCGGTCTGGGAAGCGTGGGGGGGAGAGGGAAAATTTGCGATGATGAATCATACAGGGGGGGTGATGCCGTCGGAGGGGACGATTCTCTATGGGGAGGGGAGGGGAGGAGGTCGTGGGAAAAAAAAAACGAGATAATCCAGGGGTGAGTCCATGACACAAGAAAAGATGAATCCCCCTCTGCTGATCGATGCAGGAACGATCGGAGGAGGTCGGGGTTTGAGCTGGAAAACAGAGGGACTTGGAGCAATCCACAGTCATATCAAGGAAAACTGGGGTCGCTTGCATGGGGGGAGGGTTTTCCTACTTCCCGTGCGCAGGTTCTGCAGCAGGAACAGCGAAGATCGGGGCAGTTGATTAATCTTGGTAGGGAATCCGACCGGGAAAACGAACACTGAATCCCTGCTGAAACCCCGAGCAAAAGCAAATCACCGCCAGCAGCGGCGGGAACTCGCCTGGGCGCCTACCCGCCAGCCGCACGACGCCCTCAACGTGTAAGCCTGCGCCCGAGGAGTTTCCGCGGAGAGGCCGCGCAGAAGCTTCGACCAAAAAAGGGACGACGGCAATAGAGAACCGAGATAAAAGCCGGCCACAAACTCATTTCTTCCAAGGAAAGAAAAAACGGGAGGAGAAGGGGGTCGCGCCCGCTCTTCAAAAAAAAAGGGGGGGCTACCGAAACCAGCATTTGTATCCAAACTTAGGGCATGGGGGCCTTGTTGAGGAGAGGTCAAAGTTGGCCGGCGAAAACACTCAAAGGGCAACAGAAGATAGATCAGTAAGGGCTCCTGGGGGGGAGATGCTAAAAGGGGATGAGTCGCGACTAGCCCATAGCAAGGAAAATCGACATTATATCGGTTCCTAAGATGGGGGGAGGAAAAGGGATCTGCTTGGAACTTTGAGAGCTGGAGTTTTACAAAAGCTAGGGGAGACTGCGACGAAAGGCGGTCCAGTTCCTCCCAGAGTGGCTCGACAGGAACTATGCACAAGAGTCGAAAGATTTGGGGGACAAGGGGTATAGGAGTGACACGACGGGTGGGAATGTGGGGACCGGTCCGAGGAGAGGAGGGAGTTCAACACCCTAGGTTCATGGTACAACAGAGTCTCGAGAATCGGGGGGACTAGTAAGAGGATCGTATAGGTACGTGGGGTTACGGAGGAGCACGATGATACGGGGAAGGGAGACTCCGGCGTGGGGGATTAGTGGAGCTCCACGCAGTTAGAAAATAGGTCAAGATCAAAAAGCAACAGTGAAAGGAAGGGGGAGGTTAATTCCTGGGGGTTCAGAGCGGGAGTAAGGAGGTTCATTTCAGAAAGGTGGATTCAGAGGAGCCTGGGTCGTCAAGAGGGGGTTTCTCGTCGAACAGGTAAATTCTTACAAAAGCTCGTGGGAGCGATCTATGCAAGTACTCTCAGGGAGCCCAGGCATGACGAGGGGGACGGTCGGCGATCGGCTTTCAAGCTAGGGAGAGTGGTCGTATGGGCCTGAGGTAGCCTCCCAACAACAAAAAGGAGAAGGATAGATGAGCAAGTAGGCTATACCGAAAAAGAACTCCTAAGATTTACCGCCTATCGCAAGCGGACCCCCAACAAAACCCCCATGAGTGCGGGCGCGCTGATCGGTATTTACATTTATCCTGGATAGGGCTCTTGGGGGTCTTCAAAACAAGAGAACCGGCAATGAGACCAAGGACCAGCAAGAGAGGGAGTAAGCACCGAAAGGAATGGAAAAGACCGCCTTTAAAATGCCTGAAAGGGTTGGGTAGATATTCGAAGCTGTGTCCAACGTGGTCGATAAGAGAAAAACTCAAGGAAGATAACTGGACGTCCGCGAAGGCGGCGTCACCAGAGGACAACCCTCTTCCAGCGAGCAGAGTACGGGGGCAAAAAAAGGTAGGGTGGCCCGCCAGCGGTATAATAGTAACATTATCATTCTATTATCAGTTTTCGTGGTGACTCGGATAAATCGATTCCCTTGCGGGAAAAAAAGAAGGGCGGAAGAGAGTGAATCGAATCGAGATTCAAAAGGAACTGGCCGCCAACGTTCACTCGGCGAGGGGGGAAAGCGCAAGGGTGCCAGGAAGATCACCCTTTCAGAACGCCAACAGCTGGAAAATCCTGGAAACTGGCGTGAGCGTATGCTAGAGGTCGAGGAAATAAAATCTGGGGTATATCGCGACCTTGCGTGGCTAAAGTCGGGAGCGGGGGAGGGGGGAGGGTGGGCGGTCCTGACATAAGGGGGGTGAACCCTACGTAATGGGGAACCATAAAAACCGATCATGAGGGACCCGCAGAAAGTTTGGAGGTTATCCCCAATGGTGGAAGGCGCTGGGATAATCCGAAGGAAGGTTAGGTGCCCAATGGTTTGTCGAGGAACCGGGGTTGATCGTGTTCCTTTTGTCGGGGGGGAAGGGGCGGGGAGCCCATGGGTTGGGCTCAAACGGCGATATAAGTCATGCGCGGCTCAACGGGCTCCGTTGAGAAGGCCGAGGAAAAGCATTTATGATTAAATGTAATCTTCGCGGGGAAGGACTGGGTCACTCGGTGCTAGGGGGTAAAGGGCCGCGGACAGCTCTTAGCGCGGGGCCTGCACTACGAGTCGGGACTGAGTGTCGACTCATAAGCTTCGGAGGAACAGCATCTTCAGAGAGGAGCACAGATCTCCAACAGAAGGAACGGGGGTCATTCCACCGACGCCCAAAGAGGAAAGCGACATTCCCGCCTTACTTTATCCTTCGGTTGGCTGGAACCCTCAAGACTCCTCCTTAAGAAAAACGACCCGACCAGAAACGTCGAAGGATCGCCTCAGAGTCCAAACGGAGGAGCTGGATTCTCAAAGTTTAACCGGGGGGGGCAAACGATGGTGCCAGGAAAAATAATTAGAGAACCGCAATCTGAAGTGGGGTAGAAGTGATTGGCATTCAACAAGCGTCGCGACGCATCCCGACTAGAGGGGGCCGCAAGCACCTTAGATTAAAGGGAGAGTCGATGACCCGTAGGAAGGCTTCGGGATTCGAAGTAGATTTGGGCCGCCGACCAAAATATAAAACGCACAAAACGGACGTGAGAGTAGTCTTTTTTTAAATTAGCTGTGGGGGGGGGGGTGATGAAAGGTCGGGGAAAGGAGACTGGCCAGACGGAAAGCGCGAGCGGTCAGGTACGGAAGATGGCCATTGTGAAAAACTTTCCAGCGCACCAGGCTTGGAAAGGAAGCAGGTCGGGGGGGGGGGAGGGGAGCGGGGGTCGGGGGGGGTTGGTGAGGGGGGGGGGGGCAGGGGTGGTGTTGGGGGGGGGGAGGGAGCAGAGTGCAAGTAATATGTCAATAAAGAAAAAGAATTTAAGAGGCTCCAGGGCTCAAAGATGTTACCTTACTTCGATGGGGCAAATCAGATCTTCTATTGCCGGAGGGGGTGACTTGCCCGGTAGACCGCTTGCTCGGAGCAGCGTAGCGAGCAAGTGTCACGGTTCTCCCGTATCGAGTCGAGTTTGGGGTTCACTGAAAAGAGTGTGAACGGGTGGTAAAAAAAAAGTACTTTAGTGGGGTGGAGAGAAAAGGATGATAGCTCAGATACCAGGTGCCGGGGAGGTGGTGCTCACTACGGAACTGGTTGGAAAAAATATTGAGGGACACTAATCAGGCTGAGAAAGAATCATGGTCCTAAAGCCAAAATCCCAAAAAAAAAAAAAAAAAAAAACGCGCGACCCACAGACAAGCCAAGAGAACCTGCGCCAAGAGAAAATAAATACACTTTCACCACCAACACACAGAATGAGAAACATGAAAAAGAAGCCTACAAAAAAAAAACAAAACCAACACAGAGACACCCACCACTTCCTTTTAATACCCTTCTCATAACCTTGTTTCTTTTCTGGTGCGTGAGCCAGGGTGAATATATATGGAGGGGGGAAAATAATTATTCATTGCAACGGGAGACGGTTCAGACGAGAGGGGGGGGGAAAGGGTAATTTGAGGAGATTCAAAAATGGAAATGATCCCCTCTCTCGGTGCTACCGGGGGGGGGATCAATTCGCAGGGGACATAATAGAGTCGGTCTTGCGGAGAAGGCAGCGGCCATCTTTCGGTCGATGGACGGCCGGTCACTGAGAGAGCACAGAAAGGGGCTAGGGTAAATTACCTACGATGGTGGAGTAGAGTCGCCCAGGGATTCCCCGGACGATATCGCACACGTCTTGGAAGAGCAACCGAGTCTCAAATTGGACAGGGAAACATGGAGGGTCAACTTAGAGGCCGGGCATACCTCAATCTAGGGAATCGGGAAAAAAAAAGAAAAAAAAAAAAAAAAAAAAATCTCGAGGAACGAAAGGGTCACCGAGAGATGATCCCGTGGCTGGCTGTATACTCACCGTCTAGCTATCCCCGGGGTCCGGGGGGTCGGTGAGGGGAGGAGGAACAAGTCTGCGACGCCTCGGGAAGCTGTGTCTCAGGGAAAGCAAAATCAAGGCGCGGCGTCTCTCTACTCGGGGTGCCGCCACTGCGGTGGTTTCACTACTGAAATATCACGATTCTAAAAGAAAGAGGAGCCGCCTGAAGGAATCGCGAAAGGTAGGGACAGCCGCAATAACCCTCTTGTTTCCCCAATTGGTTCGTCATAGAACTCTGAAGAGACTGCGAAAAGATTGGCGGACTATAGCCGAAGGAAAGACGGAGTTCCAAGTGAGAGAAAAACAATCATCTCTCATCGTATAGTCTCTGAATCAGGCACAGGAGAAGTTTTACCGGCATCTGGGGGAAACCTACTGCTACTGAAAGCGAATGAGCTGGGCGAAAGGGAGAGGAGAGGATCGCAGGCTGGGCAAAGCGTTCGCGCGCTAAAACGTCTATAGCGGCTGAGCCTGCCGTCCAGATAAAGCGGGGAAAAGATGCTTAGAAGGCCAGGAGTCGGAGAGAAAAAATACCTCCCTCAAGATAAGCTCCTAGCTCTTTCGAAACGTCGCGCAGCGATGGTTCACCGCTGATGAATGGATCTAAGTAGGCGGGGAAAACAGTGAAGGATGCAGTATAAGGAAGAGGACTGGGTTATTAACCGCAAGGGGTACGGGAAGTCGGGGTAAAACGCCTATATAGGGGCGGAAGAGCAAAGGGTCCAGTTCGAGACAAACTGATGCAGCACAGGCTGTCAGAGAGGGTTTTGTCACGAGAGTCATCCCGATCATGAAAAGAGGATTCGGTTGTGTGTCAGGGGGGAAGCAGCTGGGGAAGCTCGGGAGTACGACATGAGGGCTGGCTGCCCGAAAAACTGCAACAACAGTAAATAGCGGGAATACGTTCTTGTGAAGAGGGGTCCTCTGGCATGCTGAGGTCGTCTCTCGATCTTGATCTTACACCCGAGTGAACTCAGCAAATTGCGTCGAAAGGGGGGCCAGGCGGAAAATGAGGGATATCTAGAGAGCACGCTAAAGGCGGAACACCGTTGCTTTTGGGTTATTACTCTTCGTTTAGGACCTCGAAAGGGCAGCCGGAGAACCGCACCTGTGGAAATAAGAACAGAGAACAAGAGGGGGAACGATAGGGTTTCCTTTGGGGCCCAATCACTATAAAGAAGCTTCTCATCCGGGGAAGAAAAGATCCCTTCTACGGGAGGTCGTACGTTACGGGACGCACGATCAAATGATAGTTTGACCTTAATCCTTCACATCGCAAAAGAGACAAAGGGATTCGGTGGTAACGACCCTGTGGAGGGACAGCCCGATTTACGGGTATAGCCATGCACATCGGCAGGAACAGAACGGGGATGTGCAGGGGGAAAGGTTAACGCTCGGATATTAGTCCTGATGAAAAGGTCTCAGAAAGCCCAGAAATTCCCGAGGCGATGCTCGGGGGGCACGGGGACGCCTTCCAATGGGCCAGGAATACACTTCGGAGGGAAGCGGTATATCCGGGAAGCAACGGATTTTTTATAAAAATAAAAAGGTTCATCCTATCTTGGGACAGCGGGTTTCTGAAGAGGACACCAGGTGAAACTTGTCAGAACCAATGCAGAAGATGCGCCGACGTTGGCTGAGATAAGCATGACGAGAGAAGGAATCTATTGTATCACAAAGGAAAGTCGGGGACTGGCGAACCAGAAGGAAACCGAATCAAAATAATGCAAGACAGTCCCTTCCAGTGGCGTCAGTTTGAACGGCATGATCTTTTTTCGGGAAGCGGCACACCCTTCGATAACTATAGCAGCATAATGGCTTTAAGTCACATCCCCTTGCGGCAAGGAATAGGAGGAAGGATGGGCGATAGATTACAGGTCCAGGCATTTCCTTGGTATATTTTGGGATTCAATTCCCAGTCCGAGCTAGGGGGAACCCATGAACCTTTTTGCTAAAGGAGCCGAGAAAAGCACCCTCTGATCAGGCGCGGAAGAAAAGCACGCTGTGACTTCTCGGAATACCGAAGGAGAGGGACTCCAGGGGCATAACATTAACAAGAAAGACAAAAAGAAAAAAACAGCAAAGAAGTAACGAAATGACTCCCGGAACAGGTAAAAAGAAAGCCTTACATTCCGTACTGCATCCACCAAAAAAGAACAAAAAAAACGATTAACGAGAAAAAACGGCACAGCAATATCGAAACATCTAGTAATAGAAATCTGCAAGAAAAAGTAGAAAGCTGACGCAAAGAGGAGCAAGTACGCAGAACAGTAGATCCGTACAAATAAAGCCGTGTCGCAAAAAACGGGAAGAAGAGATAGCCATAGAACCCAATCATGCTAATTCGCAACACACAGACGGAGGGAGGGCGCGACCCGCGGACGGTGTCGGCTTATGAGAGGCGTTAGACGATTCTGACGGGATAGGATGTGGAAAGGAAATCGCTGAAGACGGCACTTCTTTTCATACGGGGGCCAAAAGCGAAGGCCCCGCGGCCAGCATACGCATCTGTCTTCAGTTCCATCTCTCCTCTCTGGGGGGAGAGGGAAATCATTGATGGCCGAAGGGTCCTGGGAGAGTAGGAGCAGCCGTTCACCGCATGAGAAAGAGTAAAACAACGAAGGTCCCTCAATTAGACTCCACACCGAGACATATCTTAAGGGAGAGTCTTAGCTGCAAGAAGTGTCTAAGAAGCACCAAGAACGTTGCATAAGGGGCCAGTACCGGTTCTGCTGGCATCACTTCTGGGGGGAACATAGGGGAGGGAAGGGGCGGGACCTGGGGGGGGGGGGGGGGGGGCGGCGCTAGGAAAGGGGGCGGGTCTCTACATGACGGTGGTCGCGGGGACAGCGCATCGGGGGAGCCAGCGCACGGCCGTGGGGGGGATTGTCACTTATGGGGAAAAGCCGCGGGGGAAGCGCAAATAGAAGTAGCACTAGGCGCCCTGTCAGACTGAGCGGGGGCGGCTGGAAAGGAATAATATCAGACTCGGTAAGAACTTTCCTGTGAAAAAGCAAAATCATCAAAACAATAAACGATGAAAGAACAGACGTTTGTCATGAAAACAGGATACCCGTCAACAAAAAAGCTACTTCTGTCTAAAAACTGTACACAACAAGAAGAAACGTCGCCTGAGAAGGAGGATCTCTGCGTCGCGGCCAGAAGAAAATCGCGATAGGCAATGAGGTCTTCCATCTTGGCAAAATGTCATGAGAGTTCGGTGTGAAAAAAAAAGGTCGCCTCGAGCGTGCCCGTTGAGTGCAATCTCGACACCGCAGATCCAAAACCAAAAAAAAAACCACGTCTCCGCGAGGGGAGTAGAAAGTTCCGCCAGGGGGTTTACGATAAAGAGTCAGCAGACTGACTGGACGAGATCATGTTTCCACGCCATAGTATACTGCCGACGAGATCGACTCGAGAGAACGAAGAAAGT
>Ga0179593_1343247_pt1 | contig 20139 bp, 18 predicted proteins | sample CZODoug2_1_08_16_FD_185931 | JGI IMG/M metagenome (GOLD analysis project Ga0179593, IMG submission 185931) | Vadose zone soil fungal communities from Angelo Coast Range Reserve, California, USA - CZODoug2_1_08_16fungal (PacBio error correction) | ecosystem: Environmental > Terrestrial > Soil >...
AACAAAAACGGCTCAGGATAAGTTGTGGTTTCTCACCTTCACTGGAGGAATGCGGTAAGAAAAAGGGCTGCCGGGGGGGGCCGTGGAGAAAGTGACAGAAGGCCGGGGGAATGGTGGTAGTACGTATGGAACCGGCGAAAGACCTGTGATAAAAGAAGAATACAACTACGGGGTATGCAATTCTTGGGGGGGCGTAACACAATGGGCTAAAAAAGACAATAGGGTAGGGCGTGAAAGGAAGGAAAATGGAGCGTGTGGTTGAATCCGACTCCGAGAGGTTACTCGGGGCGGCTATTTCAGGCAAACGTGGGTGGGGGTGAATACAGGAAGAGGGGGGAAGATGACAATTGAAGGAAGGATCATGGGAGGTCGGAAGAGAGGGGGGGATTCCCAAACAACACGTCTGGGGGGGTGTATACCGTGGAGGATTATTTACGGGATGGGCCTTGCCGAGGGTAAAGGTTAATTGGTAGGGAATTAAAGTTTCCTGTTTGGGGGAAAGGAGCAGGGGAGAAGGGGTTCTCATTTGAGAGGAAGGACAATTAAGTATAGAGGAATAGGAAGCATAGGGGGCGCAGTATTGACCTTAACATATTGCAGGCGGATCAGCCAATCTTCCCCTAAAAAGGAGGAGAGTGATGTCGAAATGGAAGGGGAGCCAATGAGGGACCAAGTGATAGGGGAAAAAAGAAATGTGTTCAACTTTTGTCTGTTAGCTCGGGTGGAGAAAAAATAGAAGCCGTGCAAGACTAGAGGGATGCGTCATGGAACAATTGGATCAGAGAATTTTGAGGTGAGGGGGGTCCGTCGCGTCCGGTCTTATTCAGAACACAGGAAATTGACGAGAAAAGAGTGTGTTGGCACGGGAGCAAATTCATCGTCCTTTGCTTACCAAGGAGCAGGCAGGTTTTGTGTTGAGGGGGGGGGAATCCCTGGGAAGAGTTGGAGGGGGAAGGTGAGGTGGGGGGGGAAGGGCGTGATTGGGGGAAGTCGGAGAGGAAGACGAGCGGGGCGACACAGGAAAGAACAAATTGGTGAACGAAAGAGGGGAAGATTGTCCTTCATTTATAATGCACCAAATTAGGGAGATGTAATCGCCGAGGTGAGGAGGGTGTGACGATGGGAGGGTGAGGAGGCGTGCCAGTTAAATTTAGGGACCGAAGTGGATGTCGAAAAAAAACATAATGCAGGAAAGGGAAGCCGGGGGTGGGACCCTGGAAACTAAGAGATTACCAAAAAGAGGAGAGGAGGAGAGTGGTCTAGAGTAACGGAAATTAAAGAGAAAGTTTGCCACCCAAATAAAGAAGAGATGGCATGCTTCGTGGGATCAGAGCGAAAGAAAGAAAGGCATTATGTGATCTAAGTGAAAAGGGGAGGAAGAATATTGAGCCATGATAAGGAGTACGGGAGAGAACATGTCCCAGTTTGGGGAAGAGGGAGAAGAGTAAGTATGGGGGGTTTTTTTATTAACGTGCGGTCTGGGTGTGTGAAGAGGGGGGGGAACCGTAAAGGTGGGGGGGGGAAGAGGTAGCAGATCTCAACAAACAAAAGATTTAAAAGGGGGAGTAATCCTCCAAAACACGGGAATTGCACCCAAAAAAAAACCAGAGGGTCCAAATTTCAAGGACTACTCTATCAAGCGCTCTCTCTCAACCGAAGCAAAAACTGGACAGTTTAGCTCGTTCGCCTGAAAAATCTTTCTCCTCAGTCTATCGGGTCCTGATGAACGGTTAAAGCGAGCACACGGCGTGAACTGGGACCTCTCTACGTCAGTTGATAACAGAAGCAGCAGAACTTGATTGGTGGGTGGGAACAAGGGAGGGAAAAGAATCGAGTACCACTGATACAGACTCGTCCCTCGGCTCAGGTGGGGGGGAAATGGTATTTTGTAACGGTCCAAACATACGGCAGAAAAATGAAAGGCTTAGGGGTGGGAACTAAATTTCGCGAGTAAAAATAAGTACTCCCAGAGAAGAAGAAAGAAAAAATCGAAGAATAGGGGGGAGGGAAGGGGGAACAAAGCCTACGGAGGATGGGGGGGTGGGGAAGGACAAAGATACCTGAAAACATTGTCGGTTCTACCCCCATCGACTGGGGGAAAGGTTCGCCACGATAGAATGGCGAGCCTCCGAAAAAAGAAAGACAGACCACCCTGAAACCCGGACCTTCAAATAAAGAAGGATAACACAGACCGAAACGAGTACTTTTTATGAGGCAAGAAAAAGCGGCAGGGAGGTTGGAAGGAAAACCCGTAAGCAAAATCACTCCTTCAATTTCCGAGGTGAATTGTCAGTGCGCGTGTCGTCCTGGAAAAATGAAGCCGAATAATATCGAAAAAGACCGACAACGCAAGAAAGGATTGTTCGAAAGAAAGGGGGCCGGGAGGGAGTCCGGACATCGAATCAAAGCCAACCTTGGACCCTAATGGAAAAATAACAAGGGGGTCAAGAATGAATGCTTTTTAGGGGGGGAGGCTCACGGATAGGGATCTGGAGAAAGGAAGAAGATCGACATAAGGTAATGATTGGAATTGCTCCTCGTCACGTAAATCAGGGAAACGCGACCAACAATCGACACCCGAGAAGACTTCCAAAAACGTGAAGGACTGAAGACCTACCTAAAAAGCCGGGAACGCCACTCCTACTATACAACGGCTACACCCAAACCGAAGGTGGCGCAATAAGGACTGATCACTGCAAGGAAAAAAATGAAAGGGAGGATCAAAAAGACGCGAGGGGGTGAAGGACATGCCCCGACTGTACTCTACATTAAATAGGGAACCCTCAGACTAAGCAAAGTACGAAGAGGAGTAACAAAAGCAAGAGGGGGTACGGTCAAGAAAAGGAGTGGAAGGTATGTTATCAGGGCTACGCGAAAGGAAAAGGCAGAAGGTCTCTCTGGTGTCATGGACTGCTCCATAAAGGATGAAAAGAAGGAGACCCGGAACGGGAAAGTTACGGGGAAAAAAAAAAACACACGGAAGAAGATGGTGAACGGGAAGGGAAAGAGTCTAAGATGAACATTCTACTGAAAGCGACCAACCCGGTCCATCCCTTAAAAATTGCACGGTGGGAGAGATAAAACAACGAGGGAGGAAATGAGAAAGAAGGAGGAAAAAAGAGGGGAAGTCAGGGAATGTGGGGTTGTTCGGAGAGGAATGTCGTGACGGATAGTAGACTTGACCAGCCTGAAACCAGTGCGTAGGGGGGGGGCAGGGGAAAACGAGTGAAGAAAGGGAGTGTGTGAGGGACGTCTTCACCGCCAGGAGAAAGCAACTGGTAGAAGGAGCCAGGGAAACGGATGGACTGGAATTAAAAAAGAAACGGAGGGCATAGGAAGAACAAAGATAAAAGGTTACCGAAGAGAGCTTGGGGTGGGGAAAGTAAGAGAACAGTGGGGCGAAGAGGGACAGGGGTGTAGCTTTCATGTCGAGACTACATGGAAGGAACGTCCGATTACCGGGAGGTGAGTATCAAACGGGGTGGGGAGAAATGGGGGGAGACAAAAAGAAGAGGAGGGGGGGTGTAGCCGTGGAGGATTGTATGAACGGAGGGGGCCCGTTTCCGTAGATGGAGGGGGGTAGAGGGGTTGGAAAGTGGGGGAGGGTGGGGGGGGTTGACTGTTCCTATCGGCCTAGGAATGATAAACGATCATAATCAAGTAATTTCTGGCGGAAAGAGTTATGAAAAGACCGAATTCACCTCAAAAGAAAGAAAAGGGGGGAGGTAGGAGAAAGGAATTGTTGGACAAAGTCAGGGAAAACAAGTTATTAAAGAACATTAGTGGGGGACAAGGTGGCGGGGGGTGTCAGGAGAAAAAGCAACTACTTGCAGAAATTGGCTGGGTTGGAGTTGAGGGGGACTTCGAGCAGCACTGTATCGTGAAGAAGTAAGGACACTCGACAAGAAATTGTCGCCATGTACTAAGATTGTGTTCAAGGTGGATTAAAAAGATAGGGAGGCGATCTAAAAAAAGGCGGGGAGGGCGTGTGGTGGGACCTTTCGGATATTTAGGGTTGAACCGGGGGGGGTTCGAGTTTTCTTTTGGGACGGATGATAAACCAGCGGGGGGCCAAATGTACGAAAAGCGAGTGGTTGAAATAAGGGCAGGGAGGTCGTAAAAAGAGGTAGAAGTAACCCCGGGAATAAGAGTATTGTTCCAATCTGAATCTTTGCATCCTCCGATTTCAAATTGGCGGAAAGGCGCCGGAGGGACCTACTTCATTTAAGTTCAAAAGGATATAAAAGTTGAAAAAAAAATTGCTTGCAGAGGGGGAAGCACGTATTTTTATGGGCCTTAAAGAGAAAGACCCAGAGCAGTGAACTAAAGGTGAAAGAGTGTTCCGTACGAGATCATAATGTGGGTGCCTCCACCAACTTAATAAGAGTGGCCACTGAACTTAGGGGGGAGCAATGACGATTAGGGAAGGTGTCAGAGAAAAAGAGTGAAGGGATAGATAGGAAGGAGCCGGATAGGAAGGAGGGAACTGCACTTTCCCCATTGTTGGGGGGCGGAGATATATACAGGGGATAAGAGAGAGGGAAATGGTTAGAAGAGCGAGTGGGTTTCAGCTGGGGGAACATGAAGTGGGAAGTTGGTGTGGGTTATCCAACACACTTATATGGGGATAGAGGAAAAAGGTCAAAAAAGGCATTTTGAAAAAAGACCCACCGGGAGCTCGGTAAGAGCACAAAAAATTTCAAAGGGACGAAGCTCGACCCATGCCAAAGAGATATAAAATAAAAAACTTGGACAAGCTCGTTACGCGAATCGCTGCTGAAGAGTCTGGAGAGGAATTCGGACACCTTACACAGAAGGGGGAGCTTTTCCCGGAAATAGGGAAATAAAAAGGCAGGGAACGCTTATGAAAGGTGGTTGGGGAACAAATTGATGGGACCGAGAGGGGGAAAACGTAATTTCTCCGGAACTCATGTAGAGGGGTAGGGTATTGGAGGTGCAAGGGGAAAAAAAACCACGGAGGAAAATTATCAGAATTCTGGTGTTTTCGAAAGGTTAGCGAAACAATTTGGGGGCGCAGAAGGGCAGCCCAAACTTCCCAAAGAAATGCCGCGGCTATTTAAATCAACTCATTAGGGGAGGGGGAAGGGAAAAAGGGAAAGGAGGCCATTAAAAAAAAAAAAAATCAGACCTCGGCTGTGTAGGCATGTGAGCAAAAAGACGGACTGCCTCCACCCTCAATCCAAAAAAAACACCCAAAAAAAAAAAAAAAACACCCTAGAAAAAAGCTGGAAAAGAAAAAAAGGGAAGACCCCAATAAAAAGAGATTACTTTGGGGTGGAGGTCGGCAACTCTTCACAGGGTGGGGACTAAACGTACGCCCCTCCTTCTGAAGGGGGCAATTGGGTTGGCTCGGTCTAATTGAGTGATAATAGGATCAGGCGAGGGGCATCAACTCAACAAATTAGCGCAATTGTGTCACGACGCAAACAACGGGCACGGCCTTGAGTAGGAAATCTCGATCCACGAAAAATGACAAATGTGCCAATGTCACGGGGTCAGAAAAGTTGGGCGACCAACAAGCTTTTCGAAGAAGGGATCTCGTTGAAGGGGTCTTGGATCTAAAGGAGGGAAAGGAATCGCCGAAAAAAAGGACTCTGAAAGGGGGGGGGACTTGAGGGAGAAGTCTTCTCCTCGGGAAATAGACGGGGCAACTAAACAAAGAAGCGCTTGTAAAAAAGGAACACAGGGAATCCCCAAGCAAGGAAAATACTAAGCAAACCGCCTATCACTTCCCATGACGGGAACACCTTCTAGAAAAAAACGAGGGAGGAGGTTGTAGCCCCATCCTTCCAGATCAGACCGAGACATGATCAGGAGGAAAGGAACTCAAGGGCATCGGCTATTCACAGGGCTTCCAACAGTCGACTGAATACGCCGCCCCTCTTCAAGTCTGAAAAACCTCTAAAGGACGTCAAAAAGATAATGAGGAGGGTCGAGAAAATAGGGGAAGTATGTACGACTGATGCCAAGGCCGACGATTCCATCAAGTCGAAGTTGGTCTGGCCGCTTCTCCCCGCGTCGGCAGGGATGAAAAAGAAAAAAAGCAGACGGGGGCAATTCAGGGGGAAAGGCAAAACACCGGAAGCGACCTGTGAGGGGGAAAAAAGGACGCATCTACGTGACCCTTGGGAACTTCTTCCACCGCAAAAAAAAACACTGAAAACGGAGGGGAGATCTCGAAGAAAAACCAAAGGGGGGGAGGAAGGGGAAGGAAGAAGAGAGTGAACTTAGGAGGACATGGAGGGGATGGGGCGTCAGGAACGTAGGGGAAAGGCCTTACCTGAAGTTCGGGAGGGGTGTGTACGGGGGAAGTGCCAAGAGGAAGGGATGTTTGTAGACGTCTTAAACATCCGGCACAAACGGGAGAAAGGCCTGAATGCAGGCTTTTCACGGAAACGGAAGTCGTCCGGGGCAGACCCATCAGAGGTGACGAAGAAAGGGATGGGTGACGTCCTGAGAGACTTTGGGGCAGGAGCTGGACTCTATTAATTGGGAGAAAAAATGAACCGGCTAGGTTAGCTGGAAATCGTAGAAGGGTGAACTTTAAGGGAACGGATCACGGGAATGATTCGGAAAAAAGAGAAGTGAGGGCGCCACCTCAGCGATGGGTTGGGGTAAAATGGATAGGGACTTGATTTTCAAAAGGGAAGTCCGGAGTTATAATGGGTGGGAGGCTTCAAAGGTGAGGTTAATAGATTGAGAGGGGTCAGGGGAAGCGGCCGAGATTGCAGAAGAGAGAAATAAGGGGGGGGGGGGGTATTAGGTGCGGATTAGGAACGAGAATCTATTGAACCTAAAGAAATTATCGTCAAGGGAGGTGGGACGAAAAAGTAGTGACCGAAATTAGGGGGGGAAAGGACAGGAGGGTTGCGGGGGAATGCGAGGGGGATTACCTAACTCAAGAAAAGGTAGAAAGGGGCTTGAGGAAAGGAACATTCTGTTGAGTGAGGGATAAGCATCAGGAGGATAGAGGACAAACTCGCCAAAATTATCAGATTCGAAGAGGGGGGGATTTTTTTAGGAAGAGCAGATTTGGGATGCAGAAGAAGAAAAGGTAAGATGCGTCTGTAGTGGGGGGGTTTGAATTGACCTTTCATAGTTTGGATGTCAGGGTAGAATTGGGGGGGGGACGTGTGGGGGAAGGTAGGCGACGGGCCGAAGCGTGTCGAAATGCCGGGGAACCATGCCTGTGGGCGAAGGAAAAGGGGCCGGTTATTCGGTTCATTGAAAAAGGATAGGAAGTTCCAACTCGAGTTTTACAGAGGGAAGTTTAAGGAAGGAGGGAGGACTTCAAGGCGTGCCAATTAGAGAAAATTTTCGAAAACCAAGGGGCGGAGAAGGGTAAAGTATTTTTTTACTTAATGGTACAAAACATGATGACGTATAAGGTCGCAAAGTGGTGGGTCAAGACGGATAGAAAAGTGGGCCCCAAAAAGGAAAAAAGGAAGGGATGCTTCGTTGATCTATGGAGAGAGAATAAAGCATGGAAAATAGGGGGAGGAGGGGGAAAGAAAGAATAGAGAAAGAAAGACAGGCTGAACAGGAAAGAACAAGAAGGGGTCCCAGGTGGGGGGGATTCTTGGAGAAAGCGGCATGGGTAGATTAATGGGGTGGAGAGGAAATGATGCTCGGGGTGGGACGGTGGGGGGGAAACTGACCGTGGAAAGGTGGGGGAGAGTGGGATATAGAACTAACAAGGGAGGATGAAAAGGTAACAGAAAAAAAAAAAGGCAACTCGGTCAGGTGGAAGCCCAAACAGAAAGAGGTCCAATACGATAGAAAAATGCAGCTCTCTATAAAATCCACCCTGGGAAGGGTCTCTAGGGACGAAAAGCCGGGCTCAATCGTATTCTCTATTCCCAAAGATTTTTGCGAGACACCGAGCTTTTTCAAGAGAGGCAAGAGGGAGAGACACTAAGCGAGAGATGCTTCTGGGGGGTGAACACCTTTAATCAACCTTCGTAATCCAGAACTCATCCTACTCTTTGAAGGGTATTTGCGATTAGGGACCAACCGAAGGAGGTCAAAGGAGAAGCCTTAGGGGGGGGGGGGGGGAAAAGGGAGAGAAGGGGGGGCAGGCATGAAGGACGCCCACGAATACGAAGGGGACGGAACCCAGTCGTCAACGTAAACTATTGGGACCATCCTCTGTCGTGGGGGGTCAGAAAAACCGATGAGAAAAAAGTAAAGGTAGTGCGAACCCAAGAAGCTGGTTGGAGGGGGGACATTGGCCACGCTCAAGGGCTCTACAGAAGATCCTAGAACAAAAACGACAACTAGAACATCAAAGCCGAGGGAAAGACCAAAATGAAACGCAACCGCCAGCTTAAAGGGTGTTTGTTAGCAAAGAGTCTGGTAGAGGTCCGGACCCAAAAGAAGGAGTAGAGCGCTTGCATACGGAAGTTTTTTGGTTAGGAGTGACCGATAAGTATGCGCTGGCCGAACGCACCATCTAGACAATTGGGGGAACAGGAGAAAGAGACTGATATGTCCGGTCTTGGAGACCGGGACCATCGGAGCGGCAATACATTTGCCCCAAGGAAAGGGAGATATCCTGGGGTAAGAAAGGGGGACACAATGATTTAGAAAATAGACCTGCTCGCCGTGGGGAGGTGAGTGGTGAGAGGAATAAAGCAACAATTCCATGGAAATTATGCCAAATTAGAGGAAGATCGAAAAGAAAAATGCGACCAGCCGAGACAAAGGCTGAAAAAGCCGTTGACAGTCCGGACATTCACTAAAGAAGCGGCAAAGAACCGAAGACTCGACAAGGGAGACACCCAAATACGAGGAAGGGGGGGACGCACACAATGAAAAATTAGAGAATGGCAGAACAGGAAAGTGAGTCAAATCCCCTTGTCAAAAGGACATCCCGCCTGGTATAGATGAAGCGCGCCCTCAAGAGAACAAGAGGAGAGACAGTAATCTCGGAGGAAAAATGATAGAGCTTCGGACGACATATTGTGAAGCAGAATTACTCTCTACGGAAAAAAGATCAAAGAAAAGATTGTTGCCTTGACAGCCAGGGGGGGAGGGTGGGGGTAGCTCATGGGGAAAAGAAAGGATAACAGAAAGGCATCTTTCACTGAAGTGGCAAAACGGCCCAAAAACCCTAACCAAGTTGACTCATAGAGTGAAACTTTCTGGAACGGGTGACATCCGTAAAAACCAAGGAAATCCCAAGCACGTGGGAAGAGAGATAACAAAAAGGAGGAGGGGGGGGGGGGGGAGATAGGGAGAAAGGCTTCAGTGGGTTTTGCGCGCGTAGTTCCAAAGTGTTAGGAAGTGCCCTGAAAGGATTCAAGGTGGGGGGGGGCGTTGAACGGGGTGGGCCGGGACTTTTTGTAAGACGAGGGACCAGCAGAAAACCGGGGAGAAAGGAGTCCAGGACAAGCTTTTAAGACTTCTGGGGGAATTGCGAAGTATGCATTGGCGACCATCAAGATGTAGGGGGGACCGGGGGAAGGAAAAGCAGCGTTTGGGGGGAGAGAGAGATGGGAGAAGGCGGTTGAATGGGAGGGGGGGACTGCGGGGGGGATGGAAGGGGACGATTACAGGTCAGAGGATAACGAATCTAAAGCTGCTGTCGTGAAAGAGCGAATCACGGGTTCGGAAGAAGTGATGGGGGCGAACATAGAGAGGGGGGGTAGCCGTGAAAGGGAGGCGGACTGACGGGCATCGGGGGTATGTAATTTTAGGCCGTCAACTGGCGGGGGGTGGTGAGCATTGGTCGGCATGGAGAAACGCAGGGGGAAATGTGGGACCTAGAAGGAAAGGATGGGAAGGGGAGAGTGGAGAAGATTTAGTACGTAGATACACTAGAAATCAAAGCGTCAGGAGTTCTACTTAAGGGGGTTGTCGCAATCTGGAACTTGATGGTAGTGGAAACGGAAGGGGGCACAAATGGGGTGTCGGCAGAGAATGGGAAAGGACTCAATACCGGTACCCACGAACTGGCAGGGAGTCTGGAACAATGGGAGAAGTTGGGGGCGTTTATGGCTCGCGCATACGGTAGGATTCAATCAGGTTACACTCAAAAGACATTGTTAAAAGAGAGATGTGGGGGGACACGGCGGGTGAGACCTGGAAAGGAGGCAGTGCTGCACACTCAAAAGAGAGCGGGGACGTTTGTGGGGGGTTAAAAGAATTGGAAAGTTCGAGGGCGAAGGTGTGGAGGAGGAGGGAAGTCGGAGCCTGCAGGCGGGGGGAAGCATGCAGAACCAGAAGAATGGGTACGAAAAACTGGACCGATGTAGGTCATCGGTATAAGGGAACACTGACGAAAAATGGAAAGAGCGTCGCCTTTTGGTTCTGAAGGCGGGTCGTCCGAAAAATCGGTACAAGGAGGGAGAAAAGTGTTCAAGAAAGAAGGCGGAAGAAGTTGGGAAGGGAGGGGGGGCTGGAAATAGAAATAAAAAAGCGGGACAGTCGAGTTTTCACCCGAGGGTGGTTTACCCACAAAAGGGAGAGATGGAAGGCACTTAGTGGGATCAGAAATGGGCGAGATCGGAAAATAGAAAAGCAAGGGGTCACGAAACGCGTCCTAGAGAGAAGTATACCTGGAGTGAAAAAGATAGACACTGTACCATTTCGGTGCTAGAGAAAGCGGGGGATGAAAGGGAATTGTTTTAGAAGGAAAGATTAGAGTGTGTTGCTGGGAGTGGGAGGAAAAAAAGGTTAAAGTGTGAGTTAAAGAAACCAACAAAAAGGATGAGAGAAAAACCTCACCCAAAATTCAAAGGGGAGGGTGACCCCAAAAAACCAGCGAAGGGATAGGACACCACATTTCCACGGAGAGATATCCAAGGAATCTAGATCGCCCTAATCCAAAACTGGACGGAGGTTAAGCACCGTCACCTGATCAATCGTCCTATCTCATATTCCAAGGAGTCATGAAAAAACCTAAGGCGGGAACGACGGGAAAAGGAATCTAGTCAAAACTGATGGATAAAAGGAAGACCATGAGCTTCTTCAGTGTTTGTATTACCTCTAGAAAAAAATCGGCGATCGTCCCTCGAAGATGGTCTGTATTTGATTGAAACATGAAAAAAATAAAAACGGCTTCGGTAGAAGAAGGGTGTTCGAAAAGGGATCTAAATGGGCAGTAAATGAAAGGCGCCCGCCCCGCCGCAAGAAACTCGGGAAAAGAATTAGGCTTGCCCAACGAAAACGGGTCATGGGCCTTCTCCGGGAGGAAAATAGTCAGGAGGAGAACCGAAAGCGAGGGGGGAGAGGTACGCAAAGGAGAGACGGAGAGAATACCGGCCATAAACTCCCTCACCAACCCTAACGACCCATGACATGTACAAAATAAAAGTCCCACGGAAAACGAAAAAGCTGGAATTTGGTTTGATGTGAGGGAAGAGATGCCATGGTGAAGGGATAAAAAGCCCCCAAACTAAATTAATCCTTGGGGAAAGGGGTTTTTGGGGGGCGTGTGGAAATCACAGGGAGGGTCGAGATAAGGGGCATTCGCGAATGGGAAACGGCAACGCAAACCTACACAATGGGGAAATGAACGCACGCACTAGTGGGCCGTCTGGAAGGACAGATCGGGAATCCAGCGTTGACACCTGAATGGCATAATCAAAGGGGACAAGAATTTGGAGGACCATTGGGGTCGACTATAAAAAGGAAATGGGAGGTATCTTGGATAAAGTTCCCTGAAGCGGAGACAAACGCCGGAGGGGAAGGAGCGACCTCTGTCTCAGAGGAGGAGTAGTCCGCGAACCTGAGGACCACCGTCAGTTCCAAAAAGACAAAACGTTTGACACGCCATTACATAAAATCGACGGGAAGAAACGGAAAAGCCGTATCTATAAACGGGGGAATCAACCACTATATGTCCCCATTCCTCTCACTGGCGAAAAATTAGCATCAAAGGGGGAGATTGAAAACAAATAAAGGGAATCGGCGATTCAAGGCATTCTCCTAGGTCTCGGGATGAAATAAAAAAAGCCACCCTAAGTAAGCCATTCAGAAGAGTCAAAAAAATAGGGGTCAGGTCCACACGACAAAGAGATGATGGAATAAAGGCCACTAAGCCGAAAAGGAAAATCCATTCGAAAATCTCGTTGGGGGAGGGACGAAGGGAGAAACCGGCGTCGACAGGCAGGAAGCTCAACAATCCCGGCAGATCACGAGGAATTCAACGAAAAACACCGGGGTCCATGGGAATGCCTCGAGGAAAGTCTGAAAAGAAGTTGTCGAAGACGTACAATTGCCATCCCTGACTTAGTTATTAACCTATCTCACAACAAAGGAAAGGGAAGGGAGAGAAAGAAGAACGGCGGCGTAAGGAGTGAATGGGGTTTTTTTCGGGAGGAAAAAAGTCGTTCGAAAGTGGGGTCAGAGTAAGAGCGGTCCGGGCCAGGGCTTCTGGTGTGAAAAACGAATTCCGAGGCCGGTGTGGTAGAAGTTAGAGCAAGAGAGACGGGGAGAAACGGGGCCATGACAACAGTTCTCTGGCGGATGAATTGCGCGGCATCATAGCTACCATCCAGACAAGCTGGGAAAAAGTACGAAAGAAAAAAAAAGGGGGGGACGGAAAGAAATGGGCTAGCGCGGTGACAGGGAGGGGGAGGGGATGTCTGTCGTATAACAAAGTCTGTTTCATGAAAAAGTAAGTGCTGTGGTTCACGTTGATTGTGGGCGGCCAAAGGAATGGGGGGGGGGTAGAAAACAAGAGAGGGGGGTGTTGAGAAAGGGAGGGGTGTCGGGGCCGTTTGAATCTGGTGTGGAGGTGGTTCACTGGGGTGCAACGTTGGCGGGGAGGAGATTGTAGAGGGGTACAAGGGGTAGAACGGAAAGATGGCCGAGGAGAATAGGATAAGGCCATGTAATGAGATGATAGAAAGAGTCCAAGATGAACCTCAAAAAAGAGAGAGGCGGAGTGGGGATCGAAGGTATGAAAAAGTGGAGGGCAACATTCATTTTGCACGGGGGGGTGTGAGTTGTGTCCTCAATACCGGACGGACTTCATTCCTGGTGACTATAGGGTTAGGGGGTTGATGTAGTTAAGCTGCATCATTAAGAGGGCATCAGGATTAAAACTCAAAGCAAAAGGGGGGGGAAATCGATTAATAGTGTGGGGGTATTGAGGAACAAGGGTTAAGCGGCAGAAAAAACGACCAAGAAAAAATTATAGGGAGGAGCGGACGGGGGGGGGGTTGGTGAAAGTTGAGGAGATTTGGGAGGCGAGGTTCGAGGTGGGTGGATGATACGGGTGGATGGGTGAGTACACTAAGCTACGTGGCACACCTGACTACAAGGCAACGAACTGGAGGAACAGAACTACAAAGGGAGAGAAGGGGGACCCACTGAAAAAGGAAGATTGGTAAAAGAGAAGATGTACGCCGTTTACAGGGTGAGAGCGATGAAAGTGGCTGAAAAAGGGGTAAAATTTTCCGAAAGCGTAGAAAAAGGTGAAGACGTAGTTAAAGGGAAGAAGTAACCCATTAGGCCGAGGTAAGAAAAATTGGACTCAGGGGACAGATACAAGTGTTCAAAAAGCATGCCTTGGGATGAAAGATGGAGTAACCGGAGGAAAGCGATGGGGTCATGAAAAGGGGGAAAGGGAAGGGAATAGCCTAGTATCAAGATATTAAGGAGTAAGAGAGACACTGTCTTGGGATTTCCTGTTATATAGAAAGGAGGCAGTTTGATTGTGTGGGAGACGAGGGGGATGACGCGGGGGTGTGCCGGGGGGGGGGAAGTGGGGGGGGGTGGAGATTGGGTAAGCTCTCACAACAAAGGAGTATTAAAGAAGATAAATCCTCCACAACTTCACTAGCCAACAAACATGCGGACTCTCAACTCCACGCACTACTCTAAAAGACGGACTCTCGAGAAAGAAACAACCCTGGGGACGGGGGGGGAGCAGCGGTCAAGGACTCCATCTCCTGGCGTCCTCGAGGGGATAAGAAGTGTCCAGATCGAGAAAACTCCAGGCTCTCCCGAGCGTCATTGGGATTCAAAAGACGCGGAAAGACAACTCTTTAGAAGGGGGGGGGCAAAACCGTAGGAGACAGGAACACACTCGAACGCTGCTGCAAGTCCCTCTGCCTGTGGTGGTCGGGAATGCACCAGAATTCAAAGGGAACTCCCGGCTGTTTTGGTTTTTATCGAATGGCAGTAAGAAGTACGGAGAGCAGAGAACTTGGTAAAATAGGAAAGCGAACATCGGCGGATGACACCATCCTATTAGGTAAGCCCTTAATACTAGGGGTTGGGTGAAGGGGGGGGGGGGGGGGTGGGGAAACAAAAAAACAAAGGAGGGGGGGGGGGGGGGGGGGGTGGTGGGGTGGGGGGGGGGGGTGTGGGGAAGGGGGGGGGGGTGGGGGGGGGGTTGGGGGGGGGGGGGGGGGGGGGGTGGGGGGGGGTGGGGGGGGGGGGGGGGGGGGGGGTTGTTGTTTTGGGGGGGTGGGAGGTTGGGGGGGGTGTTGTTGTTGTGGTGGGGGGGGAAGGGGGGGTGGGGGGTTGGGGGGGGGGGGGGTGGGGGGGGGGTTGGGGTTTTTTTTTGGGGGGTTGAAAAAAACAAACGGGTTTGGGGGTGACCTAAAATCTTCCGTTGGAAACCACTCGGACTGGGGGGATGTGTCGAACTCCTGTCTAAACCTACCTCAGCAAAAATAAGCTACCCTCTCCAAAAAAAGAAAAAGGCCCCCTCTTCAAACCATAATTATAACCAAAAAACTCCTCTTACTGGGAGGGCAAGAAACAAGCTTTTTGAACGGTAAGAACCGCTTACGCGAGAAAAAGAAGCTTCGAGGGTGAAGTTATGCGCGTGGTCATCCATGAGTAGGATAAGGATTAGCGACGAACGCAAACATCTAGCGGCAATGCGCAACACGCTAAGGTAAGGGGAGGGATCAAAGAGAGATAAAGACGGGGTGCACCCTTAATTTTGAAAAAAGGAAGGCGCCACATGTCTGTGGGCGACTACATGAGCGAGAGGGATATGTCGAGGTAATAAATCTTTCGCAAGAAAAGTAAGATGTTGGCACCTGATGAGTACTAGAGAGCGGCAAGCTCGGCAGCTCCAGCCCAAACGAACACGCTTCAAACAGCGTGAACTCTAAAAAAAAAACGAACAGAGAAACGGCAACCGCCTACTCCCAGAAGGCTTAAAAAAAAAGGTGTGGCCACATAGCCAGAGAAGGTCAGAAAAAGGAAACGTTATCGACCCACCCCATCCCTTCTAGTTCTTTCCGGGGCATTCAATACGAAAGGATCGGGGAAGGGATAAGCAAAAAAAATAGTCCACGGATCGCCAAACAGTCTCACTGAGGAGTCAAGGGGAGAGCTCGTTCGACATCTTCTGGAGTTCAGAAAAAACCGCGAATTCAAGCGAAAGAGGGGGTCCAAAATGAAGACTGCGAAAGGGAGGAGAAGTCTGGGAAGAAGGTAGACAACATCAGGAAGTGGACAATTCCTTTTCAACCCAAAACCGGAAGACCTGGTTCAAGGCGATCTACTATTACTTGCTTTAAGACAAAACTCCATGAGCGAAGAGGATCGGTGAAAGCTCTCAACAAAAAAGGAGGAGGGGGGAAAAATCACGAAGGAGGAAAGGGATGGCAGTGGGTTCGCGATCAAAGAAGTGTTTCGTAGATTCTTCCCTTCAATAACCCAGGAAGTGGGGAAGTTGAACGAAGTGCAAGAGGACCGTGATGGGGGGGGACTGAGTACAAAGAAGGGACGCATGAGAAAAGGGCGTCATACAAAGAGCTGGGGAAAACTTCGGTTTCGGCGCGGCAGCCATGCAACAAGAATCCGATGGTAAAACGAAGAAACTGGTTCTGGGTGAAAAAACGGGGCGACGTGGACGAGTGCGGAAATTTCAATTGAAGAGACGCGTCGGATGAATCTGAGGCAACAAATGACCCGGTGACGGACAGTGAAGGGGGCAAAAGAGGCCATTATAGGGGGGCTCAAAGACCGAGAGGTTGTGGGGGTGGAACGTGTGGGAGGATGGACTGAGGGCTTTTGGCCGTAAAAAAGGGAAAGTTTTGGGTCAAGATGAGCTAGGTTACTCAGGGGGTCGGAAGGGGGAGCGAAAGAGTTGAAGAGGGGAAAGATGATCATAAGGCCAAGGGGCGACATAGGAGTAACAAGATAACCTCAAAAAGATTATAGGAGGTGGTGACGGCCAAAGTATGACCCCTGAAGGTTTAAAGGAGGGGGAAACTGTGGCAGAAGCGAGATTTCCTGAGCATGCAACAGGGGGTGTCAATGGAAACAATTGAGCTAAGAGGTTGCGTTAGTCCCTTGGCCGAAGAGGAGGGATAACGCAGAAGGACCGGCAAGAAGGGCATAGAGGAAATAAAGTATTTATGGGTGGGGGCTGCGGTGTTAGGAAAAACTTGGTGCAATCAAAGTAAAAGGTCGAGTTAGTTCAAGGGAGGGGGGAGTGCGGGGAAAGGTGGTAGTGGTCGTGGGAATTGTCAGGTAGGCTAGCCAAGAAGCGTGGAGCACATGCTAACACGTCGAACGAACCGATGTGGGAGGGGGAAAGTCACAGGATGAGACAAGAGAGAGGGTAGCGTTGGGAAAGGGGAGGGCACGAGAGGGCGGAAGTCTGTCTTGCCAATGTGAGAATTTCGAAAAACCAGGAGATAAGGGTTTTCCAGGTAGAAAAGACAACAGAAGTAGACAAAATTCGCCCGGGGTCCGAAGATGAAGGGGTTGAAAAACAAATGAAGAAAGAGGGGGCACTGACTTCAGGGGGGGAGAGAAGATTGACAGCAAGAGAAGCCGGATTGTAAGAGTGAAGAGGAGACAGGAGCATGGCCTTAGGTAAAAAGAGGGACAAGGGGGAAGGGTGGTATTCGGAAAGCGGGGTATAGAAGTAAAAGTGGAAATTGGGGGAGGACAGAGAGAGGGTGGGTTGAAAAGGGTACGGGTTGAAGGTTGGTTTGTTTTGGGCGCAACAACAAAGGCGATGAGCGAAGATAAAATCCGACACCAACTGTCAAGGAAGGGTAAAAACGAAACCCAACGAAAGAGAGGGGAGCTAACCACATTTCCCTGCTACAGCTAAAATAAAAGATCTCAAATCAAACCTGTGTCTCACCTCGGCATTAGACTGGCTCCTCGTATTCTCGATGCCGGTCTTCAAATTTTCACAATCAAGGATGGAACTCTAAACTATCCGGTCAAAGCTGATGGCCACGCAGCCAGACTCTTCTTCAGGGTGGAAACCATTGTTACCTCAATAACGGCGACTTCAACGGACAATCTCTCGGGTTTCCCTGGCCACACACTACGGCTTAAAAGTCTCGCCAGAGGGGGGTTCAAAGGTAAAATGGGCGAGAAGGCGTAAAAAGGGGAGGACGCCACGGGGGAGAAACGACCGCACTTAACTAGACCGACTCGCGTTTACCGTCTTTTTTTAGGTCAGGGGGGAAAAAAGACCGAACCTGAAGGGAAAGAGGTCGCCTCCATCGAGGGGAAGGGGGGAGCCCAAACGGGCCTGATAAGCAGAAACCGCCATCGAAGCACTCCCCACCCTTCCACTCGATTGAAGCCGAAAGAAACCCACGAAAACTTTGGGTTGGTCGTCAGCACTGGATTTACGGGCATACCACATAATTCAGCAAAGACGATTACAGGGATGAAGGCATCCAAGGGGAGCCGGAAGATGCGAAGGAAGAAGCAAAACGGCTGTGTCCATAAAAACTGGCAGGGGGAAGTGGAGAAGAGAGGGCTCAAAAGGAACAGGGGGGTGAAGATCACTGACACATAATTGCAGACCACAAGCAAACGGTTCACTAACAAAATCTCTGGGGCTTGGAATCAGAGAAGTCTGTACAAAAGACGAGGGGGTCCTTTGAAAAAAAAGGGCTCCTCAAAGATCAGCAGCTGAAAAAAAACCCCCCATCCACTCGGAGTCAAAAGCCACCGGGGGCGGCCTAAACTCAGCTGGCACGGACCCCGCCGTAATCCTAAAAAAACCTACCAAAAAGAAAACCTAGCGGGGCGCCCCAGAATTCACCTACGGCACATGACCGGTATCGGAAACAATACATAGTGCGGCGATGGTCATCAGGCAAGGTTCGCGAAACATGAACAACGCCACTATTCCACGCGACGCCATCGACTCGTCCCGGCAAAAAAAAAAAGAGAGGGCGTCGGCTCAAACGAAATAGAGTGATGGGCGCCTAGGCTACTCAAAAGCGAGGAACAAGACGACAATGGTGTCCTGGGCCCCGGGAGGGGAAAAATACGGGCTACAACAATAATCTGCAGTCCGTTTAAAGAAAAAAAACTGAAAATGGTTCAGGGGAGGGAACGAATATGACTTAAGCTCTTGGCACGCTTCCAGCCAAACATTCCTCCCTGAAAAGATCTCCTCACAAAAAGAGAGAAGATAAAGGTCAGGGTGGGGTTTGTGAAAAAGCGAAGTCAAGGGAAAAGGTTGTAGATGAGTTAAAAAGGGAACAACAAGGTGATCCAGTGCAAAAAGCAGGAAGATTGGTGGGTACGTCTGAAAAGAAGCCGACGAAGGAGGAGCGTCAAAGACAAAGTTTTAACTTCGTGATGGGGGAAAAATGTTGAACGGAAGCTATCCCACGCCGATGTCGTGCGACTAAAATCCTAGAACAGGACGTGACGGGGGAGAGGGGGTAAATTGTCAGGAACGCAGGAGGGAGGGAGGGGGAAGGAATCGAGATTGAAAAAGGTAGTAGCTGATCACTGATTGGCAAGTCCATTGATCAAGCACACGTCCTGAGGTTTGGGGGAGTGGAGGGGGATTACGGCGGGGCCGTGGGGAAGGCGGTGATTGGGGGGGGGGGGGAATAATCACTTTTGTAGGTTGGGAGCGATTGTCGGGGTTTGCTTCCTATATTGCGAGAAGAAGATGAAACAGATAAAAAAAGTAAGACGAGTGGGGCGATTAGACGAGGAACAGGGGCAACAGAAGAGGGGAGCATGGTAGGAGGGCGAAAAGTATTGTGGTCGCCAATTGTGGACAGTGAATTATTGCGAGCATTCATGAAACGGGGTTGCCGTGGAAAATGGTCAAGACTCAACCGGGCCACTAAGAGTTGGGAGTCATTGAACATTGGGATGGGATGGTGGGAGTTGAAGGGAAGAGGAGCATAGTAGAGGGCAGGAGGATAACACCACAAGAATTGCATCTGAGGAAGGCGTTGGGGGGGGCGTAACGGAAAGAAATGCCAGCTTTGCTGGAGCACTAAGGAGTGGCGGGGTTTGAGTGAAGGAAGGGGAGGTGGGAGTTGGGACGGGGGGAGGGAGTCTGGTGAAATGGAGGCCTGCCAGGACTTTGCAAAATTCCGAACCCGCTTTGCGGAGGTTGCATTCCATCTTTTATAAATCCACTTCAAAAGTAACATCGCCGGGAAAAAAAGGTAGGGAGTCGGCGGGCGGAGGACTTCGATGGTTAACATTGAGAGAAATGGCGAAAAAAAGAAGGCGTAAGGGTAGCGTAGGTGGCATTATGGAATACATCCCACAAGCTAAACCTATGGGAAACAAAGGGGATTCAAGGGGGGGGGGCACAAAGGGGGGGAGATTTCCTTCTGACGGGATATCAAGATTGACGAGAGTGAATAGAGAGATGTTTCAGGAAAAAGCGTTAAGAGGAATAATATAACGAAGCTATATGCATGGTAAAAGGTGACCAGGTGGGAAGTCGGGGATAGAGCAGGCTGGAAAGAGTGCAGGATGTTTTGTGAGAGGGAAAGGATGGCAGCTGGTTGAGCGTGGGTGGAGGAGGGGGTGTGGAGATTTTATCCCTCCCCAACCACGAGGAGAGAAGAGAACTCCACCGATTCACCCGAAGCAACACGCGCAACACCCCAACCGAATCGTTCCAAAAATGTCAAACTAAATTCACAGAGAAAACGCCAAGCCAAAACTGGGACAGTTTCCTCAGCTCAGCCTCCAACTCGTAATCTCTGCAGTCTTAACGCTTTGCGAGGAAACAGAAGCTTTCAAAGGGAAAGAACTGCGTCGAGAGAGACAACGAGCAGGCAAATGCGAGTCATGGGGGTGGAAACACATTGATGACAAAAAACTGAAAACTACTTCAGCGCCCTCTGGACTCGAAGGTTTACGTTTATGGGCACAAACATACGGCTAAAGTCTCCGGAA
>Ga0179593_1380108_pt1 | contig 20138 bp, 22 predicted proteins | sample CZODoug2_1_08_16_FD_185931 | JGI IMG/M metagenome (GOLD analysis project Ga0179593, IMG submission 185931) | Vadose zone soil fungal communities from Angelo Coast Range Reserve, California, USA - CZODoug2_1_08_16fungal (PacBio error correction) | ecosystem: Environmental > Terrestrial > Soil >...
GACTTTCAGGGCGAAGGGAAGGAAGAACAAAACCGAATCCGATTTGGGCACTCGCGCCGAGGGACGGCCTCCTTATATGAAGTTGACAGGTTGCCTGACTCCCGGTGCAAAAGAGCCGCGTCGACGAAACACCGGCCCAGGAGGACGTCAAAGTCTTCCGACAAGCAATACGTCGAGAAGAGTCCAGGGGCGACCCCCCTAAAGGGCGAAATCTATCATTGATGGGAGGAAAGGGAAGGGCAATGCGTTGCAGGAGAAAAACCCTCGAGTCAGCAGATCTAGTCAGTGTAAATCGCAAGCGAGGGATTTTCGAAGTCTTTAACGAAGGTCCGGGAAAACGGGGTTGGGGAGTTTACCAAACGATTCAGCCCGAAATCAAAAAGGGGGATGATCAAAAAAGAGAAATTGGTGCGGGGGGATAGGAGGAAAGATAGCAAAAAAACCTCCACGGTTGTCAATTGTTCAACAATACGCAATGAAAGAGGTTGGCGTCTCGACACCTGAAACCCCTTGCCCGTCGGGCGGGGTTTTTGAGCGGTTCCAGCCGTGGGGCGACTGCCAGGACGAATGAAACGAGGGGGGCGGGGAAGACGGGAAGTCAATCAACCAAGACCAATCTGTGTTCCTTATGAAAGTTAGGCAAATAACACGGTATCGAGAAACAAGGTGGGGCCAAAGAGGAGAAGAACCAGGTGCCTCCAAGTTCGGAATTCAAGACGTAAGTCTTTTCAAATGGAGGCAAGAGCCAGTATTACAAAAAAGACCAGGAAAGGGAGAAGCGAAAACAGGTGAGGGAATTGCCACAGTCCCCTCTCCACGGCCTAAAACAATACTAAACATCTCGGATCTTTTCGAAAACTCCTCAAAAGCAGAATGGCATCTCGATGAAGTTACCCAAAAAAGAGGTCAACGTCCAGTCCAGGTCCCGCTGCAACCGCCCACGCATCTTGGTCAACCTGAGCGAGGCAATAAATTTTGGGGCTGCACGAAACCTACAAAACCCAAAGGCACCGCCCATTCCGATGGAGAACACCAACAAAGAATCGAAACTTGCAAGACGGGAGGAACGGCGACGGGAAGGCGGAGAGACTCATTCCCAGGTGGAAGAGAGGACGGAGGGGGGCACCCCTGACGTACACACTCTCGAGAGGGTCACGTAAACACGTCGAGGGAAATGATAGTACGTAGAGGGGGAAGTAGGCCGCGCCAAGCAAGGTCCGGAGGCAACGGCACACAATCAGTAGTACTGGCCTTAAAGACCTTGGTTGAAAAGGAATCTTCTAAAGTGGCCAGCAGCAGGGTGTTTGCACCGCACGTGGGGGGGCAGTACGAGAGAAGGAGGGGTCGCCGTACACCCCGAAGAAATGGGGGTCCAAAACATAGGAGGGAGTAAAGCCTTGGGAAGGGTGCAAAAACCGTATCGAGCAGGGAGTTCAAAGACAACCTGTTTTGGTTGGGGGTCGGCCCAGGGGACAAGGAAAGCCCACCGGGGACGACAAACGAAAACATCTGGTCCCCAGCCACCGAAAAACGAGGGAGTGAAAAATCAGTCGAAACACGGAAAAACCGCGCAGCTAGGGAACTTGGCCCAAGGACCCAAGGGAGGCAATGAAAAAATCCAAAGAGCCTGAGCAGGGAACATGGCCGTATGCATGTTCTTGGAACAATGCCCGCGGCGCCCGGCGGAATAGTCGTCCCCCTCGATAAGGAAAACGCAAAGTCCCTGGAGCGTAGAGAACAACCGCTGCGTGGAAGAGGAAGGAATAGATTTTTTCGGACGTGTAGGTTGCGCCAAAAAACCAGGGTAGAAAAATAGAGGGGGGTGTGGACGTGGAACGCGAGCCGCTCTACTAAGCTAGTTCTGGAAAATTAGCGGAAATTGCCCGCCCGCTGGCGGACCGCATCAAAAGTACAAAGGGCCTGTGGGGGTACCCTGCCAGCCGTGGCGCAATCGACCCAGCCCCACGGGGGTTCGTAGGTCAAAGGGGGAAGGGAAACAGGGGGTCCACTTCCACGTACAGAAGGCCCTCGGGATTAAACGGTGCCGCCTAACCGCGCAACTGAAGGTGGACGTAGCATGAGGATGGGGAGACCCGTAAATGGCGGAAAAACGTGAAATCCGAAACGTAACGAACAAAAACACTGTGTCCCAAAGAGAGGGTGGGCAAAAAATTGGAAACTCTTTGGGAGAAAGACCGTAACAACCCCAAAAAAGAAACGGTCCCCGGTGCGCGCATGACCCTTCAGAGAAGAGAAAGGCGAAATAACACAAGCGCGCTTCATTCAAAGGCAAACAAGAAGAATTCCTTTCAACGAGGAAAAGGGAAAACGGAAGCACTGCAAACCTGAAAATGAAGAAACAGATGGAAAGCGACTGGCACACGAACAACGTCGAGGAGCCCAAAACCGCCGCTCGCGAGACAGGGGATTTGGAAAAGGCGGGAAAGGGACCCGAAGCGCCTGAAAAAAAAAAACGCAGAAAAAACGTGGCCACCCCCAGATCCTGACGAGATTTTGAAATCAGTTTTTCGAAAGGACAGAGGGAGTGGTGTGGGGGAACTAATGCCACCTGAAATGACCTCCTTTAAGATGATGACGAGGGAATGAGGGTTGAGTCTTATCCAAAAAAAGTTACAAGAAGGAACGTTTGGACCGAACTTTCCTAGTGTGAGGCTGCGCGACAAATCGGGGGGCCAAGACGGCAAGGTCCTCAAGGGGGGGAGGTGTAAAACACGTTTCAAAGTTGTGCGAGTGTGGGTCCATTGGTGGAGAGACACACAACAACGAAGAGGAGAGAAAAGAGGGGCCCCTTACCAATCAGAGTAAGCACCAAGAACTGGAGGGAACTTAAAAAGGGCTGACACTTAAACTTGGCTTGAAACGAGGGAGCTGCAAGCCCGTATAAAAGAAAAAGTTTCGGGGACCGTTTGACCTGCGGAAAAAAAGTAAGGATGAACCAACCTTAGGTCGGTGGGGAGACAGCGGGCAGAAGGCCAATTAGTTCAACAAAAGGGTGTTCCGGAGAAAAAAGGGAGGGAAAGAGAGAGCCATGTCCTGAGCCCACGCGGAAACTGCGTCAGTTTGGAAGCCGCGTCGAGTAAATGGCACACCTTGCCAGCAAACAGAGATCGGCGAGGGCTACAAACCGCGAAAGTAGCACGTCCAGTGCCCAGAGATTGGCAGTTTCCGGATCTTCAGAAGGGCAGTTTGCACGAAGACTTCCTACTTCCGTTTGAGCAGCAGAAAGTGTTTGGCAGAATGAAAAGATTTTTGAAAAAGGGAAGGGAGAGGGAGGGAAAAGAGCGCAACAAAGGGACCGGATATGGCGGGTGGGGGTACGACGAGAAAAAAAGGATTTTCAAAAAATACGGAGAAAAAGGGGAAAACAGCCCTTTGCCGGCAGGGGGGCAATGCGTTGATCTGGGGTGAAAACGGGGAGGACCAGGGGCCCAAGCCAAGAGCAGAGAAAGTCAAACCGAATGAAGAAGGGTTTAGGAGGAAACCGGGCATCCAAGGCAGTGTTACGTGAAGGAGAAAACCACCAGACCTACGAAAAAACAAGGGGTGAATCGAGGGCGGCAGTAATGGGGGTGAAAGGCGACACAAACCGGAGGGGGGGGAAAACAGGATTGTCGATAACCAACGGACAATGCCGCATTTGGACAAAAAAGAGGAGGGAAGGAGAGAGACGAAAGGCAACGGCCACACAAACAGGAAAGGGTCCCCTTAAAAACGGGGGAGAAAACTTAACGGAGGCCAACAAGATTTCAACTCGCATACAAGCGGGTGAACTCGCTCTGAAAGACGGGTCTGCGCTTTTAAAAGAGACTGGGAAGGACAAGGCCCGAGGAAAAGGTGGTGTAAAAAAGAAAGGAAGCAATGCCAGCGAAAAGCCCCACATGGTCCTGGGGGCAAATAGGATCTGCGCGCGAGCCAGAGCAATCAAAGGAATTATTCAGAGCAGGGGGGGGGAGACCCGGTTGGGATGGGGGAACCCAAAATGAGAGGTTGGGGGGCTAAGGTTCGGGGAAGGCGGCTTTGAAAAACAGAGGGGAAACACAACGAAAACAGTTTGACTAGAACCTCCGTAGAAATACGCACAGCGGAATATTGACAGGGAGACAAATTCTGAGGCACGGCGAAACATGAGGGAAAAAGAGGTACGGTACAAACGAAGAGGCCACGTCCACCACGACAAGGGCAAAGACCGAATTCCCGCTAAAGAAAAGGGGAAGTAAAGGGGGAAACTAAAAAGGCAGAAGTTGGCCGTCTGGCTCCGAACCTGGAAAGAAAAGGGGGGAAAGAAGGGAAAAGAGGAAACGCGACTTTTTTTGGGGATGAATCAAATTGGTTAAAATGCCCTTCTCGCAGGGAATGGAAAGGGAAGACAAGGAAGAACAAACCGGTGACGGATAAAAAGCGTACTAAATACGACCGTTGAAGAGAAAAGGTGCAAGGTCCGAGGCAAGTGGGGGGAGTTGCGCATCCTTCCTTTTTAAACGCGGGAAGAACGAAGGGTTTTGTCGGGAAAGTCAAAAAAGGGATGGCAGTCAACCCTGTAAGATTCCCATGGCTGTAAAGGACATGGAAGGAAAGGGGAAAAACTAGGGTAAATAGGAATGAGGAGAAAAGGCCCAAAACTTGGAGGCGTTCTAAGCAAAAGAAAAAAGGATAGGGTCGCGTGATGCGAGGCCCGTGGCATTTAGGAACGGGAAAAAGCCCCATAACGGTTGAAGCGGAGCAGTAATGGGCGGCTCGGAGAGGCGAAGGAACTCGAAAATAACGTCGTGGAAGAACCAGGAGCCCTTTTGGATCGAACCATGAATGGGAACAAATCATGAGCAGAATAAGCCGTTTTTTTGTAAGTTTGCCCACACGTACAGAACTGAGAGGAATAAGCGGGAGGCTGGAAATGTACAACGCGGCTCAAAAACACGCAGAAGGTTGAGAGCTCCCCCCCCTGCAAGGGAAAACCACGGCAGAAGTAGCTAGGGACAAGACGTCCCAAGTTGATCCACTTGTAGAACGAGGTAAAAACCGTGTTCAGAAGTCGAGAAAACAACGGGAAAAAAAAAGTGTTTGAAAGGGGGGGAAGAAGAAACCTTGGACCACACGAAGCTGCGATCTGGGGTTCGTGAAAACGCCCCTAATGTCCGGGCCGAGAGTGTGAGGCAATCACCAACCATTGTGGAGGGTTCAACTTCGCAAGAGCAGAAAGCCAGGGGGTGGGTCAAAGCAACCATAAGGATCTGAAAAATCGAGGGAAAAGCCGAAAGGAACTGCGGGTGAAAACCGGGTCGAGACGAAAGGAGAGGGGTCGCATACGTGCGGTATGGAAGCGCTTAGGAAAGAGGAAAAGGTTCCCGGAAGGGAAAACGGGTGTTGAGGAGACGCGGAACTGGGGCCCGGGTCAGCAAAAGTCAACTAAAAATGAGCCAAACGAGGGCCGTCCAACCTGGGAGCGGCACGCGAAGGGCAGTTTGAAGACAGAAGCCGCACTTGAAGAAAGTCCGCTAAAAAAAAAAAACGGAGGAAAAAGAAGATAAATATAAGTGCGACGTGCCCGCAACAAATACGAATCAAGGGAATTGCCGAAGGAAGGACGTGGGGGGACAGGCCTTAGGATACCCGTTGAATTTGGTAAACAATGTGGGAAGGACACGAAAATCAGGGGGAAGACATATACCCAGTTGCCTAACTTCAAAGACGGAGACAGCGTCGGAAGAAGGGGGGAAGTAATGGCGCACAGAGCGGAGGACGAAGCATTCGGCTGTAAGAAGTTTCGGCTTGGCGGATGACGTCAAGTCATCATACATCCTCGTATTTGCGGCACGGTGGTTACGGAAGATTTAACGATTGAAAGGGAAAAAAGGGGGGGGGTGATTGCAAGAGAAACGAATCCAGACAAAATCAGGTGAAGTCACCGAAAAAAGAGGCTCTCAGGTTGGGATAGGCAGCACCACAAGGCCAAGCGTTGGAGGAGAGGCGCTAGGGAAAAAGGGGGGAAGCGTTTTCTAATGACAGGGGTCGATCGACCTCTTGCCCTGGGGCGCTGTCGAGAAGTTCCCAGGCCGGGGGGGGGAACAGTCCGGAAAAAGAGGAAACTAATGGGGGGGGGGGCGGGGAAAACACATATCCAAACACTGTAACGGAATCAGTCGGAAAAAAGGGGAAAATGCGGTAATCAAGTCCTCCCTGATGGGGCCAGGGGGGGCCCGCAGAAAAGGGCTCCAAAGTAGGACGACGGGAAATCAGAGAGTCCTGAGGAAGAGGAAGATTCAAGTAAAACCAACCCGCGGTCAACCTGGGGAATGTCCAAGCAACTAAACACGCACGGCCACAGCTGCGCTAGCCGCAACTACATGTTCGGAATTTTTCTTTTTTTAGCCGGGAGAAAGGGCAAGAGAATGAGTATTTCCAAGGCAACCTGAAAGAAGGGTACTGAAAACCGAACATAGTAATTTGGGGGCCAAGCAATTTTTTGGCTGCCGGCACCGAAAAAGTGCTCGCCCGCAAGGCAAGGGGGAGGCGCAATAACAAAAATGGCCGCGGAGAAAAAGATCTGCCCAACAACTAGGCACGAGAAAGCCAAATTGTTAGGAAGGGTTGCCGGGGTGATGACCAAACCCCACCCCAAAACCCCCGAGACAGGTAAAGGTCACGTCCAACCGGAGCCCCCCTGAATGTAACCTGATTCCATGGCAAATGCGGAAAAGTGGCAAGGAGCAAGCAACGGGAACGTAGGTAAGTAAGTTTAAAGGGGCCCGTCAAGGGGAGTGTGGTAGGACGGAAATAGGGGGTCGTGACCATCAGAGTTTGGTGGGCGCCGATCTGTTGGTAAAAAAGGTACGCACCAGTTTTCGCCGGTAACAGAGAATCCTGGTTATCCCTCATAAGGATCTATCCAAAAGGAGGGGGGGAATATGATCAAGGATTTTGTTCCCAAACTGTGGGGGTTGGGGGGGCAATTATTGGGACACAACTCCCGACCGGTTTGCGACAAACCCGTCTAGGTAAACAGAACGGTCATAAAACTCATGAATGTGAAGAAACTCCATCCTTCTCCTCGCCGAGTGGAGCTTGGCCAGTACAAATTAGGACGGCAGCGGAGCTGAACCTGGGCGATGAAGTGGTCTCTGGTACATGCTGATCCAGGGGAAAGAAGTAAAGAAAATGGCCCCAGAGAAGAAAAAGCAAACCGGAAAAAGTAATGGACGAAACCGCTGCGGGGCGCAATTAAGAAGAGGACGGAAGCGTGGGTAACGGTTTACCGTTTTCGTAAAGGTGTACGATAGCCCCCGGGTGGTGGACGTGACCAAATGAAGGAAGAGAGAAACTAAAAAAGCTTGCGCTCAAAGGTTGCAAACATGGCGTTGCTGCAAAACGCCACCCGTTGGGGATGCAACTACGGACCGCTCGACCAGAAAAACACGGGGGGTGGTAGGAAGGGGAAAGAGGCCGTAACCGGAGACAATAAAACCCCCCAACCCGGGGGGACTGATAGCGCCTATCCGTGTGCTTTCCCATGCAAAGTTCCGGCTGAGCAAAACATATTGCGGTCAAGAACAGGGAGCATCCCATGGAAATCCTGCAAAAACAAAAAATTTGACCAGGAAATAGGTACTTGTCAACGACGTAATGAAAGCGTGGACTAGCAGCCAACAAGACACATAGAAAAATGGCCAGGGTGGCGCCTTCATGCGGGAAACTGCGTCACGCATCTTCTCAAAGAAAAAAAGACATGAAGAGGGGCGAAAAACTTAAAGAGGGGGGAAGGGGAGTTGAGAAGGAAAGACGAAATCACGAAATATCAAAAATGGACAACTACGGAAACAAAAAAAAGGAAGTCTCTCAGAAGGTTCTTTGGAAGTAAACTGAACGCGGCTAAAAATCAACAGCCGCAGCCCGAACACGACAGAAAACAGGAGGGGGGAAAGGGGGGGTTCATATTCGTCTCCCTAACAACAATTGTGTGTCATTAAAGTGGGCAAATGACTGACACGCAAAAAAAACCGGTGAGGGGATGGCGGGTATGCCGTAAATTGGTGACCAGGATACCGAACGTGTAATCGAAGGAAACCTCGTCCCAAGCCAAGTGGTGTTTCCGGGTTTTCAGACAAAAAAATCGTTCAGGGGGTGAAATTGGGGGGACAGGGGGAGATGGGTGCGAAAAAAAAAAGAGGAGTCGACAATCGAAGAGGGGGAATTCCCATCCATTAACAAAAAGATCATGTCTGAAACCTCCCTTGGTACGGCCACTTGGAACGGAAAAAAAAACGTGGACGCAGAAAGGGCGGGTAAAAGGGGTACTGCGGAAAAAAAAACGGAAGGAATACAACAGAGGGTAGTGCGGCTATCAGGAGTTTAGTCAATGCAACTAGTTCAGGGTCCGGAAAAACGGGATGAAAATCGAGGACGTTAAAAGGAGGGAAAAAACGGGAGGCAAGGGATGGGAGGGGGGTTGAAACGGAGAGAAATTCCCGGCCAAGCACAAAATTCAGGCACGCGAGGGTATCCGTCGTTTGCCAAATGTTGGTTCATCCGCAGGGTCGAGGAAAGGACCAAAAAATAAATAGGGAAAAACGTTTGGCCTGAAGATTTTTTTTGAACAGCGATTTTGAAGCGTTCAGGCTGAGCGAAGGATGCGAAAAAAAGGGAACCGGAGGGGGCGGGGGGGGTAAAAAAGCCAAACGGGTCACCTACGTCTTCAGGTTCCCCAGCGGCAAATTGGACAAGACAACTTTTGGGGCCGTAGTGGCAATTTTAACAAGTCTAAGGAAAGTAAGTTAGGGAAAAATCCGGACGTAAAAAGAGGGGAAACCACCTTCCTTGCTCTTTTCTGCTGACCTTGAAAATCCCCGCGGTGCCCAAGTTTTGTAACGGGGGCTATCGGCATCAGGAAGATACGAAAGAAAAAAAAATTGGGGGGCTTGCACGGATTGGGGGGCATTCTAAACCGCGGCGGCAAGAGCCACGCATGCGTCATTCCGCGGGCCAGAAAAGCCTGATTAGAGGAGGGGAGCAGAGGGGAAACTCCAAAAGAAGGAAGAGTTCTTAGACTTGGACGCCACTGGCCTAAATCATTACACGCAGGCTGGGGTACTCGACGCTAATGGGGTGGGCTGTGGAAAGGGGAAGAGAGGACAATTCCTGCATCGAGAACGTTAAAAGTTTACCTCTACATGATATAGCAAGGCTCAAATCGAGGACAGTTCCCTAACAATGCTTGGACAAGAGTGAGCCTGAGAAGAATGTTTGGAGAATGCATATCCGGTTTTGAACTTTTGTGGACCCATATGATGGGGTCGTTCCCCTGTTGAGGGAGCCTCGTACAACCAAAAAAGACAAAAAGGGGGGAAGAATAATGGCTTCAAGACGGCCATAGCAGATTGCTTAGGCAAAAGGAGCGTACGGACGGGAAAAACAGCATGCCATGAGGGGTAACCCAACGAAAAAGAGGTGGGGCGACACGGCCGGATAACCCAAAGGGAGACTCGGGAACTAAAAGGCCGGCAAAAAAAAAAAGTTTACGGACGTGGCCTTATAGCCGGACGTTCCGAGCCGCGGACTACGGAGCCAGGCGAGTAGAGAGTTCTAAAAAGGGGGGAAAGTGAATACTAGGTTGTCCAAGGGTACAGGTACTCCAGGAGAACACCCTCCTAGTTAATCGTCGCAGTTTGCCAGAAGAGTAGAAGTCAAAGGAAGGGGGGGGGAGGGTGAAAGCAGGAAATACTTCGAAGACTCTTTTAACGGAACCAAAAGGATTGCTCTGCCGACACCTGGAAACGAATTGGGGGGTCCTGGCAGAGGAAACCCCTAGGATTAATCTTTTCCGGAGGAAACTCAACTGAAAATCTCGTCTTCGGGTCCCGAAAAAGAACGAATAAAGGGGTAAAAAGACGATGATCGGGCCCCTTGGCTGTAGAACTTTAAGAATTGAAAAAGGTCAAAAACTTTGTGCGCGGGCGCATGGCAAAGCGGCTCGCCGAAAAAAAGGGGTACGTGAGGTGAAGAAAAGGAATTGGGGGAACGGGGGAGGCACCCCCCGTGGGAAAGAAACGACCGTGGAGGGGACGTACAGATAAGGAAATAGTTGGGGACTTGGCATTGGACTCCGCTGCCTCAAACGACCATGGGGGCATCGGAACAACTGGCAGCACTGAACCAATCCGGGGGGGGGGCACTATCTAACGGCCAAGTGTCGATCACCGGTTTAAAGAAATCCAAAGAGAAGGGAAACTCATAAAAAAAAGGGTCCAAAGCTTTTGAAGGGGTGGGAGATAGGAATACTTCCAAACACAACAGAGAGGCGAACGGGTGGGTTCGGGAGGGCTAGGGGGGAGCGCGAAATGAAAAAAAAAGTTTTCACCCATAGGTTGCGCCCTTAAGACATCGCCGGGCGAATAAACTAAACGAGATGAGCAGGACAACGAAGGTGCATAAGAAGAAAAGAAATGAACTTGCTGGTCAATCAAGAAGGGGAGGAAAGCCTTCTAGGTAAGGAAATCCTGAAGTTTCGGTATGTGAAGATGTTCAGCCAGGAGCCGCAAGGTCCCCTGTAAAAAAGAAAGGAAAAAGGGAACTCGGGAAAGATCAGCAAAGGGAAAGGAACAGTGACACTGGAGGAGCTGATAACCGCGGAAAATCTTTGGGGGAGGGGTCACGGAAAGAATCTCACAAAAAAAAAAAAAGTATGAATTAAAAGAAGAGATTCTAACTTTCAAGTGAAAAAAAAAAGCCAACCCCCCCACCGATTCCGCGATTTCCTCTACCGCAATTGTTGTTGGACCCAAAAGGGGTCGGATTCCCGTTTTTATAGGGAACATGGGTGCAAGTACGAAAAAGAGCAGGAGGTGAGAGAAAAAACAGTGCAAAAAGTCTCTGCGACAACAGCTTCCATCCCTAAAGGGGCGACCCCTCGTGCGGCTCGACGCAAGTTCAAGATTGGAGAATATGCCCGTAAAGGCCAACAGAAATTCGTAGTTATGCAAGTGCGTGTCTTCGAAGCAGTTAAGTTAACGGGGGAAAAGAGGGGGGGTATTCGAGAAGGACCGAAATTCGCTTCGTAGAAAAAAAAAGCTCGCTGAGGTTGTGGATTACAGCTCGTCCACACCTCCAAAAGCGTTGGCAAGGGGGTGTGGCATCACGCGAGACGGGGAGGAGCAAAAAGGGGGGGCTATCGAACCCATGGCCCGTGTCGGGCAGTATCGATGTTCCCTGCCTGGTACTGCAGGGACATCACAGGCGGGAACGCGGAGTCAAAAGGACGCCAACCCACGGAAGGTTGGAAGTCTCAGTTTATGGAAAACTGAATACAAAAAAGGGATCCGCGCTCGAAGATGGCTCATCAAAAATGTCAACCAAAGGGCTTCGAGCTTTCTGAGGTCCTTCGCCGGGAAAAAAACAAACCACATTACGGAGAACGTATAATCCGGGAATTCCACGGGACGCATCAGCGCTTAGATTCGGGATGGGTTCTGGGTGTAAAAAGCCGCCCAGAGATAAGGAAGATCTCGAGGGAAAGGGACCGCGTCCCGGCTAAAAAAAGTCCGGGCAACGGGAATCCCCAAGTGGCATCAAACAGCCCAGCCAGGTTAAGGGGAGGGAAAGAAAAAGGAGGAGCGCCAGAGGAATCAACAAATACAACCACCGAGAGATGCCAAAAGGGTCTTCACTTCGACGGAGTCGAGATACTCAGGCCTGGGGGAAGAGAGGAAGGAAGTGAACACATGAAAAGTCAAGAAAAAAAAAAGGCAGGAAAAAAGGAAAAAAAAACCGTCGCATAATAGGAAGATTGTTACAGTCCAGGAGAAAAGGCCCACTAACTGTCCGTGTGACACTGCCATCCCGTAAATGGGTGTAGTCCGGAGGAGGGGAAAAAAGTGAAAGGCAGAAGGGGAGGGGGGGGGGGGTGGGCACACCATCGGGTTGCATACTAAAAATTCCTTTCATCCGTAGCGACCGCCCTTTTGTACTGCACCGAAAATATCGAGCCTACGGGATGAGTAGCCGCGTCAAATGGTGGGGGTGGACGCGATGGGGGTCCCCCCAGTCCCCACGAACCGGTACAGACAACGCCTAATCCCCCTCAACGGATCAAAACGTCTGCGCTTTGAAGAAAAAAGTGAAGAAATCGAGATTGACGCTGGCAGTAACCAACTTTCGCTGATGCATTGGAACTGAATAGGGGGTAGAGGGTAACATGCGTCGGGGGGCTATCTTTGATTAAATATAGTCCCATAAGGACAAACCGCAAAGTCCAGGTGAGGAAGTGGCCAAATGCGGTTAATAGTGTAAGATTGGGACTTCGGCTTGGGTTATAAATAACTTGTGGTGGCACCCCGCAACCCGGTAACTAAGTTTTGTGATGCGGGGGGGAAGCCGGCGGCGACATAATTTTCAAGCGGTGTCGGCCTGCAATGATTGAGAGAAAAGAAAACCATTGGGGGGGGCAGAAGGGTCGTAATCGAATAGTCATAAAAATACGTGTTAACGTTTTTTCAACCGAAACAAGGAGGAGGAACCCTTGAGGAAAAGGAAAACAGTGTAAGGCAGCGGACATGTATAAAGCCCCTTGGATAGCCTTTAAAGGCCCAAACTGTGGGGGGAAGGAATGAAGGGGAAAATTTGGCACTAGAGGGGAGGGTGTAGTCGTCGCAGGGACCTCATGAAGACCAAAACTTCCGGTACCGGTCGCGCATCATGAAAGGACGGAAGCTTCAATCCGGAGGAAACTGGAGGGCCAATGCAAAAAGCAGAGATGGCTGAAAATGCAAACGTAGGAAGAACTGAGACTGAAAATGACGATAATCCGAACAGGTGAGAAAAAAAGGCTACTGAGCGGGGGAAACCAAATCCGCCCCTTTCTTTTTGCGGGGAAAGGTAACGAAAACAGACCTCCAGCCGCAGAAGGGGGCACCCCTCAGAAACGCGCAGGGTTTCAAATGAGAACGGGAAAAAACGGTGGATAGTGAATGCAAATGAGAGCAAAGCGATCGGGGGTAGCTTAGGCAGCCCGAGGAGGTGCAGCAGGTCGTTTTTAGTAAAAAAAAGTTTTCTCAAGGGGGGTAATATAAAGCGGAAAATGTCCGGGTGACGGCCAAAAAAATTAATGAACGGAAGCGTTGGGGGAATTGGTTCGTGTTACTAGAGAAAACAAAGGAGGAAATAGATCCCAATGACCAAATCCAATGAACAACGAAGGTCGGGAACTGAAAACCCGGAGAACAGTAAAAGTTTACCAGAGGGGACTTCCGAAAAAAAAAAAAAAAAACAACAAAAAAAACAAAAAAAAGGAAGAGGGAAAGTGGAAAATATTCGGGCTCTCCTCATCAAATCGTAAGTTGCTAAGAGAGGCGTTCATCAGGCAACTTAAGGGTAAACCAAAGTAGTAACGGATGCGAGAAGGCCTGGGTTCGGGGAGGGGGGGCCACGAGGCTTGGGCTGGGTGGCTACCTACCAATTTAACGAACAACAAAGGGACTGGCTCCGCGATAGACCCGTCGGGAAATTCGGGTCGTAGGTTCGCATTGAAGGTGATAGAAGGCCCCTAGTGGGAAGAAGAAAAAGGATTTGTTGGGTGCAAAAGGATGGGTGTAGGGGTCACGCCAGAAATGGCGCACCCGGAACCGGAAAGTGGCAGGGGGGTGAGAACGCACACGATAAAAAGGCGTCGTAATTGGGAACAGTTCGGGACGAAACGTGTTGGGAGTAAAAAACTTATCAACGGCAGAAAAAGGCTCCAGCAGAGTAGAAGGAAACGGGTCGTGGGCGGATGAAAACATGCATCAAGAGCAAAAGTAAAATTCGCTTACGAAGATACACCAAAACATGGGGGATGGGAGCGCAAGTGGGAAGAGAACCCAAACGCAGTGACGAACGGGAAAAAAAAAGACTTATGAAGGAATTTTGCCCAGAAAACGGGAGAGAGGGCAGCGGCTCCCCACAACGGGATAATTGCTTAAAAGGGACGAACCTACACTCCTGCCGGTAATCGCAAAAGAATGCAACCTAAGAAAACATCCAAGTGAAAATACTTGCGACAAAGTTAGCGAGGACCGACTGCAGGAGAGAAGAAGAAAAAGGTGTTGAACGCAGCTAACATTCATCTATCCAATGTCAAAAGGAAATTTCAGCGATGCCTCCCTAAAGGACGGGCCGAATCGGCGTAGAGGGCGCAATGGAGGTTTCAAGTCAAAAAAGAGCGAGTGGGGGAGGAAAAGGGGGGCGAAGTAGGCGTGGTCGTCCAATTCGTAAAGCCTCGGGGGGACCAGCTCGACACAACAAAAAATTCCGAGACTCCCTGCACGAGCAAATAAAAAGGGGCTCGAGGGGTCGGGCGGGCCGATTACTGACTCAATATAACGCGCGGTAACAACACGCGGGGAACCACGAACCATGACAGGAGGACGGATAATATGCCGAAAAGGCCGGAAGTAAGTGAAGAGACAGAAGTGGGGCGCCGGAACTTTCCCGAAGGTGCCTCTAAACGCAATACTTGACGAGAGGGAGCGGAAGGGTTAAGGAAAGGAATTGCCTGGGAATTCGCAGGGTCATGGGAATGTTTCAAAAAAAGCCCGATAACCAGACTGATTAAATCCGAGTAGAACGGACGCGAGGAAGTGCCAAGGCGGGCCACTTTGTGGGGGGTGGGAAGGTGAGCAAGGGCGGCATCCTCGGGGGCTTTTTAACCAAAAAAATTGATGGGTCAACCCTGACAATTAAATGGAGGGGACAGCGAGGGGAAACTCTGTGCTAGAAATATTCAAGGAGAAGGGGGAAGGGGAGGCGACAAGAGGGGATTGAATCAAAAACTCGGTTCTTGAGGGGAGTCAAGCTGGAAGCGGCGAAGGATGGAGGAGGCGAAGGGAAGACGCTGAAGAACCAGGGTTGGGGGAAAAAAAGTTCAAGAAGCGAATGATAAAGGGATCAAAACATAGAAATAAGGAAATAGGCGCGAATTGTAATCCACGAGACCCCAAAGGAAATTTAAGACAAGGGCGACCCACATGCAAAATACATCGTAAGAAAAGGCCAGGTTGGAGATGAAGTAGAGAAAGCGGAAGCTCATTGAAAAAACGCTTGGGAGCGAGCCTTGCTACGCATAAAAACACGGAAAGCGCGAAGGGGGTTGGCAGAACCGAAAGGAGCCTGAATTCTGGGGAAAATAAAAAAACCTTTGAGGGACCAGCCTTCGAGCACATCGCCACCGAACTAAAAAAGTGCCGGACAGAAGGGGGGGGAAAGCGCAAAGTTGGCTAAGGCACCGAATGAGAGAGGAGTTCGACCCATCCTGTCTTGAATTCTTTGGGGAACTGTCCGATGGCACACAGGGGGGGTTAGAGAGGCCCCGCAAATTGGGAAAACATAACCTATCAAACAGAAGAGACACTAAAAAGGGGGGGCAAAATGGTAAACTCGCGAAGGCTTTTGTCGCGCCGTAATTTGAATCTCGATCAAAAAAAAAAAGAGGGGAGGGAAAGGAAAGCGATGCAAGGTGCTACGCCCGGCACAAAGCGTAGGGGCTCAACGCCGCCCATGTTGGAAGGCCTGTCGGATGCCGTTGTGAATAGGACCGAGGTTGAGGAACGGGGCAAGGGCAGCAGGAACTTGGAAACCGGAACAGTCTTAGACAAGCGAATCTGGAACCGACAGTCATGGGGAAACCCTCGACTGCGAGTGATCAGCGACAAGTTTCATGCGGCGGAGGAGACAGGAGAGTCAAGGGTATTGAAAAGGCGAATGGGGCAACGAGGCTTGAAAAATGGTGGGGGGGGATTTACATAAACGAATAAGAAATTGGCGTCCAGGCTCAGGGAGGGGCTGTGGGGAGGGGGGGAGCAAATTCGCCAACAAATTTTTTGACAAGGGGGAAAATCACGCTAAGGGGAATTCGTGGGGAGGAACCGTTTGCTAATCGACAGTGGGGCCCTGAGGTCGGAATGTCATCGGGGGACAGGAGGCAAGGGACTAAGAAAGAAGGGCGGATCAAATCTCCAAAAAAAAGGCCCTTAAGCGAGGGAGGGGACACATCGGGAAAAAGCAAAAACCCCCAATCATGATGGCAAGAACTGGGCGCATCAAAAAAAAAGGGGGGCTACAAGTCGGGATAAGATTTCTGTCAGCAGATGAAAATCCCGAAAAAGGGGCGGAGCGTTGAGGGAAAAGGGCATCCTGGAACCGCACGCCCTTGCACGCGAATCAAGGATCCCAAGATTCGATTTTCATTTGGGCTCCAGAGATAAGTAATCATTAGATTTCAAGGGCAACGTCCCCGTCCTCAAGAAGACTCCAAGGTCAGGTGGTGCATCGCCAGATGGGGATTCCGGTCATAGAAAACAAGGTCCCTTCAGCGTCACACCGGGGAGTAGGCAGACAAAACAAGAAGAAAAAAGCTTGGATCAACTGGCATATTCGTTAAATAACTCAGGGCAACCAAGAGAATCGGCTTCATGAAACTCGCAAGGCAGTTAAAGAGGGACGAAACACGTCGCGAAAGGGATAGAAAAGGGGAGGAGAAGGGGCACCCGCAAACAGGGGTTCCTGCAGCACGGCAAAATTCTTGCTTTCTTAAATTGGTGTAGTAAAAAAGGGAAGAAGGTCGTGGGGCAAACAGGTCGTTGTTGCCAAAACCGAAGGAAGAGGTGGTAACAAGGAACGGCGGGAGCACGCGAATCCTGGTGTCGATTCGAGAATGGGCCGGAAAAAGGCAGGTAGGTAACGAAACTGTTGTGAGATCTGGGTACCAGAAGGGAAAAGAAAAGGGGGACAAGCTCTATGAAAAAGAAACCGAAAGCAAACGGATCTCAGTCACAGGAGGACTCAAAAGGACATTAATCGTGGCCCACCATGTAGAAAACGGGGAGAGCTGATAATGGAAAGGGCTATAAGTGGAAAAACTGAGGGCCCACTCGGCTAGCTGACGATATACGTGGATATAAAAGCAAGTCCGAGCAGGGGAAGGAAGGAGGAGGTGTTGAATAAAATATATTTAACCTGCAAGGGGGCTCCCAGGACAAAGTGTTTCCAATAGAAAGCCCGCGCGAATCAAGATTTGGTCGGGAAAGGACGGAATTGGAAGAAGGGTGGGTGTGGGGGCGTTTCATCATAACTCAGCCGCGTGGGGAGAAGGACATGCAACGACTGAAAATTGTTGGGAAGAGATAGAAGCCGATAGGCCAGGGCTTGTCAGAAAGGGCAGCATAACAGAACACGGCGGTAGGATGAATCGGAGAACGTCTGCCGGAGCACCGAAAGAAAAACCGTAACGCCCAAAACTGGGGGGGGGCCGGCATGAACGCTTGATGAATATGAATAGGGGCGTAGGAGTAAACCGCCCATAATGGAAGTGGGGATCCAGTCAGGAGCCAGCCGTAAATGGCGTCCCTCGAATAACTTCTTGAATCAAATCAAACACAAAGAATCTGCTCTTCAAAATCCGTAGGAGGCCATCCAGACTGACACCTTAGAATAGACAAGACACGTACGCGCGGAGCCTAAAGTCCGCCATACGAAAAAATTGTGTTCTTGAGGAAGTACTCGAGCGCCAAACCCAGGAAGTGCCCTCAGAAACGAAATTCGGTTGGGGTCCATTAGATAGGGGGGGGGAAATTTCCTAAAAAGGAACTCCTTGAGGCCACTAGAAAACCAAAAGAGGACCATCTTATACAAAATGACCCGAGTGAAAGTAAAGGGAAGAAGTTCCCGTCAAAAAGTTAAAGCGGGCTCCCGGAAAGCCAATGGGGGAGTTTCCGGACAAGAGGGAAGCGAGCGTGTTGAATGTGGGGGACTTTTTGAGTTGTCGTGAATCGGTCCTCGACAAACAAACCACTTAAACAAAAAGGGACAAATATCAAACGAAAGGTAAAACAGGAGGACCTTAGGCCGTAAAGGGTGCTGGAACACCGATGGGAGGGAGCAAATACGGCTTCCTGGTAACGGGGGAGAAAGGTGAAAGGAGGACTCATCTCCTTCCGGCATAAAATCAAATCGGTAGTGAGGAATTAGGTCCCACAAGTTAATTTGGAAAAAAATAGTGCAAAGAACCAAAAAATAGAATAAAAAAAGGGTGTGGAATGGGGGAGTTTTATCCTGAGTGAGAAACCAAGGCCAAGAGAGCCAGCGCGGGGAGGGGGGGCATCAAGGGGGTCTGAGATTTCGTTTCGGGAGCAAAGCAGTTGCAGAAACCCCTTCCCAGGGTCACAAGAAGAGTGGTTTGGTTTGCAGGTAAAAAGGCAGTGTGATCCGGGCAGGGCGGGGCGACCGTGCAATGAGATGGGGGTGTTAAGAAAACCAAAAATATAGGACCAGCGATTCAAAAAAGGGGTTTTGGGAATTACGTTTAGTATGAGGCCGTACGCCTGAGCACCCGACGGCAGAATCCCCAAAAGGACCTCGGAGAGGGGGAGGCGACCTGCTCCAATCGGAAGTGGACAGGGGAATATCACGGTGAGAAAGCCATATACCTCCGAGCCTGGGCGTGGAGAAGGGGACTCACAAAGGGGAACGGACCAAGCTGAACCGAACACCAGTCGCCTTCAGGTGGACCCAAGAAAAAAGACAAAGATAGTCCAAGAACGTGCAGGAAGAAGCACAAAAGGTCAGTATTGGAGCCCCCTAAAAAGAAGGAAAAAGTAATCTATCGAAACTATCAAACGAAGGCGGGTGACTCGCGCTGAAAGGAATGGGCAGGGAACTGTTATCGGGAGATTTCCCCAGGCAGGACTAGAGGGAAGGGAAAAAATGGTTGAAATTCCAGGAGGCGTCATCAGCGATATCAGACATATTGGACCAAGAGAAAATCTCCTGAGGCGAAGGCCTTTTCAGAAGGGGAAAAGGGCAGAGTGTGGCGCGGGGCGCAATTTCGGGGTCCCTGTTTGGAAAGAAAAGCGGAACGGCCTAGAAAAAACACATGGGCGGCTCAACGGGAGGGCGACAACGGGAAAAGGAGAGGACGTCCCATATTGGCTGCCGGCGAGAACAAAGCGAAACGAAAAACATGGAAAAGAGTAACTTGTCAAAAATCGTCAGGTACACCACGACCCTGCAGGATGACGGTAGAAAACGTTCGAAAAGGAACCCCTAAAAAGGGCAAGGGGTTTCAGCGAAAAGAAGGAAGAAGCCTCCGTACTAGGGAAGCGTGTTTTTTAACGTGAAATCTTTACCTGAACTTTCGACGAGATGGACCGAAGGGGAAACTCAAATCGATCACACGAAAAAGAAAATAATAGTAGGGACAAGTTTCAGAGCTGCAAGTCCTAGGCCGGGGGGGGTGAGGGGCGATAAGAAAGAAAAGGGGGTGAAACACAAATCAAAAAAGGGAGGGAGAAGAAAGGAAGAAAGGAAAGGTTGCAAGACATGGCAGAAGGGATCGGAAATAGAATGTCCGATGCCCAGGATCGAAGCTGTGCGACAAAAATCGAGAGGGGGGGGTAGAGGACGGGAAAGGGGAAACTATCCTAGGACCGCACGGGGGGGGGACTTGCGCAGGTGTCTTCAAAGAACTGAGAAGTACTCATTAATGTGATCCGTCGCGGGAGAAACAGGGAGAAAAATGAACCAGAGGAATAGGGGAGAATTGGTAGTTCAAAAGAGAATAGCTGCGTGGGTTGGAGTGTACTCCGCGGGTAAACAAAACAGGGGGGCACACTGGCAAATTGGAACCAAACAGGGGGGAAAATGCGCGAAAGAAAGAAGGCGGGTAGGCGCAACTGGCGATCAAAAACCGCGCCGGGTATTGAAAAAAATTGGGACAAAACGCGGGGGAAATTTTTGACGAGCTGGGAAACTAAAAGAACGAGCCGCGAATTAACGCAGGCAAAGGGGGCCGGGGTGAGGAATCAAACTTTTTCCGAAACCCGAAGAGTGCAAGCATAAAGAACACGCCTTCCCAGCATACAAAGGGGAACCTAACAAGGCGGATCCCAACTGCGTAAAGGACGGAAGGACAGGCAGGAAGGGTTGTACCCAATCCTATGGGAAAAAAGTAAGAGGAGTAGTTACAAGTTGCCCACTGGGTGTTAGGACAACAACAATTTGCCCGGGAGTCAAAGACGAATCAAAATCAACCCAAAGCAATCCCAACGGGGGAGGGCGATGGCATTTTCTGGGTTTCCGAAAAGGCCCCGTGAAGCACGGAA
>Ga0179593_1703186_pt1 | contig 20138 bp, 27 predicted proteins | sample CZODoug2_1_08_16_FD_185931 | JGI IMG/M metagenome (GOLD analysis project Ga0179593, IMG submission 185931) | Vadose zone soil fungal communities from Angelo Coast Range Reserve, California, USA - CZODoug2_1_08_16fungal (PacBio error correction) | ecosystem: Environmental > Terrestrial > Soil >...
CTATTGTAACAGCCCAAAACGCAGAAGAGAAAAAAAAGGCGGAAAAAAAAGGGAGACCACGGATTAAAGGGGAATTCTCAGCCTCAGAAGGGAGAAGAAGCGGCCGCGAGGGGACTTGGTGGACCTACCAGGCAATATTGCGAAAGGCAGCATTCAAAAAGGGCTTGCCTCTTGAAAAAGGAAAGCTTGAACAGAAAAGAGGAATGGGTTGAAGGGGAGTCCAGAAAAAGGAGGAACGGTGGGTAGGGCTATCGGCTGGGGGGAAGGGAAGTGGAAGAGCCGATTCCCAGAGAAAAGAAAAAGGATAAAGAACAAGGAAACGGATGTGGGGTTTCCCAGGAGAGGGGATTCAAAGAAGCCTTCTACAGGTGGCGGGTGACGCCATCGACATAAGAGGGGAGAACGCAATGGTCGGCCTGCCAGGGGGGAAACCATCCGGGTAGCGTAGAGAAGGTCACTTCGAAAGAAAATTGTAAAGGCCAAAAAGCCCGTGTGAACAAAAAAGGCCTAGCGAATGAATATTGAGGAAAAAGGGGGTTTCAAGGATGGAGGGGGAGGGAAGTGAAATTTGGTATGCTAGCTGTAGATAAAAGAATCTGCGGGAAGGGAGATGGGCGTACAGCACCTGGAGGGTATGTCTTTCAGAAAAAAAAACCACCCAGAAAAAGGGTTGGGAAAGCTGTTCTGCCCGATTCCTTGCAGGAAAACAGAGACTGACAACGGAGAGGAAGAAAAAAGAAAAACTGGAATTTGACTAGGGAAAGGCAAGGAGCAAGGAGAGTTAGGCGAGACCTTGGCTCAAAACGAGGAAGAGGTCGCAAGGGACAGGTCACGGAAGTGGAGTGCTCACCTGCTAAGGCTAAGAACAGCACCCCAAAGGTATGCGCTGGTCAAAAAGAATATGTACAATTCACAAAAACATTTGGAGTACACGTCAGTCCAGGATGGGGAAGGCAATTGGGAGAAAAAAGCAGGCGTTGTTTCCAGAGGTACCAAAGTGGGACGACGGGGGTTGGGAAAAACTACTCCGGGGCAAAAGGGGTAAACGAAGATGGGGGGTTCTGGTTGAAGCGCAGGAGGGGTTGACGATCACAAAGGAAAGCGGGAGACATAGTCGAAACGCTGAACCTGGATGGCAAAAAAAAGGGGTGGAGGTCAAAGGAAGAAAGGTAGTGATACTGCGTCACAGCCTGCAGGAAAAAAAAGGGGGAAGTAAAGGCCGTGAAGAAAATGCGGGGGGGGCCAGGGAACAAGAGCGACAAAAAAAGGATCGGGGCAACATCAACAACAGCCCGTCGGGGTTGAGACGCATATGGGCGAAAAAGAGGAGAACGAGCGGGATTGAATCTTTCTGATGGGCTTCGAATTCAGGATTTACTGACGATGCGCAAGAATCCGAGAAAAAGGGGGATGGGCTGAGAAGGTGCAGGACAAAAGAAAAAGCTTTGACAAAATGAACAGCAGAGACCAAGGTGCTGCCGATGCCTGGGGCGTCACAGGAAGCAAAAACAAAAAAGGGATTTCCTCCGGTAGATAAAAAAAGAGCCAGCAAAACAGAACGGGGGTCCAGAGCACAAAAAAGCGGGGGGGTTGGGGGGTCTGCATGGACGCGCAAGAGCATATAAAAGATGTTACACTGTAAAGAGGGGTTTTCAGGCAAAGAGAGAGGTCAAATTGCGGGGTAGTGAAATGGCAGGGACCGGGGAAAAAAAGGGGGAGGACAATCAAGCGAAAACAAGTAACTTGTCAGGAAGGAGCGCCTAGATAGCCGATGAGCAAAAGGGGGAAGAAGCTTCTCCGAAAAAACGACACCAGTAACTAAGAAAAGGCAGGAAGGGAACGAGAAAAGGAAAGCAAGTAGGAAGGGCAACGGGCGAGGGAAAAAGGGAGATGTGGTGTAGGGGGGGGTTTTAGCCGAAAGGGCGGGGGTCCTTCACCGGGAGGAAGCACTTGCGTTAATGGACCGTTGGGAATACTAATGACCCAGGGGGGAGCCTCCAGGAGAAAGTAGAAAATATGTCCACATGGAAAAGAAAGGAAGTGGCCGCTCTCAACCTGAAATTAGACCGACGCACCACGGGTCAATAGTAATCTAAGCCAAAGAAAAAAGGAGAAAAAAATCCCAGACACCCAGGAACTGAGCAAGTCCGGAGTTCGCGGGGAAAGGGAGAGGTTTCAGAGGAAAAGATTCTTCACTTTGCCAGACTGCTACGAATAGGCGCTATCAGAAATTAGTAGCAGAATTCCATCAGAGAAAGGAAAAGAACCGGAAAGGAAGCACCAGGGGAAATTACCTTCACGTAAGTACAACTAAGCAAAGGGGGAAGCAAGAAGTGGGAGACGAAAAAAGCAGGGGCGCAACGTCTCATTGTAGGGACGATAATAAGGAAAAGGGACCACCCCTCTTGCGAAAAAAACCAACGCGTGCGGCTCAGGAAAAAAGTGTACCGAAAGGAAAAAAGCCCGAACAAGCACGTAGCGTGTACAGAAACTTTAACTAAGCGACTGTCTGAAAACTGATGCTCGAACTCGGGTGGATCTCACGTTACCTTACAAAGCGGGAGGAACCGGATCTCTTACAAACCATACGTGTAGGTATAATAGACTCTTTCCGAATGGTCCTGAATCGAACGTCTGAAAAAAAGGACGATGTAATCAATGGAGGGGTTAAAGAGAAAAAAAAATCCTGACAGACGAGGAAGTATCATGCAAGTATCGAGGGAAAAAGGGGCGGGTAAGTTCTCGAAAGCGCTTAGGCGGCCCAGATCTCTAAAAAAGGGGAAGCAGCGACGATAAAGAACCAGAAAATCAAAAAAAGCAGAAAGGGAAACAAACTTTCAGCCAGCCTTTTTCCAGAAAAGAGGAAAAAGGGACGGAGAATCTCCAAAAAGAGGTCCCTAGACCCGATCTGGTGCAACAGGAAATTTTCCACGTAAAGGCAGTCGTAGGGAGAACAGCAGGTCACGTCGTTTTAATCGAGAAGGAAAGAAGAGACTCCCTTGAAAAAATTGGGTACCTTGGGACACGGAGGGGTCCAGACGTGGGAGATTGGAGGAGAAGGAGTGGCGAAAGAATCCAAACGCTGGTGCTTGGAGAAGAACAGAGGAGCGGCGCAAAAACAGGAAGGGAACTCTGCACGCATCGCTCTATCTCGAAGAGAGGCCTGGGAAGTGGGGAATTACGATGAAAGAGAGATCGAAACGCGTGGTAGAGAGGGGAAAACAGTTTGGCTCGAGGGAGAGGAATAGGTTAGCCGTATAAAGCAAGTAATCTCCAAGCGTCCTCGCGTAAAAACGCAGGATCGGGAAAAAGGACAGAGAAGGGCGTCCCGGGGGAATATTGTAGGGCACGAGAAAGGTGCAGGCCGACGAAGTATAGACAGCAAGGGCCTTCCGATGGAGAAGGGGAGCGCCGGAGGAAAAAGGATTTCAGGGGGGGTCCCACGTTTCGGGGGAAATTTTTGTCAAGGACAAGGGTCGAATCCACAGAGGGCTACCGAAGGGACAGAGATACAACCTAGGCGAAAAAGTACTGCGAAAAGGAGGGAACTAAAGGGGGAGACAATTTAGGACTTCTATTAGGAAAGAGACTTGTAAAACTCATGGCGCATAAAGAAGGGCACTTGGTTGAAAAGGGCGAAAGAGGGTGAAAAGTCGGTATCAAACCAGAAGTTGGATGAAAAGAAGGCGAACTGGTCGGTGAAAGGGAGTGCAATCTCGCAAATCATCTCGCGCCTTGAAAGAATGCGAGCCAGGCGGTAATCATCTCAAAAAAGAGAGGAAAGATGATTCCCTCATTCTCGAGGGAAAATGTCTCGAGGAAGGAGGGGAGCATACCAAAGAGAAGAACCTCAGTTCCGGAACAGGGCGAAGGCATCTACAACTTCCTGTTCCCCCGACAAAACTGCCATTAGAAAGAAAGCGGAGTGCCGAGCGCAAAGGGACAGAAAAAGCGAAAGTCATGAGAAGAGAAGGAACGTCGTATTCCAGGAGGAAAGGGAACCGGGAGTCTCAGAGAAAAGGGGGATAGGCTGCGCGGGGGACTGTGAGAGCCGGGGACCACTGAGACGTTTGACCGCGCCACGTCTTTACGGATAGAACCCTTGGACAAGAAAAAGCCGTCGGTCTGATCGCTGAGGAAAGGAATTATCCGGCAGGGAAGAAGTCTGGCTGCCTCGCAAGAGGGAAGGTAACACCTGGTCAGTCAGGAATGTTTTACAACGTAAAGAAAAGCTCTGGCATTTTAAGAGGAGTGCTGGATTTTTGGGAGGAAGGTCGGAAAGGGAGCTGCTGGGAGAGGAGACGACGACGTTCCCGAGACAAAAGTAAATTCGTCCGTAAGAAAAAGGGGGCGATTCCGAAGGTCGCTACTAAAACCAGTGGGCGGAACGGACACCGATGCCGAAAATCGAACATCGACTCAGGAGCGGCTCGATAGGTGGAGCGCCGTTCATGAGGAGGCAAGGCAAAGAGGGACAGCAAACGCCAGCTATTTTGAGACAAGAAGGCTTCAATAACAGTGTGAGGACAAGCGCCAGCGTCTGGACAAGGGGGGCCTTGGCGAAACGGGACAAAGGGTGAACAGGGAAGAAACTGACTAGTCAGACGAAGGATGGAAAGAAAAAAAATCGCGGTGGTAGAAGGAAGATCGGAAAAGCTTAATTCACCAAGAGAGAGGGGGAAGCGGGACAGTTGGGGCTGGCTGTAAAACATGAAAGGGGGAGGGGGAAAGGCAAAGCAGTCCTGAAAGGGGGGAGCAGAACCTCGGTCCGGTGTGATTTCAGGAAGGGAACGCGCGAAGGGACAGAAAACAAGTCACTCTAGCGATACAAAACGAAAAAAGCCAGGGAAAAAAGTCGCCGTGACAACAATCGATGTTGCGGAGCGCAGATGTCCGCTATGCCAAAAAAATCAAACAAGGAAAAATGCCTCGAGTTGAGTCTCTCATGAGAAAGAAAGAAGATGTAGATTCGGGAAGAAGGATTCCTGGTTTAAGGGAGAGAATTCGGCTTCTACAGCGGGGGGGAAGAGCGGGACATGTGAAAAGGAGGCTCGATCCGTTTCAGCAGATGGAGCTCGTTGGAGAGAAAAAAAGGACTGTCGGGGTAGGAAGGGGGAAAGGGAGGGAGACAAGGGGAGGGAGGGGCAGAAGCAGAAGCGAGGCGGAAAGAAAAACGAGACTTGTGGGTCCGGATGCAAGCAAGGAGTACAGCCATAAGGGACCATGACCACTGGGAGTAAACACATGGGAGGAGACCTCCAGGAGAGGGAATTCATGGATGAAACCGTACAAGGAAGGGGGGGAAGAAGGCGCGAAAAACTTACTTAAAGGTGGAAAAAGGGATACGGGTCTGTGGGGGGGGACTCCACCGAAGTGGGGTGTCGAGGACAGAAAAAGAGGAGATCTGTGTCAAGAAAAGAGAGCTGGCGAAAAAAAGAGAGGGGTCAAGAGACCGCCAAAAGAGCGACGAAAGTCCCTGGTGGGAGGGAACAGAAAAGGATTTATTTGGGCATGGACTGAAGAATGAAGGAAGGGCATTCCGGGAAGGCGGAGAGAGAGACACTTCCCCCGGTGGAGCAATACGCCCGAAAAGAAAGGGCTGTCCGACACACATGGGAACCATGGTACCGCTTCTAGAAAAAAAAAACTGGAACTAGGGAGCTCACGAAGGGAGCTCGAGAAGGGAAAAGCGAAAAAAAAAGACAGGCTAAAAAAAGGGTGTAAATGATGTAAGGGGCCGTTGCCGGTCTACAAAAAACTTCCCGTTCGAAGCAAGAGACATTTGGGGGAGTAATAAACGACGGTGGGACCGGCATTTTCAACAGGCGAACAGAAGAAAACTATCTGAGCGCAAACACCGCTTGATGACAAGGGCAAAAAAAAAGGCGATCTGACGGACTTGGACATCTAGGGACAGCCCTGAAAACGAATGTGAAAACAAGAACGAACCGCGCCGAAAAACTGCCTAAATCAACCTGTTCAAATTCGAGGGGGGGAAGAGACAACTCCCAAAAAAAAAGGGGGCGCGATACAAGGAAAAGGGACAATGCCTTGAAGTCAAGGGTTTGCGAGAACGGGGGGAAGGGGGTTCCTTTGGAGGGAACCCTCGGAGAGAAAAGAAATCAGAACGCTGGGGGCACGGTCGAATTGTTGGGCAAAATGCGGAAGGAGGGAGCGAACAGAGAAAAAGCCACCGAAAGAAAACCGGAATCGGAAGGGCCTACCGGAGAAGGTTGCAGCGATCAGGCGAAAAAGCAATAAAAAAGGAAGTGGAATAAGATTCGTCGCAGAAGAGGAGAAGTTTGAAAACGGGGGAGAAAATCATGCGAGGAAAGTAGAGATTTGGTTGCTTGAAACCAAAAAGGTCCTCATAAAAAAAAGGCAGTTACTGTAGTGTGGATCTAATCTACAAGGACGCCGGCACAAGAAAAAGAACAAAGGGGATTTCGAAAAGGAAAGGAGGGAGGACAAATACGGCTAACGGGGGAGAAGGAGGAGTTCGAGGAAGGAAACTCGATGGACAAGTGTCTCGCAAACTCAGGGACAGAGGCATGAACCAACATGTGGGAAAAAAGACAAAAGCCCGCTCTGGACAAAAAAGGAACACCACACCGAGGAAAGGTTTGATATTCAAAATGGAAAGACGAAAGACGCGAAACGGGGCTCCAATGAAGGCATGAAGGGGGGAAAAGAATAAGGTGAAGGAAAAAAGTAAGATCTAGACGCGGAAGTATAACAGGAAAGGGATACGGCCTAAGCAAGAAAAAAAGTAAACATCCGAGGAGAAGGAGGGACCGGAGGAAGTAATCAGTAACAGCAAGAAAAGTAACGTTGGAAGAAAGAGGTTGCAAAGGGGACCGAAATATAGGGCTAGTCACGCTTGTCAAAAAAAGAAAGAAGATTCTCAAAGAGTCAAAGTGTTTTACACCGGATCTTCAGACGGCTCCGAAAATGGCCAAAGAATGGATGGCTCGGGTAACGAACTGATGGGAGCGGGCGGGCGAATCCCCATCACCGAAAAGAGGGCCGGAAGAGGAAGAGCCTTTATGATGAGAGGGGAGGGTCAAAGGTACAAAAGAATCCGACCGTGCAATGGGGGAAGGACGGGAAGATCAATCGAAAAATTCGATGTGGGCGGCATGTCTGGAGGAGGTGGGCGATAACAAAGGAAAGAGGACTTCGAGAGGGGCGACCCGAGCTGGGTTGAAAGAGGAAAAAAAGCCAGCCAGGTAGTTGAATTTTGGAACCGGATTAGCGTCACAAACCACTGTGAAAGGGAGAAATGGTAGAAAAAGGAAATCGTAACTAAAAACAGAGGACGGGGTTCACGTTCAAGAAGAAGAAGTTTTCCAATGGGAGAGTGGGAATCTGGAGACCGTAGACTCCCACATAAGCCACAAACGAAGAGGGGGGGGAAGACGCAGGAACCCCCTTTAAAAGCAATGGTCTATCACCAGGAGGAAGCATGTTGAAGAACCGCGATACTACGAAATCTGCAGAAAAGGATAGGAAAAGGGGAAGAGATTTCGCATAAATCTAATGAGACCCAAAGTCCAAAAGAGAATCCAATTGACGCTGGCTAAGGAGAGCTCATGAAAAAAAAAAAGGCCTTAATACGGAGGCGTGCCTTTTCTACGTTGGGGAATTTCGGAGGGGGGGGGTGCTGGGGAAGGGTGAAACAAGATCCTCACGAAACAAACACACTGAGGAAAAAGCGGGATAAGGTCAAAAGGAAAAAAGAAAAAAACGCGAAAATACTCCAAATAAACAGTGGAGGATGAAAGACACCAAAAGGAGAAGACATCGCGGTGACTTGGGGACAAAAGGTGCAGTTCGAAAAAGAAAGAAAAGGCAACTCGCCTTTTCGGAAATTGGCTCTTCTCAAACTGGAAGCAGGTTGGAAGAAAACAGGGCGTAGGTCGGCGCCATTGAGTTACATGAGAAGGGGGGAGGTTGCTGTTTTGGATTAGGGGAGGGCGAGTAACAATGAAAAGGCGACAGTAAATGACGGAAAAGAAACAAAGTAGAGAAGGCGGGATTGGCGTGACAGGATTATAACATGGGGAAGAGCATTTAGGGGCAGAAGCTCCATATGCGGTCAAAAGGAAAAAAAAAGAATGGAATTGCAATGGGGAAGAGGGAAAGGGGTCGCATAATCTGCGAATGGAACGAAGAAAAGGTGAAGAAAGAAAAAAAAAGGGGCATCTTGCAAGAAAAAAATCTACAGTGGTAGCCTGCTAAAGGAAAAAAATGGAACCAGGAGGGAGGGGAGGGCTGCATTTGAGTGATAAGACGGCCCACTGGAAAAACCAAGCGGCACTAGAAGTATGAGATACGCTGCCCTGTGAGGGAGAGTGCTGAAAGCATCCATAGGGATCTACCACGCGGGCATCCAGAGTTGGCAACATTGTGCCAGAAAAAAAAGAGAAGCAAGGAGCACAACTTTAAGGTTAGAAAACGTCAATTTGGAGGGAAGTGAAAAAGAAAAGAGAAGGCGAACTTCCGGGTCAGAAGGAAACTGCGAAACCAGGGGCGGGAAATGAAAAGGCTGAAAAAAAAGAGGGGGGAAGTCAGGGGGATGACCTCTTCATGAATTAAAGATGAAGTGTTGAGGGAGGGCGAACTTCTGAAGTGGCCGGGCAAATATACCATATGTGGGGCGCGTAGGGGGAGGGAGGGTACTCCTAGAATGGGGTAACCAAACAATATCCGGTACAGTACCCATGGAAAGGGAGTGGAGTCAATTAGAAAGCAGAGGAGTCATTTCACAGAGGGACCAAGGACGACTTGGGTAAACCCGAAAAGAGGGCTACACGCTGGAAATAAGGGTTTCAGGGGAAGGCGTCGAGTTGCAAGATCCAGAGAGGGCACTAAACTCTTTGAGTAGGGGTTATTTTCCGCCCAAGGAAGCAGACTTTGAAGGGTGGATGGAGTGAACCATCCTGCGTGAGTAGAAACCGAGGGGAAAGGGACGTAGAAAAGGAAAGGGGGGTAGCACAAAAAAGAGCACATGAATGAAAGGAGGTGCGAACACTGAAAGCGTCTTAGGATTGCGACGCTAGGATACGAAAGCTGAGAGAGGGGACTGGTCTGGACCATGTCGAAAAAAAAAAAGGAACGATTCACGGGTGAAGGATGAGGAATTTTCTCCAGCCTACAGGAGCGTGATTTAGGGAGGGATGGATGCAAGGTCTCGCAGATAAATCATCCAAGAAGGAAACAGAATAGGCAGACCTATAAAAGAGGGGCAAAAAAAACTAATGGCATCCAGGAGGAGTCCACATCTAATAGGAAACAGTTCCCCTGAGTTCATCGCGGAAGAAAAAGGTGTGGTCTTCTGTTAAATCGAAAGCTCATAAAGAAGTAACAGGAGTGGTAGTCAGGGAGGGGTAAGTAAGCGAAGAGAGGGGTCAAGGCGTTTTCATTTGAAAAGTTGGTCGCCAAAGAAGGGTCCACGAAAAAAGGGGCCTTTTAACGACGGGAGTCGTAGAAAGGATAGGAAGAAGGCGCGGTTCCAGAAAGCCACTGCAGAGGAATCTATGAAAGAAAAGACCAAGTGTCATTCCCGTCAACGGAAGCGGGGCTAAAAGGAGGGAGGAGAGATCCGTACCCACAGGGGATTACCAGAAGGAAACTTCAAACGGAGACTAGACTACCTGCGTGGTTAAAGGGGGGCAAGAAAAAGAGAAGTAAATTGTTTAAATTGGGGGCCCTGAGAATCCATGCCGAAGTGCCTAGGAACCATCCGGGGAATTGGTGTAGCGGGAAGAAGGAAAAAGAAAAAAAACAAGGAAATTTCATGCGAATGCCAAAGGGGAAAGATTGACTTGAAAAAAAATCCGCAACACCCAGGACAGAAAAGATCAAGTCTGGCGGGAGGGCGGAAGATGGAAAAAGAAGACGGGGGGGGAGCGTGCCCCAAAAATCACTGGGTCGACTTAAAACGGCGAAGAAAGCAGAGCGTTTCTGAAAAGGGAAAGAGGTCAGCTGCTACGGCGGAGGAACACAAACAACGATGTACATCATAGGTGGAGCACGGACACAAAGGAAGATTACTTCCCGGCGGAAGCACTAGTCCTTTGCGAAAAAAAAAAAGGTTGCGCCACGCCGGCAAGGGGGAAACGATTGAACGGAAAGAAAAGCTGCTCAGCACGCAATGAAGAAAAGAGAATCTGCTTCTTCTGACCAATGTTTTTTACGCCAGCAGGGAAGAAAGAGGACCGCCGTAGAGGGAACAAGGGAACGACGATACGAATGTTGCTCTGCTAAAATGGCGGGAAAAAAGAGAATAGCCAGAAGGAATTTACCTCTCTGAAAACACGGGGAGCAGTACCGAAGAGGGAGAAACCAACCAACCGTTAGGGAATTGAGAAAGAAATGTTGGGGGGGGTGGTAACTTTCGAGGGATGGTCGCTAGCGTCGAGAAGGAGAAAAAGAACGGTGGCAGTCTTTTATTCATCGGACCTATGTAGAAGAGAAACAATCGATGGTGTCCCTTGAAAAAAGGAGAAAGGCATGAAAGGGAAGGCAAGGCAGTCTTCAAGCACGGAGGTCCCGTGCCAGCGAAATCGAGCGAGGAACAGCACCACCCCGACTCATATTGGCGGAAAGGTCTATACGGAAGAGGTTATCTGAAGCTGAAGGACTCAATAAGATAAAAACGTACCTGCACCTGGAGACCGAGATCCGGAGTGGACCAATACCGGACAAGACTCCCACCTCTTGAAATCGAACTAAAGGGGGGCCGCTTGCAACGTTGTGTAATTGCCCCGGAATGACAGACGCTGCGAGTAAGGTCAAGGTGCGAAAAAGAGGTAGATCTGCTGGTGCGGGAAAGAAAAACCGGCTGCTCAAAATAAGAAAAAGGGGAACTCGGGAACGAGACGCGCGCGCGTCAGCCTAAGCTTCCTGAGCGCTGTGAAGAGGGAGGGATCCACGGTCTGCTTTAAAGAGTGAGGCGAAATTCCTTGGGGGGATAAGGGGGATGGGGCCGTAAGGGAGAGCACGAAGAGAGCCTCTCCAGCCTACTGGGGGGAAAAAAGAAGAACTCAGAAGGGAAAGGAGGTTAAGGTTTTAAAATACTTCGTGATCAGTGAACTGACGTTCGGACGACGAAGAGTAAGAACCTGAAAAGAAATAACCTTTAAAACGAGGATAAGCCCGCCGGGAAGGGGAGTTTTGGAGGGGGGAAAAGAAGTGACTGGATTTTATGTAGTCACAGAACGGGGGGGAACTTTCCACCGGATGAAAAGGGGCGCTGCCATATAGTCCCGAACCCGAAAGGAGAGGACGCAAGATAAAAGAGGAACGCAGATAAGCGATTCCATTTTCGGAGAAGATATGTGCTGGGGGAAAAAGGCTTCAGCCGCACGCTTTTGTGGTTAGGGTGGCCTGATGCGGGCAGCCCGGGGAGTGGGAAGGAAACGTGAGGAAAAAAGTCGGGGAAAGGCCGCTCGCAATCCTAGGATAGCATAGAAAAGGGCCTCTGAGCCATAAGGCAACATAGGGAAAGAAACGAGGAGGAGGAGAGAAGAGGGAATCCAAGCATTTCTCGAGAGCTTGGAGACGCTCGATGATTGAGAGCGGGGCAAGAAAAAAAAGAGAAAACTTGCCGGAGCAGAGGGGGAAGCTCCGGCGGGCCAAAGAAAATAAAGGGCCTTCGCAAAGACAAACAAGAGTGAGATTGCCATTGGGGTACCGAAAAGAATTCAGTTCGCCGAATGCCTCGAGGCCAGCGATGGGGAACCTCTCCGTCGCTGCCATCAGGGGGGGCTAGGGAGGACAGGGCTGTTACGCGTCCGGGTGCCACGGGGGGGGGGGATCCGCGGTCCAACCTTCCGTTAAAACAATCCCGACCCGAGGGGGGGGAAAAAAACGACAGTGAAAGAGCTGGCTCTATCTTGCTTTTGGGGAGGAAAGATGCTGATCAAAAGGAGGAGGAACCTTTCATAGGGGGTGGGAAAACCAGCGATACGAAGAAGTTTTCCCGGGACACCCGGCTCAGAGTCTTCGGTCAGGGACGTTTGGGGAAGGGAAAGGGAAGGAGGCTGAGATGCGCAACATGGTCCCTACGGCATAGTCATCCAGCCCAACGGAATTTCGCATTCCGACTACAAAGAGACGGATCACCGGTTTCAGCCGAAGGGGGAAAAAAACTTCAGGGGGAAAGAAGCGATGGAGTGCGAAACGAAGAGATTGTCGCCGAAGAGTCATCAGAAAAACGCAAAGGATTGTACCCCTGAGGTGCGGGGATAGTGCGTTCCCAATAAGAAGATCTTGGACAAGGGGAGGGGAATGGGAAGGTGTAATCAGTCTAAAAGAAACGGAGGGGATGATAAAAACAAAGAAGAGGGGCTCGACAGGTGAAATGGAAAAGCTGCACTGCACAAAATCGGGGAGCCGTGACATGGAGGGCGCGCCCTTATTGCATCAAAATGAAGAGTACAAAGTGAAGGCATTCTAGAATATAGCCCCCCTCTTCTTGGATTTCAAGGACGTGGGTTCCGCCAGGAGAATTGGGGATCAGGAAGGAACGCGAAAGACCTCCGCATAACCAAATGGCATTTTCGAAAAAAAGAGGATGTGCCCGCATGACGACCTCAGGCTGGGCAAGGCAAGTGCCTACACTAAGGAAGGGACTTGTCGAAAAGAAAGGGCAATTCTCCATCCTATAGAAATATGGATCAATTCGCAGAAGGAAGAACCTTGTTCGGGACAAGAGGCCCTAGCCTGAACTCCAAAGGGTTGTTTGACTATCTGGAGCAGATGAGGAAGCAGTAGCTAAAAAGGTCAATTTTCATCAGGATAAAAACACCGAGACGATGTGGAAAAAGGGGGTGGCCTCGGATCAAGGGGGGGTCCTTAATCTAAAAGCAGGGGACTCGCACCGAGGGGGGAAAGGGTCCCCGGCGGGAAAAGAGATTGTGAGAACTCATCAAGGACCCAAGGGCGCTTGTCATAAGGAACCTAAAGAGCATGCCAAGTCAAACGTTCGTGCACAACGTAAATAGAAGGTGGTAATCCCCATGTGCTGAGTTCCGAATGGGCGGGGGAGTGTTCAACGCCCGAGCAGCCTGGAAGGGTCAACGAAAGCGCAGAGCGCTCGTTTAAGAGAAGAGGCGCCAAAAGCCAGGGGGGCAAAGAAAAGAGATATGTTTCAAGGACTTGGCCGCAGGCCGCGGGAATGGAAGAAACCCTGGTGGGAGTGAGCGGCCATCCAGCGTACATGACTGGCATTCGAATGAAAGAAAAGGGTGCAGAGGGGGAGGAGAAAGAGCTACTTCCCTTTCGGGGTAGGGGTAATAGGCCAGGATTAGCAGCGGGCAGGCAAAAAAATGAAACAGTGAACTGATCGTCTGGCCAAAAACGAACGAGGAGGGGGGAACCAGGTATCCTCAGAGAATAGCGAAAAAACCGGCGAAGAACAAAATGGGAAAATGACCTCGCAGGAGTGGGCCGAAAAAACCACCCAAACGGTCGAACGCAGAAAGGGGAGGGGGGTCTTCAGAGGACATTTGCGTAGATCTGCACTCAAAAGAGTGAACTACTCCTCGGGAAAGCCGGGGAACCAGCCGTGCTTGAAAAAAAGAGAAAAAGCACCCCTGAACAGGTTGTACCATCGGCGCGAGAAAACTAAAAAAATTATCGGCTCTATGCGCGGGTCGTAATCCCCAAGCCTGCCAAACCCAGCTTGTGCAGAAGGGTCAGGGGAAAAGGGAGAGGTTTTACTAGGAAAGCGAGAAAAGGAGAGGACAGTTGCTGGGAGAGGGAACACCACGCTCGGGCGTTCAAGAACACGCATGGATAGGGGAGGAAAAAAAGGTGTCAAAGGGAGAGGTTATATTGAGCCTTATTCACAGAGCCTCACCTAATCACGCGAGGACTGGCGCAAATAAAGGTATCATAGCGGAGGAGAGGATTCTAGAAGGCAAGGTAACCTCTCTCTATTTCGCGAATCAAGAGGGGGGACGGGCAGGAAGAGGGGGAAGATCATAAGAAAAGATTCCATTCGAGCGCTGAGACCCCATCATGGGATCAAGGGAAAGGTCGGGTGTGGAATATAGAAGAGGACTCGCCGTATCCTACAGGTCAAAGAGGGTTCTGAAAAAGTGGCTTACAAACGGCATCAAAAGAGGAAGACCGAACCCTAGATGGAACCTTGGTCGCGCACATCACGTAGACCAACGGGGGCTGACGATTCGTGTAACCCAACCGTCGTCATCTGGTGAGGAAAGGTGAAGAAAGAGGGTGTGCGGATGGTGGCCAATCAAAAAATAGAATGCCGGTATAAAAGGGAGATGGGTTAGAACGCGTCTCGGAGTAAAAGATTGAGCGAGAACGCAAGAGAGGGGATACCGGAACCAGTTAAGATTGCGCAAAAAGGTAAAACAGAATCTGACAGGCAGAATAAGACGCTAGCGACTAACACATTCCGCCGTACATGAGAGAGGGAAAAGGATTTGTAAAAAAAAAAAGAAAAAGCTCCCCAAAACAAAAAAAAGAGAGCGCTTTTACCAGAAGTCATGAGGGGGAGATTCTCAGAAGAAAAGGTTTGGGACTAGGACGTTCTCTTCGGCCAAGACGGCTTTAAAAAGAGGGGGGGCCAAGCACGGATGGCGGACTGGTACTAATGATTGTAAAGAGTGATGTCGGGCAAGAAAGAAAAAAATCTGTCCGCACGCGAAAAATTCCTAGGGGCTTCAGAGAGGAGCCTACAAAAAGGGAAAGCAGCGCAATTAGACCGCACGTGCAATGTACAAGTCGCCGGATCGCAAGGGGGGAGATGGGGGTTCGGAAGGAGGGTTTTAGGTTCTTTGGGGGACGAGACCGGTGGAAGACTAAATTCGAGCGCTAAAAACCCATGGGGAAGGGAAACCTGCGACCGACCCTTTGGAGTGGAGGAACTTTTGAGACCGGCTTATATGGGGGATGAGTAAAAACAACACGGTGGAGAAGGGATCATAGAGATTAAAGCGGCCACCACCACAGACGGAAGGGGCCGGATCCTCTTACGCGGTTCCTGTTAGCGATTGGGAGGACAAAATTCGGGCTTTAAAAACTCCCAAAAGACGCACAAATAAACAGACGATCTGAAGCGTCCCAAGGGAATAGCAGACACCAAAAAAATGCGTTCAAGAAACTTACGAGAGCAAGCCATTTAAAATGAGCTGCCTGGAAAAAGCATGATTTAAGGAAACCAAAAGAAAAGCAGCTTCTCGTCCCGAAGAGTCATTCCCAAAGAACTTGGCTCCACATGGGTCAAAACGTAAAACGGAGTTATAGACGGGAGGGTGTGTGTGCCTTTTTGACAGAAAAACGTAGGGAGGGGGGGGGGACTTGAAAACAGAATAGCACAAAACTCAAAAGACTAAAAGGAAACGAGGAAAATGAGGCCAAGGGAGGAAGCGGAGATAAGACAGCAACTGTAGAAGAAGCGCGGTTGGGACTGGGAGGAAAAGCAAATGGGAGAAAAGCTTCGTCCGGCAATAATCACAGTGGAGCTTCTTTCTACGTCGATGAACTGAACCGGGCAATCCAGGGGGTGCCTGGCTCCGGTGAAGTGTGGGAAGTGACATGAGAGTATCGTTCTCCTGTGGGCTGGGGAGGGTAGGGTCAAGGGAGAAAACTAGCGAACGAACGAAGGAGGACTGCCCACAGACGGCTGGGGTGCGGGGAAGAAAGAATGGGGAACAATTAATTCTCACATTTTCGGGGGACTGAGGAAAGAGGGAGAGAAAAAAAAGAAAAAGGAAAAAGGGGAAAAAAAAAAAAAAGGGTGAAGGGGGAAAGGGAAAGGGAGAGGGAGAGAGAAGGAGAAGGAAAAAAGAGAAAAAGAAAAAAAGGAGGAGGTGGGGGTGGAAGGGGAAAACAGGGAGGGAGGAAAAGAAAATAGGGGGTGAAAGAGGGAAAGAAGGAAAAGGAGAAGAAGGAGGGACAAAGAGAAAGAAAAAAAAGGGAAAAGATGGGAAAGGAAAGAGAAGGGAAAAAGGCGAATGATAACGGAAGAAGGTGACGGGGGGGAAAGAGGAAAGAAGAAAAAAGTGAGAAAGGAAAGAGTAGGGGGGGGGAGAATAGAAGGGAAAGAACAGGGTAGGAAAAAAACGAGGAAGGGCGGGCGTGAGGAGAAGTTGAAGGTAAATGGAGGAAGGGGGGGAGGGGGATGGTGGCGGAAAAAAATAAACGAGGAAGGAGGAAGGGAGGGAGGAAGAGGATAAAGAGGGGAGGAAAGGGAGAGGATGAGCTGTAGAGTAAAGGAAGGGGTAGGAGAACAGAAAAGAAAAAGGGAGAGCGAGGGATAGAGGGAAAAAGGGAGCAAAGGAAGAAAAGGAGAAGGAGGAGGGAAAAAGAAAGGAGGAAGGAGTAGGGGAAGGGAAAATGGGAGAGAAGAAGAAAAGAAAGAAAAAAGGGGAGGGGGGGGGGAAGAGGGGAGGAGGTGGGGAGCAAGAAGGAATAGAGGAGGGGGAAGAAAAAGGAAAGGGGGGTGGGGAAGTGGGGTAGGGAGGTAAGAGATAAAAAAGAAAGAAATTAGAGGAGAAGGGGAAAATGAAGAGGGGGGGAGAAAGAAAAAAGGGGGGAAGAGGGGGAAAGAAGAAAAGAAGTGAAGAAGAGGTAAGGAGAGGAGAGAGGGAAAACAAAAGAGAGGGAAGAAGAGAAAAAAAATGAGGGAAAAGGAAAAGCACGGCGGCGGAAGAATAAAGCTCTCACTCAAAGTCTAACACAGGCGCCAAACGAACATAGGTCCCTCGGTAACATCCGGGGGAGAAAAAGCGAAGGTAATCGACGGACGGTTGTTAGCCCGAAAAAAGCACGGGTAACAAAGAACGAATTTTCAAAGCCAAACAGTCGCTGGGGGGAAAAGAAGTTTGCAAAGGGTTAAGGAAAGGGGATGAGTTTACATGGGTAGGGAAAGAGGGAGACCTATAGAAGAAAATAAGTCCTATCCTTCTTGAGGGCGGCCAAAAAAGGAGGCTGTGGGGTAAAGGGAAGAGAAAGAATCATCAGTTCGGACCACGCGCAAAATCCAGGACTTTGGGTGCCTGGCCAGCCGAGATAGAAGGGAAACGGAATATGCTAAACGTAAGGTGAAGAAAGACGGGGCCGTAGGGAGGGGGATTGAAAAAGCGAAGAGTCCCGCGATGCTAATCTTCGAAGCGGAGTCAACGGCCCGGCGGAAGCTAGAACTGATGAAAAGGAAGGGGAACTAAGTCAGATGAGAGGGTGAGGTGAAAGCATTCTTTAACCGATGTAGACGGAAGGTTTGCGAGGTCGAAAGGGACATAATGTTTTCAACAGTCATTAGGGAAAAGCCGTCTCGTGGAGCCATTTCGCACAAGCAGGGGCGCATTAAGGGGGAATGTTCACAAAAAATGAGGAAACTGAAACCCTTGTGTGACATAACAAAAACACCGCGGGGATGGACAGGGAAGTTGCTTGGACGTTTGGGAGAAAAAAAGGGGTCACCTCTATGGAGAAAAACGGGGGGGACTTGATGGGGGAGAAGTATGTCCGCAAACGGTTTCATTCTGAAAGTGTGACGGCGTCCCTCATTCGATAGAACGGGGGAAAGGAAGTGAAGACATGGGTCGGTGGTGGACAAAAAGAAGACAGAAAAATATTATCGGGGCGCCAAACGCGAGCAGACCCTCCCTGAGATGAAAAAACTACAGCCAAGGACCTCTTAAGCGAGTGGCTTAAGCGAAAGATGTCTTTCGAGGCGAATTAAGGTGCGTAAGGATAGGCAAAGCCGAAAAGCGGACTTTGGTGGGAGTAGTGAAAGAAAGAAGAGGAAGACGCATTGACAAGGCGCCGGTACGCGTTATGCTGCCGGTGCCGACGCTAGGGGAAAGTCCGCACTAAAAAAGGCCGAGTGTCCCCTGGATGTAAAAAAAATCGAACTGAAAGCCATGCCCTGGACATTGGGCATCTCAACAGACTGTGTGGGCAAGGTTACTCAAGGGCACGCAGTAGAGACTAGAAAAGGTGGAAAGGCGGAGTCTTGTCGGCTCCTAAGAAACCGCTGTCAATTGGTTTTCAAAGAAAGTGTTTCGAAAAAAGACACAAATTCTGATTTCCCAAAAACCCTTGACGAGCGGGAAGTCGCCGAGATAGAGAGTCGCCCTAAAGGGTATTCCGAAAAACCGAAGATGAAGGGTAAAGAAAAAAATGGACCGTTAGAAGGGGGGACGGCAAAAAGGAAAAAGTCAGGTAATTTGTGAACAAACGAATTAGTGGCCGCTTCAACCGGAGGGAAAGGGTCGGAATAAGAGGGGGGACGGGGGTTTCAAGAGAGGCAAGTTCTTTGGGGGAGAAGGGGGTGGCTGAAGAAATGAGAAAAATTCGGATTCCCTTGTACACATCCAGAGGAACCTCCTCCGTAAATGAGGGTCCTGAAAACCGTGGGGTTTGATTGTCATAAGAATACAAAGGAATGTTGGATTGAACAAGAGCTCCGCCACAGAACCCGTATACAGAAAGTGTCGGTAAGTGGAAAAAAAAGGCGAGGCTATTTTCAGAAATATTCCACGTGGAGAAGCCGGGCACGATAGCGAGAGAGAGGATTCGAAAAAATTCCATTCTCCGGTCGAGGGAACACCAAAAGGGAAGGTTCAGCCAGGGGGGTCAACCCTCAAGATGAGACTGGAAAAGCGCAGAGACCTTGCTACGCAGACAATGTGCGCACACTAGAAGGGTTCCCTAAAATGTAGATCAAGCCAAGACGTCGAATCCAGAGAACGCTGTGCTGCCAAGCCGAGAGAAGGACATCAAATGAAGGTGGAACGCAAAGGAAAAGGAATAACCTCAGAGGAACAGAAAACGTTCCTAGAGCACATTAAATTCAAAGGAAATGACAAAAAAGCTATCCATGGCCTTCCATGAGTACCCGGGCTCGTCAGACAACGGGGAAAAAAACGGGTGATAGAGGAAAAAAGAGCCGAATTGAGGAAGGATAAAAGTAGGCGTCTGGAGGGAAAAGGATCGAGCGTCGAACAACGGCCGAATTTCTGTAGTTCAAAACCAGGACAGCCGCGCGTCGGGAAAAAAAAGGATGGTGTCCTGGAACGGAGAGGATTGAAGAGATGGCGCTGTCGGAGAGTCGAAAAAACAGTGAATGAAAATCTCACGCCTCGCGAGCAAAGACGAAGCCACACGCTCGATGGCGGCGTTCAAGAACGAAGCGAGCTTGGAAAAGGGAAGAAATCTTCATGCTGCAAGAAGGGCGAGGGAGAAGTAACCGAAGGGCAAAAGCTGGGCAAAACGTGCAGCGGTCTACAGGAAAAAAAGCGAGAATCGAAAGCGATGCCGTGAAAGGCGAGCACGAGGCAGTGGTGCCCTTTCCACCGTTGTAAAGGGGCCAAAAGACGGAAGGGTCCAAAAAGGCTCACAGGTGAGAGGAAGCGTGATTGCAAAGGGGAAGAAAACTGTGGCGACGCTTAACAATCGCTCAACACTCGACGGAAGGGACGGGGACCACTCCATCGCCTCGCGCTCATCGAAGTGCTGTAAGCTGGGGGAAAGAGCAAAAAAGGCTGAGATCGATGTGAGAAACTCTTGGATTAGAGAGCAGAAATGTGGGATCGGGAGTGAGAATATGGTGGGGGAAGAGGGAAGAGGCGACCAAAGCATATATTAAGAAGGGGGAACGTAAAAAACGCACCTGACAGAAAGAAAGACCAACAGCCAGTCGTAAAAGTTTAAATCCGTGTGATTAAGGTGTAAAAAGCTTCGAGAGCCTAAAATTGATCGAGGAAGGCCTTCCCTAGGCGCAGGAATAATCACGGAAAGGGGTCCAAAGGCAGTGTGGGAGGGGGGACAAGGCGTTTTATTGTATTTTTCGTGAAAAAAAAAAAAAAAAAAAAAGGGGTAAAACCGCGTGGCTACGGCTCACCAAATCCAGAGCCAGAAGCAAAAAGGTATCGGGAGCCGAAGAATTCGTTTAATCGGGGGGGAAAGAAGCAATTGATCGTACAAACGATTTGGGCACCAAGGCTCATCCGGCCAACGCCTTGGTGTATTGCGAATGGGACAAGGGAGTGACGGGGAAGAGAAAAGAAAGGGACCACGCGCTCACGTCAAGTGAGGGGAGTCTATGCGGATGCGCGAAGCGGGAGACTGAGCGCCTAGCAAAGATCGGAAGGTAT
>Ga0179593_1519996_pt1 | contig 20136 bp, 27 predicted proteins | sample CZODoug2_1_08_16_FD_185931 | JGI IMG/M metagenome (GOLD analysis project Ga0179593, IMG submission 185931) | Vadose zone soil fungal communities from Angelo Coast Range Reserve, California, USA - CZODoug2_1_08_16fungal (PacBio error correction) | ecosystem: Environmental > Terrestrial > Soil >...
AGGCGAAATCCTTACGAGTACCCAAGCAAAAAAAGAGACAAGTCAAATAAATGGGAACTGGAATACCAGGGGGGAGGCCTTCGTCTAAGAAAAGAGGCGAGAAGACTGGGGGGGACCGAGGTGAATGAGCTCGGGTGGGTGCTCGCGAGGGAAAATAAAAGATGCAGCAGTTGCATCCGGAAAAGAAATAACGGCTGAATGTGGCTAAAAAAACCAAGCACTCCCGAGAACTATCTCCTGTGTATCCAAACAGCGCTGCACGAAAACTTGGAAGGAGGGTGAGGGGGGGGTAAGTTTCTGATAATAAAGAATCCAGCATCGAGAGAGCATATAAAAAAAGATCATGTGATGGGCCCTTAAGATTGATTACGGAAAGATTCTAGAAGGGGAGGTATAGGGCACACCTAAACACACAATTGTCTCTTTGCGACTGAAAAGGAACGGGGGGGTTATTTGATGAGCCGAGGGAAAAATCACGCGACGAAGTGATTCTGCGGAATCGCGGAAAATGGGGAGAGGTTGACTTCAAAAAAAGCAACGTGACTTCAGAAGGCGCAGGGTCGGGGCTAAGGCTCCAAACGGACGAATCATGAGTCGTTTCATCGAAACGAAAGGCCGTTGTCAATTGCGAATTGAATTCAGAAGAATGGAATCTAAAAGTCACCGGAAAGGGAGGTAGAAGAGTCAGAGTCGAAGAGGGTTAAAAATCCAAGAAGCTAAGCAACCATGTTTATGACACAACAGAGGAGATTACCACCGCTCGCCGAATGAGGGGGGGGAGGGGGAGAGGGGGAGGGTGTTAAAGAAGGCGACGGTTATATAAACAGTGCTACTTCGCGAGGGAAAAAGGAGAAGCAAGGGTCATAAAGGGATGTATCTACCGGGGGTTAGGGCGAGATTTTGAGCGGGGAAAAGAAAAGGAGTAAAAAGTTAATAACCCTTCAATTCCCAGAAGAAAAAAAAATCGAGAGAGCGAAAGCGTGGGACACGAAGGACCAAGGAAGAAACTGGGGGAGGAATTTTACCTACTGTAAGTCACGGCTGGGCAGGAGAGCGCCTTCATTTGAGTAGAGGAGCGTAGCGACGAAGGTGTGGGAAAATTCAAAAATTGGAAAAACAAAAAAACGAGCATCAAGTTGGAACGAGAAACCGGCGGAGAACCGGCGCAATGCACGAGAGGTAGTGCCAAAAGGAGGGGAAATCTTATTAAGGCAGGCCGGCAAGAAATACTTACGGCACACGCACAAAAAAAGACAACCCCGTAGGCTGTCGTGGAAGGCTCCCAATTATAAAAAGGGGGAGTCGGATGTTCTCGCGACTCAGGAGCAGAAAAGAGTAAGGCGGACAAATGTTGCCCAAGCCAGGCGGGCACGACAAAAAAAACGAAGCCAATTTCTGTCGACAACCTGGGTGGTGCTCACGGAAGCGCGACTTCTGAAGGGATTAGACAAAAAAAAGTAAAACGGCGATGTTTGGGGTAGAAAAAGAATTCTGTGGGGAAATGACGTGCGCATAAAAAAAACGGGCAACTTATGGATCGCAGGGGAAAAAGAAAATAAGATCAAGGCACGAGGGAGTCTCCAATAATGAATCATTTTGAAAAAAGTCCCGGGGGGGGGGGGTCCGGACCAAACCGTTGAATAAAACCTAGAAATAATACAACGGAAAACGAGGGAAGCTAAATGAACTGAATAAAGTAAATCAGAAAGATTAATTTCACGGAACAAAAGCTCTCAGCGAAAATAAAAAGGTGCAAGTGAAAAAAAAGTACCCTACTGAACAAGTCGTAGGAAAGGGAAGTGGGAAAGCGGGCTCCCACACCATTTGGGCCAATAAAATCTCATCTCGGGCTGAAAAAAAAAAAAAAGGTGAAAAATACCTCGCTAGCAGTTACAGAAAGAGAAAAAAAACTGAAATTCAATCGACTTTCCCGACGCGCCAGAGGTCAACTCAGGGAAAAAAAAGAGTAATTAGAGAGCACACGAACAGAAGACAAAGAAAAAAAAAGCTTCTCAGCGAGGGATAGAATTGTTAGAAAAGGAAAATCTGGATATTGTTGTGCGAAGCTGGAGGAATCAATCACGGCAGGCGGCGAACAAACCCCGGGGGGTCGCTGGGGTAAAGGAGGGCATAATCATTGATTGGAAGGCTAGCGATAAATGATGGATTGAAAATTACGGGGAAAAAAAAGAAAAAAAAAGTACCCTACAACAAAAAACTGAGTCTTTACAGAGCGGGCACCAGAATCAGAGGACCCGGAATCCTATCAGATTTAAAGGGAATGAATGAAAAACAGGGACTCGTCCTCAAAGCTGAGTAAAAAACGGCGAACATTCCACTTGGACACGCCTCACTTGGGTTCAATAGAAAAGCGACCCCAAAGACTCACTAAGAAAAGGTGAGTCGCCCTTACGGATGCTGCAGGTTTGGTGTATAATTGGAAGAAGCAATCTTAAAAGAAGATTCATGGAGAAGAAAAAGATTATCGAGAGCCGAGATAAGATCGAAGCCGCAGAGGAGGGGAAGAAGCAGGCTCAAGGGGGCCATGGTCAACTGAAGAACACGATCTCAACAACACAAGGGGAGATGTGTATTCAGTTGTGAACAGCCCAAGCGGAGGAAACCGCACAACTTCAATCTTCTCATTAAAGGAAGCGTTGGAGCCCATGACTGGCGGAGCATGATCGTGAGTCTGGCATATAAAAAGAACAAAGGAGAAAGCCATTCAATGGCGAAAGGTTCAACGTGAAAGGTCGAGGGGACTTGGCTACGGATTGAAAACCGAGGAAAAGGAGCATTGAAACAGGTGTCGCCCAGAGATGACGAGCCTCGCTTTGGACGAGAGCCTAGCAAGACATTCCGGAAAATCGGAGAGGGAGGCAAGGGGGGGGGGAGTTAGATTCGGGGCGCAATCGTAAACCACAAGACGGTCTTTGGTATTTGATTCGTAGGGCCAAACCTGGAAGGACCCCAATGCGCACCATCGGGATCCGAAAGTGCCATCAGTCTAGGCCCGAACTTCCAAGCAAGGGAGGGCAAGAGGGATAGGCGGTGAAGCACGGAAATGCACCCAGCAAAGAAAGGCAGGTTCTAAAACAAGCACGAGAGCTGTGCGCAATGGCCGGAAACTGTGCAGCACGGATTCGTGCCGACGCCAGGCGTTCTCCTGGGGAAGAAATCTGCAGTAAAACGGAAAAAAATCAAGGGAGTGTGAGCAATTAGATTTTCGGGGATGAACGGGATGGAAGGTGGTGTGAATGGGGCGCCTCCGTGCCAGCCAATCATCCGTTGGGTAAAAGAAGGGGCCAGGCGGTGGGGCCACGCTGGCAGAGGGGACGTTCACACCGAAAAACGGAAAACGAAATCGGGGCGGACCGGGAGGGTACTCGGAACCGTGAACCACGTCGGGCTTCGCTGCGAACGTGAAGACAAAAAGGCTCGACGGGGGTTCTTCCAGCGGCACATACTTCGAGGAAGCTTGGGATTATTGACGAAAACCAGTAACATGATCAAGCGGAAGTTTGACGATGCCTTCCTCAGGGCATCCCGGAATGAGTTCTATCAGAAAAGAGTATTCGTCGACGATCAAACAGGGGAATTGCACTATTCGAAAAGCAGAATCCCTAGCCGTCGATCCGAAACGAATTCCAGAATGAGTTTCGAAACGTTCGCGCGGTGTAACAGAAAAAAATGCAGAGAAGGCGCGCAAAACGTTTGGGACCGAGCCATGGGCGCGGAGGGGGGGGGCGTGGGGAATTCGTGCACGGAGCGCAAGAACCAGAGGGCAAAATGTACAGAGTACGAAGCTGTTTCGACAAACGGGAGTAGCGCGACTTACAGAAAAAACAAATTTCATTTGGGAGCGAGGCAATCAAAAGCTGTTGTAATACCGCGTGGTGAAGTAGGCGTATCGGAAGGTCCTGAAGGAAAATGCGCCAAAGACATCTCGGAATGGAGAGAGGAACGCCGCGGCGATCGAAACACCACATTTCGGGGGGAGGGGGGATGCTTGTGCAAATGTCCAGGCAGGGAAACAACCTTGGAGGCGACCCCGTAATAAGCCTGAAGAGAATCTCACGCGACCAGCTGACTGAAACCCGGAGTAACTGAAGGTGGGTACTTCTATCGGGTCCCGGCGTGTCGCTATCTCTCTGTCGTTTTCAGTCGAGTATTTTCGGGAGATGGAAGTGGTGGGGTTTTCAGGGGCTCGAGTCGTCGAAGCCTACGGCTAAAAAAAAGGGACCCTGTACTCGCAAGACTTAGGCCTCGAGCAGAAGGTAGCGAAAGGGTTATAGAACCGGTCGCCTTCATTGAAACCTGACAAAGGAAAATCGAATGGAGGGAATGGAATGATAGGAGAGTTCTACATCGAATACGGAGGGGGAGGAACTGAACCTCGAGATCCTCTCCCCAGTTTCAATAGAGAAAAACAGAGGATACCAAATTATAGGGAAATATTACGCAATGGAAAAGAGAGCGACCTATCACTTGATATGGCGATGAAAACGTATGGAAGCAAGTATCAAATACGATTATTTCCGCGGGGGTGGCCGGGAACAAGGAGTGCTCGTGCGTTATACGTGGCACCGATCCAGGTGGGATCACATAATCACTGTCGCGTTCGGGAATCGGGAAGAGGGGGATCAACCATCCAAGGGGAAGGAGCCACGTCGCGCTCCCGGGCAAAATGGTGGCGAGTGGGGCCGGTAGGAAGGCCGCAGTCTTTCCGTAATCCCATACCCGACGTGATACAGATCTCGTCCGCGACGTCTGAGGAAATAGAGGGAAAGAACAGAGAATGAACGACAGAAAATCACGGGTCCATCCTGTCGTCGTCGTTGTGGGGACATGCTGTTTCAGTGGGAAATGGAGATTGGGGGATTGTTGGAGGGGGGCCGGGCCAGGGGGCCAAAAAACATTTTTAAGGCCGCAAATTGGTTCGGAACTTCTTAATCTGTTATGGGTCTTTGTCGCTATAATCGAGAAAAAGAGGTCCGATCAGCAGGTTGAAACAAGCGGGAAGGAGGGTCTCCTTGCGTAAGCGGCAAGAGGACTCAGTCAAAGACCATCCCCAGTTGGGGACGAAGAGGAGGGGAGAGCGAAGGTCCGGGTAACGAGGGAGGCATCGTTTTTGGGAAGAGACTCACAAACAACAAGGGGAAGATGAGGGATTGCCAGCTGATCGGGAAAATGACTCGTTACCCCGGACCGACGGAAAGCACAGCTCAGATTCACAAAGAACGAGGGGGATTAGAGAAGGTTATTCGAAGACTGGGAGGACATTAAGCAGTGCCGTTGGTCAATGAGGGAGAGTGAGGGATCGAAAAGAAAAAAGAAGATAGAAGTTGCTGAAAATAGGGAAGCACCGCGGACGGGGGGGGAGACGATCCTCAAACTGGGGGAGGCATTCTGGAGAAGAAAAAAGAAGAGGAGCGGCACACGAAAGCGGGAGCGGGTTGCTCGATAGATCTCCGCTACCCAAATCGATGTCGAAGATCGTCCGCGAGGAGAATGGGGGGAAGTCCAGGGGGAAATTGAGGAACGAAATAACGAAGTCGACGGGGGGGGGGCCACAAAAAGTATGGGGGGAGACGTATCCCTTGGGATGGGGTGAGGGGAAATCGAAGCCCCGATCAAGGAGAAAAAGTAGGATGAGGATAAAGCGCAACTGGGAGTGCAAACCTCTTAAACCCACGGCAACGGATCGGAGAAAAAAAATCGTTGACTCGGCCTCTCAAACGCGACTCATGAGGGGGGGGGAAAGTTTAATGAAATCGGATTAGGAAGAAGTCGGGGGGACAGGTTGTAACAGGGATTGAGTCGCCGAATGGGTGTAGAAAGTTCCTATGGATGGAATGTAGAAGCCCAGCCCGAGCGACGGAGAGAACTACTAGATTCCAAAGCTGAAACTAAATAGAGTGCAGGTTGGGGAGGGGAGGACGGTTCTATAACATTGAGCGAAAAGCGCGAGGACGAGGCAGGAGATGGGGTCGTAAAAGTTTGAGGTAGCTCGGTATTCTTGGGGAAAAGGGTGATCGCGCCCAGGAAAATCTAAGCGGAGCACTATTCGCCACGAAAGATAAAGAGTCGAAAAAACGAAGTAGAGAGAAAAAATCATCCGACAGTCACAACTACGCAGGAAAGAAGGGGAAGGAAAAGAGGTGTCCGCCGCGGGAAAAAAAAGTGAAAAAAAACAAGAAAAAACTGTTTCCATATCTTGGAAAATCGGCTCGGGGGGAAAAGGTAGTGGTGCACCTAATTTGTGCACAATGAACGAAAACCCCTCGGGTGGACTCCGAAAGGGTGGACGGGAAACTCGGCGCAGTGGAAACCATAGCTCAAGGACAAAGAAGGCGCGGCGCTCTTAAGGAAGGAAGAGGAGGAGGGGATAACACGCAGATGCCCAACCCGGTGTTCTGGCTTGGAGCAGAACAAAAGGGGAAAGGGAGATAGCTATTACTCCCTTGGCGAAAAAGCGGACTGTTGGCTGCTATTTTTCGATTGGATGGGGCCAGGCGGCAAGACTGGAAATACTAAACAACGACGAAAGGGCTCCGGAGTAAAAAAAAGGGAGCAACGTCGCTCCAAGAAAAAAAGGTCATGAGGGCGCGAGTAACCCGGAAGGTGGTGGTAAGAAAAAGAAGAAAATGGAGCTGGCATGTGCTGCAAGGGGATCTCGACGGAGGAGGATTCGACAGGTCGATAGTAAGAAAAGACAGAAGACTAAAAAAAAAAAACGGCACAATCCTAGCAATCCTATTTATGTGGCTGGCCCCCTCAGGGAAGGGAGGGTCCAGAGGCAGCAAAGAAACCTGACCGCATTGAAATTCGAGCCTTCGGAAAAAGTCGGGCGCTATCCGAATAAGTTTCCGCTTTAAAAAGAACTAATCGCGAAGATTAGGGGACGTCTCGGATGAAAAGGAGGGAAGCGCAGCAATAAGGGTTAAGGGGGCTAGTTAAAAAAAACGTCCCGGACTGTTGGGAGTCTATTAGAGTGGCTTCAAAAACACAAAGAGGGGAAAAGTGGAGTACCAGAGCTTCGGAGGAGGGTGAGGGGCAATAAAAAACTTAAAGAGAGCCCGAAATTGGGAAGCATAGCAATAACTGACCTGCCTCCTATCCATCATAAGGCGGCTAAAGGGAGGAATAGCGAACACTAATCAAGAGGGGGGTCATAACTGAGCCAGTTCGGAGATTCGAGTGAGGGAGAAAAACTTGGGTATGGGAAGTTGCCTCCTTTTTAAGGATAAATACCGTCATCGGAGGCCTAAAAATCATCACATGGAAAACTGGGAAAGGGAATGAGTGGAAAAGAAGAATTGAGGTACCAAGGAGCCGATCGACATTTCTGGAAAAGGGGAGGGGCAGTCCATACTAATCAATGAAAAAGAAAATATGTGGAAGCGATTCGAGGAAAGAAAAAGCGACTAAGCATCCCGAAATTTAAGAAGGGTCAAGGGTCACAAAGAGGGACGAAATCTATATCTGAGTACAAGAAATTAACACTGACACTGCTAAGGATCAGGTTTGAATGGGCTAGCAGAGAAAGGAAAGGCCGAAGGAGGATCCCGGACTGGGAGGATTGCTTCCTGTGAACGCGAGGTGGTAATTTTGCCTACTAAAAAGATCTTAGCGAAAAATCTTAGAGAGAGCGGAAGAGAAAAATAGAAACACGGGGGGCAACTTCACAGGAAGAGAAGTTGGTGGTCACTGAAAACAAACGACTCTCTAAAAAAAAAAAAAAGGGCAGGAGGTGGGGAATTTGACCCATGGGGGACCAATGAGATCTACAAACGTGAGCTTCGATTCGCAAGCCGCTTCTTCGAAAGCTTGTGGTGGAGGCGGAAAGGAAGGAGGATTGATCTGCAACAGTAATAATCAGCAAGGGGGGAAAAATCCACATCAAAAAAAGGGGGAACGAAAAAGAACTGGCGAATATTGAAGTGCTGGCAAAACCACTTCTGAAAACCTCGGGGGGGGAGGAAAATAGAGCGTGAATGTACATAGAGGGACCACTACTACTTTGCGGACGCCAAAGAGTGACCTGCGGTCCGGAAATCGGGGAGAGGGATCACCAAGTTAGAGGAGGGGACGAAGATCCCCACAGATTCGAATGAGGAGAGGAGGAGGGGTGTGGGGGGTGGGAGCGTAAAGGTTAGAATGGTCGAAAAGGGAGAGAGAAGAAGTGGGGCTATGGGGGAGTTTTAGGAGAGGGGGATGAGGGGGTGGAGAGGGGGGTGTGGGTGAAGGAGAAGGGGAGGGTAGTAGGGGGGATAGAGAGGCTTGAGGAATAGGTAGAAAATGAGGGGGGGTGTAGGGGGGGGAAGAAAGACTAGAAAGGCTAGGGGGGTTGGCAAGATTGAGGTGCAAAGAGGGGAGGAGAGGGAGGCCGAGGAGACTGCAAGGTGGGTGAGAGAGAGAGTAAGTCGGGGGGGGTGGGGGAGGGAGGGGTGGGAAGGGTGGGGGAGAAAGAGGGTTAAGCGACGGGAAAGAAAGAAGTAGTGGGGGTGAAGAGGGGATGGTAGGGGGAGAGGAGTGGTGGGATAAGGGGGGGGAAGTGGAGTAAGGAGAAGGAAAAATTAGGGTAAAGAGGGAGATGGATACAGGAGAGGAAAAAAAGGGGGGGTAGAACGGGGTCGAGGGGCTGGGCATGGGGGGAAGGGGAGGGGTAAGTGAGAAAACATAGGAGTGGCAGTAGGAGGGGTGAAGGGGGAGGTGTGGGGAAGGGGAGGTTGATTGAGGGCGGGAGAGAAGAAATGATGTTTATGCGGGAGAAAGGGGGGGGGGGGAGAAAAGGGGGAAGGACGCAGCGGGGGAAACAGCGAGGTAAATGAGAGGGAGGTGAGGGAGGAAGGGGGATGCATGGTGTGGTGCGGGGAAAATATAATGGGAAGAAGAATACGGACAAGTGGAGGGGAGGCCGGGGAGGGCGGAGGGGGAGGTATTGGACTAATTAAAAGAGGGTGGGAGGAGGGGGGAGGATAGGAAATAAAGTGAGCCAATAAATAGGGAGGGATGGAGTAAGACGGTACTTGGAACAGGTGGGGTGGGAGTGGGGGGATGCAACGAAGTGTCAGGGATGGGGGACGGGAGGGGGAGAGGGGGAATTAAGAGGGGTGGTTGAGTTGGAAGAGGGCGGGGAGACGGGGCTGTAGATAAGGGTCGAGGGGGGAGGGATGAGGGTGGTGACAGTTATGGAGGGGGGGGTGATGGGGAGAATGGGGCGTGCGGATGGGGGGAGGGAAAGGAGAGGGGGAGGGGTCAACAGGAATTGGGGGAAGAGCAGGGAAGGGAGAGAGGAAGGGTGAAGGGTGAGGTGAAGTTGGGGAGGGAGGTAGTGGAGGAGGGTGTGCGGAAGATTAAGCAGGGGCCGATGGGGGAGAGATTAGGGTGAATAGGCGGTCTGAAAAGGAGGTGGGGGGGGAGCGGAAATGGATACCGTTGGATGTGGCGGATGGATGGAGAAGGTAGGTTGTGAGTGGGGGGGAAGAAAGATAGGGGAGAGGGCGAGGAGAGGTGGGGGACAGGGGAAGAGGTGGAGGTAAAGGGGGAGGGGGGATGGTGGGTTGCGGAGGAGGCGTTGGTGATGGAGTGGGCGAGGATGAGGAGAGTAGAGAGGGTAGGGAGGAGGGGGTGGGAAGGAATAGGGGAAGAGGGAAGGGAGTTGGAGGATAGAGAAGTGAAAGGAGGGGGGAGGCGAAAAAGGGGGGTCACGGGCCGAAGCGCAGGAGGAAGGGGGTCGAGATGGGGGAGCAAATAAGGAGCGCGAGGGAACGAATAGGAGTAAAAGTGGGAGGTGAGGGGAAGAGAAGGGGATTGGGAGAGGGGGGTGATGAGTGGAAGGGGGGTATGGGGAAATGAGGGGGAAGGAGGGGGGGGGTAGAGAGTGGAAGGCTGAGAGAGAACATAAGGGGTTGGGGGATTAAGGGGGGAGGGGGACGGTAGGGGGGAGGTGCGGAGGAGGAAAGGAGGTGGGGAGGTGGAGCGTTCGGGATAACAAGGGAGGGGGAAAAGGGAAGGGCAGGGAGGGGTAGAATGAAGAGAGGTGAAAGAATAGGATTAGGGGGTGAGGAGGGGGGCCCAGGAAAGGGGGATTCTGGGCTTGGTGGGGGGGTGGGAGGAGGGGGATAGGGAGGGGGCGGGAGGAGTCAGGGGGGATGGGTGGATGGGGGAGGGGGGGACTGGGTTGCAGGGGAGAGGGGTGGGTAGGGGTTCGAGGGGGGGTGGGGTGAACGAAATGGGGGAGGTGGAGGGGATGGGGAGAGTGGGGGAAGGGAGGGTGAGGAGGGGGAGGAAGAGGCGAAAAGGGAAGGGTGAGGGAAAGGAGGGAGGAGGGCCGGGGGGTCAGGGGAGAAAGGTGAAACGGGAGGGAGGGAAGAAAAGAGAAGTAGAGGGAGGGAGAGGGAATGTTGAGGGGGAACGAGGACATTGGAAAAAAAGGGAGGAAAAGAGAGGGGGAATGTCAGTGAGGGGTAGATAAAGAGTGGAGGAAAAAGGAAGGTGAGGGGGGGATGGGGAGGGAAAGCGACGATGAGAAGAGGGGGGATAGGAGCCAAGATCGATGGAGAGAGGGGAGGAGAATTTGGGGGGGGTAGGGGAAGTGGGAGGGTGTTGCGGGGAGGAGGGGAGGGGTGTGGGAGTGAGGTCAAGTGGAAGAGGGGAGGGACAAGAAGGGAGTGGAGAGAGGCGGAGCTGGCAGGGAGGAGAGTAGAGGTGAAAAACGGGGAGGGGCAAAGAGGGGGGGGGAAGGGGGAAGAGGGCGTGGGGGAGGAGGGGGAGTAGGGGGGATGTTAGGTATTTGTGGGGAAGAGGGGGGAGGAAATGCCTGGGGAGTAAAGATGATGGGGTGAAGGAGAGGTGTGTGAGGGGCTGGAGAGGTGAAAAGGGAGGGGGGAGTATGGAAGGGGAGGGTGGTGGGGGGGAAGGGTTGAGGTGTGGGGGATTGGCTGGGGAAGGATGGAGAGAGAGAGTGGGGGAAAAGGGGGCATGAGGCGATGGGGGAGGGGGGGGGAGGATGCAGGTCTATGGGTGACAGTAGGGACGAGAGAGTAGAAAGTGGGGGGAAATAGGGATCGGTAGAAATAAAAAGAGATGGGAGGGAGCGTTGAAAGGGGGTCGGGGGGGGAAAAGAAGCAGGAGGAAGAGGTTGCGTGAGGGGGGCGGAGTGTTGGGGAGGGATGTGGTAAGAGGGGGGGGTGGTTGGGAGGAGGGAAAGAAGATCGGGGGGAGGGGAGATTGGGGCGAGAAGGAGATAGGGGAGGGTTAGGAAGTGAGAGATGAGAAGAGGGGATGTGTGGGGAGGTGAACGTGGGGGACGAAGGGAGAGGGGGGGGTGAGCTGGCTGTGAGGGGGGGGGGGGGGTTGGAGTGGGGATCAGGGGGAGGCAGTGGAGAGAGGGGAGGGTAGAGGAAGGGGGGATGGAGGGATAAAGTGGGGCGGGCGGAGCGGGGCGTGATAAGGAGAAAGAGTAGAGGTAGGGAGGCAACAGGAGGAAGTTGGTGGGGGGGGGAAGGAGAAGGGAGGGAGGAGGGTGATTGGCGGAGAAGAGGGGAGGAGGACGGGGGAGCTGCTGGGAAAGGATGAGGAAGAGCGGGAAGGATGAGGGGGAGGGAGGGGGGGTGTAGTGGGGGAAGCGTTGGGTGGGAGGATGGGGAGAGGACGATTGAAGCTGAAGTGATGAGGTGAAGTGGGATAGCAGAGGGGGTGGGAAGTATGTGAGGAGGGGACGGGGGAAGGTGGGGAGGGAGGGAGAGAGGAGTTGACAGCGCGAGGAAGAGTAAAGAGGGGGAGAATGGAGAGTAGGGGAAGAAATAGGGAGTGAGCGAGGGGGGGAGGCAGGGTGGAATAGTATAGGAGGGAGGGGTTAAGTGGGAGGCGGTGGGGGGGGGCCAAGGAGGGGGTGAGGGCGGGGAGAAGTGTATGGCGAGATGGATGATGGAGGGCGGAAAAGGAGGGGAATGGAGCAATTGGGTGGGGAGGAGCAGAATAGGGGAGGGAAACGGGGGGCGGAGGATAGAGGTAAAGGAGAGATGGGAGATGTCATGTTTGGAAGGGGATGAGGGGGACAGTGAGGGGGAGGGGGGCGAGGGGGGATAGAGGGGAGGGTAGAGGGGGAAGGAGGATGGGGGGGGATAGGGGAGGGGGGGTGTAAGAAATGAGAAGAGGAGTTAGGGGAGAGAGGAGTTGTCAGGGCCGAGAAGGGGGTAGAGGAGTAGAGAGGGAGTCGTGGGAAGAGATAGGAGAGAGGAGAAAAGCGTGGGAGGGTGGGATGGGGGCGATGTGGTTGGGGTGGATGGGGGTGGGGGAAGAGATGGGTGGTAAGAGAGGAGGAGAGAGGAGCGGGGGAGGAGGAGGTAAGAGAGGAAGGTAGAGAGTGATGAAAGGGAAAATTAATGGCGGACGGTGTGAAGAGGGGGAACTTCTTACATTTGGGGTTCTTAGTTGGTCCTTTCATCTTCTTTCCAGATTCAATTTTCAAGCCAACCCTTTGGGAAAAAAGAAATCGCCTTGGGCCATCAATGGAGTAAAGCCTCATGAACTTTCAAGCGGACCATGGGTGCGCGGGACGGCCTTCCGAAAAGGGGACTCAACACAAAGATTACATATACAAACGCACGAGAAAAAACCGGCGCACACGAGGTTGAATTAGCTTCTTGGAAAAAGATTCTGTGCTCGTCGAAGCAGTTCGCGTGAGCAAGGACGGCTGATCGGCAGCGGAAAGGGGACAAGAAGAGTTGATCTGCTTCCATTTAGGGAAAAGGGCTCCGATGGGAATTGGGTGGGCGGGGGGCATTCCCGGCCAACAAAAGGGCTGGGGAAAAGCCACTCGAGGGGACAGGGCTTTTGTGGAAGAGGAAATCGCTCTGGAAGCAACGGGCCGTGCGTCACCAGTCGGGAGATGAAAAGCCACGTTCCGCTGTGGGCAAGGCTCGACTGCGCGAAAACGGAAACTCTCGTGATTTCTTGAGTTCAAGGAAGCCCTTACAAAAGAAAGAGCGCCGACCTTTGTATTATAGGAAGAAGGCGCGACGGAAAATCGAGGGAAGGTTTATTTCCTGCTGCCGGGATCAGAGAGTTGTGGTCAATATCCATAGGTATTCCCCCGGTCAGAACCTCAAAGGCCCGGGGTCTCGTCATTAGAAAGAATTTCTCCCTCCAAAAAAAACGTGAATCCTGGAGCGGGAGACCAGAAATTCGTTTTCTTCCAACCTAGCAGATTCGCGCGGTCTGGGAACAAGCAGAGGTTCCGCTCGCGTCGAATACCCGTTGGTAAGAAAAGCCATGGGCGCCTGCGTGTTTTCGTAGATGCCATGGGGAAAAGAGAGGCCAGCCCATCGCAAAATGTCATCAAAAAACGCGGTTTAGGGCCACGGTAACGAAGGGAAAACAAAAACTTTTCAGATCAAAACGATAAGCCATCCGTTTGAAGGAAAACGGTAAGTAAGTATCTAGGCAAACGGAAAGAAGATGCAAAAACGGCAAGAGAAACCAGAGAGTGCAGGGAGAGGTGACTCAGTAGGGAACGTGGGGATCCATTTCGGATGCGGCGGGTGGCGGCCCAGGGGCACAACTTGTTCAGGCTGTGGGGGACACCAACTTCAACGCGAACGCGCGAGTACCAACTTGCACGCGCGCGCGGGCTGAAAACAACTTAACAAAAGGAGGTCACACTGCGCCAGTGTGTTCGTCGTCGTTCGCAAAGAAGTGGGGTCGCGTCTTCTAACGTTTTCGCTCGCCCGGAGATTGTCGGAGAAGGGAAGGTGTGTAATTCCGCGATCGCGAATCAAATCATTTCGCGCGAAAATCATTACTTTCGCTACCGATTCCGCTTAGGTACCTGAACACCATCGCCTTGCTGATACTCTGAAGGATCGTCTCAGGGGAAGGGTAAAAGTTCGTCAAAAATGGGAAAAGAACCAGAACGAGACGAAATGCATCGCATTTGTTGGGATCTTATGAGATCTTAGGGCAAAAGCTGGAGGGGGCACGGGATGGGCTTGACATCTGAATCCTACCTCAAAATTCGGGGCGCAAGAAGGAAAAAGTTCCCCATCCCGGGAAACCTTTTAACAAAGGGATAGGAAAATGCAGCCCTCTGAAAAGGGGGAGAAAATCACATGAGTCCCGGGGGGGGGGGGGTGCGAGAAAAAGACGAGGAGTTTGTCGGTCGACAGTTGGTCCATCACGCGGTTGGGTAAGTTAGTGTCCAGGTGCGAACGCTGTCAGAAAAGGCTCAGGGGGGGAGGTGACTCGAAGCTGGCTCTCAAAGAACCATCACGTGCGCGCTCAAGAGAAATAGGGCGAGTTGTGCGTCGAACACAAGGGCCAATCTTGAAACCGAAGGCTTGAACTCCCACTGAGCTAGCGAGGAGGTAGCGAGAAGGCGTATAGGGGGGAAAACCATTCAGAAATCATTTCCGGCTTCCCTTTTCGTTGGAAAGTGGAACGAATGGGGAAGAGTGGCGGAGGGGACTGAAATTCGCAAGCATCGGCTTCCGGGGCTCGTAAGAGGAACTTCTGAAGCTTGGGGTGGCTTTGACGATAAGCGAGCAAAACCGGCACACGCCTACTCGGGAAAACGGCAGGAAAGATTTTGCGTGGAAGGGACAATTTCGGCCAAACAGAATCACGCTCCAGGGCATTAAGTTCTTTGGCGGAAAACGCTTGAGAGTTTTATTCAGGGAAGAAATGTCATATCGTGGAGGAGGGAGGCGAAGGTAATCACCAACAACACAAAGGGTATTAGGCCAAAGGAGTCAAACACAGATGAAGTTACAACACAAAAAAAACCAACCCCCCCCATGAACAGGAAAGAAAGCAGAACCCCTCCAAGTTTCCAAGGCAAATAACGCTGGTGAAGTTTGTATCTAGTGGCCGAAAGGGGTACGAAGGCAATAACAGGAAACGCGTTTGAAGTGGGGGAAAGGTCAAAAAAGGAAGGGGTTGCTCGCTTAGGCTAAATTTCGAAGGAAGAAAACCGGAAGCCGCGGGGAATTGGCGAAGGCTCTAAAACTAAGCCAGAAAGATCATTCTGCGAACGCAAACGCGGCGCCGGAAAAGGAGGCGGAGAGGGGATGATGCTCGACGGTAACCGCAACGGAGAGGGATCCGCTAGACGATAAAAAAATCATGTATCACGTCGGCGTCCAAGGGAATTCAAATATTCTCGCGGCTGGGGGGGGACAGACGCACAACCGCAAAAAAGGGTTACTGGAGAGAGCTAAAAAGACACTTTGGAGTGGGGGGGGTCTGGGGAGCCGATTCCCTCATCAGAGAAAAAAGTCTGAATCAGCGCGCACCTTCTTGCAAAAAGCTTAAACCTAGCAAGCGAAACTGTGCGGGACGGCAAGGATGCGCGAAAGAGATTGAGAAGCGTCTCTCAAACCTTCATGACTTTGGGAGGAAGAGGCGGATCCGATTCTTTGTCAATTGAATTATCTTAAAAGAGGGGGGTTTCGGCCGGGTGGGGGAGGGGAATTAGGGGGGAAAGAATAATAGAAGTCAGATGTCAAAGCCCAACGGAAGGATAATACCGACGCATCATCATCAGATTCATCTCGAAACAGAAAGAAGGCGGGTTAGGTTTAAATGAACTACGGGAGAGTGAGCGAACTTAGGAGCTAATATTAGCCAAAAAGATTACCGTGAAGTCGGTAGGCGTTTGAGGCGAGTGTGGGGGTCCAGACGATACCGAGAAAAGAAATTCAGGTCGAAAGGCTTCTACTCGAAACTGATGTCGCGAAAATCAGGGCTACAGCCGGGGAAAGATCGCAGTCACAATGAAATGAAAAAAAGTGGGGGCGTTAGTCACCGCTCGAGCGTCTAATCAGAGAGTTTACTCGGCGGGTGAAAAACGAGGGGGAGGAAGGCCAACCTGGAACAGTTGGTCCCAGAGCACACCGCCGCATCCAATTTGTAAGGGGAAAAAAATTTCACTATTCCAAAAAAAAATGCTTGGCCGCATCTTCGATAAGGAAACGAGCCGCGGGATATTATCACCGCGGTTCCACAAGGGGTTACAAAAAGGAGGATGTGGATTGGGGGAGAAGGAAAACTCAATTAGGCTGTCATGGCTCAGCGGAAGGCAAGCGTACTTTGGAAACTTACTAAGTGCACTGGGGAACAAGAAACAGACAACACAAAAACCACTAAAGGGTCGTTCGACAACCGGGTGAGGGATGGCGCGGCAGCGAAAAAGGAATGAGTTAAAGAAAACGCGCTCGGAACAGGCAGAGGGGGGATAACGAAATTAGGGCTGCATTCTTTGCGCCATAGGGTTTCTACTGCAGCGGGGGGAGGGGACAGTTTCGGGATCAGGGAGAAGATCAATGCACGCGTTGGGAGAGAATAGGGATATCTTGAAATCAAAAAGGTTCAGGAAATTGAGCAAGAAGAAACCTACGCCGCAATGCGTTACGGTCAACTGGGGAAGAAAGGGCGATCAAATGCCGGGAAGACGAAATCCCGGCTGGGGGAAAGTCGGCTCTCAAAAAGCACCTCGAACTTTGGGCCGGTTGGAGACGGCAGACGGCCTCGTCGTTGTCGGGGGGCAATTAAGCGTGGCTTCCACCCACAAGGAAAAAGAGGAGGGGGCTTTCAAAGCCGCAGAGATGGAATGTGGGGGAGGGTAAGTCAATTCCCAACTAAATAGAAAGGGGATCGCAATCTTAGACAGAGAAAGAACAGAGTAAAAGGGAGAAAAATCCAGCCAGATTCACACGGGGATCACTTACGGGAATGAGAGGAGCTCAAAAAGGTTGCATACAAGTCATGATCAACCAAAAAACGCGATCTCGTGCGTGTCGAAGGATGGAGGAAGGGGGGGTGATATGGGTACTAGGGGGACAAAAGGCATCAGGTCGGAAGAGTCAGGGGGTTCATGTATGATTTGCCAACAAAGTGAAAAGGAAGGCTCATGATTGCGACAAATGTTCTTGAAAAGGGGCGGGCCCATACGAATAAATACCAAATGAAATCGTGGACTTTCAGGAGGGTAAAAAACTCGGAATTCAACTCCGTATTTCCGGTGAAGGGAACGTGGTCGCCGTCCGATCAGGAAAAGATAGGAAAGGGCGACATTCACGTGGAACGGCAGGGACGAGGTGGGAATGGGGACTAGCAGAGACAACGTCCCGCCGAGAAGAAGGAAAACTTTTTCCCTTACTTTATTCGAAAAACTGTGGAATAAGGCTCAATAATCTTAGCCTAGCGAAGCAAAAAAAAAACCCAACCCCCCCCCACCCAAAAAAAAAGAAAAAACCCCCAAAAAAAAAAACCAAAAAACAACCCCCCACCCCCCAAAAAAAAAAAACCCGGGCATGGAGGAAAAAAAATAGATCTTCACCTGGAAGGGGAGAATCCAGGAAAGGCGGGACGAAGCACTTCGAGCGAGGAATGGGACAAAATCAAAAAAGAATCTCTCAAAGGGGAACCGGTCGGGGGGGAAATTGGCTTCCTTGGTCCGGACTGAAGATAAGTGCTTCGTCCCCTACCGCACGCTTCGATCTTCTCTTCCATTTCAAGGGAGAAGCCGACTTCGTAAGAGGGCTAAGGAGAACTCAGCCGGTGTCAAACATTCCGAAAGCAGGGCGGGTTCACCGTTCGTCGAATAAGGTGATCTAGCCGCACTTCTTGAAAACCCCGTCTTATAGGGAAGGAAGCCTCCGAGCTCTCAGCTTTTGAAAGGGGAGGAAAAGAACTGGGGTCAAATCAAGACATGTCCGGAGGCGGGGAAAGTTGGATGTGCACCCCGACGCCCACCAGATTAAGGTGGTCTTTGAGTGGGGAGGAAGGCATAGGCGACCATTTTCCCTTTGCAAACCTTTGAGAAAGGATCGAAGGGGGAAAAAAGTTGTGCCAGGCGGGGATACTCAACTTTCCAGCGCCCATGGGATACTTCAGGAAAAAGGTCAGTTGCCTTCATAACCCAGGGAGGAAAAAAAGAAGAGAACATTTCAGTTTCGACACGCACTAGAGCCGGTGCAGAAAAAGTTTTCCTCCATGACTTTGGGGTCAGCCAGCACCTGAATCATTCATCCATTTCGAGGCTCAATCGTCGAAAGGGAAAAGTCAATCGGATCGTTGGGGTGGGAAAGAGGAGTGGGCAGGGGATGAAATGGCTTCGCAAGGGGGGTATGTCCGCATTCAGGTCAGCTCTTGGGAAAAGACACCGGTTGGGAGGGGGGCACGCTATCTCAAAAAAACTATTAAACTAAAAAAACTTCCGTCTGCCAGGTCCCGAGGGGGAAAACCGGACACGTTCCTAGAAGGGGGCGGTCGGAAGACCGCGCCGAAATACTGGACTGCGGGGCGAGTTCTTCATCGGGCACATTCTCTTCGTCGAGAGGGAGGAAAAGTGGTAGGGAAGAATCCCAAGAGGGGGCACAACATCTTCGAAAAATGTTGCCCGTAGTCACTCCCGGAACTGAAAAAGACTTAGTATTTAAAAAAACAATTCAAAAGAGGGAGCTTCTTCAGAGAGACAATTTCTAATCCCTAAGGCGGTTCGATCGATGCGACACGAGTAAAGAAAATTCAATTCTTCCCAAACCAGAAAGGATTGGACGGAGCTCTGGGAGGTTGGCCTCATCAGGGGGTTCGCTCGTTAAGAGCCCACCGGTTTTCGAAACAAAACAGGGGGGAGAGGAGGGGGGGGAGATGAAGTCCGTGCCGCTTTGTCCCCCAGAGGAAAAGGTAGCAAAATAAGGGGGTCTAAAAGGAGGTACCATTACAGCCGAATTCAAATTTATCAAAAAGGGTTGTTAGGCATCACGAGAAGCCTCCGGGTGGGTGGGGGTCCAAGGAAATTGAATTGAGGGAGGGGGTCTGATCTGATAGAATTCTGCAGCTACATAGAGGGAGCGCCAGGTTTTTCTAAGGTCAAAAAAGGGAGAGGCGGGTGTGGATCGCTGGGGAAAAAAAGGAAAGGGGGAAAAAGGGGGGGGAACAAAAACACCGGAAGTCTCGACAAGAGAAACATCCTTAACATGAGAGGATCACTGACCATCCGTGACTTTAAAAAACTTAGGGGGAAAAGCCAGTTGGGAAGGGCGTCCTGAAAAACTGAGCGGAATCTCTTCGAAGGGAGAGTGACGCCGGATTAGGGTCTTGGGAAATGGAAGGTGTACGCGTAAGAGCTTTTAAGACGGTTCGGAGACGAACCCGAAAAACTCGCTCTTACTCCCATCGCCCCTTGGGAAGAAGGGAAGAAGGAGCTGTTTATAGAACAGTCGCATGAATTAAAAATCAAGAAGAGAAAGGCCCGCATTGGTCAGTTCTGGAGGTAGATTGAAAGATCGGGACTATAAACATTCGCCGCTACGAGCAGTCAGCTAAAGAGGACATAACTGATCTCTGTTCTAAATAAGGATCCCAGTGGAAAAGTGGGGAAAAAAAAAGTCAGCAAAAGAACCGGGGGATAAATCAGATAATTGCGAGGGGACATACAGGAGGGATAGGGCCTTGCAAACGTCAGCATGAGTCAAGGTTTGGGTCAAATTATTTTCGCAACGAAACTGGGCCGGAAATCACGTTGCGCGTGCTGGGGGTGGGGGGGGGAACCCTAACCTTTGGAAGAGTGAGAAAGAAGATTCGTCAACTTGGGGAGCTTATCGGGAAAGAAAAGACCAAACCAAAAAGTTTGAATAACGCGAAGGGCCAAAGGAAAGGACAAGATCTGGGGTATGCGAGTGGGGGGGAAAGAGCGAATTCCTCGAGAATTCTGGTCCGTGGGACCCGGTATACATGATCTCTCGGAAAAAGAGAGGAAAGACTCGCGTTGAGGAAAAAGACGCGAGTTCATAGGGTCCAGAAAAAAACAGCGTTGCCAGTTCCAGGGAAATGGTTGCCGTAGGGGGATACAATCTGGCTCGGGTTCTGTGAATGTGGCCGGACCCTTAGGCAAAGCGTCTTCAGGGGAAAGGGATCAGGATTGCTTCGGACTTCTGGGGGTATGTTGCGGATAGCTAGCAACCGCACTCCTCCGCGCTTTAAACAAGTCGAGTCACTATTTAAAGCTTCGCGGACCAGAAACTTCTAAAATCGAGAAAGAAAGAAGAACAGCGTTCTTTTGGGAAAATGAGGAAGGGAGAAGTTGCCGGGTGAAGAGGGGTCCAGAAGGGGGTTGCCAGATTTTCA
>Ga0179593_1533031_pt1 | contig 20136 bp, 25 predicted proteins | sample CZODoug2_1_08_16_FD_185931 | JGI IMG/M metagenome (GOLD analysis project Ga0179593, IMG submission 185931) | Vadose zone soil fungal communities from Angelo Coast Range Reserve, California, USA - CZODoug2_1_08_16fungal (PacBio error correction) | ecosystem: Environmental > Terrestrial > Soil >...
GACAAGGAATCTGGAAAAGGGCTGGGGAACCGGGTTTCCCCCGGGGCCGGGGTGAACAGGGAGACTTCCTTCAATAACTAATGTGGTCCACCCCCCGGCCCCCCTTTCCCCCGAATTCTGGCCCAGCTGACGATTCCGCCCTGGAATGCCGGAAAGTCCGCGTGGACGGGTCCCTTTCCGCCGCCGGAAGCCACAGCCCCCCCTTGTGGGTTTCCCCCCCCCTGCCGAAGACGGCCGTTTTCTTCCGGGTTCCCCCCCGAAAAAACCACCACAATTCCTCCGCCCCACAAGCACCCCCCCGCCCAGCCAAACGAAACCGCAGCCACATATTGTGTTTTTTTTTGGGCCCCCCACGGGCCCCCCGGAATTCCCCCCCGTTTTTTTTTTCCTTCCCGCCCCTGCTCGCCGTGTCATCCTGGCGGGTGCGGGGGAACCGCAAGCGCATTTCGCCACCCCTATTTTTGTTTTTCCGGCGCCCCCCCAGCCGTCCCCCCAGCCCCGGCCTTGCCCCGTACCCACCGGGGGGGAGTGCCCCCCCTTTGTTTGGTTCGCCCCCAAAGCCCGCCCCCCCCCGGCCCAAACGGGTTGGACCCAAGGAGGCCGGGTTCCCCCCCGGCCCCGGCCCCCCCCCCCGCTTTGTTTCCATCCCTTTCCGGCCGTTCCCCCCCGTGCTTTTTGGGCCTTGGGAAACGAAGGCCCACCCCCCCCCCCCCTCGTTTCCGAGGATCTTCCCCCCGCCCCCCTGCCCCCCTTGTATTCCCCCCCGGCCCCGAAAGCGCCGGGGGGGGACCCGGTCCCCCCTTGCAGCCCAACCCGACTTACCCAATCCGCCCCCCCATCCCCCCAAAGCCCCCCGCCCCTGTGGCCCAACGACACACCGTTTTTGTTCCCGGAAGTACAAGGCCAGCCCCCCCCACTGTTGGGAGCTTTTTCAGTGAGGGGGGGGGCCCACCCCGGTTTTTTTTCCTTTTCCGCCACCCGTCCCCCTCCTGGCCCCCCAGCGGCCCCCCCCCCCCCCCGGCCAAAACCCCCCCTCCCCCCACGGGATCTGGGGGTCGGTGCCTGGCGCCCCCCCCGGTGGGGCGCCCGTGTTCCCCCCCGCCCCCCCCCCCCGCCCCCCCCTGGCCGGTGCCGCCCCCCCCCCCACTTTGACGCCCCCCCGGAGCTTGGGGCGGACGCCCCCCCCCTTGGCCCCAAATCCCGTTTTTTGGGGGCCTCAGCCCCCCTCCGGGACGGAAATTGTACTTAAACGAAAAATTCCCCTTTTTTTCCGCCGACGACTTTGCCCCCTCCCGACCCTTGGCCCCCCCCGTCCCCCCCCCGAGGCCCCCCCCCCCCCCCCGGCGCCGCCCCCCCCCCCGGCGACCGCCGTGGCCCCCTTGGTTTTCCCCTCGCGGCCCCGCCGTTCAAAATCTTGGCTTTTCTACCTCCCTTCCCGGAAATCCCCCCCCCGAAAAAGGGGGGAAGCCGGCCGTGCGGGCCGGGCTTTGTTTTGTTTGTTCCCAAAAGGGCCCCCCGTCCCCGTTTGGCCCCCCCCCGAGGTTGGCCCCGGTCCCCCCCCGACGTTTTTGGCCCGGCCCGGTGTTGCGGCCCCCCCCGCTCGGCCCCCCCGCCCCCGGAGTTTTGATTTTGAAAAACCGTTTTTTTTTTTTTCCGACCTTGGGCGCGGGAGCCCCCGGGCGGTTTTATCCCCGCGATGGTTGCCGCGCCCCCCGAAAAAACAAATTGGGAAGCCGCCCCCTTTGGCCCCCCGGGACGAAAGGTTTGGGGACAAGCCCCCCGGGCCCGTTTTGGGCCCGTTTAAGTTTTGCCCCGGAATTTGTTGTTCCTCCCGCCCACGCCGCCCCCACCCCCCCCCCCCCCCCCACCCCCCCCCCCTGAAAAAATGGGGACGAGGCCCCCCCGAAGCCTGGCCCTAAGTTCCTTTTCCGACGCCCCCCCCCCGTTGGCCCCCCCTTCAACCCCGGGGGAATTAACCCGGCTTTCCGGCCGGTTGCCCGACCTTTGGGCCCCGCCTCGAGGGAAAACCCACCCGGGCCCTTGCGGGTTTTTTTTTTTCCGCCCCCCGCCTTTCGTGGCCGGGCCCTTTTTCCCCCGAGGAAGCACCGGACGCCCCCTGGCCCACCCGCCCACACGAAGGGGTTTCAGCCGAGACCCCCGGACGGGGTGGGGGGCACCATTTGGAGGCGGGCCGGGCCCCCTTTTTTGTTCCTGAAGGGGAACCCGTTCCCCCTGGAAAGGTTAAACTCCCCTTTGGGCCCCGTAACCTTCTAGGAGGGAACGGGCCCCCCCCCTTTTTTTTTTTTTTTATGCCCCCAGGGAAAAAAGTTGGCCTGGACATCATTTTCCGGGTCACCCCGCAAATCCCTCGGCCAAAGGCACAAAAATGCCGGGCCCCACCCCCCCGCCGGCCCCCTCTGCCCAAGCCGGGGTTTTCCGGTGCGAACACCAAAACAACCGCCCTTTTTCGTCATTCACACCAACGAGGGCCGATCTTGACGGGGGCCGGTTCCCCCCCAAAAAATGCCCCTCAGCGTTTTGGAAAAGCGTGGTAACGAAAAAAAGCCGCGGGGCCCCCCGAAAGCCCCCGAAACGGCCCCAAACTTCCCTTTTTTCGGCCCCCCCCCGCCTGCCTTCCGCCCACGGGGGGTGCGATCCGCGGAAAAAATCCCGAAGCCCCGGGGGGAAAAGGCCCCAAATTGGGCTTCGACCCCGACCGTTTTATGGCCGGGAAGCCCCCCCCGATTTAACTTTGCCCTCCTCCGGGATAGGTTTGGGAAAAGGCCCTTTTGGCCGGTCCGCCCCCCCCCCCCCCCTTTCAGACCACACCCCCGTTCCCCGCCCCCCGGGCCCCCCTGCCCAAGTTTCTTTTTCCTCCGACGCCACGGTTCCCCCAGCGTACCATTCCCCTTGGGCCCCCACATCCCCCCCCCTTTTCCCCCCTCCCCGGCCCCCCCCGACTGGGGTGTTCCGCCGGCGGGCCCCGAAAGCGGTGGGGTGGCCTGCCGCCCCCCCGGCCTCGAGCGGTTTTCCTCCCCCCCCCCCCCGGTTCCCCCCCCCTATTCCCCCCCCCGCACTCCCCTTCAGAAGAAAGCCCCCCCGCACCCCCCCGTCCCACCCTATCGAGAGGGTGTCCCCCCCCCCCCCCCATCCGTCCCGCCCCCCCGGGGGTTTCATTACGCCCCTTTTTTTTTATCGTTGTTCCGCAAGAAAAACCCCCCCAAGACCCCCGGTCTGGATCCCCCTTCGGCGGGTCCCCCCTGGCCACGGGGCCCCCCCCCGGGCACAACCAGAATACCAGAGAACCAACCCCCGAAGGGGGTGACTGATTTCCGGCCCCCCCCCCCTCGGGTGGCCCCGGCTACCCCTTTGTTGTTCCTCCGCCCGAGGTAACGGTCCTACCCCCCCATTTTGCCCCGCCAACCGAAAGGGCCCCCCCCGAAACGCGCCCAGCAGCCCGCCTTGGCCCCCGGGCCCCCTGTGGGCGTTCCGTGCAGCCCCCCAAACGAATGACCCCGTCCCCCCCCGGTCCCCCCCTGGAATCACGGTTAATCCCCCCGGTGCGCCCCCAAACACCCCCCCCGCCCCAAAAAGCGCCATTCCCGCCCCCGCCCCCGGTTTTTTTTCTGCCGGCGACGAACGCCAAGATCGTCCCCCCGGGTCCCCCACCCTTGGCTGGTTTTGATGTTTTTCCCTGGTTTTGAAATTCGAAGATCCGGTTCTCCGACGAAGGAATCCCGCCCGAAATACCAGGCCCCCCCCCAATCGGAGGGCTCCCCTTTGTTCGTCCCGAGCAAGGAGGCAAGGGCCCCCCGTCGAACGGCCCGTGCCCCCCCCCCCCCAAAATCCCAGCGCGCCCCCCCCGCCCGAAGGCAATTGGGCCCCGTCATCTTTCCCCCTGCTCCCCCCGCCCCCGCCCCGAGAAAGCCCCCGTGCCAACCCTTTCTGGGGGTGACGCGGCCCCCACTCGCCCCCCGCCCCCCCCAGTCGGGCGGAAAAGAGGCCCCGGCCGAAGACGGCCCCCCCCCCGGCCTTTTGAAATAACCGGCCCCTCCCTGGATAAACCTTTTTCCCCGCGGTCCCAGAAAGCCTGCCCACCCCCGGAAAAAGGGCCCCCCCCGGAGGCGTTCGAATGTTTTGTTTCCATCCACGCCACTTTTCGGTCCAATGGCCGCAGGGGAATGAAATGTTTGGCGGGCCCCCCCCTTCCCCCCCCCCGGCCCGACTGCCGCGGAAATTTTGCCCCCCAGCCCGGCCACGATTGCGGTCCCCCGTTGGCCCTCCCCCAAATGGCCCCGTTTCCCCCCCCGAGGCGAGTCCCCGTTGAAAGCGGCCCCACCGTGCCCTCCCGCCCCGGTGGGGGCCCGCCACGAAAAAAGGCCGGGTGGGTCCCCCCCCCCCCCCAGGGGGGAAAAACCATGTGCCCCACGCCCCACCCAGTGTTTTCCGTTTGGGGTCCTTTGCCGGGGCCGTGCCCCGTTTTTTTGGGCGCGCCCCGACATTTCCCAGCCCGTCCCCCCCCCCCCAAAACGACACAACAAAATGTTTCTCACCGCCGCCCTCCCCCCCCCCCCACGACTGACACGGAAACCAGCCCCCCCCCCGCCCCGCCCCCCCCCAAGGGGGCCCCGGGGATGTTGGTTTTTTTGCCCGTTTTTAGTGTAGGTTGTGGAACGTTTTCCCCCCCCCCGGGGCCCGAGGGGATTCCCGAAAACAACAAAAAAAAACAAGCCACGGGCCCCCCCCCCCCCCCACCCCCACCCTAGGGGGATGTCCCCCCCCGTTTGGGGCCCCCCCCCCCCCCCCTTTCCGGGGCCCCGCCCGAAAACCTTCACATGGGCCCTCCGGTAAGCACCCCCCCGGTTTGCCCCGGGGGGTAAGGCCTTTTTTTCCCGATCACACCGGGGGGGGTTGGGAAACCGCCCTGGGGCAATACTCCGCCCCCCCCCCCCCCGGCCCCCCCCGTGGCCCCCAACCCTCCGGCCCGGATCCCGGTTGCCCCGTAGTTCCGAAAGCCACCTTGAATGCCGGGGTCCCCGGAAAGATTTCCCCCGCCCCCCCCCCCCCATGAAACCCCGAACCCCCCTCCAAAATTTCCCCTTTTGCCCCTCCGAAAATCCACAAAAAATGGGACAGCAAACAGCCTTTTCGCGCCCCCCCCCCGCCAAACACCCCCCGAACAAAAAATTCAGGGGTTTTTCCCGTCAGCGGTTCCCCTCCTGGTTTCTTTCCCCCGCCCCCCGCCGGATTTGTTCATCCCCCGCCCCGTCCGGCTTCCGTCCGGAAGCAACGCCCCAAGGGAAGGCCGGGGCCTCTGTCCCCCCGCCCAAAAAAGCGCACACCCCCCCCCGGGGCCACCCCCCCGACCAAAAAAAAATCTGCCCCCAGCCCCGGCCCCCCCGCCCCCCTTTGAAATCCCGGCCGGTACACGGCCAGGTTTGTGTTGCCGGGACCGAGCCCCTTCGTCCCTTTTCCCCCCCCCCCCTTTGCCGCATCCAAAAAACCAAAAGAAGAACGGAAAAAGGGGCCCCGGGACCCCCCATGGCCCCCCGCCCCCCCCCCCGCCCCCCCCCCCGCCGCCCCGCGCGCCCGTGGGGGGCCCCCCGGCCCCCGCCCCCGCTCCCCACCTCCCGCTATCCACCCCCCCCCCGGGGGCCCCGGCCCCCTGCCCAGCCCACGGGTCCGTCCCCCCCCCCGGCCCCACGGTTTTTTGGCGGGCCCCCCCCCGGAGACTGCAAGTTTTGGCTTCGGCCTGGAACCAAGCCACGTTTTTTTTGTGTCCGAGCCCAACGGTGTTTCCCCCCAATGTTTGCGGAAAAGAGCCGGGAAGTTTCGAACTGGGGAAGTTTTTTTTTTGGGGCGGGGCCCGGGGACAATCCCCCCCACCAGCGCCCCCGCGACGAACAAAAAAAATCGCCCCCTGCGTATTTTTTGGGCCCCCCCCCCCCCCCCCCGCAAAAAAGCCCCGAAAAAACCAAAGCCCCCTTCCCCGGCCCCCCCCCCCCCGCCGGAAAAAAACTTGAAAAATCCGGCCGAGCCCCGTCCCACACTTCCCCTCCAAAACAGGTCCCCCCTGGGTCCACGGACCCCGTTTTTGAGAAACGTTCCCACCCGTTTCCCCCCCTTTGCCCCCGCGCGCACCGTTTTGTTTGGGGGAACCCGAAAATGAGGCACGAAAAAATTGAACACATGGCCCGGCCCCCCCCCCGCCCCGCCCCGGAACGAAACCACCCCGAAGGTCCCCCCCCCCCCCCCCCCCGACGCCCCCCTGGTTTTTGGGGGAGGGCCCGGACCCGACCCGACCCCCCGCCCGAAGGGCCCCACCCCCCTGGGGTGTGACCGCCCCCCCCCCGGAAAAGTCCCCCGGGTCGCCCCGGCCCCCGCCGCCCCGCGTGGTCCCCCCCGGTGGGCCGGGACATGTGTCCCAGCCCGGGCCCCCCCCCGTGTTTGTGCAACATAAAAGCCCTGCCCCCAGAAATCTCTCCCCCTTCACCAAAACCAAAAACCAAACGGAAAGGAAGGAAATGGGAAAAAAAAAGAGAGAGAATCTTGCCCCCCCCCCCCCCGGAAAAAAAAAAGCCCCGGGCGGTTTGACCCCCCCCCCCCCGGGCCCCCCCCCACCGCCCCCGCCCGCCCCTCGTCCCGTCCCCGATCCTTCGGACGTGGCGGGGGCGTCCCCCACCCAAGGACCCCTTCGGCTTGCCCCCCCGGTTCCCCCGTCCCCCCCGCCCCCCCCCTCCAAAAAAAAAAAAAAAAAAAAGAAAAAACCGGCCCGTCCCCCCCCCCCGACCTCCCCGTCCCCCCGTTTCCCCTCCCCGCCGCGGTACCAAAAAGGTCATCCGGGGCACCCCCCTTCATCCGGTCCCCAACGGCCCCCCCCTGCCCGGGCCAAGAAAAAAAACCGACGTTTTTTCCCCTCACGTCCCCCCCGGTGTGACCCGGCCCCCTCCCCGTTTTGCCCCCGAAAGTGGACCGCCCCGGCCCGGGAAAATCCAACGTTTTGGTTCGCCCCGGGGCCCGAAAAACCCCCTGGGGGGTCCCGGGCCCCCCCCCCCCCCCCCCCCCCCCCCCCTGGGCCCACGCCGACAGCAAAAAAAAAAAAACCGTCCCCGGCGTACCGCCGGGGGGCATCGCCCCCGCCCCCCCCCAACCTTTTTGGCAAATCGATCCCCGCCTCCCTTTTCCCCCCCCCCTTACCCCCCACAATGACCGTTGGGCCCTCCGGGAACAACCTGCTGGGTCCCGGGCCAGGAGCCAAAACTTTTGGTGCCGTTTTCCCTCGGCCCCCCCCCGCCCCACCGTTGGGCCCCGGCCCCCCCCCCCCCTTTGCCTGTTGCTGCCCCCCCGGCCGTGGCCCCCCCCCCCCCCCCCCCCGGGGGGGTTTGGGTATCGCCCCCCGGAAGGTACAACCAAAAGCCCGCCCCGCGGGCCCCCCGCACCCGCGCCCCCCCCCCCCCTGATCGGGGCGTGCCCCCGCCCCCCCGCCCCTGCCCCCTTTCGCACCGTTTTCCTGTGGGTTTTTTTTTTCCCCCTGAAAATCGGCCCCCCAAAAGGGAAAAGAACGAGCCCCCTCGGCCCCCCCCCCCCTGCAAACCCTGGCCCCCGTCAAAACGGCCCGCAATTCCAGCGCCCCAGCCCCCCCCCACCCCCCCCCCCCCCCCCCTTGAAGAAAAATCGCCCCCCGCCCCCCCCCCCTGCCCCTCCCCTGGGCCCCCCCGGGGACCCCGAGCCCCCCCCCCGGGCCCCCCCCTTTCCTGCCTTGCCCCTTCCGAACGAGGCCCCGACGGCCGGGGGAATTGAAACAAAAATAAATCCGCCCGGGGCAGAAAACAATACTGAGAAAACGCCCTTTGGGGACCCCCGAAACCTGAATCGGGCCCCCCCCCCCCCTGCTGCCCCCGGCTGGCCCCGAGCCTGGTCGCCTTTGGGTCCCAATTTTTTTTTGTTGTTTTTTTTGGTTGGTATCCGAAAGCCCCGGGCAACCCCAGGGAAAAAAAGGTTCGTCCCCAATGCGGATCTCCCGGAAACCGCAAAAGCCCCACGGTGCCCTCTTAACTTAAACGGCCCCACCGGCGTGTAGACACCTCCGTGCCCGGAAAAGGACCCACCCCACGCCCTGGCCCCCACGGAAAAAAAAGAAAAAAAATCCCCCAGCTGGGTCAAAAACCCCCCCCCCCGGTGGTTTTTGGGGAAAAAAACGAAGGGCCCTTAAACCAACTTGGGCCCCCACCCCCGGCACCCACCCCCCGAACGAAAGCCCCAGGAGTTCCCCGGCGGCCCCGGGGTGAAACAAAAGCAAAAACTGCCCCCCACCCCCCCCTTTAGGTTTGCCCGTGGAGCCCGGGGAAAACACCCTCTGGCCCCCGGACCCGATTCCCCCCCCCCCCCCACCCACCCAAAAAACCTAACCTACCGGCACACAAAATAATTCCCCCCGGGCCCCACACCCCGCCGTTGGCCCGCCGTGGTGCCCCCCCCCCTTTTTGGTCCCCGTGTTCAGTCGCCGGCCCCCGCCCGGGTTTTCTGAAAGATTTCCTGGGAAACGCTGCAAAAAATCGTCCCCCCGCCCCCAAAACCGGCCTGCCCGGGGCCCAAATGAAAAACCCCCAACCGAAAACCCCCCCCCTGCCCCTCAAAAAACCCCCCCCCAAAAAACGGACAAAAAACGTTTCCCCGGGGCCCCCCCCCTCGGTTTTCGGCCCTGCGCCCCCCCCCGTGGGGGTCAGCGTTTGAAAGGCCCCTGTTTCCCCAACGGGGAAACATCGCCCCCCTCTACCGCCCCCTTTGAAGTAAACGGGTACGGAAAACCCCGCCATCGGGTGCCCCCCCCGCCCCCCCCCCCTGGCCCCCCAAATCCCCGCGGCAAGGGTCCCCCCGCCCGGGGGGAAGGGCCCGCCCCCACACCATCCCTTTTTTTGCCCCGGGCGCATGAGCCCCCGGGTGCCTGGAAAAAAACCCTCGAGCCCTCTCCAGGGGGCCCCTTTCCGGTGACCGCCCCTACATTTTCCGGGACCCCCGCTGAAACCGGGTATTCCGGGGCCCCCCCCCCGCCCCCCCCCCCCCGATCCCTCCGGCCGGCCGCCGGTTTTTTCCTTTCGTTCCCACCTTTGTTTCCCCCGCCGCCTCCCTTGGCTTTTTTTTTCCCGGCCCCCCCCCCGCCCCCCCTGGCCCCCCCCCCCCCCCCCCCCCGCCGGAAAAAAGCCCCGCCGGTTTCCCCCCAACCCCCAAGAAGGGGGTGGGGCACGCCCCCCCCCCCCCCCCCCCCTTTCCCCTCTTCTCCCCCCGGCCCGGCCGAGCCCCGCAGCAATTGCCCTTCGCACCCAATCCCCCCCCCACTGCGCCCCGGCCCGGCCCCCCCCCCCCGCTTGAAATTATTCTCCCCTTCCCCCCGGCCCCCCCCCCCGGCCCCTTGCTCCTTGCCCTCGACGAGCCCCCTTCCGATGGCCCCCTGGTTGTTTTTTTATTTTCGCCCGGGAAAAATCCCCTCCGTCCCTAAAGAACGGAACATCTTTCCGTAAATCCATTCCCCCAGGGACCAATCAACCCCCCGCCCAGGCGTACCGAAACGCATTTCCTGCCCTCGGTCCGCGCCCAGAACCCGCCCGCGGGAATTGGGCCGGCCCCTGGCGGGTTGGGCCCCCCCGTCAACCCCCTGTGGGCCCTACGTGAAAATTCCAAGAAACTTACTCCCCCCATACGGGCCCGGCAACGACGTGCCCCCCGGGGGCCTGGCCCCCCCCCCCCCCCTGGCCCCCCCCGCCGGGCTGGCACTGCCCGCCCCCCAGCCCCCCCCCGGAACCGATTCTGGCTTACATACCCAGCCCTCGTGCCCCCCCCCCAAGACCGTACCCCCCTCCCCGGGCGAGAAAGTAAAATCCGGGCCCCAAACCGAGGCCCCGACTCCCAAAGTCCCCCACCCCCCCCCCTCCCCCCCGTTGGGGTTCCCCCTCTTGGTTAAAAATTCTTGTGCCCCCGCCCCCTGTGGCCCCAAAAGACTCCCCCGCCCCGAAAAAAACGATCCAGACAGCCGGTTCCCCCTTGTGTTTTCCCCCTGCCACCCGAACCACGGAAAAATAAAAAAAAAAAAAAAAAAAAAAAAAAAAAAACAAAAAAAGCTACATTAACTATAAACGGGGGGGCCGGACGGACAAATGAAAGAACCTCCTCCGTCTCATAGGCAAAAAGGTCCCCGTGGGGGCAATTCTTTTGGAAGGGCCCCCGCGGGGGGCCCCCGACCCCCGGGTGGAAAAAAAAACCCCGCCCCCCCTCGGGCCCGGCCGGCAAAAAAGCACAAAAACGCCACCTTTTCCCCTGGCCCCTCCCCCCGCCCGGGAAAAACCGGTGCCCCCCCCCCCGGGGGCGGCCCCCCCGGGGCCCGACCGCGGGGAAAAAAAATTGTGCCCCCAAAGGGAAAAAATGTTTACCCTCCGGCCGCGGTGCCCGCCAAGAAAAAAACTTGGGCCCCCGCCCCCCCCGAAGGGGCGGACCCCCGGGCCCCCCCCGCCGGGTTTTGAAAGCGGAAACCCCGGCAGCCCCCACCTTCGGCCCCGAAGCCAGGTTTTTTTGGGGATTCGGCCCCTCCCCGCACCCCCCCCCCCAATAAAAAAAAAAATACGTCCGTTCCCGAGCCCCCCCTCAATTGCCCCTTTCCCCCGCCTCGGTTTCCCGGCGATCCTTCCCCTGTGGCCCCCGAGCCCAGCCCCCCACGAAGGGGATTTGCCGTATTTTTCCGTGTCCCCCCCCCCCACCCCCCCCCCCCCCTCCGTGGCGACCGCTTCCCCCCCCGTTACGCCCTGTGCAAAACCGCCTGATCCCAAATGAAAAAACGGCCCGGGCCCCCCCCCGGCCCCCCCCCCCATCCCTCGGCCCCCCCCCCCCCCCACCCCCCCCCTCCGTTTTTTTTGTGTGTGTTGAAAAATTAACGAGCCCCGTTTTTTGTTGTTTCGGCCCACCTGAAAAAAACAAAAAACCCGCCTGAATAGCCCGGGCGGGCCCCGCAAATCCCGGTTGGGGCCCGGGAAGAAATCCCGGTGGGACCCGACAAAAAATGAAATTTTGGTCAAGCCAAACCCTCCCCCCTGGGGGCCCCATGAGCCCCTGTCCCCTCCCCGAAGAGGTTAACGCCCCCCCCCCAAAAAAACCCCAGAGTAAAACCCCTGCAGACGGTCCCCCCTGCCCCCCGCAACCAAGCAGCGCGGGCCCCCCCCCCCGCCCCCCCCCCTCCCAAATGGTGGCCGCCCCCCCCCCAACCGGGTCCCACCCCCCCGGCCCCCCCCCCTTTCCGGGCTTTCTGAACCCCTTTTTCGTGGGCCCCGGGTTTTTTGGGAGCGGTTCCCCCGTTCCCCTTCCTCCCGAAGCCCCCGGCCAACGGAAAAAGGCCCGAACCCGCCTGGGCGGTTTTTTGTCCTCCGAACGAACCGCCCCCCGTTTTCGGCCACGCCCCCTCCCGAAAAAGCTGTTTTTTTCAATCAACATCCGGGGGGTTTTGGAAGGCCCCCCCCCACCCGCCCCGTTCCCCCGAGCCTGCGCCCCCTCCGCGGCCCCCCCTTCGGGGGCGGCCCCCCTCCGTTCCCCCATTCAGGGCGGGGCCCCCCCCCCCCCCGGGGGGGCCCCCCCGAGAAATCCCCGGGCAACTTACACAAACGGCCCGCCACTGCCACCCCCCCCCCCCCCCTTTCCCCCCCGCGCTTTCACCTCTTCCCGGGGCAAAAGGGGCGCCCTCCCCATCGCCGTCCCCGCCCCAAAGAACCCACCAATCCCCGCCGATGGAAATCCAAACGCGCGGGATACTCCCCGCCCCCCCCTCCCTGTCGGCCAAGGGTTTTCACCCCGAAACGTCCCCCCCCCCCCCCCCATCCCCTCCCGGCCCCTCTGCCGGTGCCGGACAAGCGCCCCCCTCCCCCCTACCCGCGCGCCCCAAAACAACCCTTTTTTTCGGACCGCCCCCCCAAAACCTCCCCCGGCCCCACGGTATCCCCCAATCTCCCCCCTGAACACGCACGCCCCCTTCCTTTCCCCCTTTGGGCCGCACCCCACCCCCCCCCCCCTTTTTTCCCCCAACCCCCCCCCCCCCCCCTTTTCCCGGGGGGTTTTCCCCCCCGAGAATGTTGCCCCCCGAGGCCAAATTTTACGCCGGGGCCCCTAAAAAGAAACCCCCCCAGCGGGCGTTTTTTTTTTTTTTGTTTTTTCTCGCGGCCCCCCCCCCCCTGCCGCGGCCCCGGGGCCCCCCCGGCCCCCAGGGGGTCCCCCCGCCGGAGGAAAAAGCGTCCGCTGGAGGCCCTTTTCCTCCCCGACAATCGGTCCCGAAGGGCCTGGGGAGCCCCCCCCCCAACGAAAAAAAAAAATTTGCCCCCCCGAGGGGCTGTGTTCGCCCAGCTTTTTTCGGCGGCCATGCGTTCCCCGCAACCCGCCGGGGCCGGCCCGGGACCCCTACACGGGGGGGGGCGGCCCCCCCGATGCCGGCGCCCCCCACCCCCCCCACCGACCCTCCCCCGAAAAATCGTCCCCCGGGTGGCGGCCCCCCACCCTGGCCTTGCCATGCAATGGAACGGGGGGGGCCCGAGGAACCTGTCACCGGCCCCCCCCACTGAAGCCCTTCACGTTTGGGCCTCCCCCCCCCCCCCCTTGTTTAACTCCGTGGAAAAAAACGTCCCTGCTTTTTGGCCCCCCCAAGTGCCCCCCCCCCCCGGCCCCCCCACCCCCCCCCCCCCCCCCTATTGGGGGAATGCCCCCCCGGAAAAATTTGTTTCATTTCCGTCCCCGGCCTTTTTTTTTTCATACCGTTCCCCCCGCCCCCCCGGCCCCCCGCGGGGGAAAAAAGGGGCCCCCCGGCCCGGAAAAAGAATTCCCCTCGACAAAACTTTTTCCCCGCCCCCTCGTCCCCCCACCCCGCCCCCGGAACCGATCCGCCCCCCGTAAAAAATGAAATTGAAAGCGGCCCCGCCCGCCCCCCCCGAACGGTGACTGGGTCCACCCGTGGGGCCCCGGGCCCGGGCATTTTTTTTTGGGGCCCCCGGACCCCACCCAAACAGGGCCCCACTTTTCCCCCGTCCGGCAAAAAGCAAACGAATTTTGGGACGCCCCCTTGGGGTGGCCGCCGAAGGCCCCCGAAAAAATGCCCCCGCTTGCGTTCCGCCCCCCCCCCCCCGGCCCCCCCCCCCCAGAATTACGGCGAGCCCACCCCCCGGAGAAAACGGGAATTCGGGCCCAGTTGGGCCACCATTAGTTTGGCTGGCCCCGGGTCCCCGTGCCGGGGCCCCCCTTTGGCCGAGGGATTGTGTGGGGTCCGGGAAAAAACGGAAAAGAACGCCCCTGTTTCCCCGAGAACCCCCCAGCCCCCCCCACCTTGCTTCCCCGCCGGGCCCCGAGCGGTCCAGCCCAGAACTCGCCTGCCCGCGAAATCCCCTTCCCCCCATCTGCCCCCCTGTGCCCAAGAACAAGAATCGCCGGAGCACGGAACCCCAAAAAACCCATTAGTTTCATGAAGAGGTTCCCCCCCCCTCCCCCCCTGTCCCCCCCCCCCCACCCGCCCCCGGGACACAACCGGGGTCCACCCCCCCCCCTTTTCCCCCAGAAAATTTTTCTCCCCCTCCCGTTTCAACACAACAACTTGTGGGAAGGAAGGAAAGGAAAAAAGAAGAAAGACCTGGAAGGGCCCTTTTTGGACACGTACCCCGGCGTTGCCCCCCATGGGGGAAATAACCCACCTCTCCTCTAGCTAGCATTGGACACAACCCCCCCCCTATGTATGTTCCGGGTTTCCGGCGTTTCCCTTTTGTTCCGAAATCTTGGCCCACAAGCCCCTACGATCGGCCTTTGATCGGGCGGAGTTCCGCTTGGGACCATCCTCGGCGGCCCCCGGTGAAAGGCCAGCCCCCCCCCACTTTTGGGGTCCCCCTTCCCGAAAAACGTTCCCGGGTTCCCTTCCCCCCCGTTTTCCCCGAAAACCAACATCCCCCTCCCCCCCCCAAGCCCCGCCCCCCAACCGACCCGGCCCCCCAAAAAGCCCCCACCTATGGTTTTGGGCCCCCACCTGGGGGCCCCGGAAAAAATTTTCCGGTTCTCCGCCTGGCCCCCCCCCCCCGGTCGCGGGTTTTTATTCTGGCGGGGGGCCCCCCGGGACGCCCCCACCGCCAAATTGTCCCCGGCCCCCTCGGCCCGCCAAGGCCCCCCCCCGGTTCAATCCGGTTGCCCTGGCCGTACCGGAAAAGTGCCCCCCCCCCTGGGTTTGGTATCCCGCCCCAAAAGCCGCCCCCGCCCCCCACCCGTGTTTTGTGACCCCAGTGTGCCCGCTCCCCGGCGCCCCCCCTGCCCCCCCCCCTTTTCAATTCTTTCGGCCCCGTTTTTCCCGGCCCGTGGGGGGGGGGGGGCCCCTTTTGGGAAACGAGGGCCACCCCCCCCCCGAAAAGTTTCGAACAAGAGGGAATCCTTTCCGGCCCCTGGGGCCCCTTTCCCCCGCGAAAGGCCGGGCGGGGGAACCCCCCCCCCCCGTTCGTGGGAAGCCACCGGAACGCTTTAACATCCCGGGCCCCATCAATGGCCCCCCCCCCCACCCCCGCCCCCCCTTGGGCCCCAAACCGAACGGTTTTTTTACCGGAATTTTTAAACAAAGGGCCCCAGCCAACCGTTGGGTGAAAGCTTCAAGTTTTGGGGCCCCCACGTTTTTTGTTTTTGTTGTTCCCCCTTTCGCCCCGGGTACCTTCCCCCCCCTTGGGCAAAAGGCCGGCACCCCCCCCCCCCGGCCCCCCCCCCCAAACCCCGCCGAAATCTTGGGTTCCCCGGTGGCCGCCCCCTGACCCGGTCGCCCCGGTTTTTCCCGCCCCCCCGGCCCCCCCCCCGGCCCCCCCCCCCTGTGCGCCCGCCCCCTGCCGCCGAGCCCCCCCTGGCGGACCGCCCCCTGGGGCCCAAAATCCCCCCCGTTTTTTTGGGGGGCCCCTCCCAAAGCCCACTCCGACCGGGATTGTCCGAAGAAAGGGGCCCCCCCCCTTTTCGCTGACCGCCTTTTTCCGCCTGACCTGGCCCCCGCCCCCCGCCCCCCCCCCCCCCCCCCCCGGCCCCCCGGGCCCCGGGCCCCCCGCGCGGACGGCCCCCCCCGTCCCCCTTGGGGGTCCCGCCCGCGCCCGCCTTTTAATCTTTTTTGCTCCTACCCTCCCTCCCGGAAAAATCCCCCCCCCACCGGAAAGGGGGGAAAATCGGCCCCGCGCGGGGCCCCCCCCCGGTTTTGGTTTTTTTCAGGGGCCCTCCCCCCCGTGGGCCCCGAAGGTGGGCGGTTTTCCCCCGACACCGTTTTGGGCCCCCCCCCCCCGGGGTGGCGTTGGCCGGCTCCCGGGCCGGGGGGCCCATGTGGAATGACCCGGTTTTACCGACCTGCCCCCTGCGAAAGCCCCGGGGCCCGGTATTCCGCCCCCCCCCGATAAATGGTTGGGGCCGGGCGCCCCCTGAAAATTGTAGCCGCCCCTTTGCCCCGGAAGGTTTGAAGCCCCGGAACCCCCGTTGGGGCCCGGGTTAAAAGTGGGCCCGGCAAAATCCTTCCCCGGCCCCGCCGCCCCCCCCCCTGAAATGGACCGAGGGCCCCCCCCCCCCCCGCCAGCCGAGTCTCGACTCCGCCCCGTTGGGGGCCCCCCCCCCCCTCCAAACCCGTTGGGGAAAAAGAACGCTTTTCCCCGCCCCCCCCCGATGCCGAGAAAAAAAAACTGGCGGCCTCTGGAAGAAACAAAACCCGCCCCGGGCGGGTGGTTTTTTTTTCCGCCCCTTCCCGGTGCGGGGCCCCCTTGTCGAGAGACGGAAAAAAACGCCCCGCCCCTTTTTGCCACCCGCCCCCACACCCAAGGGTCAAAGCGAGCCCCCCCCCCCGGACCCGTGGGGAGCCCAACCAATGGAGCGGCCCCCGTCCCCTTTTTTTGTTTTTTCAAAGGACCCGTACCCCCGGAAGGTTTACTTCCCCTTGGTCCCCCCCCCCCGGTTAAACTTCCCCTTAGGGCAAGGTGAACGGTGGCCCCCCCCCCTGCCCCAGGAAGTTGCCCTGAAACCCACATCATTCCCCTGTCACCATCTTATCCCCGGCCCCCAAGGAAAAAAATGCCGGGCCCCCGCCCGGCCTCCTCAGGCCCCCCGGGTTGGTCCGTGGCGAACCAACCAAACCACCGCCCCCCTGTCGGTCCCAAATCAACCCCAAACGCGTGCCCGAGCCCGCCCCCGGCCGTCCCCCCCCCCAAATGTCCCTCAAAGAACCGTTTTTGAAAGCCCTGTACGAGCGTTGCGCCCCCGAACGCCAACGAAACACGGCCAAAAATCCTTTCCGGCTGCCCTCGAAACCCCCGGGGCCGATTCGGCCCGAAAAAAAAAAAAAAAAAAAAATTCCCCGAGCCCGTGGGAAAGGGGGGGCCCCCCCCATGGGGGCCCTCGAACGAAAAAACCGTTTTTATGGGCCCGGGGGGGCCCCCCCCCCCCCCCCCCCGGATCCAACTGCCCCCCTTTCCCCGCCCCCCGGGATAAGGGTTGGAGGGCCTGCCCGGGGGTCCCCCCCGCTTTTGCCCACGGCCGTCCCGCCCCCCCCCCCCCGGGCCGCCCCAAAAGTTTTTTTTTTTTTTTTCCCCCTCTCGGAAACGCGTGTTTTCCCCCCCCCCCCCCGGGCGTTTGTAAACAAAAATTCCCCTTTGGCACAAAAAATTTCCCGTCCGGCCCCCGCCCCCGACGGTCCCCCCGCCGCACCCGGGGCCCCCGGGCCCCCCCCGAAAAGCCGTGGGGGGGCCCCTGTGGCGTGCCCCCCGTGTCCCCCCCTCCCGGAGCGGTTTTTTTTTTTTTTTTTTCCCCCGAGGTTCGGGGCCCCCCCCCCGCCCGGCCCCCCCCTTTCCAGAAAATTTTTCCCCGAACCCCCCCTTTTTCCCCTAATGTGACGAAGAGGTTTCCCCCCATCGTCCCCCCCCCGCCCCCCCCCGTAATTCGCCCTTTTGTTTTTTTTACCGTGTGTTCCCCCCACCCCCCCGGCAACCAACGGGGACCGTCTTGATCGTCCGCCCCCGTCCCCCCCCTTGGGCCAACGGCCCCGTCACAGATAACCCAGAGGAAAACTCAAAAACCGAGGGTTTGGGAAACGATTTTTTCCGGCTCCGGTGTGCGCCGGCAGACCCTTCTTTCGCCCCGAGGGTCAAAACGTTTTCCTTTGGCCCGCAACGAAAAGTCCCCCCCGAAAACAAAAAGGCCCGCCAAGCCCCAAGCCCCGGGCCGGGCCCCCCCCCCCCGGGGCCCCTTTCCCGTGCCAAGCCCACGGGAAAAAATGCCCCGTCCCCCGGGTTTTCCCCCCCCTGGGATTTCCCACGTTTTTCGCCCCGGTGTTTGCCGGCCCAACCCCCGCACCCAAGCCCCCGGCCATCCGCCCCCGCCCCCCGGTTTTTTTTTTTTCTTGCCCCTTCCGGAAAACGAAGCCCCCCCCAGATCGTTTCTTCCCCCCCGGGGCCGGGGTTGTTTTTTTGTGTTTCCGGAAATGGAATTTACGAAAATGAATCCCGTCCCCCCCCCTCGGACGAGGATTTCCCTCCCCCGAAACCAGGCCCCCCATTCCAAGGGCTCGTTTTTTCCGAAAACCAAAGGAAAGCAGGCCCCCCCCCCCCGGACCCCGCCCCACCCCCCAATCCAGGGCCCCCCCCCGCCGCCCCCGCCCTGGAAGATTGCCCCCGAAGCCAAAATCTTTTGGGCCCGCCCCCCCCCCCCTGGCCCGCCTCGCCGCCCCACGGAAAAGAGCTGTGCCCCCCCCACCCTTTTCCCCCCCTTGGTGAACGCCCCCGGGCCCCCTTTTTGTCTGCGGGCAGGCCCCCCGCCGGGAAACAAAAAGAAGCCCGCGAAAGACGCCGCCGCCCCCCCCGCCCTCCGAAAGAATCCCGGGGCGTCCCCGACAAATTTACCCGTCCCCCCCCCCGCGGTCCCCGAAGGCTGCAACGAAGCCCCCACCGGGCCCCTTCCGGAAGGTTTTTTTGTTTCCCCCAAAGCCCCACACGACGCCTCCCCAATGCCCGCGGGAAAAGAATGTGGCGGCCCTGTCCCCCCGCCCCCCCGAAATTGCCCCGCCTGGAAAAATGCCCCCCCCAGGGCCCGGCAAAACGGAGATTGGCGGGTTCCCGTTTTTTTTAAAACCTCCCCCAAATGGCCCGTCGAAGGCGAGTCCCCCCCCTTTGAAGGCCCCCCCCTCCCACGGCCACCTGGCCCCCCCCCCCCGCCCGCCCGGCCCGGCCCCCACGACAAATGGCCCCCCCCAGGGAAAAATCGTGGCACTCAAGGGTCCGTGGGGGGTCCCCCCCCCCCCCCCCCCCTTTGCCCCTGCGGCCGTGTTTGGGCCCCGGGCCCGGGATCACGTTTTCACCGCAAATTTTGTTCCCCTTTCACCGCCCGCCCCCCCCCCGGGCACTTGTGGACAAACCCGACAAAGCCCGCCCCCCCCGCCCAAAGGGCCCCCCCGGGGAAATTTGTTTTCTGCCCCCCCGTAAATTTTAGGTTTGTGGACCGGTCCGCCCCGTAGGTCCCGAAGCCAAAAACGGCCCCCCACCTTGTTTCGGTGTTGCGTGTCTCCGGGCCCCCCGCCCGAACCTCCCCCCCTGGCCTTACTGTAAAGCTGTTTGCCCCCGGTAGGCTTTCCATCACACACGGGGGGGGGTTGACGCCCCTGGAATCTTCCCCCCCCGCCCCCCCGTGGTCCTGGCCCCCTCCCGGCCGATCCCCCCGCATGCCGTTAGCGTTCGAGCCACCGTTTGGGGGGGGGGGGGGGGGAATGCGGTCCCCCCCGAAGATCCGCCCCAATGACCCGACCCTCCCCATTGTTCACGTTTTTGCTCCGAAATTCAACCAAAAATTGACAGCGACAAGCCTTCCCCCGCTCCCCCCGCCAAGCAAGGCCCCCCCCCCGAAATTTCAGGTTTCCCCCCCCGGTGTTCCATAAAGCCGTTCCCTCCTGGGGTTTTCTCCGCGCCCGGATTTTCCCATCCCCGCCCTTCCGGCCTTTTCTGGTCCGGAGCAGCAGGAAGTCCCCCCCCGGGGGCCTCGGGGTTCCCGCCCCCCCCCAAATGCCCCCCCCCCGGCCCGCCCCCCCCCCCCCCCCGGGCCCCCCGGGATCCTTCCCCCCCCCCCAGCCGGCCGGGGCCGAAAATTTCGCCGAAACGGCAAGGTTTTTTTTTTTGCGGCCGAATGCCCCCCCCCGGTCTTTTTACCCCTTTTTTTGCCGAAAAAAATCCAGACCCCCCCCCCACGGGAAAGGCGAAGCCCCCCAGGCCCCCCCGCCCCCGGGGCCCCCCGCCCCCGCCCCTCCTGCCCCCGCCCCCGGCCCCCCCTGGCCCCCGGGCGCCCACCCTTTCCACTCCCCGCCCCCCGAAAATTCCACCCCCCCCCGGGCCGGGCCCGGCCAAGGCCCCCCCCCAAAAACGCCCCGGCCCGCCCACGTTTGGCGGCCCCCCGGAGACGGGCCCAAAAGTGGCCTCCCCGCCCCCGAAAACCAGCAACACGGGTCGATCCCCCACGGTTCCCAATGGGTTGGGCCGGAAAAAAGAAAGGCCGGGATCGACCTGGGGAAGGTCCCCGGGCCCGCATTCCCCACGGCGCCCCCGCCCCCCGAACGAATTTTCCCCGGCCCGGTTTTTTTGGGGCCCCCCGACACCCCCCGGAACCCCCCAGCCCCCCTTTCTGCCCCCCCGCCCCCCCGAAAAAACCGTTGATCCACGGCCCCCGCCCGTTCCAACTTTTTCCGCCACGGAAACAAAGGGCCCGTTCACTTAAAACAAAACCACCCCACCGTTTTTTTTTTTTTTTTTTTTTTAACGAACGTCTTTTTCCCCCCTTTGCCCCCCCGCCCCCCCCCCCCCCGGGGTTTTTTTTAGGGGGGACCGATTTGAGGGCCCCGATTGAAAAATTGCCCCCGGCCGCCCCGCCGGCCGGACGACCCGAGGGTCACCCCCGAAACACGGCCCCCCGTTGAAGGGCGACGAACGCCCCCCCCCCCCCCGCCCCGACAGGCCACCCCCCCTTTGGTTGAAAACGCCCCCTCCCGTTCCTAAAGGATCCCGCCGGCCCCCCCCCCCTTCCCGGCCGCCCCCCTGTGTTGTGGGCCCCCGGGAAAAGGTCCCCCACGGCGCCCCCCCTCCGCGCCCAAAGAAA
>Ga0179593_1353312_pt1 | contig 20135 bp, 15 predicted proteins | sample CZODoug2_1_08_16_FD_185931 | JGI IMG/M metagenome (GOLD analysis project Ga0179593, IMG submission 185931) | Vadose zone soil fungal communities from Angelo Coast Range Reserve, California, USA - CZODoug2_1_08_16fungal (PacBio error correction) | ecosystem: Environmental > Terrestrial > Soil >...
GGGGGGGAAAACATGCTCGAGGAAAAGTATACCCATCCCGCCATTCGCCGCTTTAGAGAAAAGTCCCATAAGGCATGCGAGAGAGAGAGCGGAAGTCGAAAGAGGCAAAGATCTACTATCTCGGAGATGAGGGGTTGAAAGAAAAGCCGTCGCGAAGGTGTAGAAAAACAGCAATGACATCTTCGTTTAACGGTCGCTAACGATCCTACCGAGAGGGCTCGCAGAAGGAAACTTTGAATCGGATGGTTCCGCTTTCTTGAAATGTAGCATCAAGGGGGAGACCACGTACGCAAACCATAAAGCCAGAAATCCACCTCCTAGCGGCGACTAAGATGTCAGAGGACATATCGCGGAAGACCGTCCCATCGCGGAGAAGGGGAGAAAAGGAGGCTTTAATAAATTGAGACAGCAGACAGAGATCATACAGATGGAGCAGCAACTCGTCTGGGCCTCGGCCACCTCTACACGTAGAAGGTGCCATCTGCATTCGTAAATATACGAGAATGGGGGAATTAAAGAATCTAGGGAAAACAGGAACCGGAGGAGCACAGATCTTTAGATCCCGAGATAAGCTGATCGAAAAAAAAAAAAAAGTCCCAGGTCTCCACAGGGAGGCCAGGAGAGGAAAGAAAGAACCACAGGGGGGAATGCCGTCGCGGGCGCCTGCACTCTCTCTTCTTTAATGCCCTCTTTGGACGAGACGCACGGGAATCCTCCTAGGTAAAAGGGGGAAGGGGGGGCGAAAACAAAAATAAAAGAAACCAGTAGCAGGCCCATGCTATATGGGAATCTCTAGGTAACCGCCGCATCGTCAAGGGGGGAAGGTCATACAGTCGAGGTTAGAAGGGGGGGCGGACTCCAATAAAAGGGAAGGGGAGCACGGACGCCCATTTCGTGATGTTTCGTGACAAAGTGAACTCTAGGACAGCCGGCCGAGGCGCCTCTGACCCGACGAAGAGGAAGGGGGGGGAGAAGACTCCTGCGATTACTTCACCCCTGTAAGGGTCCTGGGACCATCGGTACCTTCCAGGCAGTCAACTCCACTCAGGGAGGAGCAGAAAAAAGGCTCCCTGCGCAAAAAAGAGCCACGTATTTAAGAGGGAGGCCGTAGAAGCCTTCGCATCAGCGGATTCCCGGCAGCCGGCACGTGGCCTGGTTCGGGAAAGAGATGGGGACTTTTCCGGGCTACACGCGCCTTTGAAAAGGCTGCGGCCGAGCTTATCAGGTTTACAGTAGTGAAGAAGGGCGTTCGGAGTCTACACAAGAAACCGCATGCGGCTCCAAAATAACCGTCACGAGACGAGGCGCAGGGTGAAATCTCACTGAATTCGATTCGGTGGAGAGATCGACTCTTTCCTTAAGAAGGACATCGGGTTTAAGCAATCAACGTGAGCTCCCTCACCACGGCTAAAGAAACGGAAGACGATCAAAATCCGCTGATCAGAGAAGGGGGAGAACTTCGGACACAACTTAGGGGGGTGTGAGTCTTCTAGGGAACATAAGGAAAGACGCGAGGCTCAGGGGGTATGAGGGGGGGGGATTAATACATTCAGGGTACGCTGGGGTCATCTTCATAAAACTGGAATCAAAAGTGTGAGAATTTGGGGTGGGGCTCTCCCTATTTTCTCCACGGGAAACGCCCACGAAAAGATCAGGAAGTCGTCTTGCCCTTTTAAGATTAGTAAAAACGTGATCGTCTTCATCGCCTTGCCAATAAGGACGAAAAGGGGCGAAGGGAAAAAGCCTTTATCCAGCGTAATGTATAAGGATCGGAGACTAAAACAAAAAACTTAAGGAGGAAAAAGAGAGAAGACAGACGACGGAATTCTCTTTCCCCGGGATGCTGGCGAAGGCGGGGGTCATGTTCTATATGGACGAGACTTGGGAGATGAGATTCAACAATCGTTCCTTGGCAAGAACGCTAAAAAACCCAGGGGGATGATAATTCTGAAAGGGAAGGTGGGCCGTGTCAAATAGTCGCCCGCAAGCGAAAAGGTGTATTTGCTCGGAGAGGGGAACACAAGGGAAAAAATGGTCACTAAACAACAAGCTCCAATCTCCCGAGTAGGGGGAGGATGTAAAGCTGATCTCCGGGTGCAAAAAAACAGACGAGTTCTCAGAAGGTGCGTGCACAAGGCGAGGGTGTAAGTCGTCAAAAGGGGGGCAAAACAGGCAGTGTGTCATCGGGGCGGGTGAACCTTACGAAGGATGTGCATGTCACTGACTGACGTCATTACCAAAAGAAGACTGACAATAGAGAAGATTTCGTCGGCAGTTATCCTCTCATAGAGAGTGAGAGAATATGAGGATGATGAGGAGGAATACGACCTTGCAACAACAATCAAAGCAACAACGAGAAGCATCCGCACCTACGTTTATCCCAAGAAAGACCTCACGAAAACGACCGCCGGCCTTCTGACCGGCATCTTGCCCGACATTCTAGCCGTCAAAAGGAAAGAAGGAGGGGGAGCTGTCGGCTCATGTCGCTCTCAGGAGGGGTCGAGCAAACTACCGTACAGGGAGGGGGGGGAGAAAAGAAGGGTCAAGGGAGGGGGCGAAAAAAATCTTGCAAAGGGGTTTATCATCACCTATGTCGCGGATCTTCTAGGAAAAAATCTCCTGAAGGAAGAGGTCCGCACTAATCAGCCGTTTTTCTCACGAAACTACAAAGGCCAAGAGTCTCTTCCTAGGATTGGGCTGACAGGCTCACTCCAAATGACTGACCTGCAAAAAAAAGGGGAAGAACCGGCCCGGGATTTCTCTCAGGAAAAAAAATCGGTCCCTTGGATGCCGAGGAGGGAGGGTTGGATGGATAGAAAAAGGAATGGACGTCAGGATCTCCATAGCGGCGCAAACAGTCAAGGTGCGATAAGGCCGCCGTACTGAGGAAAGGGAGGGGTCCGACTCGCCTTGACCTGTCCGGCCTCCTGGGTTGAAGAATAGGGGGACGAGCGGAGAGTCTATCTTCCCTGCGCAGGGCTCGCCGGGAGGGGGTATGCCTTTACGGAAAAAACAGCTCAAACCGGAGGGGTACGATCGACGAAAGAAGGGGGGGAAAGTCTGGCGAAACTAGCTCGTGGACTGACGTCGAAGAGCTGCTCAAGCGCTGAGGGTCGGCGCGAGAGGTGACCGCCGCTCAGGAACCTTCCACCGGGAAAAGAGGGGGCGCAAAAAAAAAGTGAAGACGAATAGAACACCAAAGCTCTCTCTCCGAGGGACTGCATGAAGGGGGGGGTTGGTTTTCAGGAGGACGTTCAGGATAGGTCTGACAGGGGAGGGGCCTGGGGCGGTACCGTCTTGGGAGGGAAAAGGGAAAGGTTCAAAACCCACAATTGCAGGAGAGAGGGGGGAGGGAGAGCCAGTAAATTGTATCGCTCGCTAAAACGAGGAGGAAAAAGATTAGAAGGGGCGGTTCTTTTCACAACGTGAGGTAGACGGCTGCGTCGGGCTAACAACTCAAGTAGACTGATGTTCCTCGTTCAAAGAAAAAAGATCATGATGCGAAAAGAGGAAGGCGCTAGGTCATCTAACTTCAGGAGGAAGCGGACGTGGGGAGGAAGGTGGGGGGAGGGTTAAGATATCGTGGTTCGGTTAGGACAAAAAACATCTCTCTACCAACAAACGGGAGTATGAAATGGTTTGTGATGACAAATCATCGCCGCGTCATAGATCGGGGCGCCACTGCCACTAAACATCAGCTTCGGGGCCGACCGGGAAGCTGTAGAACCAATCGGCCTCCGCCGGCTGATCACCTTATCCCGCGAAAAGGAATACCAAGGCCTCTCCTCTGGGGGGGGGGGGAGAAAGTCATCCGTCTACTAAGGAGGCAAACCGCCAGAGGACCAAGTAAATAGGGACCCGCCGCCTAGTGCGGCCGCCGGGGAAAAAGCATCAAGAGGGGCGCCAACAATCCTAGCTTAAAGTCATGATGAGGCTTGTGTGGGAAAACCGTGTCGACCTAAGGAAGGTACGCAAAGCCCCGGGGGGCAGAGAAGGACGCTTCAACAACAATACGAACTCGCACAGCCGGCGAGCGCGATTGGGGGGGCTGGAAGACTGTATCGCGTCAAAGGGTGCGCAAGAAGTAATGGCCGAGAGGATGAGCGAGGGAAAGAGATCCAAAAGTCGCAGGAAAAGAAGATTTGAAAGCAAATTCCGGCGGAACAGTAACCATACTATTCCTTTCCAGAGGGGGCAACACACCGTCAGGGGGAAATCGATTCAAGTCCGACCTGTTTGTCGAAAGCGGCTCCTCCCAAAGAATTCGGGGGAAAAAGAATCCCGGGTCAAGCCGTCTATCTACATAGGCGAAAAAAAAAGACCGGGGAAGCCGGAAACAGGAAATCTTCGCCAAAAGGTCCAGAAGATCAGGCGCCGAAAAAGCGCTTCGTGCCGGGAGGGGAGACCGATCGGGAAAGCCCAAGAAGTGGGAAACAGGAAGAATAACAAGCTAGAGGAAGGCGCATGACTATCTTGGTCCTGGAAGGAAATCGGCCGCGGAAAGGGTCTGGGTAATACAGGCATGGAGCGCAAAGAAAAAAAGAAAAAGAAGAAAACAAAGAAGTCTCGACCCGTAAAGGGGGGTTAGGAGCAAAACCGGAATATCGCAAAAACCGAAAGAAGAGACCGAAAATCTCGCCGGACCCTAAGGGCGACGAGGTGAATAGGGGTCCCAACGGTAGGTTCGCGTGAAAAGGTCCAACGAAACCCTCAATAGCAAAGTCGCACCCTACCTATCCGACGAGCGACACCCATGAGCGCGAACCCCTTCGCGCCGACGGGAGCGAAATAAGGTCAGTTAAGAGGGCAGGACTTTTGCGAGGCTCGACGGCCCGCGAAGGGAAATATGCCGTACCGGAGGCGAAAGGATGGAAAATAGGGCGATGTTGCTGGTACAAGGGGAGATAACCCGTTGGAGATGACTGCTGCAAGAGTCTTCTCATTGGAAAGATGTAAGAGGGGGGAAAAAGTGGGGAGGAGAGCATAAAAAAATCCACATGACTAAGGAAGCCTGAGGGGACAGAAATAGAAAGGTATTCAAATCTGGCCGACTAAGAGAGAGATCTCTGTATGGCAGTAAGAAGTGGACAAACAGGCACGGTCGTTGAAGAACAAGAAATCCGATCGGGGGAGGTGAACAAAATACACCAAGAACCCGGATGTGCTCTGCCTCAAAACGCTCGGAGCCAAATCTAATTGTGCAGGCCCTTGTGAACGAAAAAATGAGGGGAGTAAGGGCGTTGTTGGGGGGATGGAGGAGAGACTGTTGACCATCAGTGACCGACGGCGGGCTTCTTTGGGGGGGTCAAAGGTGTAGTAACGGACATTGGAGGGTTCCTAGGTTGGCTCTGCGGACGCAGACACCGGTGCTATGGGGGGGGGAAAGGCTCACTCAGGGGAGGGGGAAAAACCTGCAAACTGATCCGCCGGAGAAATAACAGACTTTCAAGGGAACTCTCTCTAATGTCTTATAATTCATCGTTAAAAGAAACCGAAAAAGAAAAGAGGAAAAGTCAAAGAAAAAAAGCAGCCTTTCTCCCGAGAACTTAAAGAAAAGTAACGGAGCCAACAACCACAACGGATGAGGGAGAATCCTGATACGCCGGAGTCGCTTGCTTTCGCGAACCCAGAAGATGGGGGGAGGGGAGGAATCCGCGAGATGGCAGTTTCGCGGAGCAAGGGGGGAAAGGGAAGCCGGGTCGATTCCGAAAGACGGAAATGGAGGTAGGGAGACTTGGCAAGAGGGTAGCGCACTCAAATAGGTGATTGCGCGAAGAAAAACTTCATCAATGTAAGGGGAAGAACACGAACCGGGCGGAGAACGAAGTCGGGGGAAAAAATGGGGAGGAAAAATTATACGAATTCGCAAAAGAAAGAAAGACTTGGTCATGAAGCCAGGCAGGGTATCAGGGGGCGTGAGAGTAGCGAACCCTGGGAAGAGGTTGGTGTTGACGCGAACTGAAGGATGGTGCTTCCCGTACCTCTTGCAAACAGGACCAGAAAAAAATCATCTACCTGCTCCTGGAAAATGAGGCAAGATTGGGTAACCCCCAAAAAATTAAGGTCCAAAAAAAGGTGAAGAGGGGTAGGGACAGGGGACTCAGACATCCACCAGGGGGCGAATCTGGGCAATCAACGTAACTATTCTCAGGCAGGAGGCCGCCACGGAGCTGGTGCTACGAACCAAACACGATCAGAGAAAACCGGAAGAGCCGATTCCTTCTTCTCAAAGCAGATGCCGACGACAACCATCACACGTTGCTAGGGCGAAAACAATGTCGTACAGATGTAGGGTTGTGCGAATTAAACGGAGGGGACCGGGCAGAGGAGGGGCGCTGTCCCTACTTCGGGGGGAGGGAAAGGGGAGGCAAATGCTCGGGGCTTTTAATTGTAACGACTGGGGTGAATAACGCTCACGGGGCATTCGTACCGCGCTGAAGGTACTGCATGCATGATGCGAGAAAGTCTGGAATGCACAGCCCATCTGGAGGTCTCTTCGACCGGATGGCTGTTCCGGATCTGGGCCCGCCAGGGGCATGCACAGGTGGTACATCCATACACTGGGAAAAACAGGAGGGGAATTAACAGGGCGGAGCGATTTCAAAGACGTCTCAGAGAGGGGCGGAGAAGGGAAACAGAACTAATGTACTCCGGAAGGGGTTTCATCATGGCCAATGGAAGAGAAGGCGAGCATGGATATGCTCGAATAACAACGGGAAAAGCGGACCGTAGGGCTGGCTCAATAACCTCTACCTAGATCGCGGAAAGACACAAGGGGGGGCTGCATGAACCACAAGATAGGAAGTTCAGTCCCGCTCTCCGAGTTTGACACGCAAACTGTGCGAAGATCGCGCGCGGGAAGGGTGTCATCAACGTGCAAGCTGGAGGGTAAGTAGGAAGGCAGATGCGGGCCCGGGTGTCGGACCCTGCAAGCACAGTGCGGTCGCAGGATGAGGACACTGGCAGCTTCGATGCAGAATGCCAACAGCGCACAAAGAAGGAGACGAAATACTATAACGACCATGAGGGAGCCTAACGCCGTATGACTCGTTCGGAGGGAACGTCGCCAAAACAGGGAGCGACTGGCTGCTGCGTGAAAACCTAGAGGACCAAGCTAGTCAGAGGGACCAAAGATCTCGGTCGAGAAGATCGGAACGCCTAAGAAAGCCTGCGTCATGGCGGCGACGACTCCATAGAAGGAAAAAAGAATACCATCGCGCTGAAGAGGTTGCAGAAAGTTCGATCGTCTGAAGGGAGGGCTGTCTTAAAGACCTTAACGAGCACGGTGAAGGGTCAAATCAAGTACTCCTCACCAGAAACAATGTCAAGCTCGATGGAGGCTAGCAATTCAGTGCGCTCGATCAATCAGAAACCTGGTACCGGGCAGGGAGAGGGGAGCCTGAGTAAAACAAAAAGTTCGTCACGCTTGGGGAAAACACCGTCCCGTGATCCGCTCCGGAGGCCTGGGCCTCTTTAGAGGTCCAGAAGAAAGCATGCTCCTCGATGGACGATAGAATACAACGGACGGCACGCAAGCCGGGGTCTTGGAGGAGCGTAAAAGTCCGCGGTATAGAAAAACATGCTTCTCAGCAAAAAGAAAAGAGAAGGAAATCTGAATGTTTCTGTTGTCCTGAGATCAAGGAAAAGAATATAGGAGGCCAGGAACCCCGCCCAGTCTCAGGAGATCCCACTGGGAGAAACAGAGATCGCGCATTAGTCCTGACGAGAGGAGAGGAATACGAAAGTCCAAGGAAGAGACATCAGGACGATCAGGCGGGGTGTGTTCGCAAGCTGGGTAAGACGAGGTGGAAAAAAAGCAACATTCGGAATGTCGGCGCCCCGTGTGAAAAGACTCACCGGAGGGCTCAGAACTCAGCTTTAATCTGGATTTGGCGGAATCGTAAGGGAAGGGAGACCGCACCCAACGGGAGAGGGAAAAAAAAAGGACAAGAAAGAAGTCATGCACACACCTCCTGGCACAAAAAACGAGTTGGTCAGAGGAATGACATGGGGGGAAGTCTCTCCCTATCACCGGCGAAGAGAAAGGGGATTAGCCTCTATCTTCGAAAATAACTCAAACAAATCGAACTCGAGAGGAGGGGATAGCGAAAAGGAGTTCCATCCAGAAGGGAAGAAAGCCAAGGACAAACGGAGGGGGGGGGGCTGAACAAAGCGGTCATACATCGTAACTCACTGTACTGCAATGGCCGCAGAAAAAAACGCAACTTGGAAGAGGAAGTGTAGAGGAACAAAAAAAATCCTACTAGACCTCGCCGTCCAGTCACTGAAGGCCTCTAGCATCAACTCCCGTGGCCCCAGCGGAGACCAAAAAAAGGAGCAGAAGGAGAAACGAAATCAGGGGGTTTCTAGGGCAGGCTCAATGGGAGAACAGAAAGGGTAAATAGAACCACGGGGACCCCACCGAAATCGAAAATATACAAAAAAAGCGTACTTAGCCATAATGGTCTTGGGAGCAGCCTGGAACGGCAGGAAAAAGCATGTACTATGTGCAATCCCAAAAGGGAATTTGCCGTTTCTACATAAGGTCATGAACAGCGAGAAAGGGGCCGCAGGCCGTGGAAAGAGTGTCTGCGATGAATCTCCCTCGACATTAGGGTAAATCGTGAAGGTTAAGGAAAAATGGGGCCCTCGAGCGAGGCACCCTTTCCAGACCAACCCAATGAAGGGAAGAGATCTCCACGTTTCAAAGATGTTAAAGGGAAAACAACATTATCTACGGACCGGAGCAATTAGGGGAATGAGCGAAATAAGACGAAGGGCGAAGGGGTGTACTTTGGGAGGCTAGGACAGCTGGACAATGAACCAAGCCATACGAAAAGCTCTAAGGAGGTATGGTCGATAAAACGCAGAGGCGCGAAACTGCGCCTCTAAAAGAAGACTAAGGGGACAGAAGGGATCGGAAGGACGGGGGAGCTCGTCGTCGGCTACGAGAAGGAAAAGGACGGAGTTGGGGCAGGCAAGGCGCAGTAAGTGGTTATTAGATCGAGGTTGAACTGGGGCCCCGGAGACACGATAAAGTTCGGAGACTGCCGTGCTACGCGCTTTAAAGGTCTTGAAAGGAAGAAAACAGGGGGGGGAGCTCTCAAAAAATACATCATTACTGAAGGCAGAGAGTCCAACGACCTCGCCGAAGGAACGCTGCCAATGAAAACACAGGTCACGTTCGCTCGGCGTGAGTACCGCGATTAAATTCTCTCTCGCGATCAGTTACTACGAACGGGTAAGATGAAGCAGACCCTCGCTCACTGTCGAGTCACGGTGATAACAAGGCCAGAGGTAGGTGTAATCAACCCTTTTGGGCCGCAGGAGGTGAAACACCTCAAGAAAGCTGGCAACTGCCTGTGTTCCATCAGGGGGAGCCGCCTACTGGTCTGAAGGAAAAAACACTCTGGACAACCGGGCAACACTATTCATGATTGGGGGGGGCGGACGGCGGCGTTGAAAAGCACATGACGCGAACAGGGGAGGGACCCCAGAAGGTTGGAACTGGAAGTAACACACTCGTAACGCGGCAAGGTTCCAGCAGGGGTGATTACAAGTGAGCGCATCACAAGAAGGAATCTTGTTGTCGCTACAAAACGACACTGGCGGCGCCCAAAAACTTCAAACGCACTCAAGGAGAATCAGATACAGGATCGGGGGCGGCATCAAGTCAGACTATTCTTCTCAAAGGGTCGAGCGTCAGGGGACCAGCGAAATCCACTAGGGCATACCAAAGTCGCCAGACCGTCCGCGACTTCAAAAAAAAAGATCTCTATAAAAAATGGAAGAGAGGAAGAACGCCCTTAAGTCATAGACCTTCTTCTTCGACGCCAGGTTTCGCAGGGGGTCATGGCGCAGACGGGGGTCCGTGGAAGAAAGAAAGGCTGTGCTCAGGAGGACTAAGGGGAACGAGTATCGCGAGTTGAGAGTGCTGGAGGGGAGTGGCCTTTGGAGGGTCTCAGGCGGCACACGGACACAAATGGTGGGGGGGTCGGGCATCTGGAGTGCGAGAAAAGGAAATCAAAGAGTCGCAAATGGTAAAATGATACAAATAAAAGGACAATCGCAAACAACTTTCCAGGGGCATAAAAAACGTCACTCAGTGCGCAGAGGGATTAGCTCACACTCTCCTAAAAAAGGGTACTCTCGATCCAGATTCAAGAAGATTAGCACGCATACAGGGGGGGAGTCACTTAGAGGCCGGTACTCATTGTCAAAAAGGGGGTGGAGGGGTGTTTTCCTCGGCCAGAATTATCTTGAAAGGACATCTTTCCACGTCAGACAAAAGAAGCTCATAAATAGACAATCTTAGTCAAAGTGATACCTTGAGAAGCGGGGCTATGGTTCTTCTCTTCCGTATGGGAAAAGGGCAGATTATGGGACTAAAATGAAAAACCGGGAGACAGGATTCAAAGAAGAAAAAAAGAAATCGAGAGAACAAATCAAGCACTATCTTGTTAGCAGGGCACCAGCAACCCCCTCGAGATACATCACCTTAAATCATCCTTCGGGAGGGAGAAGGGATCAGGAGCATCGGAAGCAAAGTCTACGGCCGCCAGGGGAAATTAGCCTTAGGCGGATCGAGGGCTCATGGGGTAGAGCGCTTGCGCTATCTACTACAAAACCGCAGTAAGAAGGTCATGCTGCTGGCATAGGGGGGGGGGACCGAGGCAGAAACGACAGGACATTAATGGTTAAGATCCCTGGTCCAATGCGGTATTTCTAAGTTTCGGAGAATAATTCCCGCCTCGATCGAAAAAGGGAAGCAAAGGCTGAAACGACAAATAAATGCGGGGCGCGTCAAGGGGGAAACCTATGATGGGGGTCGAAACGGCGCGGAGGAGGAAAAGAGGAAGTTAAATGCTGAGGGATAATTACTCAAGGGAAGGGTCAGAAAGGACAGATCGGACATTCCTAGAAAAGCTCGTTGTTAATGAAGGATTGGGGCTCGCCACCTCATTGGGGAAAAGATGCGGGAGGAGTAAACAGACATGAAGGGGGATATCTGCAAGGGACTCGAGTCGGAAGGGAAAGGAGGGGAGATCGCTCCCTTCCTCCGGACGACCTTTAGTTTCGAATAGGGTCTATCGTCGTAAAAAGGTATCTCCCGCAGAAACCTTGGGAAGGCTAGATCGCTTTCCTCAGGAACTGTCAAAATCTGTCGGGAGTAGTTCGACTTGAAAAAAAGGCTGCGGAAACCCCGAGTTAATTCTGTTCGTAGGACGAAAAGAGTCGCTTTACTCCCGGGAGCTAAAGCGCGATGCGGAAGCGGGGGAGGAATATATTGAAAAAAGAGAAGCTTCGCATGTTAGGGCCAGAACATGACTGTGACGCAGTGACGCTTGACTAAAGCCATTAGGTGGAGAGAAAAAAAAAAAAACAGACAACAACGTCGACTAATCATATCACATACAAAAGTGCCTACAGATGTAGGACAAGGGGATTGAGGTGAAGAGGGGAGACAGGTGAGGGGGGGAAGAACCCAGTGTAGCACATGAGGGCTTAGGTATGGAGAGTGGGGGATGGAGGAGAATTGAAGAGATAACGGGGTCTGTCCGTTGGAGTCATATGCGGAAGTGTTCTAAAAGTGCATCGCGGTGCACAATCAAGAGATGGGCTATGCAGAAGGATGAGTGAAGAATGTCTTCGTAAAACAGACCTGAGTGGGTGTGGGCCGTGACAAGGTGTTGGTGGCTACCGTCAGTGATGGGGAGTGTGGGCAGGGCACAAGAGTGTTTGTAGAATGTCTGCTCGTAGCCCTGTGGTGGTCTAGGGAGATGCTTTGCGTGCGTGTGTTAGCAAGAGGGAGGATTGCTGGGGCTCTCGGGCGTGGGGGATCGATATCGTGACAGAGGAGAGTGCTTGCGTCCTGCAGACGGAAGGAGGGGGGGAAGGGGGGAGATGGGGGGAGAAACCATCGCCCGTACCGGCCGGATACCACTGCCATCCCGAAAAAGGGCTCAATGCCGACGCTGTAGAAAAGCCAGTGCGGAGCGATCGCGATGAGGGGAGCTCAGAAGAGGAAAGGGATCTGGCAGAGAGAAGGGGGAGGTGGGGGGGCGCAAAGGAGAGTGTCCGGAATTTAGAAAAAAGGGCCTGGGATAAAGGACGGCCGCGAGTAGCGCTACCTTGGACATAGGGGCGAGAGCTTTGAAATATGGTCTGGGACTTCTTGAAAAGGGAAAACTCAAAGTCTCGCCCCAGAAGGTGATTACAAAAAGTCAGAAAAGGGCGGTCGCAAATCCGAGGTCGAAAGAAAAAGCGTAAGTGGGGGAGATGTCGGGCGGATCGGCGGGCGGGCAAACCAGCGCCGTCGAATGGTCGGTGGTCGAGGCAACGTGTGGGAAGAAAGAGAAGAAAAAGAGAATACGGACATGAGGCACTAGGAGCAGCATTCCAGGGGCGTAAGATCCGAGCGCCAAAAAGAACGTGGAAACTGATATGTTAGTAGATTAAAAACGAAGTGAAGGAAGAAAGCTCCAAACGGCTGCAAAAAAAAGCGCGGAGAGGAAGATAAGGAGACCGCATTATAGGCTCAAAAAGAACGTGCGGCCGAATTCAGGCGAGGATAGGAGACGGAAAAGAAGGTCGCGATAAACCTATCAAGCGTGGACAGAATGGTGGAAAAACCGAAAACGGGAGGAGGAACCCCTGTCCAGGTGCGTCGAGACATCCTCTAACAAGCGAGCCAGGGTCCATCAAAGGGCACGATCGTGTGAGGGCGAAAAGCGGCAGGCTTCATTCGTCCGCAACTGGAAAGAACACTATGACTAAGGGGAGAACCGAGAATCCCAATGACGGGGGCTGCTTCGTCCCCTTTAGGGAGGTCGCTTCCCGGATGGGAAGGGGGAGGGCGCCGAAGATCCGTAGAGTAAAACGATCGACTATCTCTCCGCACGAGGAGAGGCAAAGACAAGATTTGCTCTTTAAGCTTACGAATTACAAGAAAAGGGAACCCAAAAAATCCCTCTGCAGGTAGTCGCGAAGACGAGGAGCTACGGCCTTCTCCTCTCGCCAAGCAGGGCCATACGGGTTCCGTCTCCGTAACGTGTGAGGAAAACACCGGAGGGAGAAGAGAGAATTCGCGGGCTCCCGGCACGGTCGAAGGACGGGGTTTTGCCCAATATAAGGGTTTCGGAAGGGACCGCTCACCTTAGGAAGGAGAAGAGACTGTCAAGGGAGGGTTTGGTAAAGGGCTCCGGTATATTCGAATCAAATCCATCAGGAAAGTCAGGACACGAGACCGAAGTCACGCTAAACGTGCATCTTGCGAAGAAGCGAGGATCGTTCGAGAAATGACTTGATGCGATGACGGGAAGCGTAGGGGAAAACTTACCGTCAGCAGAGATAACACCGCCCTTCCACCTTAAGGTGGCGCATGAGCCGTTAAATCGACAGTTGTGAATGGGGGGGACAGAAAGTGAGTCGTAGGTTTTGCGACGTGAGGAGAAGACAGCTAGGAGGACATAATTATACCTGGCGACTGGGGAGAGGGTTTTGTCATTCAGGCCTTGGCTTCAAGAAAGTAACTAGAGGAGGGGGGGGAGGTGTCCCTTGACCACCTGAACCATCAGAATGAGCGAAGCGAAGGAAGGAGGGTTGACCCCTCAAAAAAGACTCTAAGGCTTCCGCGAAACTGAGAGCCGTGCAATCTCCCAAAAATCCGCCCGTGCGTTCGTAAACCGGTAACAGAGACGGACGCGTCTCCGATCTCTCCAACACGGAGGAAAGAAGAGATCCGGGAGGCGGCTGACCTGCTTGCAGAAAAAAGTTGTAGCGGAGTGGTTAGAGAGACTAAGGGAGCGAAGTTGAGAAAGCTCGAAGCGGGGAATGGAATGACCGGGGGAGAGGAGGTTAGAACGGAGAGGGGGGGGAATGAACATAGACCAAATTCAGTGAGAGCTTGAAGAGGTCAATAAACAGGTTCCTCTACAACCTCAAACTCACCAGGAGATGAAGGCTAATCAGGATGCGGAAGGGTAGGCCCGAAGAGAAAACAAAATAAGCAAGGGTAAAAGAAGGTGTTCTCAAAAATGGACGCGCGAGGGATTTCTAGTCTCCGGCCAGTTGCATCTGGGGGTAGTGTTCAAAGGAAAGCGATTCCTGAAGGGATGGCCTTCAAAAAGATGACTTACGGAAGAGTCAATACAGGACGGGAATCTCCTATTTCGTCTGGCAATATGGGAAAGAAGGACAGGCAGTGCGGGTCGAAAATGGCATGAATTCGTAGGATTTTTGTTCTGAGAAAATCGACTACGTTGAACTTCAACTACAGATCGGGGGTAAAAGGCCAAAAACCGGGGAGGGGGAGGGGGAAAGACCAGCACCTCTCCACGGGGACCCTCGCCGGGCAGGCGGCGCCGAATTGTGAAGACTAAAGAAGGAACAACTGAAGACCCTTAACTGGTCGCATCAGGGGTCACTCAGTCTTTCGCCATAGGGGAGAGAAAGACCTTCAGGACAGGGTGTCAAACTTGCTATACTTTTCAGAGGAGAAACTCGGGCAAATACAGGTGTAATTCCCGAGGGGAAAAAGGGATGAGGATCGGGAGAGGCTAATCTCGCAAGGGCGCTTAAAAAAGCCTCGATCATCAAGGGAAAAAGCCCACCCGGGGGCTTGGAAGCACGTCTATTGGGAAGGGGGGGAGGGCCGGCGCTCTCAGACTTCACGGGGGAAAGAGGACGGAACGAAGGGAAGACTGTCACTCAAATATCGTGTCCCATTTGCCTCTAAGCGCTGTGAGGGGGCTACACCGGCAAATTGAAATCTTCGCTGCATCCCTGCAGAGAGGTCAGCAAACGAGGCGGCATGACAATAAATTTCAGGAGAAAGGGGGGGAGGGCAGGGACCGGGACTCCTTCAAAAAAAGAAGTATGTTGCCCAGGAAGGGTCTTCTACTGCTTCTAGGCGTATCTTCAAAGAAGACAGGAGCGCACCTGGAGCGCTTTCGTCAGAGTTATATGGTCGAGTTGGCCAACCTTTGTGGGGGCAGAGGGAGTAGGACGTCTCGACTGACGGGAAGCTATCTGCTAAACAAGCTATGTCAGAAGAGGGCTGGATTTCCGGTCAATTACAGGCATCGCCTCCGGAGGAAAGAGGGGGGCGGACGCGATATGCCGTAATCTAACTAACAAGAGACGGAGGCGGGCTGCAAGGGGGGCCTGGAAACTATGTTATGAAGGGCGGGATTGCGTAAAGGGAAGTCGAGGGGCACGTGAGGAAGTGACTTCAAAGAGACAGCACCATCCGATTTCAAGCTAGTATTTTAACGATAGAAAATTAAGAGCGCGAAAAAAGCATGAAGGTAATTCCGGCCGGATGCTTTCAGTGGTGTGACTACACCCCGACGGCGCGGCTGGGCGAACAAACCCCATGATCGCGCTCGTATTCAATTTCCTCTTCGACGTGAGAAGGAAAGACAGATCAGAATCGTGCTGCTAGGGGAGAGAGAGGCGAAGAAAGCTGAATGGGGGAGTTTTTTGTCACGATGACGGCTGAGAGGTGGGGTTTTTTCAGACACACTCTCAACAAACAAAAAAAAGAGAGAGGTGTGACGCATCGACTGATAATCGCGGGGGATGGCAGGGGGGAGGGGGAGGGGGGGGGGGGCCGGGGGGGGGGGTGGGGGGGGGGGGGGGGGTGGGGGGAAGACCAGTGGGGGGGGCAGGTGGGAGGCGGGGGGGGGGGGGGGGGGGGAGGGAAGGGGGGGGGGAGGGGAGGGGGGGGGGGGGGAGAGAAGGGGGGGGGAGATGGGGGGAGGTGAGACGGGGTCCGGGGGGGAGAGGGAGGGGAGGAAGGGGGGGTGGGGTGGGGGGGGGAGGGGGAAGGAGAGGGGGGGGGGGGGAACGGGGTAGGGTGCAAGTAGGAGGAAAAGGGGAGGGGAGTGGGGGGGGGGGGTCCGTCTTACAGTGGTGGGGGGCGAACGTAGGGGGGGGGGAGTGGAGGGGGGGGGGGAGGGGGGGGGGGGGGGCGGGGAGGGAGGGGGGGGGTGGGGGGTGGGCAAGAGGGGGGGGGAGAGGGGAGGGGGGGGGAGAGGGGGGAGGGGTGGGGGGGAGGATGGGCGGGAGAGAAGGGGGGGGGGGGGGGGGGGGGGGGGGGGGGGAAGGGGGGGGGCGGGTGGGGGGGGGGGGGGGGAGGGGAGGGGGGGGGGGGGCCCAAGTGGGGGGGGGGGGGGGGGGGGGGGGGGGGGGGGAGGGGGGGGGGGGGGGGGGAGGGGGAGGGGGGGGGAGGAGGAGTGGTAGTGAAGGAGGAGGGGGGGGGGGGGGGGGGGGGGGGGGGGGGAGTGGGGAGAGAAAGATGGGGGGGGGGGGGGGGGGGGGGGCAGCGGGGGGGTGGGGGACTGGGGGGGGGGGGTGCGGGGGGGGGGGGGAGGGGTGGGGGGAGGGTGGGGGGGGGGTGGGGGGGGGGGCGAGGAGGTGGGGGGGTGGGGGGGGGAGGGTGTTGGGCGGGGGGGGGGGGGGGGGGGGGGAAGGGGTGGGGGGGTGCCCCATCGGGAAGGGACAACTGAAAATCTCTTGAGAGGCGAAAGAGTCCAAGGCCTCGAAAAGGGCGATAAATGATTGGTCGGGCACCACAGAAAGAAGCAATTGTTGATCCACCGAGAAATCGTCCGTTAATAAGTCGGGCAGAACAGAAGGGGTCGCGCTACCTTATAATATCTACTCAAAAGAGAGATGGGAGAGGGATGGGGCTGGGAGAGGAGTGAGAACCTACGGTCTAAAGACGGTACGCAAAGCCCCAAATGAGGGGAAACCGATGAACTTCCGGTCCTGCAACACAGCCTCAAAAAAGCACGAAAGGGGGGGAAAGTCGCCTTTGGGTATAGGCGGCGTCGCTCACGGGAACGCGACGGCGCAGATTAACGGTGCCGAAGCGGCAAACGGGTCTCGCAGACCCAAAATAGAAGTGAGAAGAATCTCGGCCGGGAAAAGCCCCAGACGAAAAAAAGAATGCCCCCCGTCCGAAAGACCAAGTAGAACTATCCGGTCGCGAATGCTTAGAGAAAAGCACGTCCAGCCCGCGCCTCGCAACTGGAGAAAGAGGGAGGGCGAGCGATACGGGTGGCCGGCCGGGCGAAAAGAGGAGACAAGAAGTTGCCGATCGCGGAGGCAAAAAGCTCTGCGCAAGGCCGAATCGTGGGTGGGGTTGTAGCCTGATGCCAGAAACAAGGACCGGTCCATTGGTTCGGGGGGGGTGGCGAGCCATCCTTTCAAGAAAAAGGAGCCAGTCGATGCCAGGGAGTCTGACAATGCAGGTCACCATGTCTCTCGCACATACAGGCAGTCGGAGGGCGGCCGCCCCAAGAAAAATACTCGGCGTCGAAAACAAAGTGTCGTGGAGGTTTGCTCAAACCGGGAATGATCGATGGCACAAGCAGAGAAGGCGAAACTTACGCCTCGCAGAGCCGAACAAGGGATACAGGGTCGCCCGGGGAAGGGCGAGGACAGCGGGCAGCGCCCCCAGAGCCAGTCGCACCCTGACACCTGCAGTAGCTCCTCGCGCAGGAAAAACGGCGCGAAAACTGCGCCCGGACCCGAAGCACCTAAGGTAAGTTCCGCGGGCAGCAAAACGGGGGTGCTTTACATCGGAACGCATATGGGAAGAGCCCGCCGCACGGGAGGGCTGGGGGGGAAAAAAATGAAGTGCTTCGCGATACAGCCCGGTGCGGAAGGCAGGCTGCCGAGTTACGTTGAAGGGGTGAAGGGCGCGAGTCGGTATTTGAAGAAAAAACAAAGAAAAAGAAGGAAATTCATGCATCTCCGGCTAGCTCAGACAGTTATTATGTAAAATCGCAGAGGAAGGGTAGGTAGAGCGCCTCGTTCATAACGCCGGAAAGGTCGGTGGCAACACTGCAAGAGAGGGTGAAAAACAAGCTAAACCTGGCGCAACATCGATAAAAATAGATAAAAAGGAGCAGTGGCACTGTCGACAAAAAAGTCAGTCTTTGGGAGAGGAGGAGATCAGCGTTACGCATACACGACGGCGGGACGACGCCGGTGTCGGCGTGTGTCGCGGACATTGGAAATTCCAATCTGCGGCTGCAGGAGGGAAATCACCATTTACGATGGGGGGAGGGGGAGAGCCCTAGTCGTCTCCCGGCAAGCCTCCAATTCTCCATCAGAAAGGAAAAGACGTTACAGAAAGGCAAGCTAGAGGCTTCCCGAAAACGTGAGGAGGAGACAATCGAGGAAACAAACACAGAAAAGGGTCTTTTCTCCGGGGAGGGGCTTCATGCTTATAACCCTAACTCAAAAAAAACAAACGAGGGGAGAAAGAGTGAAAAATCCGTAGACGACGGAAAGTCAGGAGGGCTAAAAAGCCTGTGAAAGAAATTGAGGGAGGGAGTGGTTACGAAAATGGGCAACGTTGTTTCTCGTAGCAGTCGCGGTTGCCTTGAGCATAACTAAGGAGGAAGGGAAGAAGGGGGGGGACCGTAGGGGAGCGAAACCAGCAAATCGGATTTATGAAGAACCGCAATGTCCAATGTAGAACACGACGCCACCCCGTCGCCACCGGGAGGATGGGATGGGGATATCTTTGAGCAGGTAATTCTACACCAATAAATCAGGGTCTGAAGAATTCACATGCTCGGGGTTCAGCGGCATGGTATAAGCCAGGGGAACAAGGGCAGCAAGCTGGTGGAGGTGGGTTGAAAGTAAGAGACTGCCGGAAAGTCTGAAAACGCGGCGTCATGACTCGACAGCTTCTAAATCAGGAAGAAAAAACGACGGACGTCTCGTCCATATTATACCTGAAGCAGCGGAAGGCTTACTAAAGAAGGAGAAAGGAATGAAGGAGTTTGTCGTCAGTTCCAGTGCGCATCTTCAAATCCAGGAAAAAGAAGCGGCAACAGCCTTTATCGTTTTTCGCCCGGGGCACATCAACCGTCGAGAGAAGGAAACGGAAGAGCCGTGCCGTTTAAAATCATTGACGACGGCGAGCCCAACTAAGGGGAAGGAAAGAGTATGAAATACTCGGTCGCGGCCAGGTCTAATTCGCGAGGGACGCACCTAACATGAGGAGGGGCCAGTTCTACTTGGGGGGAGAGAGGAGGTCCGGGAGGCGAACTAAAAAGCAACTTACAGGTTTGGGGGTCGCACGGAGGATCGGCTAGGAGGATCATCGGGTGCCCGGGACGAGACCGTTTTTGCAAAAAAAATAACAGAACGGGGCGCGACTGCGGGGGGAATGGGGGGGAGGGAAGGAGGAGTCATCGAACGAACCTTGACGATGAACGCGGAAGATTTCAGAGAGAAACAACAAGTTCCTGTCCGAGGAACTTAAAAATTAGGAAGGTTCTTCCCCTTAAATGGACAAAAAGCACTGCCGACCCGGAAGGGGAGGGAGCAAAAAAGAAGGCCATGATCAGACTGCAGACCGTCGAGGGCAAATGCCGCACGCTAAGCAGAACGCGCCTGACAGCAGGCCACGGGATTTTGAGATAGGCGTCGGTATCCAGTTTCGGAAAGCAGGGGGGCCTGCAGCCGGGCGTCGTCTTTCAAAAAAGAAATACGGAAAAACGGGAGTCACGCCGTATATTTAACGACTGTTGAGAGGGACCCACTACTGAATGGGCATTCAGGGCCCTTTCCTTCCGGGGGACGTAGTCTCAAGCTCCTATGTCAGCTCTCAGGGAGGTTGTCCCGCCGCTCTTCAGAAATCGGCACTCCTTACTCCGATGACTGGGGGTTCGTAGCTGAAAAAAAAAAGAAGTAATGTAAGCTACAGCCACTACGCTCGACTGCTTTCCTGGGCATTATGTGTTGAATGACTAACGCTGATAGTCGTCTTTCGTAGGGTCACTGACTCGAGAAAGGGGGGATAATTGGAAAAAGAACAGACCGCACAAAGAAAGTAGTAGAGAACTATGCGAAAGTTAGCTCTAACTAAACGTCCGACTTATTACCGGCCCTATCTTGACGGTGGCGAAAATGCGGGTTACGAAAGAGGGAGTAAATACACCTGAGATCGGAAGTTCTTCCTCGGGACCAAGTCCTCCTCAGATCAGGATGAAGAGCGAGGACGTGCTATTGACTCTAAAAAAGCGTCGCTCCCGAAGCTGACTTGTTGGAGATGTACAGTGGAGGGAGGGATAGGGAAGGGCTGCTATGCTGTTGGGGAAAGACAAAAC
>Ga0179593_1358334_pt1 | contig 20134 bp, 18 predicted proteins | sample CZODoug2_1_08_16_FD_185931 | JGI IMG/M metagenome (GOLD analysis project Ga0179593, IMG submission 185931) | Vadose zone soil fungal communities from Angelo Coast Range Reserve, California, USA - CZODoug2_1_08_16fungal (PacBio error correction) | ecosystem: Environmental > Terrestrial > Soil >...
CAACAAAAGGCGTCAGTCCAGAAAGGCTTTTAAGGGAAGGAAAAAGTCTAAAACGGAAAAGGGGTCCAAAAAATGCTGTCCAAGGGGTAGTCGCTTCCCTGGTAATAGTTGTATTCGTAATGAGAAGCCCAAACAGGGGAGCAGAAGGGATAGCTGGTACCGGCAACGAGGCGTAGAAAAAAAAGAGCAGGGCCCGAACATCTTAGTGCACTGTGATTACGAAAAGGAAAGCAAGGCCAGGCTACAAGAGTATGATTTAAGGGTTTATACCAGCGCGTTTGGAGTAAAAAAAAAAAGGGAGAACAACGAGAGAGACGCAGGAATGCAGTTCTGACGGAAGAGAAGAATCAGGTAGGCCGTTCTATCCTCCCTGACATGACGTTGTCGTCGAGGGACTGCAGGGAAAAGACAACACGAAGTCCATAAAAACAGAAAGAGGAAGCAGAAGGAAAAGAAACGAGTGAAGGGGCATAGGAGCCCTGGGTATCCAACAAGGGAGCGAAAAGCAAGAGTCCAATGAGAAGGAAAAGGGGGCAAGAAAATTCAAAAAAAATAGAAATATCCCCAAAAAGGGATGATCTAAAATCCAAACACGAGGAGGCTGGTAAACGAAAGGATCCACGAATTGTTAATAAATCTTGTCTAAGAACTTGGGGGAAAAGGGTCGAGCTTCCTGGCAAGGTCGCGTATTCACTCAAATGTGCGCGCCAAGTGTCTTCCAACGAACGCGCACAAGACGCCGGTTCATCTTGCTAGTTACAGAAAGGGACTGCTGTTCATTAAGGTGTGAGGTCGGTCACAGGCTTGCAGGCTTGGGGAAAGAATAATTAACGCCCATCGGACAAGAAAGGAATAAAGAAGTCTAGAAAGGAAATGGGACAGGGAACGCGTATAGACAAGCGTGACAGGACATCCACTAGAGGGGATCAAACCAGAGACATAGGGAGCGGCGGCGGCAATGGCCGGGGACGTTACAAGAAATGAAGATGCAGAGGAGTGGGCGGGTGAAGGGGGGGGGGGTGAAAATCGGATCGAAGGTAAGCGTAAGAACTAAAGAAAGCTAGCCCAGGTGGGAGAAGCGCAAAAATCGGGTAAAAACTCCACTGGCACAGTTGGGGGGAAGAACCAGGAAAAGGTGGAACTTCCTGAAAAGCAACACAGGTAAAGGCCATTTACCGCCTCCAACCTCTAAGATAGGAATTGGAGGGACAGATAAAAAAAGTACACTGAAACAGGAAGCCAGGGAAAAGAGAGACGGAAAAAGCGGAGGAGGGAACTAGATTCAATCTGGCCATTTCTCTTGCGACACCAACGGCACAATTAGGATTAAGAAAAGGGCGCAGGAAAAGATCCTAGGAAAGTCCGCAAATGAAAGGGAGGGGGATTCAGGGGGGCAGCCGTGTCAGCCATGGACAAAAGATTCTGCCGATTCGAGGAAAAGGATCCGAATCCATGGAAGGAAAAATTCAAAGCCGAAATATACATGATGGCCACCTGGGAAAGGAGAGAAGGTGTCGGAAAGGGGAGGGGAAAAAATTCTTGGGGTGTAAGGCTAGGCAGAGACGCTCTATCAAAGAGAAAATTACGCCAAAAGTATGTCATGGAGGGAATCCGAACTTGCTTCCAAGAATCGGAGAACTGAGGGAAGTAAACGCCCAGAAGGAAGGGGGGGGACCTTAAAGTTTACCCCAATACTTATTTGGGAGAAAGAGCGAGATAAATCGACGAAGACCCGAAAAAGAAACTTTGTAGGGGACTAGAAGAGGGGGGGTATCAAATACGCAAAAATGGTGAACGCGGGATATCTACACCCTCAAGAACACAAGGGACGGTGACAAAAAAAATCAAGAAGGAGTGGCGAACATAGGACCTCACCTCAACGATAAAAGAAAGAGACAGCAATCATGGAAAGGAATAGGGAAATTGGATAGAAATTTGGAGACAAAAAGACACGAAACCATGGAAAAAGAGGGGCCAGATAAAACTAACCGATGGTTGCCGGTGATTTAACACAAGACGAAAAGTTCAACAAGGCATTTTAAGAGTCACTTGCGAGCAAACATACTGGAGACATCTCCTAAAAAAGAAACTCTGTTTTCGGGGACAGGGGGGATTAATAAAAACGCAAAGTAAGCGAAGCGCCAGTAAACAGCAGTCGCGCGGGAAAAGAATTGGACTAAAGAAGAGCAAAAGAAGGAAAACAAAACGCCAAAGGAAGTACGAAGGGCGCCGAAAAGACCCTTCAAAAGTCTCTAATTGGGGACGACACCTCAAATGCAAAGACGTCCACCTTCCTAAGACTAAAAAAGAACCGCAAGAACCCTCCGAAATGGGGAGGACTGCTTTAGCGAAGCCACCTCAACCTCAAGGGAACGACAGTGGGGAAGACAAAGGCGGTGGTCTGTAAACGGCAATCTCAACATAAGGACACCTGGGGGGGAGAGCAAATGCGCCGAAGAGAGAAAAATCAAATGCGCCACACTAAAGACCAGAGAAAAAAAGACAAACTGGAGAAAAAAAAGGAAAAAAGCAAGGTTCGCAAAAACTCTAGAGAACAGTCGTGGATCCGGGACTTCTAAAGGGGGGGCTTATCACGAAAAACCAAAAAAAAAAAAATAAATTACTACGCTAATAAAACACCTGGGTACACGGACCCTAAAAAGGGGAAAGGAAGAACAAAGAGAAGAGGATGTAAAATCAGAGATAAAGCTAAAAAACAGAGAGAAAATTGGTCGAAAAAAAAAGAAAAGATGTTCGAAGGAAAATCGAAACGCCATACAGAAACACAAGTAACAGCACAGAAGAAAATCCCGTGCACTCGGGAATAAAGTTCTCCGTCCAAATGAAAGCAGAAGAGTACCCCTGGAGGGAAAAGTAAGACCACCCCCATCACCTCGAGTCCAAAGGCCCTAGGGGCGCTACCGGCGAAGCGGAGATCAGTGGGACGCGCCCGCCATTTCGAAAAAGAAAAGATCGATCGACAACTCGAACCACACACCGGAAGCCGATCCGGGAAAAGAGGTTCCAAGGGGGTATCGACCGGGGTTCGACCACGTCCTGTTCTATATATGAAAAATACAGGCTTGGGGTTTCACCAATGACAGCTACGCCCTTGGCAAAGCAAAAGAAGGAAAAAGTGGGGTAGAGAGAAGAGGCCTAGAAAGGAAACGCGTGAAGATCATACGGCTGTTGGAAGAAGCCTGCACCAGGTCAAAACGAGGACAGGGAAGTAGGAGTGAAAGATCCACTATTCACAAGTAACTAACGGGGGAAAACAAAACAAACTGGAACGCACGGAACGCGATCGCCTGGTTGCAGTAATGGCCGGATTGAAATGCAGAAATTCCAGAGGAAAGAAATGCTTCGGGTAACCAAGAAAGACACCTAAAAAAGGAGAAATAGCTGGATTACGTAGATTACATGAACAGCAGGAGAGGGGGTGAAAAAGACTCGACCGTAACACACAAGAAGTTGGCTGGAGGAAAAAAGGGTCCACCACCGCACACAAACTTTGTCATTGAGACACCCCTGAAAAAGACGGCCTAATCTGAGGATTGGACACAGGGAAAGTAACTCTAATTACCAAAGAGAAAAGATTGAACGCAACATACAGCGGTGCCAACGTTTCAGAAGAGAGTCATTAAAAAAGGGACTAAAGGTGAGAGGCACATCAACAAAGGCTGAAAGACAAGTGTCTTTTGGGAAAAGCGGTTTAGAGTACGAAGAAAGAAATACTCAAGCGCAACTGAACCCTGGGGGACGAATAAAAAGAGGGAGGACACTGAGAACGTAGGCGAAAGAACTTTTGTTTTGGGCGTGTTCCTGAGGTTGAGCCAGGGACGCTCGACAGCACGTTGGCCAAGTCGCAAGCAGGGAAGGTGTGAGCAAAGAGCACAAGGAGCCGCAGTCAAGCGGGAATCATGTTTGCTAAAGGAACGAGACGAAGAGGGGAGGGGGCAATCATCCAAAAAAAAAAGGAAGTTGGCAACCATCCATGGAAACTTAACTGTGGGCTGGAAACAATGAAAGAAAAACTGTTAACGAGGGGTAAGTCCCGAAGGGCGACTTGCTATCAAATTTCGGTCGATCAATGAGGAGACAGGGACTATGCAACGTACACATGACTCTGGGAATGTCCAAGATTCGCTGAGCCCGAGTCACCTTCCTGCTACTGAAATTACATTTCCAGCCCGCGTTCATAAGTAAAGCGCCCTTAAGAAGCGCACATAAAAAGAATCGCCAGTTAATCAAGACGTAAAGAGGGAAGGGGGGCGTCGACCCAGAAAGTGCCGGCCGTCTCCTGGGGTAGATATGAATCTGAGGTCTTAGCCTGGAACAAGAGCAGGAAAAGGACTACAAACAACTTAGGAAAAGGGAAAGATCGGGAAAAAAAGGGAAACCGAGGTTCTGAACAGAATCTTCGGAACTACAAACGGGAGGAGGACCATGATCTGGCGCGAGAAAAACTGGAGACCACCTAAGAGCAGAAAGAGTCTCTGAAGAAACCAACTCGACCCCAAAGAAACGGGGAACCCGTCGAGAGGAACAGTTGGGGGAAGAAACGGTACTATTAGACAACAAAAAAAAAAACTGAGGGGGGGGGAAAAGGCTATCAAGGGAAAAAACAAGTTAAATCGAAGCAAAAGGGAGAATTGAGGGGGGGTGCAGAGGACTTTTAACAAGTCGGATAATGGACAGTACTGGTTTTGAATCTGGACTCTCAAGCCAGAGAAAAAGGGCCGTACATTAGGGGGAAGCTAAACTACCATTACGTTTAATACCAAGATTGGCTTCGGCCGGAGGGGGAAGAGAGGCCCTTGGGACCATAGAAAAGCATGTAGTACTGACCACCTGAGCTGTTACCGGCTCAGACCTGCGCCGCTAGGATCAGATGCCCGATTAAAAGGGAAAGATCGATAACGGAAAGCCATGCGATTCTGAGACTTCGGATTTATAGTCCAAGTACGCGCGATGGGCCTAGAAGTAAACGAAAAGGAGATGTAGTACGCCTGATACAACATCGGGGAGAAAGGCACAGTGACTGAATACGTCGATCAAAATCAAGGGGAAGTTTTATAAACGTCCAGTGTTTACAATTGAAGAGAATTCCACAAAATGGAAAAATGTCTTCGCTGGTCTTGCAATGGGCAGACCTCGTAGCCTGAAGGAGGGGGGAGGCAATCGTCGAGGTTCTGGGTCGCATCAGCAGCGATTCGCAGAAGAAATGCAACAGGGGACGGCGAGGGACCCCCAACTGGAAAAGAACTAGCTGAGAGCCAGAGAAGATGGGAGACAGAAGAAAGAAAAAAAAACAAAATGGTCGGAGATTGGGATAAACCTACGTTTCACGTGGGCCGAGAGGGTTGCTGAGCCAGGGTCGAAAGAGGCTTGAGAAGGCGCGTATTCTAAAGAAATGCAGAGGCTTTTTTGGGTTAAGACAGGAGGCTTCTGAGAAAACCAAAGCCATGTTAAGGGACGCTAACAGAGAAAGTGGAAAACGCGTAAGGGAAAAAGGAAAAAGGGAGGCCAACCACGTGGGAAGGAATGAAGAGGGGGACAGGGAAATAAAAGAAAGGTACGGGGAACTGGGCCCGTGGGAATTGAAAAGTGCTTGGAAGGTGGGAATTTGGCCTCAAAAAAAACCTGATTGTGGAAATCGGAAGGCGTTGGGAGAAAAAGCCGTGATGTTTTGAATCAACGCCGCAAAAGAGGGAGGGGGGATTCCTGTGGCCGAAAGGCGACGCAGGAGGAGAGTCCCCTTCAAAAGGAAGGCAGTCCCCACATAAAGGGGCAAAAAATGAAGCTTCAGGCAGGCCCCGGGGGGGGGGGGGGGGGAACAGCGGGACCTGGACGTGGCTGCGCCTAAAGGGCCAGATAAGAGGTTGAAGGGGGACAGGAGTCCAAAAAAAAGAAGAAATAAAGGGAAATCTTAAGAAGACATCCAAGCAGACGAAGAACGTCGTAATCGCCGTCAAGGGTTAACAAGAAGGGAAAATGCTTGGAGATTCAGCAACAGAAGCTGCTGGACCGAGAAATTTCGCGAACACGGAAAGGGGGGGGGGAAAACTTCGAGGTGGTTTGTTCAGGACTGTCGACTAGCGAAACAAGAGGCGAGTGGTTCCAAGGGAAAAGGGGAGAATGAACAAACTCCTCGAGCAGTGATTCTGGGTTGCTTGGGGGGGTGCTTTGCCAGCACGTGGGGAACGGGTAAGAAGAGAGCACAGGAGAAGAGATCACGTTCATACCCGAGCAGACGAGGGTGGGGGGAAGGATTACACCAGGGAGGCCGAGGGGGGCGGGCTGGCAGAGTATGGTGAAGATACAGTCTTTGGGTGGAAAAGTTTGAGCGTGGGAGAGGGAAGAAGTTGTAGCTGAAAGGAAAGAAAGGGCCGAGCTGGGGTTCGCAGGAAAAGTGCGGCTGTACAAGGGGATTTGAAGGACGGCGGCTTTTGGCGCGCGGGGGAGCAGAAGTCACGATAGGGGGAGAGAATTAAAAAATGGGGGGGGTTTCAGTCACGCTCTGCGAAACGTGCTTGGCCGGGTGTAAGGGGGGAGTCTAGGAACGGGAAAAAGCTTCATTGGAGTGAGACACGGGGAGGAGGGAAACGGCAAAAAAAGCGCTCAACGTAAAGTGGGCAGAAGGTTTGTAGAGAAAATCCGAAGACTCCCCGATGTTTTCGCCGGGATTGAAAGCGGGAGGGGGGGTGGCGGAGCCGCTTCCGGGCAGATGGCACTTCGCGGCACAGTTTCTGGCCGGGGTAGTGGTGTGAAGTCGGATGACGGGGGGGGAAGGGTAATGGTGACATAGGGTCGCACACAGAAGGGGGAAGGGCTTTTAGAGAGAAACGTTCAAAATGGCTTGTGGGATCAAGGGGTAGCCCTTCGACTGTAGAGGACAAAGCCGTGGCAGCGTAAAAATTTGGAGGTGGGAGTAGTTCCATCAAGGCCCAAAAAGAAGAAGAAAAAGAGACACGAAACAAGGAAAGTGGGGGCCGAGGCGATGCGAAAAAAGGTACTGAGACAGCAGTCGAACTAAAGGGAAGGGAAATGGGCTTGTGTGAAATCTCCCAAAAGGCAACCCATAGTGTGGGCAAACCGGGAGAAGATTGCAAGGTGTAGTGACTCTTGGGCAAAACTAAACTTCTATAAAGGAACACTCATAATGCCTGCCAATTAGATCGGATCTTTCAAAAACTATCGGGGGGGGGGGAGGGGCGGAAACATAGTAGAAACCGTTGCCGAGGCTCGTACACACCAGTGGATGGCCAGGGGTTGCGATAAAAAAAAAAAAGGTTTCCTGAAGGGACGGGGTACAACAAGTACGAGAAATACCAAGGCAGGGGGTCCTGAGAGGCAACCACCAACTTCGCTCACTAAAATAAACCGCATAAATGTTGAAACAAAAAAGAGTCCACCTTCCCGAGGCGAAGAGACAATTCGCAGCTACTCCGAAACAAGTTGGGGGGGGGGACCCTGAATGACTCGTCGGAATAGCAGAAAATGCTGATAGAAAAAAGGGAGTCCCCTGAAAAACAATTTGGGAAGTCTGCCAAAATATATAGGAGAAATCCCCCCCAGTGAAAGGATGATGAAAGGGGACGGTTGCTAAACCTTCCAGGGGAAAGAGAAAACATGGCCAAGAGCCGAGGCAGCCTCCGGTTGGAAGAGAAAGCGTAAAGAAATTCCCAATAATATTTGCGGACATGAGAGTGGATAGCTGCGCACTTGGAAGTCGAAAAGGAGGAAATAGTAACTGGACACGGTTTTTGGCGCCCAGCGGGAAGAAAGGTCCTAGGGGAGAGCGTACAGTCCGAGGAGAGGGGTTCAATCCGGAACCTGCGGAATTACGTGGTGAGCGAACCTTCGGGGTGGCAAATTAAGTATCAGGGAGCGTAAACTTAGGAGAAGGTGGACTTTCTGGTTGGGAGAATTGAAGGAAGTCTCACAAACGGGAGAGGTTCAAGTAGCAATTTGAAAGGCAACTTCAAAACGGAAGATGGTAGGCGATGTGGGAAAAACTGCGCATAAGAGGTAACTCTTTAAAAACCGGAAAGATCTTATAAAAATCACAGGGACCGCCAAAATAAAGGCAAGCTTGATGAATGCGGAAAAGCAAAAGGTCCGGCCGCCGTCTACTATGTTTGGAAGGGGGAGGAGGACAGATCTGTGAGGGCAACTGTCTAACTCTAGTAGAGAACGCGGGCAAGCAGGACGGTCAGTAATAGTGAAAGGGAACAGTACCTATTATTGGACGTCGTTCAAAAAGGAAAGGAAAGCAATGGTAAAAGATCCAAGGTCAACAAGTAAAGCAAACGCAGAGGACCTGAACCTGCTTCAAGGGAAATCTTAAAAAGAAAAGTTGGTTCAAAACCCTGGCGGCGAACAGAAATCCAACGCAAGTGCCAGACTACGCCATGCACAAAAGGGCTTAAAAAGACCCAAAGGCGGGAAGCTAGGAAATCAAAACCAACGGAGTCAGGAAAAAAGGAGAGACGATCAAGAAAAAAGGAGGGGGCAGGGATCAAAAAAAAATGGGCATTGTGCCGCGCTTCAGGGCAATGCGGGAGGAGGTTCACTAAGGGTTCTAAGCAAGGGGGTATAAACTGGGGGAAAGAAGCCGCCGGGTACAGAGGCCTTGTGAACTGAAAGTCATGAGGGGAGAGCTAACCATAGGAGGAGGGGAAGTCCAACCGTTACATCCCATCTAGGAGAACGGCATACAAACAAATGAAGAGGAAGAAGGGTAACGGGAAGTGCACCGAGATATCGCTGGGGACAACGGAGGAATCAAACACGAAAAGGAAGTGGTGGGGAAGAAACCGGCGAAAATGGCAAGGGCTTTGCAAATCAATAAATAAAGAGGGGCTAAAAAGGGAGTTTGGCGAAGATCGTGGGCGGGAAAGGGGACCCTCAGCTGACTCATCCAGTGTGTATCGCAGCGAAAATCGAAGGGGAGGACTAAAAAGGCAAAGATGTGAGGAAACACAGTCACGGTGGACTTCCTGTCAAAATGGCAAGCAAGACATGTTAAGAAGATCCCGGCAGAAGAGGAATCTCAGAAAACTGAAGTGTCTGTGCTCAAAACCGGACGCCCGAAAGAGAGTCAAGACGACTTCGGCGGCAAGCTCTTCAAGGGGCGTACGCTTTCATGGCGCACACAAACGAAAGTGATATGCGGATAGGGAGCACGGAGACGAATCCGAGGGTCCGCAGTCGAAGGGAAGGGTAGGACCGCGGGTCTCGATAACCCGAGTGAATCTGAGAGGGAATCCACAGAGGTACATTTCGAAAATTCACCTGAAAAAGAATCCTGTTGCACAGGTGTGACGGGAGCTATTTGTAAAAAGGGAAAAGGAAAGAAAAAAAAAAAAAAGGAAAAAAAAAACAAGAGGAAAAACAAAAAAAAAAAGGAAAAAAAAAAAAAAAAAAAAAGAGGGGGGGTGGCAGAACAAAAGGGAAAAAGGTCTCGTGGTCTCACGGGGCTCGTCGGAAATCGGCAGCTATCATCAGATGAGGAAGCCAAGAGGTGGGAAGGTTCAGGAAAGAAAATCAAGGCCCTGCAATAAAAGACTGCGCCTGATGTGCAGAGTAAGGAAACGAGCAAGGGGTGGAAAACTGGGTCCCAAAAAGGGGTGACAAAACGAGCCGAAGGCGATCCAAAAAGGGGGGGGTATTGACGCTGAAGAGGGGGTTCCCAAAAAAGGTGGAAGCTTGAAGGCTCAAACAAAAAGGGCCATGACAATTTCAGAGGGGGAAAACACAAACAAGCATCGGGCTGAAAGGAGGTCCAAAACTGTAAGCACAAAGAAAGAGAAAGATTCTCAATACGCAAGCTTAAAGGCATGAAAAAGAAAGGAGGGAAAAAGAGGCTTGGCGAAGAAAACAGAACACTCCAGGAAGATAGTTCCAGGGGACGAAAGCTGGGGGGAAGGTTGTTTGTGTCCACAAGCTGACGAACACCAAAGGAAGCGGCAGCGAATGCGGGAGCATGACAGAAAGGAATCGCCAAGCAAAAATACCTGGTGGAAAAACGGAGAGGGAGGGGATGAGTCTCGAAGGAAGAAGAAACTTAAAAGCAAAAAACAAAAACCTGCAAAGAATTTGGAGGAAATGCGAAACGAACGAAACAACGCCAATTGATGAATAGAAAACGAATCAGAAAACGCGGGGCGCGAATTGGTCGACCTAATAAAAAAACGGGGATACGCTACAAACCATGACCTTGCAGAACCGAAGATAAGGGAAAAACGTCTGCTGAACGAACAGAAACAGCAGCGATCGCAAGAGTGTTTCGAACATAAAGGGTCTTCGCTCTTCAACTCTACAACAGGAACGTGCCGTGTGATCGCCCGCGCCGGAAAGAGAGGAATCCCGTGGCGAAAAGAGAACACCTATTTTCCCTATCAGCGAACATGAAAAACGGGTCCGCAAAGAAAGGCTGACGAACCCAATTTTGAATGACGCGCCGAAGAGACGTCTCAGCTGAGACGAAAAAAGAAGAAAAAGACGCTGGCAAGAAACAAAAGGGGGTACAAAGGTCCTGCCGAAAAAAGGCTCTGGCAGAAGGGGAGAAGAGAAAGACAAAGAGCTAACTAGAAATTACCGAATTGAATCGGAAAATAAAAAGCCAGACAAAAGCACCTTGAGGATGTATAATTACCTCCTTTTCCCTAACGTCATGAACTTGACTCTAGAAAAGAAGGAGTCCAGACCCATTCAAGATGAAAAGCCACCAACGCCTAACAAATAACTAAGAAAGGCATCTATGAAGTGGGAGACCTCAACATTCTATTAAAAAGGAAAAACCGAATGGAAGAAAAGCTCTCGTCGAAAAGAGAAACCAAAAAATCGAGCCTTTTTTGAGGGACCCGTGGTTCGCCCTGGCGAGAAGAAGAGTACTGGTCGGGAAGAAGGATCAAAAAACTTAAACGATGAAGGATACGACCTGCAGGGATCAGCAGACCCAGGGGGAGGGCAGAAAAAAGGAAGTAGCGCTTTCCAAAGACTCCTGCTGCGGTTGTGCAAATGAAACTTCCCCAGTTCAAAGGAACGGGAGGGAGTCTCGCCCCTTTCCAGGGAAGAAGTTTAGAGAAACAGCCCTGGGGCCGCCCTGAAACGCGAAAGGGGTTATTATTGGGGTTACGTCAATTCATAGCGGCAAACTGCAAGAAAGAAGGACTGCACAGGGTGACATCAACCACAGAAACTCAGACTGAGTATGAGGAGGAGGAAACACAAAAGAGGATTTGGTGTTCTAAAATCGAAGGTCCTTAACAACTAAGGTGGTCGAACTTTTCACCCCTACCCAAATTTTGTAGTCCAAGTGCAATAAGCAAGGGGGGTAGGTGCGGCCCGGAACCTATGGGAATACGAGAAAAAGAGGAAATGGTGCATACAAAGCCGGGGTGTTTTGGGGGGTGGGTTTTTGAGTCTACATGCGAGGGTTGCCACTGACGAAGGGAGCAGGAGATTCTAAAATTGGGAACAGACCGGTCTCGGAGAGCAAACTCACTGTCTTAAGCCAGGGTACGTTGGAAGTAAAGGGGGTAGGAAAGTACGAACCTCATCTACCAGAAACTGGAGGAGAAAAGGTTTCCTATTCCACTCGTGAAACGTAGTGAAAATCGCTACATGGGTGGGTTGAGGGGAGACAGATTTGCCCAAGCTTGGAAGGAGACAAACTCTACTTTTAGGCGCCCTGAACACTCGCCGTGTGAAAAAAACAATCCGAATGAGCCAGGGAAAAAAGAGGGTATCAGGTTTTCACCGGCGTCGCGAATCGAGGAGGGGAAGGGGGCAAGAAACACGAATCGAAGGGAACCACGCATTTCACGCTGAACTGGATCAATGAAGAAAGGAAAGACTGTTCAGAATTGTGGAAGGGTCAAGAGAAGGTTACGCTGAAGAACTTGAGATCCTGAGGAAGCGATTGCCGTCACATGGACGCGTGGGGCCTCGAGGGTAAAAGAAGAGTTTCTGAGCCAGGCGAAGAAGGATTTCATTCGATCCCCAATTCCGCGGGCGGCGGTAAGATCAAAAAAGAAAAGCTCAGGACCAAAAGAACGGATGCACGATTCAATGAGGAACGTTGCTTATTCAAATGTCCGCATCAACTGGTAAGATAGTCACGGGAGGGAGAAAGAAGACGGGAACCAGAAGGTTGCAAAGAATTCGGAAACCAAAAAATGTGTAACCACGAAGCCATCATGGGTCTTCCACGGGAAAAAGAAAACCCCTACTTTCGTCTAATCATGAACTGAGGAGAGCAAGGAGACACAAAGAAGAAGACAAAAACCTCAGACTGGGCCATTCATTAAAAAAAAGAAAGAGGCAAACAAAAAGCTTTGTCATCCCGTGATGGAGAGTTGAAAGGGGGTGCCCGGTTCCTTCTCTCACACTTAGGGAGGAAAGAAGAAGAGAATAGGAAAAGGGAAAACCAGGCATAAAACTCGACTCACTGACAAGATTAGGGTGGGAAGATTCTGTGGCGTTTAATGACATTCTATAGGAGGGAAGTTGTGGGACATTGCGCAGAACACATCAAAGGGAGTTAGTCGAAAGTCGGTGTAGGCGTCCCTAAAAAGACTTTATACCCTGTGGAAGAACTTCACCGGAGAAAATACCTGTTCCAAAGCAAGCCGAGAACTGTCAAAGGGTAGTGTTTCCGGCTCAGGAAAGGGGAGCCAGATAAGCTACGGCCTGCCCGATGGAGGCAATCTCGCCTTACGCCGGAGCCGCATTTCGAGATGGACGACTTTCTGTATCTGTCAACCTCCGAACAGCGGAAGCCCTGGAAGAGGAGTACGAAATTCCAATAAGGAGTACGCGGACAATCAGAGGAGAATTACACAACAGACGGACCTCTCGGCGAGCAGGCGAAAAAGTGGATCCGAATCCAATGTTTTACCGGGTTAAAACCCGAGGCAGTCTTCTAGGAGGGAAATGTCTCCAGCCAAAGTCTTCGTAAGAAAGCGGGGGGAAAAGGGGAAATTCGGTCGATGGCGTGGGAGGGGCAGATAGCAGGAGAGAGATACGAAAACTGGATTCCAGCATAGAGGAGAAGTGATGCGCAACGCAAGTGTCCGACGTCGCAAAAGTAATCTGACATCTAAATCTGGCACAAACAGAAAAACACAAAAACAAAGGGGAAGAAATGGGGACAATCAGATCATTCACAAGGGCCTCGAACTGGTTTCGGGAGCAGGGAGAAGGCAGCTTGATACAAGAGTCAAATAAGCGCACAAAGACACGTCTTGGTTTTTTGAAGAAAAATTAGGGGGAGAAAAAACCCCCGGAGGGAAATGGTTCCATAGAGGAACCTCGAGAAACGGCGCTCCCGGGGGCAAACCGCTGTATGTGAAAAAAACCTCTCCCACGGGGTAATACAGGAACAAGAGGTTACGGACACGAAACGCCCGATTGAACGGGGCCGTCAAAACTGACAAAAGGGGGAGGAAAAAGGGTTCCGGGGATTCCCTCCCGACACTCCACACATGGGGGGGGGGGGTAAGTGAAGTTATCTAAACAAATAGCATGGGGCTTGTTGAATACAGCGTCAGACCCAGCTATGAGGCGTGGTGTGTATGGAAGGAAGGACAGGGCAGTGCATTCGCTTAAGCATTCAAGAATGCCGCCAAAGACCCAACAGTAATGCAGACAATTCGCGAGCAAGTACAAAGGGCGCCCACTTTTGGTGATTTTTGCAGTCGACCTGGGAGTAGGTGGGCGGGAGAATACGAAGAAGGGGTCCCTCTGGGTAAATGACACTTCCAGGCACGAGAAGGAGAGGGCATCGTGAGAGTAGGCCGAAGGACATTCTAAAAGAAAATCAGTCATTGAAGTAGCCCCTGGGCTGAACGTCAATTGTTGACAACAAGCCTTGACTTGCGGGAAGGATCTGACAAGTTCATGGAGAAAAGGTCAAAAGAACCCGGGAAAGTGGGAACGTTCTCGATTCTTATGTTGTTGAACAGAAGGGGAGACTGAGGAGCACGCTTCTCATTGAGAAGAATGGCGCATGAGCAAGGAAAAGTCCTCGAAGGGGGAGTATAGTTGGGGGGGGGTGGATTTGCGACAAGGTGGACTGGGTGGCTTCTGCCGAACTACGAGAAGGGGACATCCCATGCGGCCACGGGAAGTTAAGAATTACTTCCAAGTGGGGCGCTACGTTGGGTGGGAGGAGAATTGGGGGGATTGTTAAGCGTGGAATGGGCTTTGGTAAAAAGAGAATTGAAAAGAAAAGCGTTATCTCTTATCCATTTGGAGAACTCTGCCGAGATGGGGTAGAAGACAGCCGAGGTGTACCCATTTTTATTTAAAACACAGGACGTAGCTTCGTTGCGCAGGGGAGAAACGAGACATCATATCGGCTCGAATGACAAACGGTTGGGAAAAACGGCGGAGGGGCGAAAAAAGTTGCTTTCGTGGTCAAGTTTTGTCGCGCAGAGGTAAAATATGGCGGGGGAGTTGGTGACACGGGGGAGCGCGCAGGAAGAGGGCCATGGTGCGATAAACAAAGAAAAAACCTTTTAGATGGGAGAGAGGACCGAGATGGGTGGACACAAACACCATCTTAAGGAAAACAGATGAGGTTGATGTGAGGAGAGGGGAGAAAAGTTTGAACCCGAAACTCGGTTCTTTTGGGGATGGTGGAAGGAAAAGGGGAAGGTTCTTGGGGGAGAGGCGAACTATCCATATTGTCCTGATTTTCGGCGCCAGTCAGGGCATCAAAGTGGGCGTGGGGGGAAGGCACTCTAAATCAGATATCGCAAAAAGGTGCGAGTAAGCCTGTGTGTTAAACGGAGTTCACAGCCCTTGCTACGAATCAAGAAAAGCAAGATACGGAAAAATCCTTGGAAAGAGGATTTGGGGCCAAGGGGAGATACTCTAAAGTGACGCCGTCCAGCGGAAATGCCGAGTTCGTAGGGGGGGGGGAAAGTCAAACAACAGGAAAAAACCAGCGTGTGCAGAAGGGAAAAGGGGGAGACTGTCAGGAGAAAGGTGTCGACCCTGACGAAAAGGGAAAAAAAGGACTTCAGCTTGCGATCTAATCGATCGATTGGGGTGAGGGAGCAACGGACGGTACAAGTCGTGCCGATGGGGGGGGAGGGAAAAACGACAGTTGTATAAAGGTGAAATATATCCCGCGGCAACGGGTGGTGATAGACAAAATTCTTTCGAAAAAGAACAAAGGTATTTCGGTCGGCCCTGATATCGCTTGAGAGCCCATAGGAGGGGGGACCATACCTTCCAAAAAGGAGAAAGATCGGATCTCCAGAAACGCAGCTTGTCGTCGTGGCCGGGAAAGGGGGTGATGGCATGAATAAAATCCAAGTGTCTCAAGAAAAAAAGGGACTATAGGCGCCGAGTGCGAAGAGAAAGTACAAAAAAAATGGGGAAAGTGGGGGGGTAACTTTCAGTGCCAAGTAATCCCCATTAAAATGATGATAAGCGGCGGGAAGGTTCGAACAGAAAGGGGAGTAGAGACCATCTCGATGAAGAGGATACTCGTGATCGAGGCAACGGAAGGAAGAAAAAGGAAAAAATAACTAAGGCGGACCTGGCCTGCTAATCAGTGCTCACTTTCCGCGTAGGCGAAGGAATGACTTCACAAGGGGTGCGAAAAAGACGTACAAAAGATCTAACCGAACTGGAAGAGGAGGGAAGGCGAAACCTTAACTTAATTCTTACTTGAAAGGGGAGACGCCCAGGCGGGAGAATGAGAAGTTAACTTCTCAGGAAAAGGGAAGGGGGAATGGGGAGTTGATGGGCAAAGGATTCAAACACCTAGACGTGTCATCAGAAAGTCGAAGGGTGTAGGTCAGGGGGAGACACACAGTAAGGGGAAAGGGTGGCAAAAGGCTCAGAAGGAGGTGCAAGCAGGAAAAAAAGAACAAGATCGAGCAAAAAAAAGTGTCACAAAACATTACCGTTCAATAGAGGATGCGGGGAAAGCAATCAAAAAGGCCATCACTAGGGGAGGTTGTTCATCGCGGTTGGGAGGTCCTTCTAAGCGATCGATAGATGCCGGGGGAGGAGGTCGTAAATGCCTTTTCGTCACGGAAAAGAGTGGGGGCTTAAAACGGTCGTAACAAAAATAAGCACTGGAGCGGCCCAAAACTCTGAACAACAAGACAACAAAGATAGGGAAAGGAAACAAGGAACGGTCTCGTCTCCCGTGTTGAACCCCAAATGGGAGCGAACACAAGAGACATAGAGATGCCATAGAAGCAAAACCAATGAAAGAGAGCACCAGCAGGGATGAGAGTCAGCCTCAACACAAAGTGAAAAAAGATATGATGGAAAGGGGGGGGGCGCTTGGGGATAGAATCGTCGCTTGGGTCTCGATTACCTGGCACATTAGATTGGAAGAGGGATGGGCGCCAAAAGTGGGTGCAGGATACCGACCGGGAAGCAGGGGAGCTCGGTATGCTTTGTTCAAGTCGGAGAATGGACTTACTTGGGGAGCTCAACAGTGCGGACATTCTTGAAGAAAAAAAAAGGAAGGAAGAGTCCGTAGACAAGCAAGAAATATGAAACGAACGGAGGGCAAGAGTATAGATCGCGAGAAAAATCCAAACGAATGGGCAAGTCCAAACGAAAATAGTGGATCGTCAGGGCTTTCCGACTTGAACGCAGAAAAAGGGAAAGCGGGGCGGGCAGGGGTTTGCATCTATCTTGCAAGAAAAGTTCAGCACTGCCACTCGACCAGGGTGGGGAGAGGACAGAAAGGGGAAGGGACTCCAAGGGAAGAGTCTACAAAGGCTACGGTGGAGCTTAAGGAAGAAAAAACAGTCAAGTCAGCACCTTAACGAAACATCGCTGGGCGACCGAATTGAGTGAACAACATTACTCCCAGAAGGAGAGAGAAAGAGCGCGGAGGACGGCACGCTCTGACAAGTCTACAAGGAGCGTAGACCAAGACCGCCAGACTCTTGACTGCTAGAAGATGCGAAGCTACGAAGACCAGAAGAAAGGGGAAGCAATTCGAGGGGGACTTGAAGTGCTCGAGAACCTCGCAGACAAGGAGGGAAGTGGACAGGGAGATCAACGAGGAGATTTAAGTCGACTTCAAAAGAAGCATAGAATAAATGGGGGACAACGGGGGGGTACGGCGCTTTGGAGGAACGAAAAAAGTCAGTTTGTCTGTGAGAAAAAAGGCGAGATAGAGAAGGGACTATGGACGAAAACGGACGAGTTAGCAGTCCAGCCTTGCTTCCAAAAGAAAGATGCCTGAAATGACGAGTCCGCGGTGACGTTGGGGCAAAAAAAAGGGGCGACAGAGAAAAGACGAAAGTCGCCGTAACAGACGCGGTATTTTCTCGAAGAGTGTAAGAAATAAACGGCACCGGTGAAAGGAAGGAACCAACAAAACACAGGTCGGTACGAAGAAAAAAGAAAAACGAGAAGAGGGACTAGAGAGGGGGAAAAAACAAAAGAGATCGGCAAGATTCTCAGAAAAGAAGGATTCTTTGAAATTTACGAGAAAGTGAGGAGAAAAAAAGGGCGTAAAATAAAGATCGGGCCCGGATGCAACAAGGGTGGCGGATGGGGTTTAGTCACCACAGCAAAAAAAAATTCATCGCAAACGCAGGAGAATGCGAGAAGAATGACCAAAGGGAGAAATAGGCAGCTGCAAAAAAAACCGGTTCGGGAGAGTTGGATTAGAGGGAGGAAAACTGGAAAGTAACCCGTAACTCAAAAGGCGTCCCAGAGCAAAGGGTTTTGAGAGAAGAGGCATGGAAAAAGGAAAAAAAGAAAAGGGATGAAGTAAAAACCTTCCCTCAGAATCTAGTGGACCCTCATGAAAAGGGCAAGTGCAGATACAAGACCTGCACCGAAGCCTAAATTTGGGTCAAAATTCAGACTTCAGAAAACATAAAAAAAAGAGAGGAAAGCATTGGCATGACACATAAAAGGTTTCTCTGCAACTCTACAACAGTGCTAAAGGGGAATGTGATCGACAGGCGCCGGCATGCGCGACGAAAGAAGCCAGGCCAACAATGCGAACCTCACTACAAAAACTTTCTAAAACGAAAGCAACGGAGCAAAAAAATTACGAGAAATGGGGGAAATGAGGGAAAGAAGATGACGTCTGAGGGCGGATAACTCAAGCTCCAAATCAAAATGTGAATATTTAATCAGAAGACGTCTGTCCTGAAGGACAATCGCAGAGTTAAAGAGCAGGAAACCGCTAATTCAAGAAAAAAAATACGCGTCAAAAGCAGAGACATCCAGGGGAACGCCAAAAGGACCGTCAATGGGAGACTCAAACAGTGGGGAAAACAACTGTTATTAACGGTTATCTCTTAGCGAATGGAAAAAAGAGCCCTGAAACCACGTGGAGCAAAGCAAAAAACCCATAACAGAGTAAAAAGCAATAGAAAGGGGGAGGATCAATGAAAAAAACTTACAATTGACTCGCCCCTCATTTCGCTAGAGCAGACGGCGGGACAGAGAAAAAAACCCAGCCTACTCAGATCAGTTGGCGCAATGATGTGAAAAGGGTGGGGAGAACGCAGCGACCGGTCGAGAATAGAAGGCTGGTCCCAAGGTGACGAGAAGAAGGCTAACCGCAGAGGGAAAGGGAGGGACAGGAGGTCCCTATCCGAGTTAACGATGTCATCTCAGGAGGTGCATGGGGGGGAAAAGGGCTCCATGTCAGCAATGAAAAGCAAAGGTGTTTGGTTGGTGGGGGGAAAGGGGGGGGGGAGGGGGGTTCCAGGGGAAAAACAAACCCCAAGGGGGTGGGTGTTGGTGGTGGTTTGGAGTTTCACCCACTTTTTGGGAAAAATTGGAAGGACAAAAGGGTGTTGGGGAACTTTTCCCCAGAAAAAAACCCCGTTCTTCGTCAACATCCAATATTCCCATGTACGCCTGTTCCAGAATCACAATTTTTCCTAAAAAAATCGGAAGCGCCTGGGTTCCAGTAAAAATGGGGGAAGAGAAGCAGGAATGACGGGCTACTCTCTAAACTTCTAAGAGCCTGCTGACATCCCCCTAACCAAGGATAAGAGGGAGGTCGGCGGCGGTCAGACCATCGGCGTTGGTGGAGAAGATAACACAGAAGGAAAGCAATCATTTTGCTTGTCGAAGGTAAAAACCAAGAAAAGGAAAGGGGATTCAAAAAGGGGCATGAACTGGGATTTAGGTACCTCTTGTAAATTGAAGGGGTTGGCAGCAGGTTTGCGGCTACAATACAGCGGGGGGGGAAAACCGCGCAGGTAGCGCGAGGGAAGTAACCAGGGAGAAGGGAAACGCAGGAAGATCAACCGGAGGTAAAAAAAAGAAGGGATTTGGCAGCCTAGGATAGCTGTCTCAAGCGCCCTGATAAACTGAGAAAAAAAAGGGAGAGACCAACAGAGGATTCCATGAAACTTTGTGTGAGGGACGTCTTGGAAAAAGCGATGTCGGCAGCAAAAGTAAGTGGGGGAAAAGAACTGGAGGGCACTAGCATGTTCGAGAACGCGAACCGTGCCGAATCACAAGCAAGTGGGGAGGAATTCGGCGATGGATCGAGTCAGACACTAGAAAAGGCAAGGGCAAAAACTCATATTACTACTCACTGGAACAGCGGAAAAGACACTAAAACTGGTTCTCAGTGCAAATTTCCAAACATAGATTGATGCGACAGAGGGATAAGGAAAGGTGACGCGAAGGACGGGGTCCGACTCGTAATTCAACTCGTATGTCGAGAAAGGAGACTAAAGGGAAGGGGAGTGAGTTCAGCCAGAGGAAGCGCTTGGGCGACTATCCATAATAATCTAACCGCCGACCAGAAGCGCATTCTTCTACCGAAGAAAGTCAGATGGGTTCGCAAGAAAGAAGGAAAGTCAAGGGTAGGGAATTTCAAACAGGATCTTAGCCTGTAACAATAAAAGGGGGGGTACAGGACTACATCTGAATATGAAAAAAGGCCTGAGAGATGCCCCTAGAAAGACAATCCAATGGGTCTTAATTGGACGCTTTAGCCTACCGAGAGAATAAGAAGACTGGCGGGAGGAAAAGAACAAGAGTAAAAACAGGGAAGACGAAGCCCGCAAAAACCTGCAAAACTCCACCTAAGAAAAAAAAAGGGCTTGTCATCCCGGAGGAAAAGTCGATGGGGAAAAAAAAAAGGGATGGGTTTCGTTTC
>Ga0179593_1462922_pt1 | contig 20133 bp, 20 predicted proteins | sample CZODoug2_1_08_16_FD_185931 | JGI IMG/M metagenome (GOLD analysis project Ga0179593, IMG submission 185931) | Vadose zone soil fungal communities from Angelo Coast Range Reserve, California, USA - CZODoug2_1_08_16fungal (PacBio error correction) | ecosystem: Environmental > Terrestrial > Soil >...
ACGCCTTCAACAAAACGCCCAATACTTGAGAAAGAGGAGAGAGATCAATTGATAAAAGTCAGCCTTGACTGCGCAACAAAAGGAAATCTCAACAAAATGAATACGCCGTACGATGGAAAGACCTAATTGCAACAAAAAAAATCAGCCAATCAATTTTCCGGAGCCGGGCTAGGGGACAAAGAAGGAGATCGCCTCAAAAAAAAACCTCCTTCGACCCTAAAAGAAGGGAATTCCGGGGAGGGTCTCCTGATTCATCGCCGGAGTACGGGGACGCTCTAATACAACAAGAAATCGCGAGTATGGTCGATAACACAATTGAGAACAGGGGGGGGAAGGAAGACAAAAACTACGTCCACACGCAAGGTCGAAAGAAGTGGCAGGGGCAGGGCTAGGAGGAATCAATCCCAAAAGCTGTGCAAACATCGCTAGGAGAAACTTCAGACGATTTGAAGCAGGCGTAAGCAACTGCCTGAAAAAGGAGTCGAAAATCGCTCCCGGAGGAGGGAGATCAGAAGGAATGGAGAGAGGAACCACGTAGTCTGCTACTCTGGGAGCGGGGGACAAAGGCCTTCTAAAAATCACGCAAGAAATCACCGCGCGTGGGGCGATGAGCAGTGTTCAAAGAAAAGGTGTTTAAAAAAAAAAAAACTTCAAAGGCCCAGATTCTACCACGGGAGCCCTTTAATTCGACAAAGCTGATGACCGACCTGCCGTGATCAACAGATGAGGGTCGGGGGTCTGACGGGGGGACAAAGAGAACGGAGGTAAGGGTAAAGAAGGGAGGGGGGGGGGGGTGTCTGTGTTAAGGACCCCGAACCCTGAGCTGGTTACAGAACGGGGCGGTGACATGGTAAAAAAAGGAAGCCGGGGAAAAATAACGAAATCGTCGAAGTATCTTTGCGGGGCGGAAAAAAAAAGCCCACAGGAAAAACGGTGAAGAGCGACCCAAGAATCAAAAGACCAGGGACCAGAAAATGAATGATAATATAGATAACTCAAAAAAGGATTCCAAAAAAAAGACCCAAAAAAAAAACAAACAATACAGGGAAAAGTTCAGCGACAAAGCAAAGAATCGCGCGCGCGAAATTGGGACCGCGCGCGCAAGGGGGTTGGCGGAAAGGAGATGAAGGACCCACCATGGATGTAAAATACCATCAAACAGTATTTGAACGAGCACCGCGGGAAAATAGAGGCGAGAAAGCAAATGGTCAAAATAAGCGATCTCGCGGAGTCTGCGAATGCGAGCGGCGCAGAGGGGTTTGTCTCTCCAGCCATCGTTGAGCAAAGCAAGCTGTCGGCTGGAAAACAAGAGAATTGAAGGGGAAGAATCAGTCTAAAAAGACTAAAATCCGAGACGAGAACACGCAGTCCTACCTAAGAAAAGCCTCGAACGTAGCTCTCAGAAGCTCGAGGTAGAGTCCGACTCGAGAAGCATTCCCGTAAACGAGAAGGACTCATGAAGAAATTGCCGTCGAACCCCACCGCCGGAACTTACTAAAGAGGAGGAAAGAAGGTGGATCAGGAAACGCCGGAAAAGACCCCGGCCAAAAAAAATCATGCCGGAGTGCGGGGAGATGCCCTGCCATCTATCGAAAGAGTGGACGGAAAAGTTCAGAAGGGAGCAAGAGGAATGGTAAAACAAGAAAAAAAGCAAAATTGGAAGACCGGGCAAGACCCTCAAAGCTCGTAACGCAATCAAGGAAATAGTAGCAATGAGCGACCCTTAAGGGAGAAGGGGGAAGTAAAACTCCGACGATCAGGTTCATCCTAAAAATTAATAGTAAGGGGAACACAGAGGGCGAAGACCAAGAAAAAAGTGGCACTTCTGACGAAAAGGCATCCCATCACAACGAAGGAAGACGTAAGAAGGACGTTGGGGACGGGCCAGAATAGGAAGGGGGCGGACCTCTCGCTCTAGAAAAAAACATTTAAATCCTCAAAAGAGAACAACGACGGGGGTACTTGGAAGGAAAAGCAGGCTCAAGGAGTCAGAAGAAGCAGGAAGGAGAAGGGAAGGGGAGGCCAAAAGATCCGAAACGCAGCGAAAGAGGGAAAAGGCGAGGGCGAAAAAAGGACGGAGGGGAGCGTTAAAAGATCTCAACAACAACAAAAGTCGGGAGAAAAACGCGAAAAAAGAAAGGGGGCATGAAAGTCTAAAAAAAACTCAGGTACATCGGTCGCTGGAAACTTAGGCGACTCTTCGTCGGGCTACAATGGAAGAAAATGATCCAAAAGGTCGGAACGAAATCAAAGCTTCTCGCATTAGAAAAGACGAGGAGTGGTGAAAATCCGGGGTTGGGTGAAATGAGGCTTAGAGCAGCTTAAAAACAGCGTCAGTCCGAAAACTACCAAGCAGGGGGGGAAGGCGGTTATGGGAAGAATCTAAACCTAAGGAAAAAGAAGCCGAGTGGCTTAAAGAACCTCACGAATTGGAGTAAGGACAAAGGGCCTTCGTCGGGCGTGGGAATTCCAAATCAACGGAACGGCTAGGCAGAAAAGGGAGGAAGGTGCAAGGGGGCGTGGAAGGGGATATCGTCAGGGAGTGTGGAAGTAGCTGCCTTGGGAGTGGTTAAAAAAGGCACGAAAAAAAATGGCTCGGAGACGCGAGAAAGTACAGTAAAGAACGGAGGATCGGGGGGAAGGGACGCCAAGCACGACCAAGGAATGGGTTGGGGCCGGGGAGTGCGGGCGAAAACCTGAGGCAAAAAGGAGTAAAAACTGGGGGAGTCCTGACAAGCGGAAAACGAAACCTGTATTGAATACGATGTCTTGTAAGGGAGATGAACTCGATCATCGAAATCACGGTCCAGAGAGGGGGAGGTGGAAATACTCCGGTAGAGTTCTGGAGGAGAGCTGAAACAGTAATTCTACTTCTATCAGCCAGATGTCAGGTACTGGAAAAAAGGTTAAATGGGGAGATCTGGTTTCGGGGAGCAGAAAGCAGGAGGAATAAAATTGAGGGGGGGGGGATCTATAAACCACCTCTTCTCTCCTCTCTCTTAAAAACGCAGCCACGAGAGCGCTTCGAAAGCTCCAACGAAGATACCGTGCTGGAAAGACGGTCTGCAACACGAAGGGGGATGATAGTCACTCCATGCTGGTTCACAGTCAATTCGGACATGTTATAAAAAATCAAAATAAACAATCTAAGAGGGGTGTCCAGTATATCTCAGACCGTCAATCAGGAAAAACATTTCTTCAAGAGAACGCGAGCGGAGTATGGGGGCGATTTTTCTCCGCGGGGGGAGGGTTGGGCCGGGTGGGGGCTCGCTCAAAAGACACGCGGAGGATACAGTTCAAGGGGCGGCGTGGAAAGGGAGTGGAACTGAGGTCTGTGAACTCTTCAAAGGGTCGGAAGTGCGCGAGCTGGTTGGGGGGGCGAGAAAACAAGGAAGAGCGACGACGATAGGGGGGACCAAGCTGTGACACTAGAACAGTCGCAACCCTACGGCCGGCGATGTATAGGGAAAGAAAAGTCGTTGAAACAAACGAGAACCACTAGAGACCCCTGGAAGAGAGGGAGCTTCCGAGGCTACACGCGGTGGGGGCCGCTATTTGGAGCAAGCGTCAAAGTCAGACAAACAACTGGGGTCCATAGGGCCGACCCGAGCCGAAAGAGGGAAAATTGGGGATGCTCTTGTAAAACGCGGTTCGGGGAAAACAGAATGAGCATCGGGCCAAACTGACTTGTTCTCTTCTTGCTGTTGTCGAAGCCTGGACCCCTCATGCAGAGCCGACGACGTGGGGAAAGAAAAAAAAAATGAGTCCGCCAGTAATGGAGAGCAAGCAGCCGAGGCGCCATAGCGACGCAAAAAGAGAATGGGCGGGCGGGCAAGGAGCCAGAACTCACGGGAAAACGTCCGATAGGGGCTCTCGGAGGGTTTTGAAGGTGGGGGGGGGCCAGATGATATACAAGCACGACAACGGTGTGTCTACATGAGGAACGATTGGGCGTCAGGTTGAGAGTCAAAAACGAGCACTCCACTTGGCATACTAAAGGAAGAGAAGAAAAAGTACTATCTTCCAAAAAGACGCCCAGTCTGAAGCCCCAGGGAAAAGAACCAGCAGGACAGTTCGAGAAGAGGCGACTTATGGCGCTGCTCGGGGGAGGTTAATCGCACGGCTCCAGGTCTCATCAGCCCTTGAATGAAGAAATGTCACCTGATCGGATACGGTCTGTATGAAAAAAAGTAAACGCTGTTGAGAGTCGTGCGGGGTGTTGCGCGGGACAGTGTCGATCTCTATTGTACCATGAGATGGCGACGAAGGACTATTAAGTAGGGGATAGGCGACGGCCGGGGGAACGGCGGCGGACCACTGCTAAGACCACAAAAAGGAGTAGAGAGAAGAGAAAAGAAAGTAAGCAGCTTTTCCGCCAAGAGGGTAGGGGACCTCGAAGACTTCGAAAGAAAAAAAGAGCCTATCACTGGAGCGCAGGACTAGGAAACGGTGAGACGCTCACTGCGCGATAGAAAAGACGAAGGAAGAAAACACGGACGCGGGAAGAAAAAGCCGACAACAGGCAGTCATTCACGGAGGCCGCTCATAAAACCGAGCGGCTAGAGTACAGAAGGGGGGAGAACGCGCTCAAAACGGGCAACGCAAGCTTCTTGAGCCTCACTTCGACGGGGGCGTTGGAGCCGGGGCCGGCTTCAAACCTTGGGATCGGGGACGCTCGAACATCGGCGAGACTTCACGAGAAAAGGGAAAAAGTGAGGCTTCGTGGGACTGCAGGGAAACGAAGTAACACGCCTATTGGCGAGGGAGAGAAAAATCGGGCGATGGAGATACCTCGATCAAACAGACCACCGGGGGAACAAAAAATCGCTCGAATTCTCATTTATGTGATGAACACTTCGCAAAAAGAACAGTAACCGAGCGGTCCGATCGCTCCTCAGAGGCTTGCTCAGCCGAATGACTGGGAGGAGCAAAAAGACAACACGTCGGGAAGCGGAGGGCGGGGGAAAGGGGGGAAAAGAAACCCAGAACGAACAAAAACACCAGAAATGGCCGAAGCGAAATAAAGGTGGTAATTCAGCATTGCAAATGGCATCGTCGCGGAGGGAAAGCTCCATAGAAAGGGTTAGTCCTACACTGACGCGACAGAAAAAAGAGGCCGGAGATCGACGGTGACAAAAAGAACGCCTCTAAAAAATTCCAGGGGGAGCTAGGGGTCGTTGTCTCGACCCAAACGCGGAGAACAGAGGGGAAGTATGGTGGGGGAGGGCCAGACAGAAGTGGACCACGGCATAAAGGTAGACTCGTAGAAACAACTAAAAGCACAGCGTAAACGGTGAAGAGGAGGAAAACGATCAAGCAAAAAATGAAACTAAAGGACAGTGATCATGTCGGCGCTACCGTCAAACAGGGAGCCCAAAAACCGACACGGCGCGACACTCACCATAAGCGGACGCCGCTCTAGGTCTCCAGAGACAAGAGGTAAGATCTCGGGAGCGCGAGACGGGAAATCTCGGCGAAGGGAGAGTGGAAGGAAGAAGGAACTAAAGGACACCAGGGGGGGGAAAAACGAATCCCGCGGTTGAACAGAAGAGCGGGGAAAGAAGCTATCAGGCGTATGACGAAGCGAGAGAGAGGCTCGAATAAAAGGGAATCTGCGGCGAACGGGGGAAGGGTTGTTCTAATCCAGGCAATGAAAGAGGGAAAGTACCAGAACACGGGGGCGAAAAAGAACGTACAGCCCGAAGGCAATCTAATAAGAAATTCGCGCGCCTTGCTCGAAAAAGTAAGCTCATGCACTAGCCTGGAGCGCCGAAAATAAAATAAGAAACTCGCCGAGAAAAAACATATGCGGCGTAAATTATCGCCTATTTGGCAAAATGCGCACCTTCAAAAACAAATCGCCTACACAGGTCGACCCACGGCCGTCAAGTTAAAGACGCGGCGAAACACAGGGGGACGTAAAAAGTTGGCGCGAACGCTACAAAAAAAAGAAAAATCCTGACAAGGGGGAGGGTGATTGCGGGCTTGGCCCTTAACATAGAGAGAATCTTTTACTGAAGGGACTAGATGCAGCCGGGAAAGCGTAGAAAAAACAAAAGCAAAAGCTACAAGCAAACACAGCGGGGAAAAATGCTCGGCCGAAAGCACTTAATCGTCCTCGAGGGATGAAAAAATACGGGGAGGCCGTTTGTTAAGAAAGAAGAAAGTGGAACAGAATCAAGTGGGTACCGTCAACGCAGTGGACTCGCAGTAAGAGAAGGCTTCGAAGAAATAGAAAAATAGATGGATACTTCTAATTAAATCCAGAAACACGAGGCCGGACATCCTCATTCAGGAATAAAAGAAAAAGCTCGGGAATCGGCATAAGGACAATTTGAACAAACCTCAAGAAAAAAGAGCACAAAGAAACGGAGCGGGGGAAAGAAAGGCTAAAAACTCTCTTGAACAGGGAAAGCAGCGGGAGCAGGCAGGATGATTTTTGGGGTATCCACGCGAATTGAAAAGAATAACGTGAAAGCGACGATGACCCGGATAGGATGGTGGGTAAACCGGTCCGGCGTGGAAGGGGTTGCGAGGGAGACTCTCTCACAAAAAAAGGGAGAAAAAAAGGGGAGAGAGAGAAACGAACCATCAAAAAGGACTGTCGCCACCTCAAGGTGGAGAGGAGGGAGGGCACGTAGAAGCGAGGAGGGAAGGAAAATTCTCCTACTGACTGAACACGCAGAGGACAAAGCCGAGAGGGAAAAGAAAATGTTAAGAGCTCCGCTGAGGGGGGTGAGAGGGAGGGTTGTGAAATGGAATCTAGATCAGGAGGGAGAGCCACAGCGGAGTGATGGTACCGGGCCACGAAAGTGACGTAGAATGGAGGGTGAGGGGGTGCATCGGGAAGAAGGTAGCCAGATTTATAGAGGTGATTCGGAAAGGTCGAGAACGCAAAAACGATAAAGGGCGGGTAGGGGTGAACCACTGACTATCGTCGCTTTGGGCACTTCCCCAAAAAGGGGGAACGGGCGACAGAGGAAAGGAAGGGACGGGCTCCTGCGATCAGGGGGGGAAGAGGTCGTTTTAAATAGGCAGTTTATGTGGGCAATGGGACGAAGAATCTCTGAGACCGGAGGAAAGTGCAGTAAAAATTCGATCATAGCAAAAGAAAGCACAACCGGCAGAAGGTTGGAAATTGGAAGCTGGCTTCTCTCCAAAACTCGAAAGGCTAAATATGCATCAGCGGATGGGGAAGGACGGCGGGTCGGAAATGGTGGGGCAGGGAGGTTAGTGGGCCTTGACCTCTAGAGCGAGTTTCAACACAAGGAGAGAGAGAAGGGAGAAGGGGTCCGGGAGGGGGGAGGTAAAGAATAGAGGACGTCACACTGCAAAAGAGCCAGGAGGGGCGGTGCACTTGATCGAGACGGGAATATTAAATTAAGGAGAGGTTCAGACGAAAAGGAGGTCAAGAAAAACGAAAGGGGGCCTGGACAAAAAAAACACCGGGGCTCGCCTCGAGCATCGCCAGCCACAAGGCTGATCTAAATCACCAGAGAAGAGGGGGAGAATTAGGGACAGAAGCACAGAGTAAAAATACGGGGGTCACGAGTGACCCAGGACATGTTGAGGGAGGAGGACTACTTCCCTCCACCTCCAGCAAGCCCGCCGAGGCTTGAAGATCGGGGAATCACTATGCAGAAGCTGCCGGTTATAAGGGGAGGGGACCAGTACTTAGCGGGTAGTATTGGTCGGTCTGCCTCGGGGGGATGGTGTGGGAGAGGGGGCCGGTCGAAGTCAGGAAACCGAAAACGGAGGTCCACGGTCCCTTGTAGTGAACTGTGATGTGAGGGGGCAAGTGGCGAGTTGTCCGAGCTTCAACGGTTAATAACCTGGGGTTTCGCTCTCTTTGGGTGGCGCGGGACCGATCATGAGAGGAAGAAGATGAAAAGTTCAAACGCTGGGGGGGGCCGATGAAAAGGAACAAGAGGGCGAAATGGTAAATAAGGACGAGAGGTCCAGGAAACTTACCTCGCGGACCAAACTGGTAAAAGCACGGTGGAAAACGTAGAAACGGGGAAAAGAATCTTGGGTGTGATTCAGGTCAGCGGAGACAGTCGCCGAGAAGACCGCGAAATAAGGGCCAGGGGAAGAGGCTTGCGTGGAAAACAGAGGTAGGGACCGATCCGGCCACCGATAAATGGGGGAAAAAAGAGTCTGCGCGTGATTCGAAGAAACCGGTAAAAAAAAACGAGCGCTCGGAAAGGACGTGGGGAGAAGTCGAGAAAGGACAGCCGGAGAGAAAACGCCGCCGAGCACGAAATCGACGACTTGAGTAAAATGAGGGGAAAGATGAGCGAAAGCAGGTAACGTCGAGGAAAAGGGAGGACTCAGAGAGAGGGTGACTGTGGCGCGGATGAGGGATGCTGCATCATCAAAGCGAGTTGGTTCGAACTAGATTGGTGGGGAGGGGAGGGGTGAAAAAAGACCGGAAAGGGAGTGATATAAGAAAAATCGCAGGGGGAGAGAGGAACCCTACTCCCAGAGGAACCGGGGGGCAAAAGGGAACGCCGCCCCCCAAATGAGCCGTGAGGGAGAAGGCATACGTGAGGCGGACTACTAAGAGGGGAAAGAGACCGGCTACGGAAGAAAAAAACAGCGAAGATGGGGTAGAAAAAAAATGAGAAGAGGCCATCCTAAGTGCCTTATTAAGATAGAGGTTATATCGAGGTGGGGGCGAATCGAATTCTCAGGGGAATTTGAACCTTCTCCTGCGCGAGCGTGTCAGGGGTCTTTCAAATCGAGTCATGGGAGGGACGTCGGCGTTCCAAAGAGAGATCAACAGAAAAAACAAAAACGTTCTGGGAGGAAAAGGATAATTTGAACTCCTCTTTAATCTCCCAGGCAAAAAAAGAATCTGAAAGCGTTACTAAGGACGCGAAGAAGCACTGGAAAAGGAGAGATACACGACCGGGACGAGAACAACCGTCCGAGATCAAGCTGGAAGAGGATACTCCCTTAAGATGGGTCCTCCTTGAAGACATCTTCTGACGGCATGAAGAAAAAACTGGGGGAGGATCCCTCAACCTATTGAAAAAAAGCGAGAAGAAAAAAAACTCGGCTTCGACCTAAAGACGAATTACGGGGGGGCGAAAAAAGGGGAATTCAAAGGGACGAGGGGACGCTCGCTACATCGGATAAAGTGAAGAGAACAAACATGGAGGGAGAGGTGGGAATTATAAAGACACAAGAGTCGATCAGGGAAAAATAGCTGAGGCAGAAAGGCCCCGCACCAAACTTCAAAAAAAAGAGGCTCGGAGAAAGGAATAGAAGGAAAAATATTAAGAGAGGAAAAACAAACGCCGGACCGACAAGGCCGTCTATCTGATCCCTCTCTGGCGGCAGGGAGGAGAGGAAAAAGGGGGAGAATAGAAACCAAGAGGGAGGCGAGTCATGTCTGCTGGGTTACATTTATCATCACGCATCATAAGATCACCGAACCCGTCAAGAGGGGCGAGGAGCGGGACCGAACGCGGTACAAGCCGCAGCTGTTCAAAGGCCTATAGTCTTAAGGTCTCTCAGTAGAGACTGGAAGTTGACAATTAAAGAGGAGAAAAGGGATGCGAGGAGAGAGAGTTACAAAAGCGACCAAGAGGGACAGGGTGTCCGCGAAAGGGGCATCGTACCCCGAGCCCCAGTAGATGGTGTGGCGATATCCCTGGCCCTTCTTGTGACGCCCTTTGACGTCCTTAAAAATTTCAGGCAGAGAGTCGCGAATGTAGGGAGCAGCCAACCATCGCGAAGGACACATCTTAAACTGGTTGGTGTCCTAGAGACCCGAGACACTTTAACAGGAAGAAACAAGGGAAAAAGGGACGAGAGTGTCGACTCGAACTCGTTGCAACAGTCGAACCGCTCCTAAAAACCTAACAACCTCCAGAACTACAGCAATAGAAGTAAGTATCAAGCTACCCAGCCCAAGCAAACTGAGCAGGAGCGGCAATCTAAGACCTCTCTGCTAAGGTCTGGGTATTGTAATACGTCTATTAAGGAACCAGCAAAAGGGAGGGTAATACAATCCAAAAATATGTAAAAAGAGAGAAGGGAGTCCCGAGGAGACGGGAGGGAGGGGTGAGAGTTCCGAACGTCTCTGAGTGATGCGGCAGATGCGAGCGGGAGAGAAGAGGGGGGGTCAAGGGGGGGTCGCCAGCGCAATCGTTTTGCTGGAAACGGGCGTTCGTCGAACCACTATCCGTACACTCATTCAACGGGAGAGATCAAAGAAGAAGAAGGGCCTCGCTCGAAAAGCGGGAAGGAAAAAGAGCCTGGCGCGCCGGCAAACCAAGGCGGTAGACACTCGGCGCGCTAAAAAGGGAGAGGGTCACTAAACGCTAGAAGGGGAAACCCAAGAGAAAGGTACATGAACAAAAAAAAGAGCCTACACAAGTCTCCGGACCCCGCCCGGAAAGAAACTCACGCCTTGACTCCTGGGGGAAAGGGAAAGGTGGCAGGAAGGGGCAAGATCCTCACCGGCAACAAAATTCAGGGGGGCGGGCGGGGGAAAGTGACCTGCACTAGGAGGATCGGGGAACGGGGGAAAATTCATCGAGGGGTAATAAAAAATTCGCGCCCCAGAACACAGCAACAGGTGCAAACGGTAAAAGAATAGACAAGGGAGAGGCCGCAAAGCCACGGCACTCGGCAAATGCGAAAAAGTCAGATCCTACCGAGGTAAGGGGGGGTCTTTAAGAAAAACGAATAAGGGAAGGGGGGGACATCACGAAAAGCAATTCTCGTCGTTATTACATTTAAGCCACAGGGAAATATGAATAGAGGAGTAGACGAGGATACATCACCGGTCCGAGGTACAAGGTAGGTTCACGGGGGGACCATCCTCGCCGATTGGGTCCGCGAGAGAGAGAACGAATGGAAAAGAAGAACACAGATGAAAAAACAAGGGAGAGTGATCGAGAAAGCTCTAGGGATTTCGTCTAGAAAGCGCGTGAAGGAGGCGGATAAGGGGATCAAACTCTATTGGGGCTAAACGGGCAAAGAAGAAGAGGGGGTACATTCTTGTTTTCTACAGTCAGTAGTGAGGGGGTCTGCGAGGGGGTTCCCGAGCTGAAAAAAAAAACAGTAGGAGGAGGGAAAAGATAGATAGGAAGAGGAGAATACCCGAAACCATCCTTAACCACCCTCCGCGTACAATAGGTCTATTTGGGAAGTTCTCACTCTTGCGTGGGAAAAAAAATCCCTACGAAAGAGAAAGGCAGAAACTTCATATAATCAAAGACTCAAAGGGTCAGCAGTTAACAAGAGCACAACCGCTGAATTTTTCTAAGAGGGAGCGTTGTTCAATGCTTTTCTAGGAAAGGGCTGTCTCCAAATGCTTCTAGGATGTACAAAGGGGAAACGCCTGGAGGAAAGGTCGGCCCTCTTTGTTTCTTTTGCAGTCTGACAGAAGTAGCCAAAGAAAGGTTGAACTCGGGGGATGGCAGGACGGGGGGCTGTCTCGCAAAAACTGATAATTGAGGGGGGGGAGGTGACCAGTCCAATGAGGGAGGCGTGGTTTCTGAACCGAGAAACAAACTAGGGCTTCTCGAATACGAAATAGTGTCCGTGAGTGCCAGCCGACATTGTCGGGTCGTTGGGTAAAGGGGAGGGGGATGAACTGTTTAGTGGGGGGTCAGGGCGACTAAAAAAATGTCCTCAAACGATCCTACATTTCAGTAAAGACTAATCGATGGGTTACAGGAAAAACGCACGCAAAGGACAAATGGGGTGGTCACTTGTTGGCTTCGCGAAAAAAAGCGAAGGCCCAAGGAGTCGCCACGGTGGACGGAAAGCGGGGGGAGGAACATTTGGGTAGGAAGCTGTGGTCTGGAAGTGAACCAACTCTGAGCTTTAATACGCCACGCGAGGAGGCGAGAAAGGGAGAAGGCCGTGCGGGAGGGATCTCCAGATAGAAAAAAACGGATCGTGCGGATCGAAAGGCTTCAAGAACGGTGGAGCGAGACTGTGGAAAAAAAGGAAAGGGGAAAAGGAGAAAAGGGTTAGGGGAAGCACTCCCGGGTTCGAAACAATTTCGACTGTTCTTACACACCCTCGGCGCGCCGCGGAGCATTCAACTCCAGAGAGAGAGAGTCGAAAAAAGAAAAGGAAACGTAATTCGTTACCGCGGCGCTCAGATTGGAAAACGGATAAAGAGAAGTCCCATGGGAGGGGGAGGAGAGACGTCGTCCAATCCAAAGGCCGAACGGGAGGGTAAGGAGGCTCTCTCTAAAGGGAATGCTGCAGGTAGCAATTCGATTCAGACGAGAGGAGGGAGGGAGGGGAAAAAGCGGGGAGGTTGGGGAGGGTTTTGGACCGGTCGCGGGCCGAAGAGAAAGGGGGAACCTTTGCTGACGGTCATGGGATGGAACCCAAAGGTCGGGTAAGAGAGAACCAGTGTAAACGGGGTTCGAGAAAGCGTTGTCGAGACAAGGCACATAGCAATGCACGGGGAAAAGGGGGGATTGCCAAGGAAATGGGGGGGTCCGTAACCATATTGCCGGCGGAGGGTAGAATCCGGTAAATCACGGGGCAGGAACAGGAAAAACGAAGGAACCCACGGAGGAGAGGGCGACTTTTGTCCAGAGAGAGGAAAGAGCTTGGTTTATCCAGGGCAGTCAAGAATAGAGATAAGACCGCGCCGCAAGGGAAAAGGGGGAAGGAGGAGGGAAATGGGGGGCAGGAAGTGTCGGGACAATAAAAATCAGCTAAACCGCGGGCCGGTGAGGTCTGTCAATGCTGTAGAAGCAAAGGGAAAACAAAGAAGAGACGACTACGTGTGGGGAATAATCAAAATAACGAGAGCCGCAAGGTCCTATCGACGCCTTAAGGAAGTGGCAGGTGGGGAAGAGAAATAGCAAATCACGTAAGAGAGGAATTAGAGAAGAGCGATGGGGGAACGGTGGAAGCTTCTCGGAGAAAGCGATTTGTTCGAAGAGAAAAGGAGGGGGGGCGTAGTTAGTACCCCGAGCACCCTTGTCGTTCAGGGAAGTCCTCAAAGATTGAACTATAGACCATCCGCAAAAGGCTGAAGGCCCGGAAAAAGGGCGCAAACAAGAAAAAGCCTTTTCGAGAAAGGGACCATAAGGGAAAACTTATAAGTCAGGTAAGCGCCAGCACGCTTAGCGCCGCGCGATCATGGAAAAATGAGAAGAGGGACTGAGCCAAGAGAAAGTCGGAGTTAAAAAAAAAAGCTCTTGGAGATTCGAGGGGGGAGAGAGAACTTCAAGATTGAACGTGCCTCGGCGCTAAGTCGCCGGGAAAGTAGTGAGAGGCTCCTACTGCTCCGTGAAAGCGGACGCAGGGGAGTTCCAGAGATAGATCCACCAACAACCAATCTAGGTCTGATTCCACTCGCTGGTCTTTTAAACCGCGTTCACTCGCAACCGGACCCGCGAACGACTGCGGGAAGGAAGACGCGCAGCGAAGGACAATCGCGCTCGACCGTAGGGACGGAAAAGAAAAGCCACTAAAACATACATAGGGATGGGGAAAGGAGGCGGAGAGGAGAGTCGGATAGAGGAGGGATGGAAAAGGTTCGAGGAATGAATGCGCGAGGAGACGAAGGAAAGGTAGAAGGGATAAAAAGAAGTAAGGCGTGAGGAGGGGCCCGAAAAACCCCAGGTCTCACAAACAGGGTACTCAATACGCATGGCGCCATGAAAGAATAGGATAATTATGGCGCTCTAAGGCGCTCAAACGGGCCGCAAAGTACACTCCTATCAGAGAGAGAACGACTGAACTATTGTCATTCGACCAAAAGGGAGAAGGGACGTTATTTGCGGGAAAAAACCAAATTCACCGGGGCAGGGGAAAGAAGAGAAATCGGCGAATTAAAGAAACGAAACCCCCCCCCCCAACCAGAAAGGGTCGGCATGCTAAAAGCACAGCCTAAAAGACGGCTTTCGAAGGGTAGTAAAAAATGAAAGTCATCGCTCATCGAGAAGAGCCCCCCAGGGAACCAAACAAAAAGAAACTTCCTCGACATGACGTTAAGGGCTCTAGTCAGAAACGACCTTTTAAAAACCGCCAGGCGTCGATAGGGAGAAGAAACGGCAGGAAGATCCGGGACGAGGGGATTAAAATAGATCCAAAACGTCAAAATGAGGGGATGCTGCTTGCTTTGTTACATTCCGGGAGTCACGAAGAGAAGTAAAACCCCACTCCGGAAAAGAAAGGCGTTAAACTAGTTTGCCAAAATGAAAAGCAGAAGCTCAAAGGCCATAGGACGCGGGCATTCTCGGGGAGACTGTCTTCCGAACTTCCCTTACAACAAGAGGGGAAAAACTAAAAAAGGGTAGAGAAAAGGGGACAAGCGACATAGAGGGGGCAGGGGGAAGGCGAGGGAACGGTTCTCGTCAACCCGAGAAGGCTTATCGGCCCTCTCCTGCAAGGATGGGTGAATTCAACACAGCCTTTGTAACCAGGCAATCAGTCGAGACGGAGCTCAATCCAAACTAGCCCCCAGGCCACAACAGGTAAGAGCGAGCCCCGACAAAGGAATCACGAAAAAACAATGGACAGGTAATTCAAAATCGTGCTACTCCCCGCCAAACCGAGAAAAAACAAAACCGAAAATATACACATCGCCCTAAAGCAAAGTCCATAAGTAAAGTGCAGCCTCTACAACGAAACAAAAGCATAATAGAAAGATACGGAGTCCATCAGCTTCTCTTGAGGAGGTGCGACTTCGAGGAAGGGACCAACCCAGGCTGGGGTACGGAAAAACTTATTTTAAGCGCCGGGTTCGAATAAGGATCGCGCGAAAGGGGCGCTTCGAAGCGCTGATCTAATGATTGTTAAAAATGCGAATTCGAGCGGACGCGCGAGTGGGTCTAAATCAGCGAAGCTTTGCTGAAGAAATCCGGCGGGGACTGAAACCCGAGAATTAAAAGGCGCAGAAAGTAAAACAATGGATCGTCAGGGCCTGACGACCGGGAGAAGGCGACGAAAAACTATCACTGGCGCGAAGGAACCCCTCGACCGATCACTCGAACTCTCTCCTAGAGGAGGTGCCAGCAAAAAAAGAAAAAAGGAGGTTCAAAGCGCCCGTCCCGAGGGGGCGGCCGAAGGAAAATGGCTTCGAAACCAGGCCGTCACGCCTGCAGCGACGACCTGGTGACCCACGAAAACCAAGAAACGACAACCCAAAAAAGATGCCAGGTAGGGTTCTTTCTGCGTCCCCTGAAAAGAGGCGCAAGAGGGGAAGGGGTTCACTCGAAAAATAAAGAGAATAAATTTAGGGGGAGGACCGAACACAAGCAACTTAATATCCTTCCAAACAGAACGCTCGACCCAATGAGAAAAAACGGCAACGCACGGCAATCGCGAAGGGAAATGAGATCCTGGGTCAACGTTCCATTGCGTGGAAAGAAGCTGAAAAAAAGGAACGACGAGCGGGTTCAGCCGAAACGTCAATGAATCGGTGGGCTGAAGCCTCTTCGGATCCAATCGAGAATCGAAGGTGGGGGCTGACTGCTGAGAAGACAAATCCCCAAAAGAAGGGAAACGAAAAAACTGGGGCAAAGGGAGGTGGGAAGGACAATCAACTCTGCCGCTGTGCTAGCTATCTCATAGAACGACTTTAACCATCGAATCCTAGAAAACGGCAAAAAAAAAGTACAGGATAGAAAGCTGCTATTTAGGGATCCGAGTGGATTTCGAAGCGTCGGAAGGGGCAAAGGAGGAATCAGCGAGAAAGGCGATGCCAGCGAACCTTGTAACCTACTTCTGGTGCGACCGGAAATGCAGTGAGGGGGGTCGCGTTTAAGAGAAAACAAACGGGGGAAGGAGATAAATACAAGGAAAACTCACGAAGGAAGGTCAAAGAAAGAAGAGAAAAATCCATGGCAAGCGCAGAGGAAAGTAGGAGAAACGCTTCAAGTGCATCCAATTCGAACGACTACTTATCAACTACTGAGGGATCGAAAAACGAGAGATGGGAACACATTATCAAAGAGGAGGGAGTGGTTATAAAGGGGGGTGGGTGAAATGGAGGGTCTGAAAAGATACGGCGAGTATCCAATTCGAATTAGGTTACGCCACGACCTGGGGGGGGTCTGCAGAACTTGATGGGGATGCCATAGGAAAGATCAAAATAGATTCTCTATTATAGGAAAAGAATGTACTCTCCTCTGGAACGGAAGTGAGGGGGGGACCCCTTGGCGGGGGGGGGAGGGGGAAACGGAACAACGGAACGACGAGGACGCAAGAATGAGATCCTTTTCTTTACCTGAAGGAGACAGGGTAGATTTAGACTTGGAACCGAGTCCTGTTATGGGTCGGGAAGAAGAAGTTAGAGGCGACTCGAGTTCATTAAAAAGGGACATGGGGATTAGGGCACGCGCAACAAAGAAAAGGAATATGGTGGGCCGGGGGAGGCGTGCGGCGACTCACAACCTCGAAGACAAAAGGGGAAGGGGAGACGAAGTTGTACGCCGGGCGTTTGAAGAGGGGGTTTAGTATCCGGACGTGGAAAGGGTAGAACAGTGGATAGAGGGGAAAACTGGAAGAAAAGTCAAAGAAGGATCAGCGAAAAAAGGAAGTTGACAGTTTCGGGAAGTGAATGAGGGTAAAAAAGCAAAATAGAAGGAGCTCGGGAGATAAACCAGAGTGCAAGTAAAATGGATCTATGAACCGGGGTAATGGGAGGGAAGGGGAGGGGTTAGGCCGCCAAAGCCTTAGTTCATCAAACGAGTGAAAATGGGGATCTAGACAAAGCGGCGCGCCGCTAAATCAATTCCCTCAACCTCGGAGTATCTGCAGGGAAAGGGGGCTCACAGCGCAGGGAAAGTAATTCCGCTGATCTCTCGGGAACTAGGGGGATTGTCGACCATCCAGGGGGCTTGGAACATGAGGATCCGTCGCAAACCGAATCAAATAAACGCCGAGAAATTTAAACGTCGAGCATCGGAGGAAGAGTAAGCCGGCTTCTGAAGGGGAGAACCGAAGAGCGGGAGGCGGTTATATTTTCAGCCGAGGGGGAGGGGGGGGATCGGGGGGGGGGGGAACGCGCGTCGACGCACCACTGACCAAGTGGAGTGTCAGGGTCTTTCAAATTTGAATCGGGTCACTCGGAAAACGGGTACGCCGGGGGACGGAGCTGTGGGAAACGCAGACCGGATCATTAGGACTAAAGCGATGACGGTTGTCACGGATGGCCTCGAAAATGTCGTCACCAAGGGACCGGTCGTGAATCCGGTTTCAGTCGGGGTCCAGAACAGTCCGCGCGTGAAAAACGGAAAACGAAGGCGATTTGTCAAAGGGGAGGGGATAAGGAACAGCAATGTGATCCAGGAAGGATAAGGACAAGTCGCGAGAACCTCGACTAATATTTCCCGGTGGGGAGATTGTAAAGGGGGGTAACCTCTTCGGGAAAAACAACGAGAAAAGCATGGAAAAACGGGGATCTCTTCGATTGTCGAAAAGGACAAGAGAAAAGATCCTCACTATTTGTGGCGAAGAGCCATCAAAAAAGACTACGGAGCCGAAGAAACGGAGACGACTGGAGAGGGGCGGAAGAGGATCAACACATCACTGAAGGGGCGGTTGCATCTCTATCTCTGGGTGAAAACAAGGGGGGCGAGGAGGAAAGTGGCATCATCGAAAGGGGGGGGTAGAAGACGCGGGAGATGCGGAGGTCCCACGAGACTACTTGGAGGGAGCGTTCAAGACCGATTGCGAGACAGGAAAAGAAGGGAAAAAGGTCTGACCGGACCCTGGCGCCAAGCCAATCTTCGATAAAAAAAAGGAGAATTGAAAGAGCTCTCGCGGTGGCGACCTGACTCCGGCGAGGAGCCCGCGGACATGCAATGAGAAAAGTAGCCTTCTCCATCGGTAAGGAGGAATGGGAAAAGGGGATGTGGGGAGATCGAGGGGGGGTGTTGAGCAGAAAAGTCGAAAGCAAATTTGCAAGTGGATAGGCAAAGAAGCGTTCCGGGGGTTTAGATTCTACTTCCGGGGGAGAAGGGAAACGCGGGTCGTAAATAAGGAAGAAAAACAACAACGGAGGAGGAGGAAAAAAAGAAGGAACGCCGCGTTCCTAGAAACATCAGTATCCTCTAACGTCCTGAGGAAACTGCCTTCCAGCGCGATCACGGGCAGAGCGCTCGAAATGCGCCTAAAAAACACCCGATCTCAAAGAAGGGGAAGCGCACTGACCAAAACGGCGACTAGTCTCCTTCTCAGCGGCAAGGGGAGAGAAAATAAGGATAGTAGTTACACGCCCCAGCGAGCGAAGAAAGGGAAGGGCAAGCTTCGAATAAAAAGAGGAAGGAAGGGGGGGCAAAGGAGCCAAGGCCACCTGGGCGTAGGGGGAGAAATCTGGGGATCTTACTTTAAAGATAAAAAAAAGGGGCGGCTCGTGGGAAGGTCAGACTACGGACCCCCAACCAACACGAAAAGGATTCGGGAAAAAAGGATAGTTATGCACGCAGATAAATCCAACCAAAGCTTGGTCACCACTCTAGGAGAAAATGGGCAGAAGGGGACTTGTGATGACAAAAAAAGGACCTTCCTCAGCGTCGGCGCCCTCGCGGCGGGCGTCCGAGGACTGTTCTTATAGTCAAGGAAACCACGGGAGGGCGGCGATCAGTCTGCTGGGGAAACTGAGGAACAGCAAACAGAGAATCACCCTTCCAACTGGGGGCGATGGGACGGGGGGGACCTCGTGGTTACCGAAAAAAGCAAAATACAGATAAATAAAGGGCTTCTCTAGAATGTGAGGAATAAGACGATTCATCAAAAAGAGGAAGTTGAGGGAAAAAGGGTACGCACTCTAAGTAAACGGGGTGGAAAAGGTTCGGACCCCGACGGGGGACTTCTCGTAAACAGAGGGGGCCGAAAAGTGGGTTACGAAATGGGAGACGGCACGCCGTGGGAACACGGCAGAGCAAAAGAGCTGGATAGTCGCGCCAAACACGCGAGGGGGCCACAGGCTTACCCGGGAGATACGAACGTAGCGGAAAGACGACAAGGGACAGTGGATCTCTAGGTCTACTGCTCCACGGCAAAAAAACAAACAAAGGACCCGCGCTAAAAAATCGAAAAAAGGACCCGGCTACTAGGGACATACTCCGTTCCCCTCCAGACGATCTGAAGCGCTCAGCAACGGCCCCTCTAGGGGAAAAGGGGGAGGGTGGGCGGGGGCTGAATTAATGAACCGCAACATTTATGGAATACACTACCTTATGGGACTAAGCGGCCGAGGTACCCGAGGAACGCGCGCTGGCGCTGTCAGATCAATAGGCTTCTCGACTTGAGGCTTCTATGACGGGACTCGAAGAGGTTGGGGTTATCGATCAAGCGAAAGGGGGGAACCACAAAATAAAGCGAACCCGAATTATTCCGCTCATTCATGAGATGACAAAAAAGAACCTCACCGTGCCTGACTAAGATGCGCAGGAAGGCATCAATAGCCTGGCGCGAAAAACGCCAAGGGCGAAAACTCTTCTCGCGGAATCGCGGGCGGCGCAGGAAAAAAGAAAGGGCGGTGGAATAACCTGGCAAAGCTCTACTAAGTACGTCGACCACGAACGCCGGAAAATAATCTTATACTCCTTTGGGGCATCAGATGTTGCTCCATTCTCAAAAGTCCAACAAAGCTGGCCTGCGGGAGGCGGGCCCTGACCAAGAGCCTCAATAGGGAAATGAAAATTAGCGAGGCCACGAGGCTGACCCAAAACAGCAAAAGACTCGGGAAAAAACTAAAACTTCTACACCTGCGCTTCTCGCACGAAAATCGTCGCGATTCGAGAGAGCGTCAGGGGGAGGGGGCGAAGACAAACATAGGCAATGGGGAACACGAAAAAGGAAGGACTCGTTATATCGACATGATTTAGAAAAAAAGAGGAAAGGGGTTCATACTTCTGAAATAGAACCATAACCCCTAATGGAAGGGGGACGTAACTGGTCGGGAAAATCCTCGCCGCTGTGGGGGCTAAGCGCGCGGACGCTTTCACACCGACAGAATATCACACAGAATCTCAGATCAAGGGAAGGAGCTCAGAGGGGCTTTCCGAAACTGTCAGGAGGAGTGAGAGGGGGGGAGCCACGCGAAAGGTCGCTCAAGACAGCGAACCATTGTACCTTAAGAGGGGAGAAAAAAATACAGGGTCCTTCGTGGTCTGTGTCCACGGGGAGGGG
>Ga0179593_1759093_pt1 | contig 20133 bp, 29 predicted proteins | sample CZODoug2_1_08_16_FD_185931 | JGI IMG/M metagenome (GOLD analysis project Ga0179593, IMG submission 185931) | Vadose zone soil fungal communities from Angelo Coast Range Reserve, California, USA - CZODoug2_1_08_16fungal (PacBio error correction) | ecosystem: Environmental > Terrestrial > Soil >...
GCCATCATTCTTGCCTAGTCGGCCATGGGGGGGAGATGAATAAATCATCGGACGGAAGGGGGGGAAGAGCGAGTCATATCGTTTCTTTCCCGGAAAAAATAAGAAGGCGTGTTACGCCTAGTCCAAATGTCGGTCAAAAGTATTCGTCTGCACCGGGGGAAAAAAGAAAGGGGAAGCCTGCCCTGTCGCCGCACTGCAAAAAAAAATGAAAGGATTTTGCAGGGGTGCGCAAGGCCAATGGTGTTGATCAAGACAAGAAAAAGAAAGGAAAGGCCAGAACTCCTCCTTGGAAAAAAAAAGAATTCATCCTCAAAAAAAAATGCCAAAACGGGCGACAGCTAAGGGAACGAAAAAAAAAAAAAATCCCCACGCAAGGGAAAAAAGGACGAAAACGACTGGTGCAAGTTTGGGGCGTGCGAGAAGAAGGAAATATTTCCTTGATGGCAGAAAGGGGGGGTGAGGGGGGCCTTTCCGGTGTGGGGAGAGGGTTACACCCCGGAAGAGGGGGGCGCCCATTTTCTCAATGAGGGAGGGAGTCGCGCCTTCACCTATCGACCCCGGGAAAGGCGAAATAATTACACCTCGAAGGGGAGGAGAAAGCATCTTTTTTTTCTCCAGAAAAGGAAAGAGGGGAATGGGACTGTCAATTCCCAAAGAGAAGGCGGATCCACGCCCCGATCCTAGAAAGGGGGAGGGAATACACGATACCAACTACCGTCCGCGAAGAAAAAGGAGGGGACAAGAGTTCCTCGCCCAAATTCAGGAAAAAACTACGTAGTAGGGGGAGGGGAAGAAAAGGGATTTAAGCCCCTGAAAAAGGGGGAAAAAAAATGGGGGAAAGAGTACTTTGGTGTCCATGGAAAGATCCCAAAAGGCTCAACACACAAAACTGGGGGGGGAGAGGCGAAAAGGAAAAAGTTCCCGTTCATAACGGCACAACCGGAAAGAGGAGGGAGAGGGGAAGCCACTTCCGTTTCCGGCGGGTGAAGTCCATTTCGGGAGGAGGGAGGGAGGAGATGGAGCCGATCAACTAAGGAGGGAGAGGGAGGAACAAGAAATGGGTGATATTTGCCAAGGTGCGCTTTACGATTTGGGGGGGGGGGAGAAGGGAGAACGGGTGGATTCAAATTTCCTGCTTCGAGTGGAAGGAAAAAAAAAAGAAGAGGTCCTTTACGTCGGGGGGAGGAGGACCAAAATCTTTTCAAGGAAAGGGAGAAGAATTTTCACATTAGCAGAAGGGGGGGGGAGAGCAGCTTCCCGGATTCGGGGGAGAAGCGGCGCGATCTCACATTTCCACGCTCGAAAAGGAGAAAGACTGGACTTCTTCAAGGGAAAAGGAGGCCTCCTGTGGAAAATTATAAAGCGTTGGTGCGAAAAGTGGAAAACTGCCTGAGCGGGGAAAGAAAGGGGAGGGGGGCGCAAAAGAACCAGGCCTCCATCTTCCTGCACAACAGGGGGGAGGGCGAAGGGGTCCCTCGCGCTAAACACCTTAAGCGAGGGAGGGGGGGGGAGAAAAGGGAGCGAACGAGTTTTTCCCCCGGAAGGGGAAAGAAAGAAGGGGAGTAGAGTCCGGCATAGGGGATTGGGGAGATTACGACGACAATAATAGCCACGAAAGAAAAAAATCAGCTATGAGAAATTCTGAAAAAAGGGGAAAAAGAGGGAAGGAAATAGCGCTTGCATTCAAACCTGCGGCTAAAAACAAGAGAAAGCGGGACAATCTGCTACCTTACGGGGGAAAAAAGGCACCATCGCTTTTTTGTAGAAGGGGGGGGGAAAGTGGAGGGGGGGGCTACGTGGCGGCTCGATCATCGAGAACGCAGAGGCACGGCCGAATTGATTTCGCTTGAATTTGGGGATAAAAAAAAAAAAAAGGAGGGGCTATTTTCATGTTCTGAGGGAAAGGGGGAAAAGGGGGGGGGAAAGAAGGGGGGCCTTTCCCACAACTTTCCCTTTAAAGAGAGCGGGGAGGAGCTGTTGCGTCCTCCGGGACCCCAAGAAGAAGAGGAGGGGAAGGAGGATAGGGAAAAAAAAAGAAAAAAAGAGAGGGAAGAAGAAGGGAGGGAAAGGAGGCGCCCATCGCACCCACCGCGAGGGGAAAAAGTGGTGGGAACATGCAACATGAGAAAAAAATGACACTTGGAACTCATCAACATGAAAGGGAAGAAGGGGGGTAAGAAACGGAGATTGTTGGTCGAGCAAAGGCAGTGAGGAAGCATCGCGTCGCGTTCCCAGAGACGAATGAAAAGAAAATTCGCCGCCAACCCAGCGTAGAAAAAAAAAAAAGGGGGCCGGAGGAGGGAAACCCGAAAGGAGCAGCTTCGGCAAAGACGCGGGGGAAAGGAACTGTGAGCCCGCCGGTTGCATGAAAGGAGGAAGAGAACGATTCCTTACCCCTGTAGCAGCCTTTCAGAAAAAGGGGCAAGCCAAAATCTGAGGGATATTCTTGTCTTCTAAGAATGAACAACCAAAAGAAAGAAACGAATCGAATTGAGGGCTTCCATGACGGAGGAAAAGAAGGGAAGAAGAGGGGGGGAGAAAAAAACTCTTGCCAGCGAAAACGGCTACTGTTCTCGCGCGACAGGGTTGCCCCACCCATTTGTGCAGGGAGAAAGGAAAAAAAAAAGAGGGGATTCTACTTTTTCCGCCTCCGCAGGGGGAAAAAGCGCAAGGAAATCAATTCAGGCGGGGAAAGCGTTCCCTTCAAGCCGGAAAAAGGGAGAGGGGAAAAAAAAAGTGATTATGAATTTGTCGAGCGTAGGAGCTGGGGGGGAGGCGTGAGAGAGTGCCAGAATCCGGTCAGCGAGCGAATCGTTCGACTAATGTGCCCCGGAGGAGGGAAGGAAAAAAAAAGGTCCCTTTCCAAAGAAGAAAGGCGATGTTAGAACCGAGTTCCCAGTACAGTCCTGAAATATAGAAAAGCGCGCGGGAAAGAAGGGAAGAAAAAAAGGGGAGATCGGTATTCAGCCCAAAATCGCTAAAGAGAAAAAAAAGAAAAGGAAAAAAATGTCAATTCACACGATAGATGCAGGCCCAGCAACGGATTTTAGAGAGGGAGGGGAAAAAAAAGGAAAAAAAGAGAAAGTCAATCCCACATAGCCGAATGGGTACCCTACACCCGTCGAACGGGAGGAAAGGGAATCTCATCCTTCTAAAAGAAAGAAGTCCATTTATTGACTGTGGGGAAAGAGGAAAGAGGAAAACCGCATTCTGAGAGCTGATTTGGGGAGGGGAGAGGGTTGTTGAACCGAGGGTGAATTCTGCGAGGGGGAAAGAAAAGAAACAAGGAAAAAAAGGGTTTAGTTAGACGAAAAAAACGACATGCTCAATTTGGTGGAAAGGGAGCCATAGGCCGAAACTGCAAGGGTCCGAGGGAAGTAGGTATCTTATGGGGAGGGGGGGGGGGGGGGAAGAGGTCCCCCTGGCCTAGATCACGGGAAAAACGTCTCGCACGGTAGTTGGTATCAGTGTAAAAAAGGGAAAAATCCCCTATCGATCGTGCGTGGAGCAAGAGAAAAGAAAAAGGGGGGGGGGGAAGATACAATTGCAGAAAGGAAGGAACGGCGCAGGGCTCAACATATTCGGACCGCGTCTAACCAAAGGCTTCCCTGCCGTAATCTGCACGGTGTAGAGAGGTGAAGGAAGAGGGAATCCATAAACTCCAATTGAGAAAGAAGGGGGAAAAATAGTGATGCGGGATCTATGCCTTTGTTGTAAACCTGAACAGAGGGCCAACGAAAAAACCTACAGGGATGAGGACATACATTATCAGATCTCAAGAGAGGAAACGCCAAACGTGGAGAGGGGGGGACGGTATAGAATCTGGGTACACGAGCCCAGGCTCTTTGTGCGTAAATTATCTGTCGAACGCGGGAACTTTGGGGAAAGCGGACAACGTAATTCGTTCTTTTGGAACAAGGTAAAAGGGAAGCGTGATAACCACAGGGGGAAGAAAAGAAGAACAAGAAACAAAGCAAATAATTGCATTCCTGGATGAAAAAAGAGACAGGCCATTATCAGGACTACATGAGTGGATGAAGGGAAAATCACTGTCTTACGACATTGGGGGGGGGAAAGAAACCAACCCTTTCCCGGAGGCCCGACGGGGAAAGACGCCACCACATCCTCACCGCCAGGCCGTGATGGAAATAAAAGGGAAAAAGAAAAATTTCCTACTCTGCCCTAATTATTTCACTCCGAGAGAAGGGAGAGAGCAAAAAAAGAGGATTATAAAAGTATAGAGATGCGATATGCGAGGAAGACATTTCTTTGCAACTCAACCGGAAGGGGGGAAAGCGGCGGGGATAGCGGATGCAGATCTTTGTTGACCTGTTGAAGGGAAAGCTTCCTCAGTTTTCGCAGGGGGGAAAAAAAAAGAGTCCCCTTTATCTTCTTCTGCACCGTTGTAATTAAGAAAAATAAAGGGACGCAGACTGCCCTTCGGTTCCAGAATGCCAATTATGTGGGAGGGGGGGGGAACGTACTGTCCAATTTGTTTTCTCAACTCAAGAACAGGGGAAGGGGGGGGGGGCAGAAAATATTTGTCGCTCGATCCATTTCATCCTCGCCAAAAGTTAAAAAGGGGGGAAGTCCTGTGGAAATCCCACTCATGGACGTGAAAAAGAAAAAACCGGCCATCCACGTTTGCGTGGCGTGAGGGAAAATGAAGGCCTTGAGGTCATCCTTGTGAAGCCGTGGGAAGGTTTGGACCACCGGGAGGGCAGGAGACCTATCATATTGGCGCCCATGTTAGAAAGGAGGAGGGAATCCGAACGCGCCTTCACCGATCGACACCGTGCAGATTAAAAAAGGAATGACACCGACTTGTTGAGGCCGGGAAGAGATGAAAAAGAGGAGGGCCATCGCAATGTAGCTGTAAAGGAAAAAGGAAAACCAAAAAACCCCCCTTCTATGGCGGGCTCCACGCAAAAAAAAAAGTAGAGCCCGTACACGAACCAACGACCGTGAAGCGACGGAGGAAGCAGGGTACAAATTTCCTCGTCCAAGGAAGAAAAGTAAAGTATTTCGCGGAAAATTGCAGGTCGGCCGGGAACCTGAACCCATTGAGAAAAGGGGGAGGAGCCTAAACATTTGGGAATAAGTGGTTGTCATTCGAGCGAATCGAAGAATCCAAGAGGAAGGAGTCTTCGCGCAACAAGAGAAGAGGGGTTTCACTGTTCAACTGCACAACCGTCAGAAGGGATCGCAGGAGCGTTAGACGGCTTCGCGCCACTCCGGGAAAGGAAAGGCTGCTATGATGGTATTGCTTATATGGAGGGAAATAAGGAAAAAAAATCGAAACTCCGTGCGGGGGAAAAATAAGAAAACGCTGAGATTGTGAATATTTTGGGACGCTCCTGAGGGAAGGGAAACCGCGCCCTCGCCGTGCAGTTGCCAGGGGAGGAAAAAAAAGGGAGCTCTTTCGCGGACCGGACCGAAACGGGAGAAATGAAAACGGCGATTTGCGCGACCTCAAGCGGGCAAGGGAAAAAAGAAGGGCACATTCTCCGGAAGGAAGTAGAAGGAAAGATCTTCACTCTCTGCAGGGAAGGGCGATCGTGCACATTTCCCGCTCGCAAATTCCTAAGCAGGGGACGTCTTCAAGGGACGCTCGATCTTCCTGGGAAGCTGAATTATTTCCGCGGTGGAAGGGGAAGGAAAAGGGCGGCCTTCCTGAGGAGCAAGAGGCTCAATTCCCGGAAGAAGATGGGTGGGGCAACCCGCGCGAAGGGGGGAGCGAAAAACAGCTCAGCTCTCTTTGCAAGAGTTGGCGAAAGAGAGGGTGCCCCCGGAATGGAAGCCCTCAAGAGAGCATCGCGTGGTTTGGCCAGGAGAAGAGAGAAAAAGAAAGACGAAAGAAGAAGAACTCTCCCACCTCATCTATAGAAAAGGCTTCTACACGGGTCAGGAAGAGCGGTGCATGCAACCGGCGGCGAAAAGGGGGGGAAGGGAAAGCGCCCTCCACCAAAAGATATGGAATCTCGTGGATCCCTGCGGAAAAAAAAAGCGCTGGTTTTTTCTCCGCTGGGAAAGAGAGGGGGGGAACGTGCTGCTCGAGCATTCGTCTCTGGGAGAAAGGAAGGAGAGAGGAAACGGAAAAAAAGGCCTAGGATTTAGCTTCCTTTGTAGAGAAAAAGCCATTCCAATTGCCTATTTTCATGTTGCTGATGTGAAGAAAGGGAAAAAGGGGGGGGGAGAAGGGCGTCATTTTCCCCACAACTTGAAGGGGGAAAGGAGAGAGGGGGGGGGGATGCGCTGTTGCGTCCACTCCGGGACTCCCAAGCAACTAAGGAGAAAAAAAAAAAACGGAGAGGAGGGACAAGATGAGATTGAAACTAATCCTGAGGGGAAAAAGCAACATCTCTCCCACCGCGCTTGCCCTGAAGGGGGTGGGAAGGCCCCCTGATTAACAAAAAACCCCGGAAAGGGTGGACACTTGGAAAAGGAGAAGGGTTGATTTCATACGGAGGATTGTGTTAAGAGCAAGAAGGGAAGGCCGGGCCGCCGGAAGCTCGTATTCGCTTGAAAAGAAGGAAAAGAAACGCGGCCGCACGTAGCCCAATCCAATTCCCGAAGGAAAGGGAGAAAAACCAGCGCTGTGACTTGGCCGGCTTCTTTTGAAAAACCCTTAATGACATCTTCTTCCCGAGGGAAGGGGGGAAGGGTCGGGAGAAGGACTGTTAGCCTCAGTTTGCATGCCCCGCCGAGCGGAGGGAAAAAGGGGGACCCGTTAGTCAGCCTTGTCTCATAAATGATGGGGGGAATGTCTCGTGAGGGATATTCTTGTCGGAAGGAGAAAGAACAACAAAGAACGCGATTCCGGACCTCTAGACAGGAAAAACGCGGGCAACCCTCCGTTCGGCACGCGGGGCCAACGGGGGAAAGAAAAAATATAGGTTCTCGCGCAGACAAAAAAGAAGGGTGGCCCCACCCAGGTGTCAGGAAGATGAGGAAAAAAAAGATTCGCGTGGGCCGCAAAGAGAAGGGGACAATGGAACGTTCGCCAACGCGGAAATCAATTCAAAAAAAGGAGATCGAGCGTAAAAAGGGGGAAGCCGGTCCAGGTCCTCGAGGGGGGTCCGGCAGAAAGGGAGGAAAGGGGGGCAAAGCGTGGAATTGTGCGATCGAAGGGGAGAGAGTGCCAGAATCCTGTCAGCGAGCGAAAAAAGGGTTCGGCGAGAAGGGCAACTTGGCGTTAGGAGGAGGTCCGACAGGGGGGGGGAAGAGCACATTCGATGTTAGAAACCGGGGGCCGGTCCGTTCCCGGAAAGAGAGAAAAAAAGGGACATTTTAATCCACCAGGGGAAAAAGGGAGACGTGTATTCCATCCCCAAAATAGAGGAAAGGGAAGACAAAATATTCACCCATCGCAGAGGGAGGAAAGGCCCAACCGGAGTTTCGATCGGCGTTCACAATATAGGTTCCTCCAGAAGAAAGAAGAAGAGAAGGGACTTTTACCCTGCGAACTGGAACGGAACCGGGGAAAGTACACTAACTGAGATGCTGATAATCTCGTAAGAGGAAGAGGGTTGACGTTCTGACCGTTGAAATAGCGGAACCGCCATGGCGAGCGCTGCTTTTGAGAGAAGAAAGGGGGGGGGGGGAACCGAGGGGGATTCTTCCTCTTCAGCAAAAGGAACAAGTAAGAGTCCCACCTTTGTAGGCGCGACGACATGCTCAATTTGGGGGGGGGGGAAGGGGAAATTTTCCGGCGAAACTACTACGTAGGGTAGAAGAAAGGAACTCTTGTCCCCGCTGGAGAGAGAAAAAGAACGTCGCTGCACGTTAGTTGGTATCGGGGGGAAGGGCTCTTACGTTTAACAGCGAACTCCCCGGATCGAAAAATAGAAGGTTTGTCTGGAATTGAAAAGAGAGAAAACGGATGCCTCCCGCGCCCGGGCGCAGAAAGAAAAAGAAAAAAGGCGCGTGTCATTATCAGCGGTCGTCGGTGAAGGCGCGACGCAGGGAAGAAGAAAAACATGGAACTGGCGCCAATATGATCTCTGGAGGGGAAAAAACCGGTGTCCACACGGAAACGGCCAAAAAAAGGGGACCTCAATGGAAGAAAACAATAAAAATTCCACTCGTCTCGCACGCCAGGGAGCCGGGCACAGGTCGTTTGGCAGGGAAATAAACGGTACAACAGCCATAGCTTGGGAAAGAAGACTTTGTGCGTCATTACTGTCCGACGCGGACTTTTTGGGGGAGGAAAAAGGGGGAACAAACGTTGCTTTTGGCCCCACTGTCGCTAACAGAAGGGGAGGGGAGGGGTAACAAAGTGGCCATACCGTGCGCGTCAACAACCACCCTGAAAAAAAGAAGGGGCAGTCTGCGACAGGCCGGAGAAGGGGAAAAGAAACGGTCAGAAGAAATATCAAAGGGAGAAAAAGGGGAGGATGTGACTCGTCGAATCACTGCGACGCTGTGTAAACGATCTCTCCGCGAGCGCCACCGAAAAGGGAAAATATCCTCCATCCGGTTGAGATTGGGGGAACGGGGGGGCGAAATGCCCGCATGATTTAACTCTCCTCGCCAGTATCGCATCTCGAAAAAAAGAAAGAGAAGAGATGCGATACTGCGAGGAGGAGTTAGGGAATCGGCCATTGGCGTTGCAAATCCTCAAAAGAACGAGAGCATCGTCCTGCCGGGCTGATGTTGGTGGCGAGGGAGGGGGGATTCCCGTTTCGGCCTCGGACGACGTCAAAAAAAAAAAAAATTCGTCAATCCAGTTGGATGGGAAAGGGAAAAAGGGGGGGTAGAGAGAAGAGGGGGGAGGTGGGGGGCGAGAGGAGGGGGGGGGTTGCGGGGGGGGGGAATGTAGAAGCAGGAGAGAATAAGGTTGAGGGAGGAAAGGGGAGGGCGGGCAGGAGAAACTAGGGTAGAGCGGGGGAGGGGGGTCGAAAGGTAGGGAGAAGTGGGGGAAGAGGGTGGAGGAGGGGGAAAGGATAGGGGGAGGGGGAAGGAGGGTAGGTGATCGTGGTAAATGGGAGAAAAAGATGTTGGATGGTAGGCTAATAGGGGGAAAGGTGGGGGGGAAGAAAAAGTTTGTAAGACATACGGGGGGAGATGGGAATAGAGATGTTTGGTAGAGTGGTGTGTGGGAAGGGGGAAGGAAGAGATGGGGGGCGGTTTGGAAAAAAGGGGATAGAGACTTAGGGGGTGGGATGGAGCGAGAGGGTGAGGGGGGTATTATGTAAGATTGGGGAGGAGCGAGGGGGGGAATATGGGGGGGGGAGAGGAGGGGGAGGCGGGGTGGTAAGGAAAGACAGGCAAGTGAGGGCTGTACGAAGGGGTGGCGGCGGTAGTGTAAAGTAACGTAGAAAGAAGGAAAAAGAAGAAAAAGGAGACGCATCAGAATCATTTCGCCTGATCCTGGCCTGGAGGGAAGGGAAAAAAAGGGAGGGGTCCAGGCCAATTATTTTGGCAGGGGTTGGTTGTTGACGCCGCACGGAAAAAAAGGGGAACAGGATGTTAGCGACAGTGGGGAGAGCCATCATCCTCGCCAAAAAAAGGAAAAAGGAGAGCGTTACGCACAAAGATGAAGTCCGGGGGGGAAGGTACCAGTTCTGATTTCACGAAACGAAGGTGGCGTGGCGTGCGAGACGAGTGTAATCTGAGAAGGGGAACTTGGGGTCATCCATTGTGAGCGTTTTCGTTTGGCAAGGGGGGAAAAAAGACAGGTTTACACCACCGCCTCGATCCAGGATTCATAATGGGAAAGGTTCCTCCTCTGTCCCTTCAAAAGGAAGGAAAAAAGGGTCGGACGGCATCGACCCGATATGACCCCGGGGAAGGGGAGCTTGTTTGCGAACGAATGTAGCTGTCAATGCAAGAAAAAAAAAAAAGTCGAGGGAAACTCCACGCCCCGATCCGATCGGGGAGTTCCGCGAAAAAATAACGGTGCCGCGACGTGGCACGTGATCTAGCCAGCGGGGGAAAGAAAAAAAAAAGTCCATCCACATAAGTATCCCTACGTAGTATTGCGAGGGGGAGGGGAAGTTAAGGGCACTTCATTGATTTAAGCCCCTTGAACCAAATTGGAGCATGTCGGGAGAGAGGGGGGGTGTCATTCTGAGCGAAGCGAAGAATCCAAGAAAAAACTGGGAGGGATTTTGAGGGAGAAGAACTCAGAACGGTTTTCCGCTCTTGGAAAAAGGAAACCTGGAGAGCTTTCACGGAAGAGGCGCGGCACTCCGGTTCCGTGAAAGGGGAAAAAAAAGAGTCTGCTATGATGGGATTGCTTATATGGAGAAGACAGGGGAAAAGGAAAAAACTCCGTTGCTGGCCCTGCATATATCACGAGGAAGAGGGGGGAGGGACGCTCCTAAAGGTGGACGAGCGATTTTGGGGCTGAAAACGACCTTCGCCGTGCGTTTGCGTTTCCTCGCGCTTGGAGAAAGTATCGGACCGGACCGGCAACTGTACTTGAACGCGGGGGAAAGAAAGCGGGGCAAAGACCGTCGGACTCCTACGAACTAAAATTCTCGCCTAAGTCGAAACTTTGGGGAGGGAAGGAAGCTGACCGGATCTTGCACTCCTTCACGCGATGGTGCAAAAATCGACAAATTCCATAATCATGGGGGGGGGAAGGAAAGTAAAAATCGAGACTGGACTGCTTCAAAGTGAACGCCTCGAAGGGGGGACGCAGCTGAATTGATTTCCGCTGTTGGCGAACAGGGGAAAAGGATGAGGCTGCCACTCGAAGGAAAAAAGAGGAGGACAGCCAATGCCGCATCGTCGTCACACCGAGACGCTGGTTTCGCGCTCGAACGCTAGCGAGCGGGGGGGGGGAGCCCTCTTCCTAGCCGGGGAAAGGGGGAAGTCAAAAATTAAGCCCTCAATTCTATTTCGTCTAGGAGGGGTGGACAGGATTACTACGACAAAATATCCCTCAAAGGATCACACATCAGCTAGATAAAGGCTTCTACAAGGGGGAGAAAATAGGAGGCGATTCCGCTCGCGCGGCATGCACACCGAGGGAGAAGGGAAGGAAGGGAAAGCGCCCGCGGCGGGACGAAGCTGCCTACCTTCTAAAGGGAAAAAGCCGGCCAAGTCACCAGCTCTGGGGGGGAGAAGGAGGGGGGGACGCGGGGATTGGCCTACTTTCTTTCGCGAGCAATTCGCCGCGGGAAAAAAGGGGGAAAGAAAGTGATTTCCTTCCTTCTCGAAAAAACATCAGAGGAAAAGGCTATTTTCATGTGCGGGGGAGGGAGGGAATACCTAAAGGGGGTTTTTTGGTAATCATGGGGCATTTCCCACAAGGGGAGAAGCGCGGTGGGCTGCGCTGTTGCGTCCCTGACGGAAGAAAAGAGACGCAACACAACACCTTATTATTATTAAAAGAGGGAGGGAAAAAGGAAGGGTGGCTTGGATTCCGCGGAGGGACGCAACAAAAAGGGAATGACGAATTGAAGGGAAGTTTTGGGAAAATGGCAAAAAGGAGGTAAAAAAGATCGCAAGGGTGACACTTGGAACTCAGCAACATGAAATAAGCCATTGAAGGGGGTTTCGAGCAAGGAAGCGAATCACTCGGCGGGGGGAAGAGAGCCGAATGCTCGCGCCGTCACTGATAAAAGAAAAAAAAAAGCCAAAAGAGAAAGAAAACCAGGCTGGTTACTGGGGAAAAAGAGAAGGGCAAGCTTCGTCCCCGCGCGGGGCTTTCAACCGGCCGGTTGCATAGCCCCTCGCGATCGGACAGAGAGAAAAGGACTGAGTTTTAGGCAAGCCTTTCTCATAGCTGATGTGGGAGAGTTTCAAAGGGAAAGGAGAGGCGTACTCCTGTCGCAAACCACGCGATGGCCGGGGGACCATTCGCTGGCCACCCTCCGTGCAGAGAAAAGCGAGCCAACTCTTACGGGAGCTGTTCGCTCGCGACAACCAGCGTCAAAAAAAGGGTGCCGGACGATTCGGCAGGGAATTGAGACGAGGGAAAAATTAAGTGGGCCGCCTCAGGCAGGGCCTCAATGTCCAAAAGGGAAAAGGCGCGCGGCCCCAGGGATCGAGCGTTCCAAAGGGGGGAAAATCCTCTATTTTCACTTCATCCAATGGAGAGGGGAGGGAGGAAGTGGGGGGAAAATGTGCGATCGCGCACCATCGCGTGAGAGGGGGTGAAAGGGAATTCGCGAAGAATGTTCCCCTGAGCGTTAGGATGAGTAAGAGGAATGCCCCGCTTTGAGGGAAAAAAAAATTCAAGGAGAACCGCGTTCAAGTACCTTTTCCTGTCCTGTCCGGAAAGAGAGGGAGAAACAGGGGCAACTGCACGGCGAAGGCGCGGTTATTCAAGAAAGAGAAGGAGCGTCCCAAAATATTCACCATCTCCGAGGGAGGGGAAGGGTGGGCAAACAGCAACGGCTTTGTCGATCGGCTTGCAACAATATTGAGTAAGGGAAAAAGCAATCCCATCATAGCAAATGGCGGCGAACTGGAAGGACCGTAGTGGCCGGAGCAAGAAATGCGGATAGCTCTCCAGTTATGACGGTGTGGGGGAGAAAGCGGAAACCGTCATTCTTGAAGCGCTGCTGGGATCCCAGTTTGTGTGGGGGGGAAGGAAGGGGGGGATTCTTCGTCTTCGCTCAGAAGGACAAAATCTTTTCCCAAACATGTTTAGGCGCGACTAAGAATTTGGTTCCGTGGCGGAAAAAGAAAAGGCCCTGGCAATTTTCCTCCGCGAACTAATAGGGGTGATGGGTTTGGGGAGAGTCTGTCCCCCGCTGGCTAAGCGAGGGGGAAAAGACGTCGGCGGCACTGTAGGGTGAGAAGTTGACGCGGAAACTCCCCTATCGGATCCGGGCGTGAAGGTGGAATTGACAGCTACATTTCGTAATGGCATAACGAGAAAGTGGCGCAACCATATGCGGACCGGGAGGCGGAGTCGCTGCGTAATTCTGGCACGGTGTCGATAGGTGAAGGGAAGGACGCCATTGATAAATGGGAGAATAAGGGAGCGAGAGGCCGGGGGTGTAAACCTTAACGGTGTCCACGAGGAAAACGGCCAACGAAACGCTCACAATGGAGTAAAAAAAGCACTCGTTCTCGCACTCCACGAAAAAAGGATCCGGGCACAGGTCTGTTTTCTGAAATCAGAACGTTAAAAAACACGCCATGCGGGAGAACGCTTGTGCGTACATTAGCTGTCGACGCGGAAACTGGGGGGGAGGTTATGAAGCTCGGACACTTATGGTTCTTTTGGAAAAGGGAGGAGACCCCATTGGCCAGACCGTGGCGTCAAAAAAAAACAAGAGGGGAGGGGGCGTCTCGACATGCCGGAATCAGGAAAAGGAGTAAGGAAGGAACAGGGGAAAAGAAGAAGATCAAGGGCATCAACTGGCTTGACGACAGAAAGGGAGGCGCGGTCCCGGAGTCCGAACTGGAAAAAAAAAAACAAAGCGCCACCACATCCTGAAACCGGCCAGTCCGATGATTTCATATCCGCCATCCAGGGGGGGGGGAAGGAATCTGCCCGAATGGATGGAACTCCTCCTCGCCAGTATCGCATCTCTCTCAACAAAAAGGACTGGGAGGAGGATTCCATTCATTCGGGAAAAAAGGGGGGAAAGGTAGGGCACTTCACCCGTATGGCGTATAGGGAAGAGGTGGTGGCGCTCGCGGAGCAGAGCGGTGAAGGGAAGGACGCGTCCGCAGTTTTCGCCGAGGGAAAAAGGGGGGCAATGACATGTTGAGGCCCTTGAATCTTCTCTGCAGCCAGGGGGGAGGCCCTGATCCTGCCTGTCGCAGACTGCCCTTCGGTTACAAGAAAAAAAAGGGTTGGTTGTTTACGCTCACGGGTCGGGAAAAAGGGGGAACCAGATGTTAGCGACATTGGGCCAATATCTCATACGTTGTCAGAGGAGGAGGGAAAGAGGGTCGTACGCTAATTTACGCAACAAGCGGAAGTCCGGGGAAAGGGGAAATGTCTGATTTCGAAAAAAAAAGGGGGGAACGGAAATCCCGTTTTGCGTGGCGTGCGAGAGAGAATGTATGGCCTTGAGGTAAGTTTCGTTTGGCCGGGGAAAGGTTGGACACCGGCAGGTTTAAAAAATCGAGCCAGATCATATGGGGGGAAATGGCGTTCTTGATTCGAACGAGGAGAAGGTCAATCGAACCGTGCAGATTACGCAGAGATAATAACCGATCAATGGTTGCGGCAGGTCCGCATCTTGGGGAAAGGCGCATGTACTGTCAATTCCATCAACAAGGAGAGGGGGAGGGCTCAAACGGCCCCGGATCCGATCGGGGAGTTCCGAGAGGAAAACACTACCTTGCCGGCGACTTGGCAAGTAGCCAGCGGGGAAAAGAATTCGTCCCATAATTCCAGAAAAGCACTACGTAGTAAAAAACGTGCAGGGACGGGGGAAAAGAAAAAGGAGGTAAGCCCCTGAACCAAATTGAGCAGGGGGTCGAGCCTAACTGTGGGAAAGAAAAGGAGAAAGATCCTGAGTCGAAGCGAAGAATGCCCCTCGGTGGAAAAGAAAAATCAGCGCTCATTAATGACGGTTTGAAGAGAGGGGAAGGCAAACAAAACCGTCATAACTGGAGAGCTTATCCGCCTCTCTTTAGACGGCGGAAAAAAGTTCGCCGGTAAAAGTCCAGGGGGGGGCTTATATGGAACGGAAAGACAGGGGGGGGGGGGTTAAACGCCGATCGAAACTCGTTGCTGGGCCTGCATATAGAGGAAGGAGGGGGGACGCTCCTGCCGGTGCGCTTTAGCGAGATAACGCGCCCTTCGCCTTGCATTTTGCCAGGGGGGAAGGGAAGGGGACGCGCTTTCTCTCTTTCTCGGACGCTCGGACCGGCAAAGGGAGGGGGGAGAGGGACACGCAAATGCGGGCAAGGAACCGTAAAAGGGAACATCTCTCCGAAGTCGAAACCCTGGTGAGAGAAAAGAAAGGGCTGGCACTCTCTCACGCGATGGGAACATTTTCCACGCATAGACAAGGGATGACGTGAACCTCGAGGACGGGGCAGAGAGGCTCGATCTCCTGGGTCCGCGGGGAAAGAGGGGGAGGTGGCGAACGTGACATTGCGGCCCTGAAAAACGTCGAAGCGAAACTCGGCTCAGGAAAAAAAGGATCGGAGCCGGCACACCTGGGTGTTGCACCCGCGGCGACGCGGGGGAGGAAGCGCGCTGTGGCAAGAGTTGTCGCCCCGCGGACGGTTGCCCGCCTGAATGGCAGCCCTCAAATGAGGAGGAAAGGGAGAGGCCCATCGCGTGGTTTGCAGATTACTACGAAAGAATATCCTCACGAGAAAAAGAGAAGGAGAAAGGCGGCTACACGGGTCATGAAATCGTGGCGCGTGAGTCAAAAAGAAAGGGCTGGCAGTTTTCTCGACGGGAAAGAGAAAAAGGAGGCGGGGGAAGAAAGACGAATTCTCGGGGATCCTGCGGAAAAGAGCCGGCCAAGTCACAAAGTGGGACGGCGAATGGATTGGCTACGTGCGGCGCACGAGCTTCGGAAAAAGGGAAAGGCGGCACTGCCGAAGTGATTTCGCGTCATTGGGAGACGGAAAAGAAGAAACGAGAAAGAGCCCATTAGCAATGGCTTTTTTCATGTTGCTGAGTTCCAAGGGGGAAAAAGGAAGGGGGGGGCATTTTTCCCACACACTTCCCTTTCACTTAGGGAGGGAAAAAAGAAGGGACGCAAGCCACCTCATGATTAGTTCATCTCTCTCAACAAAAAAAAGGGAGGGAGGGGGGGGGGAAGGAAAAGATTGAACTAGCCGCTGAGTTTGCTTTGCGTCCCGGAGGGCGAAAAAAAGAAAGGAAGAAGTGAAAAGGGAAGTTGTTGTGAAAATGCCCCCATGAAGAACTTGGAACTCAGCAACTTAAAAGAAAGGGGAGAAAGGGCGGGGGGGAAACAGAGGGGTTTTCGAGCAAGGAAGGCGAAAATCACTTCGGCCGTAAGGAGGGGGGGCGTTCACCCAGAGCCGAATGCTCGCGAAAACCAGGCCAACCATCGTAAAAAACCAGCGCTTGTTGATGGGGAAGAAGGGGGATAACGGCAAAGATAAGGAGGCATGCTTCGTCCCCTCCGCGGCGCTTCAGAAAGAAGCAGGTTTGCATGCCCGCTCGAGCTGACTTCGCTCCAAAAAAGGCATCCATAGCTTATGTGGGAGAGTTCAAGGAAGGGGGGAAGGGGTTCCGGGCTTCTTAATCCTGTCCAAACCACGCCGATTCTGTACTCGAAAAGGGAAAGGACAGGCGGCACCCTCCTTCGCTCGGGAGGGGGACGGCCACCTCTTCCACGGAGCGAGTGGGTCGCCGCTCGACACCCAGCGTCGAAGGGAGGGGGACGGACGATTGCGGCAGGAATTGAGCAAGAGGGCCGCTCAGCCTGTCCGCAATTGTTAAAAGGGGAAAAAAAACGAAGGAACATCAATTCAGCTTCGCGCGGGGAGAGAAGCGTTTCCCTTTGAAGCCGGGGAAGTCCGTCCCTCGAGTCACGTCCATCAAAGAAGGAGAAAGGGGGGAGAAAGGCATGAAAATGTGCGATCGCGCACCATCGCTTCGAGAGTGAAGAGGGGAGAGCAAAAGTTTCGACGTCGGCGAGAATGTGCCCGAAGGACGTTAGGATGAGTCCGACGGTTCCTTGACAGAGGGAGGGCGCGCACATTCTAATTTTAAAAAAAAAAGCGTTTCAAGTACCGTTTGCCGGGAAGGGGACCGGGAAAATACACCAGTGCAACCTTAAAGGGGAGGGGAAGTGGGGCGGTTATTCAGCAGCCCCAAACTCGCTAAAAAAAGGAAAAAAAGAGTCACCCATCTCTCCTCGTTCGCCGATTAGAAGGAGTTCGATCGGCTGTTAACAAAGGGGGGAGAAAGAAGCAATGCATAGCAGAATGGACTTTTAACCGGCGAACTGGAGGACCGGAGGGGAAAAAGGCCGAACGAGATGCGGATAAGCTGAAAGAAAGTATGAAACCGTGAAAGAGCGTAAACCGTCATTTAGGAGAAGGAATGTGGAGCTAAGAATCACATCCCAGTTTTTTGTTTTGAAAGGGGGTCGCGCAGAATGACAACCAAAGTACAGGGGAGGAGAGACGACATGCTCAATTGGTTCAGGGGATGAAGAAAGGGCCATGCAATTTTTCCCGAACTACTGGGGAGGGATGATTTGGGCGAGAACTCTTGTCCCGCTGGCAGAAGGGGAGTTGTATCGTGTACGTGCTAGAAGTCGGCGGACACTCCACCGATCGGATCGGGGTCGTGAGCCCGCCATAGAGGTTGCGAATGTCCTTCCGCCACGCTGCGGACCGGGGGAGCGAAAAAAAAACTGCTCGGTGTCCTTATCCGGGGAAAAGTTATCTGCACGGTTCGATCGTTGAAGGAGAACGCCATTGATAACATGGGGCCAAGAGGAGAGGTATCAGGGCCGGGTTTTGTAAACCTGAACGGTTGGAAAAGAAAAGAAAGAAAACGCTCACATGGATGCCTCAAGGCCGGGAAAGGGGGGGATCGCACCCACGCCAAAAGGGTGGCGGACCATGTTCGTTTTTCTCTGGCAATCAAAAAAGAGCGTGGGTTGAAAGGCGTAAATTAGCGGGAGAAAGGGAAGGGTGGTTAGCTGATGAAAGGATCGCGCGGAGAGAAAAGGGCCAGAACATCCTGTTTTCTTGCGTGAGAAAACGCGGCACAACCCACCCTGCAAAATAATTGGCAGGAGGGAACAGACTGGCAGTATTCGACCGTGCCAGATAGGAAGGAGGCCGTATACAACGGTCAGAAGAAGATCAAGATCACGGGGAAGGGGAAGGGGCGAACACTGCGGACTCTGTCCCGTAGTCCGAACGGGGGGGAAGAAAAGATGAAGCAAGAGAGCCACCACATAAGAAGGGAAAAATATCCGCCCTCCGGTTGAGATTGCCAACGCCATGGCCGAAGAGGGCCTCCTCGCCATATCGGCTAGGAGAGAGCAACAAAACAGAGGAAAGAGAGAGATGCCCGATACTTGCGAGGATGAGTTCCAATGAAGAGTGGGGCAATCTCAACCGATTGCGGATATGGGGGAAAATTGGCCGTTGCGGATGGGGGACTCTCGCGGATCAGATCTTTGAGGAGGGGGCATCCGGGACAGCGTCCGCAGTGGGAACCAAATGTCGTCAAGCAAGTAAGGGGGGAAATGGGAAAGCTTCTGGCACCGTTGTAATCGGAGGGACTGGCCTGTCCGTCAGACTGGCCAGAATGCCAATTATTTTGCAGGTGGGGGGGGGTACGCGCACGGTCTGGCCAATGGGTTTTAAAAGGAGGGGGACAAGGGAACTGTGGGGCCAATACCTCATATCGGGGAAGTTCTCCTCTCCAAAAAGGTAAGCGGGATCTAATTTCGCAAAACAAATAGTCCGTCCGGTGAAAAAAAAAGGCTGATTTCCCGAAAACGACTGTGCCCGGAAAGGGCGTGCTAGACGAGTTAATCTGAGAAGGGGGAGGGAAGGGGGAGGAGCAATGTAGCGTTTTCGTTTGGCCGTTCCGGGGGGGAAAGGGAAAACCCCCGGCCTCATCCAGACATTGGACTGGTTCTCCTCGCGAGAATGAAAAAGGGGGGATCAAAACCTGTGCATTACGGCATCGACTCTATAATGACCAGAGGAAGCGCGGTCCTCATGGGGTTGCGCCAGAAGGGAGCAAAGAAGGGCCATTCCATGTATCTGTCATTCCATACACCCCGGAAAGGAAGGGGAGTTTTCCGCGTAAACGTAATCCCGGTACACGAGAAGGGGCAACGTGATCTAGCCAGCGGGGGGAAAAAGGGTCATCACAAATTCCAGCCACATAAGTCTACCTACGTAGTAGTTCGAGGGAGGCCTTCATGGGATTTTAAGCCCCCTGAACCAAAGTGAGCATGTCGTCGCTCCTAAACAGGGGGGAAGGAGACGGAAGAGTAGATCCCCCTCGGTTCAAACAAAAAAAGGAAAAAAAAGAAGGCTCATATGACGTTTTTCCAAGACGGGGTTTTTTTTTTGGGGAAAAAAGGGCACAACCGTCCAAATGTAGCGCTTATCCGCACGCAGGGAGAGAAAGGGCCACTCCGGTTCCGTTCCAGGGAGCCGGGGGAAAGTCCAAATGGCTATGATGGGGATTGCTTATAGGAGATCCTATATTGGGAAAAAAAAGGGAGAAGTAGAGAGGCGAACGCGGAGATTGGTGAAGAAGCCCGGCCCGGTGCGTCTTTAGCGATTTGGGGGGGAGGACCAGCCCTTCGCCGTGCAGTTGTCCCGGGGGGAGGAAAATTGCCGCGCGCTTTTCACGCGAAAGGCACGGTACTTGCACGCGGTTCTAAAAGGAAAGGTGAGAAACAAAAATCGGGGGAAAGTAACCGGAGGAAAAAGTCTAGCACGAGGACGAAACTTTGGCAGCTCGCTGAAAAGTCACGCGATGGGGGGAAGAAGAGACATGGTCCACTCTCGACAAATTCATAATCATGGCATGGGGGCGGCTTCAAGGAACTCTAGGAACGCTGAATTGATTTAAGCGTTAGAACGTGGACATTTGCGGCCAGGAAGGAAGAAAGAGGAACTCGGCTCAATTCCCTGCCGCAGAAGGGGCAAACCGCGGCTACGCTGGTTTGGACGAGGAGAGAAAAAGAGAATGCGGGTGTGCAAGATTGTCGTCCCCGCTTCCGAGCGAACGAGGGGAGCCCCAAATTCGATTCTGTCTAGAGTCCGGGGACAGATTACTACGACAAGATAGAATAAAGAAGACGGCTGGGGGAACTCTCCCACATCAACTATGATAAAGGCTTCTACACGGTTCATTAAAGAGAGAAAAAAAGCGGATACAACGGGCTGCAGTTTCTCGACGGGAACGCGCCCGAGGAAAGGAGCGGGGATCCTGCCGAAAAGAATCCGGCCAAGGAAAAAAGAGAGGGGTGTGGTCTCCTGCTGGTTGGCAGGCGAATTTGATTGGTCTACGTGGGGAGGGGGAAAGGGAGAGACTCGATGCGTCGTCGGCACGGCCGAATGATTTCAGGAGGACAGAGAATCAACCCATTAGCAATGGCTTTTCATGTTGCGGAGGGTAAAGGGGGACCCTTGCGGGTTTTTGTAATCATTGTGCATTTTCCCACAACTTCCGCGGTAAAGGGGAGAGAGAGGGTGCCGTCCCTCCGGGACTCCAAGCAACTCAGGAGGGAGAAAAAA